>Ga0136617_10000636_pt1 | contig 29966 bp, 34 predicted proteins | sample AntDrymUQ3222106_2_FD_129672 | JGI IMG/M metagenome (GOLD analysis project Ga0136617, IMG submission 129672) | Polar desert sand microbial communities from Dry Valleys, Antarctica - metaG UQ322 (21.06) | ecosystem: Environmental > Terrestrial > Soil > Desert | place: Antarctica: Dry Valley... | reverse complement strand
GGGACTTACCGGAGCCGCCGGAGCTAATGGAAATGATGGAGCCGCCGGAGCAGCCGGAGCGCAAGGACCAGCCGGAGCGACTGGAGCGCAAGGACCGCAGGGACTTACTGGAGCAACCGGAGCCAATGGAAATGATGGAGCGCCCGGAGCAGCTGGAGCAACCGGAGCGCAAGGACCGCAGGGACTTACTGGAGCCGCCGGAGCAAATGGAAATGATGGCGCAGCCGGAGCGCAAGGACCAAGCCGGACCAATCGGACCAGCCGGACCAGCCGGACCTGCTGGAGCAACCGGAGCCAATGGAAACGATGGAGCGCCCGGAGCAGCTGGAGCAACCGGAGCGCAAGGACCGCAGGGACTTACTGGAGCCGCCGGAGCTAATGGAAATGATGGAGCCGCCGGAGCAACCGGAGCGCAAGGACCGCAGGGACTTACCGGAGCCGCCGGAGCTAATGGAAATGATGGGGCCGCCGGAGCGCAAGGACCAGCCGGACCAATCGGACCTGCCGGACCAGCCGGACCTACTGGAGCAACCGGAGCCAATGGAAACGATGGAGCAACCGGAGAGCAAGGACCAGCGGGACTAGCCGGAGCAAATGGAAATGATGGCGCAGCCGGAGCGCAAGGACCAGCGGGACCAGCCGGGCCAATCGGACCAGCCGGACCAGCCGGACCTGCCGGATCAGCCGGACCGCAAGGACCGACTGGCCCGCAAGGAATGCAGGGAATGCAAGGATTGCAAGGCCCGCAAGGAACGACCGGAGCGACGGGAGCCGCCGGACCAGCGAATGTTATTGCGAAATTTAAGTCGGCTGATGAATCAGTTACAAGCAGCACTGCCTTCCAAGACGACGATAATCTTTTATTTGCGGTCGCAAATGGCGAAACATGGACGTTTGAACTGCTATTGGTTACAACGGGAACTTCTTCCGGTGACATCAAGGTGGCATTTAGCATTCCGGCTAATACCAGCATAGCTTGGGGCGGGGGTCGTCAAAGTAGCGGCGAAAGCAATGCTAACCAAACGCTAGTTAATATACAGGCATACACAGCAGGCGGCGATGCTAATTCCCTTCTTTACGGCACGGTTGGTGCCAATTCGCCAACTACGATCATTATTCGTGGTACTGTTACGGTTAATTCCGGTAGTGGCGGAAACGTCGTTTTAAGACGGGCGCAAGCCTCCAGCCAATCTACTGGTACGACGGTGAGGGCGCGCAGTCATTTAATTGCGACCCGAGTTACTCCGTAAAATCAAATTGGTTGCATCGCCAGACGTGGCCGGCAATGCGAGATACGGGTTGTCTGCCGCTCAATGGGAAAGGAGCATTATCCCTTTCCCTTTTTTATTTGACGGGAGGGATGCGGAGGCCAAATTTGAACAGTGCTTTGTACTCTGCATGACGGAATTTTTTACGCGTGCAAAAATAATGGCCGAACTCTCGATTGTTTTGGTTTCCGGCGGGATGGACTCGTGTGTAACCGCGGCTATTGCACGTGAAGAATCGGACGAATCAGCTTTTTTGCACATTTCCTACGGTCAGCGGACGCAAGCTCGTGAACGCAAAGCTTTCAACGACATCGCCGATTTCTACGTCATTGAAAAACGCCTCGATGTCTCGATCGAATATCTGGCTAGGATCGGCGGGTCGTCGCTGACGGACAACAAAATCGCGGTTGCTGAGGCGAATCTCGAATCTGTAGAGATTCCGACGAGCTATGTGCCGTTTCGTAATGCCAATATGCTTGCGATAGCGGTGAGCTGGGCGGAAGTATTGGGCGCGAACTCGATTTACATCGGCGCCGTAGCGGAAGATTCGAGCGGCTATCCCGATTGCCGCCCTAAGTTTTTCCAAGCTTTTCAAAAGACGATAAACACTGGAACACGACCGGAAACGCACATCGAAATACGAACTCCGATCATTCACCTGCGAAAATTCGAGATCGTGAAAAAGGGAATCGAGCTGAATGCACCGCTGCATTTAAGCTGGTCGTGTTATCGAAATGAAGATCGGGCGTGCGGTATATGCGATTCGTGCGCTCTGCGGCTTCGTGGATTTGAGCGGGCGGGCGTAAAAGACCCGATAGAATATCAAACATCATGATGCTATATTGAGTCTTATGAGAACAACCGTATAATTAGATGATGACGTCGCCTTGACCGTTAAGGATGAAATGAAGAAAGGCGATGGTAAAACCTTCAAGCAGGCATTGAATGATCTCGTACGGAGCGACGACTGCAACTGCAGACCGCGACTTTCGCCTATTTAAAGGATTGAAAACGATATATCCGTTAGCCAATCGCTAACCTATCTCTTTTTATCTTCAAACCGTTCAAATCTCCCAACGCCGCGAATGCAACTTTCTCCGTTTTGAAAAACTCCCGGGCAAGTTCCTGAACTTCTTCTACAGTAACGGCTTCGAGTTTTTGCAGAGTTTCTTCTACTGAGATTTGCCGGCCGTGGATCATTTCGGAATGGGCGAGGGTCGCGGCACGCGAGGCGGAATCCTCGAGGCCGAGCAGAATTGAGGAGACGGCCTGTTGTTTTACGAGTATTAATTCGTCTTCGGTCACGCCGTTTATAACGACCGCCCGCATTTCTTCGATTGAAATGTCCAAAACCTCGTCGGTCTGTTTCGGCGAGGTTCCCGCGTAAATGGAGAAAAATCCGCAATCCTGAAACATTACGGCGCTTGAGCCGACGCTGTATGCCAGGCCTTTTTGCTCGCGCACTTTTTGCCACAAGCGGCTCGAGGTTCCGCCGCCGATTATGTTTGCAAGCAGATCGGCAGTGTAACGCTTCTCGTCGGTTGCTGCGACAAAGGGCGTTGCGATAATGAGATGTGCTTGTTCGAGATTCTTGTTGTTTTTAATAAGGATCGGAGCAGCTATTTTCGGTGGCGTAACGTATGCGTCACGATGGCTTCCAGCGGCCGACGGGTTAGCAGGATGCTCACCCGAAAGCCGCCGGGACGACGGCGTTACGAAGAAACGCTCCGCAAAATCAACGATCTGTCGATGTTTTACATTTCCCGCGGCGGCGATCACTAAATTTGAAGCGTTGAAGTTTTCGCCGTGGTAATTCCGCGTAAGCCCGCTGCTGAATGTTCTAACCGTCTTTGGCGTTCCGGCAATGGACATTCCGAGCGGGTGATTCGGGAAAAACTTCGCATTGAATATATCGCCGAGATATTCTTCCGGCGAGTCGTCCGTCATTTTTATCTCTTCAATAATGACGCGCTGCTCGCTTTTTAGTTCCTTCTCGTCAAACCGTGGATTAACCAGCATATCGGCGATTAGCTCGAAGGCGTTCTCGGCTTGATCGTCGATGACCTTTATCGCAAATCCGGTTTCCTCGTGCGTGGTGAAAGCGTCCAGATTCCCGCCGAGACGATCGGTTTCAATTGCGATGTCGAGAGCGGAACGCTTTTCGGTGCCCTTGAAAACGGCGTGCTCGATAAAATGCGAGATGCCGTTCAGCTCGTCCGGTTCGTGCCGCGAACCTTTTCGAAAAAAGAACCCGAGCGTTACGCTGCGAACACCCGGCATCCGGTCGGTGAGAATGCAGAGGCCGTTTTCGAGGCGTGTTTCTTGAATCATCAAAGCTCCCCTCCTTGATTAGGAGGGGTGGCAGCCGCTTCGGCTGACGGGGTGGTAGATTCTTTATCTGTCCACCAACCAAAATTGCGTTCGATTCTATGAAGCAAATAATCAGGCTCTTGAAAAACCCGGAAATTCTCGAATCGCAATATTTCGATACCGAAACTATTCAAAAACAACTTTCTCTCGTAATAGTAATCTGCCGCTTGCTCATTGAAATGCACTTCGCCATCGAGCTCGATCTCTGGGCGTGCCGAATAGCAAAAGAAATCGAGAATGTAAGAAGCGACACTATGCTGTCGTCGAAACTTTCGTCCTTCAAGTTTCGAGTTCTGCAACATTTTCCAGAGCGAGGCTTCGGCAGAAGTCATTCGCCTTCGGAGTTTGGTGCGGAATGTTTTTAGTCGAGGAATATCATGGATTCTTTCTGAACTACCACCCCGTCCGCGAAACGCGGACACCCCTCCTAAACAAGGAGGGGAGTTTTTGGTTTCTAATTTATTTTCGTTCGACATTTTTAGTTGCTAATTGAATTAAACAGCAATGGAAAAGTTGCCAGCGACTGTCCGCGGTATTGCGGGCGGAAACCGAAGAGAACAATTTTACCTTTTCCCACTGTAAATTCGACGAGAGCGGCTTTTCCGGCGATCTTTTCGGCGCCGAGTGCCCAGCCGGAGAGGAGGATGTTTTTCGGGTCGGTTGGGTAGCGGGCGATGATTCGGAAGTTCTTAAGCTCCCCTCCTTTTAAAGGAGGGGTGGATGCCGCTTCGGCAGGCGGGGTGGTTGTCTCTTTCACGAACTGTAGCTTTTCGGTAAACGAAGAACGAACCACCCCGTCCGCGAAACGCGGCCACCCCTCCTTTTCCAAGGAGGGGAGCCTGAAGGAGGACGCCTGAGTTTCGATGATCTCGAAAACCGGGGAGTTTTCGAACCAGGCTATGGATTGCGCGGGCATTCCTTTGGCGATCGGGTGAGTGGTGTCGAGTTCGGTGCGGAGGATCGAGCCGGGGATGAAGAAATCCTTGCGGGCGAGGCCTTTCGTGACATCTTTTACCGGCAGATTGAACTGCTCGATGGCGAAGTTCGACGCGCGGTTCAGAAAGACGAGCGTGCCGCCGGCCTCAACAAATTTACGCAAATTCTCGACACCCTCCTTCCCGACGCCGCCCGTGTATTCATCCGGCATCGAGCCTTTCGCGTAGCCATTGAGTATCTGGTTGGGTGATTGGTCGGGGAAGACGATTGCCGTTGCCCATTTTTCACCGAAGTTACGAGCATTTGCTTGCCGAACGTTTAAATCACGGATTTCTTCGGCAGTTATGCCTTCATATTCGCCACAGCCGGTTGCGAAATTGTCTGGTCCGCTGAATAGCCAACGTGTCCAACCCTCATCCATTGATGGAACTTTGGAACGAAATGTTAAATAGATGGGCGGATGACCGCATCCCTGTCCGTAGCCCGGTCTACGCCCGCTTACCGTTTGACCGACTGTAAACTCCTGACGTATCTCGTCAACCTCGACTCCCATCAGGAGCGGAAGTGTATGAGCCGTTACGTCATACGGCGTTACTGGATTTCCATCACCATCCTTCCAGTTGGGATAAACTTGCGTCTCAAGTAAAGCTTTTGCAAACAAACCGTACGGTTGCGAAATTCGGACAATCGCAGTGCCGGGCGAATATGCTTTTGAACCGATTTTGAGGGATGTCGGTTCATCAACCTCGACGCCACCTCGCCGCAATAGGTCGATAAGTCTTTCGCGCCTGGATATGAAGTCGAGTTTGGAGTTTTCTTTTGGGCCCGGAACGTACGCGTTGGCATCTCGACGTTCGTAGCTTCTTATATCAAATGGCAGAAGGAAAGCACTGAGTTCGCCACTTTTTCTCGGCCTCACCGCTTCCTTCCCGATCTCATAAAACCTCGACAGCCATTTCTCGCGGTTGTCGGCGGAATGGTTAAGCAAACTAAACGCGGCGGTGGTCATGTAGTCGGTGATGTTTCGGAGCTTCCATTCGCCGCCTTTCCAGACGGGGCCGAAGTTTGGGGATTCTTTTTTGGCGTCGAGGCCGCCGACGCTGCTTCGGAGGTCTTCGAATTTTACGGTGATCGGCGTGGCAAGACGCGCCGAGGCGGTTTCGCTTAAAATTCTAACGCCGCCGTGATAGTGCGAGTAGGCGCGGGCGGGTGTCCAGGCGTCGTAGGTTGTGTTGGTCGTGATGCCTTGAAAACCTTTTTTGCGAAGGTCGGCGGCCATAGCGTTGCCGAGCTCGGTATAGCCTTCGACGATTTGTTTCGGCACGTTTGGCTCAACCGGAGGCATATACGGCGGAAGGAAAAGACGTGCGCCGAATGCTCCCTGCTGGTGGATGTCGTGGACTATCTGCGGATGCCAGACGTTGTGGATTTTATCGACGGTGAGCTGCGTCTCGACCTGCGTGAATGCGTACCAGTCGCGGTTGTTGTCGTGGCCGACGTATTTGTGATAAAGCTCGGGCGGCTCGGTGCCTTCGAATTTTGTGCCGAGCGTTTTGTCGTACCAGTTTTTGACGATATCCACACCGTCGGGATTGAGGCTGGGGACGAGCAGAATGATCGTGTTTTCGAGGATCTTTTTTATTTCGGGATCGTCGCTGGTTGCCAGCTTGTGTGCAATCAGCATGCTTGAGAGCGTAGAGCCGACTTCGGTGGAGTGGATGCCGAAGGTTATCAGCACAATAGTTTTGCCTTGTTTGATCAGCTGTAGGGCGGTTTCGCGGCTTTCGCCGCGTGCGGACAAGAGCGTCCGCGCTCCGATCGTTCGCGGGTCGGCGAGCTTGGCGTTTATTTGTTTGTACTTTTCGAGGTTCTTTAGATTCTCGGGCGTGCTGATCGTGGCGAATACAAACGTGGCGCCCAAAGTCGTTTTGCCGATCTCTTCGAATCTTACGCGGTCGCTGGTCGTGTCGAGCCTTTTGAAATAATCGACGATCTGCGCCCAACTCGCCAGCTTGCGGTCGTCCCCCGGTGTGAAGCCGAGGACGTCTTTGGGTGCGGGCTGAGCGTTGATTGCGCTAGTGATCAGAAGAATTACACCGCAGAGACGCAGAGACACAGAGGATATCAAGGGTTGTTTCATTCTGCTAAGTTTAGATGATTTTAATATTTTACGATAGAGGCGGAAACGCGACAGTTATGGAGCGTGTCAATCCGTTAGCGCTAATTTACATCCTGATAGGGGAGACACGCTCATTTACATCGCGTTTCCACCCTGCTCGATGTCATCTCAACAAACCCACCATGGATTTTACGCAACTAATCCACGTTGCGTTTTTTGTTTATGCAATGTAAATTAACGCAAGTTCAGTACTTTCCTCATTAAACCACCCGCTGCGGTGGTTCTGACATTAACAACTGGGAGGCCGTTTCGGATGCATAATCCTTTTTTAGAAAAGTTTCGCCCGTACATTCCGGCGAGTGTTACGAATTTGCGTGAGCTGACGCCATTTCCATTATTGGTCGGTACGCTGTTGGGCATCGTCTTTGGCGCTTCGTCGCTTTACCTTGTGTTGAAGGTCGGCCTTACGGTTTCGGCCTCGATTCCTGTTGCGGTTATCTCGATCACGCTGTTCCGTATTCTTTCGAAGATCGGAGTGCGTGATGCGACTATACTCGAACATAACATCGTGCAAACGGCGGGTTCGGCGGGCGAATCGATCGCGTTCGGCGTCGGCGTCACGATGCCGGCGATACTAATTCTGGGGTTCGATCTGGATATTTGGCGGGTGACGATGGTTGCGGTTTTGGGGGCGCTGTTGGGAATTTTGATGATGATACCGCTTCGCCGCGCGCTTATCCGCGACCAGCACGGCATTTTGAAATATCCGGAAGGCACGGCCTGTGCACAGGTTTTAATTGCCGGTGCGGGACAGGGGTCGCGGGACGTTTCGATCGACGCTGACAAGGCGCAAAGCAATGACGCTGCGTTGCATGGCGGCAAGATCATAGCCGGAGGTTTTTTACTCGGATTTGCGTTTAACGCAGTAATGCAGGTGCTGAAGGGTTGGAAGGAAATTCCGACGAAGGTTTTCGGCAGGCCGTTCGAAGGCGGCTCTATCTCGCTGGAGAATAATCCCGCATTGCTCGGCGTCGGTTACATAATCGGGCCGCGGATCGCCGGGGTTATGTTCGCGGGCGGCGCGCTTTCGTATCTCGTTTTGATCCCTATGATCAAATATTTTGGCTCGGGTCTGGCAACGGCCCTTGCTCCGGCGACGATCCCGATCGCGGAAATGGGCATTCAGGGCAAAAACAGCATCCAGGCTGATTACATTCTTTACATCGGTGCCGGCGCGGTTGCCGCCGGCGGGATTATCAGCTTGTTCCGGTCGCTGCCCGTCATCTGGCACGGCATCAAAGGCGGCATTGCCGATTTTCGCGGCGGCAGCGAGGTCAAGGACGAAGCGGCTCTTCCGCGTACAGATCTGGACCTCTCGATGAAATGGGTGGTCGGCGGAATTCTCGCTTTGATCGTCATTATTACGTTTGTACCGGCATTGAAAATGAACATTTTGGGCGCGATCCTGATCATCATTTTCGGCTTTCTGTTCGTAACGGTTTCGTCCCGGTTGACAGGGGAGATCGGCTCATCGTCAAACCCGATATCGGGCATGACGGTGGCGACGCTGCTACTTACATGTCTGGTTTTTCTTGTTCTCGGCTGGACGGCGCCCGATCCTTATTTCGTTACGGCCCTTTCGATCGGCGGAATCGTCTGCATCGCCGCATCGAACGGCGGAACGACTTCGCAGGATCTCAAAACTGGATTCTGGGTCGGCGGAACTCCCCGGCGTCAGCAGATCGCAATTCTCGTCGGAGCACTCGCATCCGCGCTTGTGCTCGGTCCTATTTTGATTCAGTTGAACGACGCCTCGACAGTCTATCAAAAAGTAACACCAACTACTTTCTCGCAAGATTTTCGCGTACCCGAACAGCAGCTTTTGCGTGACGGCGGGGAGCTAAAATCAGAGCAGGTGAAGGACGGATTCTTTAGCGATACGACGACCTATCGCGTGTGGCACAACACGGACGCGGCAAACGGCGAGACCGGGCGGTATCTTGTCGATATGCAGGGAATGCCCGCTTACCTGGTCGATCCGGGCATCAACGGAACGGTCACGGAAAGGGCGGACGGAACGGATGTAACGAAATATTCGGCACCGAAGGCAACTTTGATGAGTTATATCATCAAGGGTATTTTGAGCCAGGAGCTGCCGTGGGGACTTGTGCTCCTTGGTGTAATGATCGCCATAACGCTTGAACTCGCCGGAATTCCATCGCTGGCTTTTGCCGTCGGCTTGTATTTGCCGATTTTTGTTTCGGCGCCTATATTCGTGGGCGGAATTGTTCGCTGGGCGGTGGACAAGGAACTGTTTAAGAAACTGCGCCAACGCAATTTGACGGAAGACGAGATGATAGCCGAAACCGATAAGAGCCCGGGCGTATTGCTTGCATCGGGTTATATCGCTGGAGGCGCCCTGGCCGGAATTCTGGTAGCCGTCGCGACCGAATTTTTGAGCGGTACGATGGCGAGTTTCCAGGAATGGTCCGAAGCGAGTAATCCGTTATTTGCCGGCGACAACTCCAATTGGCTCGGCCTTATACCGTTTTTGGGACTTGCTCTTATGCTTTACTTCGTTGGCAGGGAAATGCTATTTAAGGGCAAAAGCCTCGACTAGATATTGCAGTACGGGGCAGCACGCAGAAAAAACGCCGGAAGCCCGTGCTTTGAGCTTGTCGAACCGTAGACATAATCGAGACTGAGTATTAACGTTTCGGCATGGCTTCGAAGGGGCGTAATGGAATACTTTACGCCTTTTTTTGCGCACCTTTTGTGTATTAATTTTCTGATGAGAGACAAAATCGGTATTGGAATAATCGGCACGGGCTTCGCACGCAGGGTTCAAATACCTGCTTTTCAATCCTGTAAAAACAGCACAATTGTTTCCGTTGCGAGCGGTTCTGTTGAAAATGCGAAAGCGACTGCGGAGGAATTCAACATCGGACACTTTACGGCCGATTGGCGCGAAACCGCTTCGCACAAAGGCGTCGATCTGGTTTGCATCACGACACCGCCGAATTTGCATAAGGAGATGACGCTTTTTGCGTTGAAGCACGGCAAACATATCTTGTGTGAAAAGCCGATGGCCATGAATGCAGCGGAAGCCGTGGAAATGACGGAAACGGCGAAAGGAAAGCCGCTTCTTACGTTGATCGACCATGAGCTTCGCTTTCAGCCTGGACGGCAAAAAGCGTATCAAATATTGCGGGCGGGCGAGATCGGCAAAATCCGTCATGCTAAATATATTTTCCAGGCGCCGCATCGCGGCGATTCGAATTTGCCGTGGAACTGGTGGTCGGATGCAGACCAGGGCGGCGGTGCTTTAGGGGCGATAAATTCGCATATTATCGATTCGTTTCAATGGTTTCTGGGTGCGAAAATATCGAGCATTTCGTGTCAAATGCAAACGCACGTGAAACAGCGTCGCGACTCAGCCGGCGAAATGCAGCCAGTCACGTCCGATGACGAAGCTAATATGCTTCTGCGGTTTTCCGATAACGAACTGACTGATAGTGCGACCGGCTTGGTGTCGGTTTCGATGACGGAATATCCGAAATATAAAAATCGTCTCGAATTTTATGGAACCGAAGGTGCGATCGGAATCGACCAGCGCGGCGAGATTTTTATCGCAAAAGCGGGTGAATCGGACTGGCGGGAAATCAAGTTTGAACTTGGCGCGGCTATTCCCGGTGTTCCCGACAGCGGATTTTCACGCGGTTTTATGGATTTTGCACCCAGAATTGTCGAGGCGATTCGAGACGGGAAAAACGAGATCGAACATGCGGCGACTTTTGAGGATGGTCTGAAAGTTCAGAAAGTATTGGACGCGGCAAGAGAATCGAATACGAACGGATGTGCCGTATTAACCGGAGTGCAAGCGTCCCGCTTCCCGTGAATGCGAGGTCACATCACTCCGGAAATGGCGTCGATTAGCGTGATGCTGCCTGTTTTTTCGACTGGGTCCGCGGTTTTCGAATTCAATCGAGCTGCTTTTGTAATTCTGCTGAGCAAGTTCCTTGCCGCCATCATCATAACGACCCCAATAAATGAAATGCGACGTCATGATGTATGGTCGTGAACTATGCGCCAGCCGTCTTTGAATCTGCGAAAGATCAGGGTGAATTTACCTTTTGGATTGTCTTTGTCCCTTTGCAAAGCCCAGCTTCCGAGTACAACCGCGGCGTCTTTAGAAAGCACACTGACTTCAAGACCTGAAAACGCAAGGGTTCCCATCTTCGCTTTTGTATCGTAGTTTTTCTTATATCGGTCAAGCGTTGGTCGCCAGCCGCGCGTTATGTCGTCGCCGGATGCGAAAACTAGCTTTTCGGAATTCCAATAGCCCTGCATGAAGGCATCGATGTCCCCGCGATTCCAAGCTGTGGTTTGAGCGTCCATTACTTTCAGGATATCGGATTCGACCCTCTTTCGATCTTCGTTCGGTTGACCGGACGCCAAAGCGACACTTAGCAAAAACAACAAAATGAGTGCAAAAGTTTTCATAATGATGACCTGTGAGAAGAGTTTCAAAGCAAAGCCGACGAAAACGCAGAGAAAAGCGACTGACGAAACCGGCCCGCCAGTCGCACTTTTATTGTAAATGACGGTCAAGGCCTATTTATTTATGTCCGCGGCATCGGCTTTTTGTTTATCCGTAAGCGCGATTCCCATTTTTTCGAGCGTTATCTGATTTAATGTCCCCGTGACTTTTACGTCGTTTGCGCCCTGAAACTTTTTCAGGCCGTCGCGGGTCGCGTCATCAAGCTTACCGGTTTCCTCTCCGCTGTACATCGATTTTGCTTTGAGCATCTTTTGCGCTTCCGTGATCTGATCTTTAGTCGCACGGAATATTACCTTTTTAGGTTTCGAATCGGCAGTGTTCTCAATTTTTCCCCCCATGGTCGATTTGCTTGTCGTTTTCACCTCGGCAGCGGCAAAGGAACTGTCCGAAACCGGAATAAGCTTTTGCCTATCAGTTAATTCGATACTCATCTTTTCGAGCGTCGCACGATTCAGCGTTCCCGTTCCTTTGAGGCCGTTGTCATTTTGGAAGTTTTTTATCGAAGCACGAATTGCTTCATCCAGCGTACCCGTCACTTCGCCGCTGTAGCGTTTGGCTTCCTTCAATTTCGTCTGAACTTCTTTGATCTGGTCCTTGGTTGCGCGAAAAATCACTTTTTTCGGCTTCGCAGAGGAAGAAGTCTGAGAAACTTCAGCCCGAGCACTTGAAGTGGTCTGTGCGAATGCGTTGATACCGAGCATCAGTGATACAAACATAAACAAGACAAGCTTTTTCATTATCCTTTATTCTCCGTTTATAATTAATTTAGGCGCACTCTAACCCAGGAATTGCCGTCTCGAAAAGTGCACCGGTATTTCTTGATTTGCGAGAAAAGTATCAACTTATTCGAGAAACATGTCAAGAAAAAAAGCTGTTGTAAACATTGGAGAGTTATGGCATGGATAAAAGTTATTGACGAAAGCGAGGCTCAAGGGAAACTCCGCGAGCTTTACGATAGATATACGGATTCGCGGGGCGGCGTGGATAACATCCTAAAAATTCACAGTCTCAATCCGGCCTCGATGGCGGCGCATTTCGAACTTTACAAAACGGTAATGACCGGAAGCCGTGATTTGTCCCGCACTCGTCGAGAGACGATCGCGGTCGTGGTTTCCGTGCTCAACCATTGCGTCTATTGAGTGAAGCATCACGGGGCGGGTCTCCGTAAGCTGACGAGAGATGAAAAACTTGTCGAACAATTGATAACCGATTTTCGCCGAGCGCCGATAGATGAACCGACGCGTGCAATGCTCGAATATGCTGCCAAGCTCACGCTGGAGCCGTGGAGCATCATCGAGGGCGACATAATTGCCCTGCGCGAGGCAGGATTCAGCGACCCCGCGATTCTGGACATCAATCAGGTCGTCGGCTATTACGCGTTTGTAAACCGTTTGGCCGATGGGCTGGGCGTTGACTTGGAAGCCTTTTGGACGGATTGAATAGCGATTCCTGATGATTCCATCGGAGCTGTTCTGCAGAATGATTCGCATAATCATTAATTCGACATCTTCTCTGCCGTATGGAATCACGGGCCTCAACCCCTCATTGTAGGTAGTAGACCTGCGAAGACGGTTAGGTATAAACTTCATAGACATCGTTACTAATTACGTACGTTCCTTTGTCGTTCGCCACATTACTCAACGATTGTCTAACGGCAGCTGGGTAACGAGTCTACGCAAAACTGTGCCAATCATTAACCACGCAGAGATAACCTTGCCGATATTCTATTTGTACCGGACGGAAGAAGAGGCGAGAACTAACCACAAAACCGGTGGGACAGGTTTCTTCGTTGCCCTTAAATCTGACGGCATTTAGCATTTTTACGCTGTAACAAATGCTCACGTGATTAAGGATGGTAATGCTCCCGTAATTCGCGTAAATCAACCACAGGGCGAACCGGCATATCTACCGCTCACAGTGTTTGACTGGCACTATCATCAGAACGGAGCTGATATTGCAGTTGCTTCTTTGGATGTAACAGACATCGCGGCCTATGCAATAGATACGAGGAGTTTTGTGACCGAAAGTTTTTGCCGCCTAGCGGGGATCAATTTAGGCAGTGAAGTATACATGCTCGGTCGCTTTGTACACCACGCGGGAACGGGAAAGAACATGCCGACGGCGCGGTCTGGAATAATAAGCGCGATGCCCGACCCGAACGAATTGATTCCGATGGCGGAAGGAATAAAGCCTCAAGAGGCTTATTTAGTAGAGATGCGCTCTTTATCGGGTTTTAGTGGCTCACCAACTTTCTACAACTTATTCGGCGCCGACATTGTCGATACGGTGGAAGTGTTGATGGCAAAACGCTATAAATTCCACCGTCGCCGAAAGACGAGTTTAATAGCTCCCATAAACGTGTTTGACTAATTGGAATTGACGCAGGCAATATGCCACTATTCGAAAAGGTAGTCGAAAAGGGTGAGGACGGCTCGTATTACCCAACAGACTATCGCGCAGTCAATCATTCGGGTTTTTCGGTAGTAATCCCCGCATGGAAAATTCTTGAAGTTTTAGACAGAGAAGAATTGGTTATGGAAAGAAAAAATCGCGCAAGAGAACGAAAGCACGTAGAGGGTGCAATGAGAACGGATTACGCTGATGGTGATGCTTCCATCTTCACGAACTCGACTTTTGAAAATGCCTTGAAGTTGGCTAGTCGGAAGACTTCCGAACCTGAGAAAGAAAAGAAAGAAACATCGGAGTAACGTCTTTCCGGCGGTTGTACCTAAACGCGTACTCATTAACGTAATTCTGTATATAACCTTTCGTTACTCGACCGCGATACACACCTCGTATCCCGCCTTTGAGAAGCGGCCAAAACCCTTCGATTGAGTTTGTGTGAGCTTCGCCTTTCACCCCCTGTTTCCGTCCGTGGTTGACTGTTTCGTGCTTTTCGTAGTTAGCGCGTAAATGGTTGTAACCGATCCACTCATCCGTGTAAATCGTAGCGTCCTTTGAAACTATTTCTCGCACGAACGGTACTAGGGTTCTGCCTTTAACATCGGGAACCATTTTTAGCAATAACCGAGCCTTCACGTTCCACCGCCCCAGCTACTATCGTTTTGTGTTCACCCGCGCCGAATCCACCTTTTCCGCCTTTCTTGCGACCGCCAACATAGGTTTCATCCACTTCCACTTTGCCGGAAAGCGTAACGTCATTTTCTGACAGCATCGAACGGATTTGATGGAACATACGCCAAGCGGTTTTGTAGGTAACACCTAACTCACGCTCAAGCTGTTTTGCCGAAATTCCGAAACGAGTGGACGACATAAGGTAGACGGCATAGAACCAAAGACGCAAAGGTGTCGATGACTTGCATTCAAGCCCAACCCGCCTCCCCGATAGATTTAATTTTCGGAGTTGAACGGAAACTTCTCGCCTTTAATTATGTAAACCCCTCTTATCTGCACATTCTCTTGCTGAATGAGCGTTCATTCAGTTATAATATCGCTGATCAAAAAATTACGAATCAAGGCACATTGCTCTAGTAAAATATGAATATTGGAAAAGCCGCCGTTTTAGGGGCGGGAACAATGGGTGCGGCGATTGCGGCTCACCTTGCTAACGCTGGAATCCCGACGCTTCTTTTAGACATCACGGCGAGCGAATTGACACCGGACGAACATGCGAAGGGTTTACCGCTCGATTCTCCAAAGGTAAGAAATCGTATTGCGAATGCGGGTTTTGCGGGGCTTGCTAAGGCGCGTCCTGCGGCTTATATGCTCGGCGATAATGCAAATCTCATAACGGTCGGCAACTTCTCGGATGACATGGGAAAACTCCAAGACTGCGATTTTGTAATTGAGGCCGTGACTGAAAATCTGGAAATCAAGCACAAGATCTTTGCCGAGGTTGAGAAAAACCGCAAACCGGGAGCCGTAATCGCTTCGAATACGAGCGGAATTCCGATCGAATCGATTGCCGAGCCTTTCTCCGACGATTTTAAAACGCATTTTCTTGGAACTCATTTCTTCAACCCGCCGCGGTACATGAAGCTGGTCGAGATAATTTCGACGCGGTGGACAAACGGGGAGATCGCCTGCAAGGTCGCCGGATTTCTCGATCAAAGGCTGGGCAAAGGCGTTGTGCCGGCCAAGGACAGGCCCAATTTTATCGCCAATCGCATAGGCGTTTTCGGTATGATGGCGACGATCCACGAAATGATCGCGATGGGTTTTACGCCTACCGAGGTCGATCAGATGACGGGAAAAGCGATAGGACATGCCTCGTCGGCGACGTTCCGAACATCCGATCTCGTCGGGCTTGATGTAACCGCTCACGTAACGACGAACCTTTATCCAGCGGTGCCGGAGGACGAAGACCGCGAGGTTTTTCAGTTGCCTGAACTTATAAAACACCTTATTGATAAGAAGCTTCTTGGCGACAAAACGAAAGGCGGTTTTTACAAGAAGACCAAAAATGCCGACGGAAAAACCGAAATTCTGGAACTCGATCTAAACACTTTCGAATACAAACCGCAGCAGAAAACAAGATTTGCGTCGATCGATGCCGCGAAGCAGATTGAGGATATGCCGAAGCGTGTGAAAACGCTGGTCTGGGGCGACGACCGAGTTGGCGAATTTTTGTGGAAAACGACATCGCGGGTGTCGCGCTACGCGGCGAACCGCGTTCCCGAGATAGCCGATACAATAGTCGAAATCGATAACGCGATCAAATGGGGTTTCGGCTGGGAAATCGGCGTATTCGAAGCGTGGGATGTGATCGGTGTTCGCGAGTCGGTAGAGCGTATGAAGGAGGAGAACCAGCCGGTTCCCGACAATGTCCAAGAAATGCTCAATTCCGGCGCAGAGGTATTCTATAAGAACGAAAACGGGCAAAAGTTTTATTACGATCTTGTCGGTGGCGAGTACAAACCGGTCATGGGGCAAACCGGCGTCATCGTCTTAAAATCCGTTAAGGAACGAACTGGCGTCATCAAATCGAATCCCGGCGCATCGCTTATTGATCTGGGCGACGGCGTTGCGTGCCTCGAATTTCATTCAAAGATGAACTCAATCGGCGGCGACACGGTTCAGATGATGAACTTTGCCGTCGACGAGGTTGGAAAGAACTTTAAAGGCCTCGTCGTCGGCAATCAGGGCGGAAATTTCTCGGCGGGAGCGAACATTATGATGCTGCTCCTGGCCGCTCAGGAAGAAGAGTGGGACGATATCAATATGATGGTCAATGCCCTGCAAAAGGCCGTGATGCGTCTAAGATATTCGGCGAAACCCGTCGTGACGGCGCCTTACGGTCTGACACTGGGCGGCGGCTGCGAAATCTCAATGCACGGCGACAAGGTGCGCGCGGCGAGCGAAACTTATATGGGCCAGGTAGAGGTCGGCGTGGGGCTGATTCCTGCCGGCGGCGGAACAAAGGAAATGACGATGAGGGCCATGGACGCCGCGAGGAAAACGCCGGACGCCGACCCGCTCGCTTTCTTAAAGAAAACTTTCGAACTCCTCGGAATGGGAAAAGTGGCGACCTCGGCACAGGAAGCAAGATCGTGGGGCTTTTTACGCGATTCGGATTCGATCTCGATGAACGGCAACCGTCTGATAGCCGATGCGAAACAGGAAGTTTTGAACCTGGATGCATCGGGTTATGTACAGCCGGTCCAGAGGGCGGATATTCTAGCCCTCGGCGAATCGGCTCAAGCCGCGATGAAACTGGCGCTACATATGATGAAGAGCGGCGGGTTTATCTCGGATCACGATGAAGTGATCGGCAAAAAACTGGCGAAGGTGATGAGCGGCGGCGACCTGAACCATCAAACGTTCGTTTCGGAACAATATCTGCTCGATCTCGAACGCGAAGCATTCGTTTCGCTTTGCGGTGAGCGAAAGACGCAGGAGCGGATTGCCGCGATGCTGAAAACGGGTAAATCGCTTAGGAACTAATTCGGGATCGCAGGCGACTCTACAACGTTGCGTAAGCACTGTAATTCCCGCAAATGATCGAGGAGTCACCGTGCCAGGCTGGCCGCCTGCGTTCCAGGGGTGAAAACTATGGATAATAGAATTGGCGAAATTAAGTCAGATTTTAGAAAAGTGTCGGAAGAGGCGCGGCAAGCCTTTGGAAATTTTTCCGTGGAACAATTGAACTGGAAGCCAGCTGACAGTGGCTGGAGCGTCGGTCAATGTTTCGAACATCTCATCAAGACGAACGAGCAATTTTATCCTGAATTGGCGAAGGTTTCGGGCGGAAAGCGGCAAAATTCATTTTGGGAAAACTGGTCGCCGTTCACGGGAATGGCTGGCCGCTTTCTGAAAAATGCCGTTTCAACCGATTCGAAAAAGGCGAAAGCGCCATCGAAAAAAGTCGTGCCGCTTAGCAATGTCGAACCGGACATTATCGAGCGGTTTGCGTGCCATATCGACGACTTAAATCAAAAGGTCGAGGCCTGTGCCAACGCCGACCGGCTGAAAACAGTCTTGACCTCACCGTTTCTTGCGGTATTTACGTATTCGCTTGATGATGCGTACACGGTCCTCGTCGAACATACAAGGCGCCATTTTCGACAGGCTAAGCGGGTAACTGAGGCGGAAGGATTTCCGCTTAGAACGACTGGTTTAGCAGGTGAAACACAATCATCCCGTCCGCGGAACGCTGCCTCCCCTCCTTTGGAAGGCGGCGAGCTTTGAAAAATGTATGCTGGAAAGCTTCAAAAGCCGATTGTTCCGCTGGAAGTTTAATTTGTTTCCCGCATATCGCGGCAGCGGCGGCCGTGTTACATATATCGCGGATGATTTCAGGGAAGTCCGTGTCGAGATACCCCTTTGGCGGCGCACGCGAAATTATGTAGGCACAATCTATGGCGGCAGCATGTATTCGGCCATAGATCCAATCTACATGCTGATGCTGATCCAAATACTTGGGCCCAACTACATCGTTTGGGATAAAGGGGCGAAGATCCGTTTTCGCAGGCCCGGAAAAAACACGCTGTATGCGAAATTTGAGCTCGCGACAGAGCAAATAGATGAGATAAAACGGCTTGCGGAAAACGCAAAATCCGTAGACAGGGTTTATAACATCGAACTTGTCGATGAAAACGGAACGGTTCATGCTCAGATCGAGAAGACCTTGTATATTGCGAGGAAAAAATCGGTATCGATAACGGCAGAAGCCCGCACGTAAGGGCGGAAATCCTGGATGCATAGATGCGATTGGGCTAAGAATGATTTGGCGGTTGCTTATCACGACACGGAATGGGGCGTGCCGCTACACGACGACCGCGGGCTCTTTGAATTTTTGATTTTGGAAGGAGCGCAGGCAGGTCTGAGTTGGGACACAATTCTTCGGAAACGCGAAAATTACCGGGAAGCTTTTGATAATTTCGACGCTGAAAAAGTGGCGGCATATACGGAACCGAAGATCGCCGAGCTTTTGCAAAACGAAGGTTTGATTCGAAACCGCCTAAAGATTGCATCGGCCGTTTCAAACGCAAAGGCATTTTTGAATGTGCAGGACGAGTTCGGCACATTTGATAAATACATTTGGGATTTTGTCGGCGGCAGACCGATTGTCAACAAGTGGGAGGATATCAGCCAGGTTCCGGCTAAGACAGACGTTTCCGACACGATGAGCAAAGAATTGAAGAAGCGCGGATTCAATTTTGTCGGCTCGACGATCATGTATGCACATATGCAGGCGACCGGAATGGTAAACGATCACCTGGTTTCGTGTTTTCGATACAACGAGGTGGGATGATGCCGAAATATTGGATCGGCGTAGCATCGCGGGAACATGTAATGCGCGGAGTAGAAGGCGGGTATGCAATGTTGAGTCACGGCAAGCGAGCACCGCTTGAGAAGATGGAGGCGGGTGATTATCTGATCTATTACTCTCCAAGGGAACGGTCTGAAGACAAAGAGCCGCTCCAGAAATTTGCGGCTATTGGGAAGATTAAGGAAGGCGAAACTTATCAGGTAAAGATGTGCGACGATTTTGAGCCATTTCGAAAGGACGTGCATTTTCTGAAGTGTGAAGAAGCCGAAATCCGGCCGTTGATCGAGGAACTGGATTTTATCAAGGACAAGAAGAGTTGGGGATATGCGTTTCGATTTGGGCATATCGAAATATCGGACAAAGACTTTCTACTGATCGCGCGAGCGATGGAGGCGGATATTCAATAATGATCTACACGAAACGCGAAATAAAATGCTAATCGACGAATTCATGCCTAGATTCGATTTTAGGGAAACGCACGATATTTCGATTGGCGCAACGGCAAAGGATGTCTTCAGGACGCTAAACGAAATTGATTTTTGCGAGTCTTTTATTGTTCGATGGCTTCTTCGTCTACGCGGGATGTCGGCGGCGAATGTTACTTTAAAGGAATTGAGAAAGCTCCGGTTTGAGACGCTCGGGGAATGCGAGAATCGCGAGATATTACTTGGCTTGGCAGGAAAATTTTGGACGATAAACGGTAGTTTACAGAAAGTCGATTCCTCGAATTTTCGTGAGTTCAACGAAAAGGGTTTTGCGAAAGCGGTGTGGGATTTTTCGCTTGATGAATTGGCGGGCGGAACGGTGTTAACCACCGAAACACGGATTAAGTGTCTCGACTCGGAAAGCCGGAAGAGCTTCGGATTTTACTGGACCTTTATCCGGCCTTTTAGCGGATTGATAAGAAGGGAAATGCTAAAATTGATCAAGATAAAAGCGGAATCGCTGAACTGATACGTCATGAGAAATCTTATTTCAGCCATCTTGTTAACGTTGTCGATTGTCAGCGCAAATGCTCAGGTGACGGCGATTCGCGCCGGCCTCGTGGTTGACCCTGAGACAGGCACGATCACACGCAATCAGATAATTTTAGTCGAGGGGCAAAATATCAAAGCTATCGGCGCAGGCGTGAAAATTCCGGCCGGTACGAAGGTTATCGATTTGTCGAAGCAAACCGTTCTGCCCGGTTTCTTCGACGCACACGCACATTTGTGCATGAACATGCGGCACAAGCGCGACGCGGGCAGTTATTTCATAACGACACTGCGGGATTCAACCGCAATGCGTGCGATACAGGGTGTGGCGAACGCGCGATCCATGCTCGAACATGGTTTTACGACCGTCCGGGATATCGGCAATGCCGGCAATTACGCCGATACGGATTTACGTCGAGCTATTGAACAGGAACTCGTTCCCGGCCCGACCATTATAAACGCGGGTCGGATTATCGCTCCCTACGGCGGGCAGTTTCACATGCAGCCGGACAAACCCGATCTGGGCAACCCTGAGTATTTCTATGCCGATACGCGCGACGAATTAAAGAAAGCGATCCGCGAAAATATTCATTACGGTGCGCGCGTTATCAAGCTTGTCGTTGACGACCAGCAATATATCTATTCGGTTGACGACATCCGTTTTGTCATCCAGGAAGCGCATCTTGCCGGTTTAAAAGTTGCCGCGCATTGCTGGACAGAAAAAGGCGCTCGCAATTCCGCCGAAGCTGGCGTCGATTCTATCGAACATGGCGTGGAGATGACCAGCGAGATCCTGGAGATCGCGAAACGCAATAACGTCGCGCTTGTCCCGACTCCATTCACCGAAACCGACGCAAGGGAAGGCGGAAATCCCGGCGGTAATACGGAAACTGATAAACGATGGTTTGCCGGCCCGGTGAAACGGGCCCATCAGATCGGCGTGACACTAGTTTTCGGGCCGGATGTGATTTTTAGCACTAAAGATTATCCACGCGGGCGATTGTCAATCGAGACTGTGGACAATTGGGTTGCAGCCGGAATTCCGCCTAACATAATTTTGCGGGCATTAACCACGAACGCCGCAAAACTTTTGGGTGTCGAGACTGCCCGAGGAGCTCTTAAACCAGGGATGCGGGCCGATATTATCGCGGTCAAGGACAATCCGCTTGAAAAAATCGAGACGGTTAAGAATGTCGTTTTTGTGATGAAGAACGGGAAGGTGTTTAAGCACGTTCTCGAAATCAAATAACCAAGATCGAGCCTGCGGAAAAATGGCAAACCTAATCGATGAGTTCATTGATCTTACCGAGACGCTAAATCGCAACGGAATCGACTATGCTGTATGCGGCGGCTGGGCGATGGCAATGCACGGTTTACCCCGAGCTACTCTGGACATTGATGTTTTGGTTCTATCTGAGGATTTGTCTGAGATTTGGGCGGTTGCTCAAACGATGGGATATGACGTAGAAGGCTTGCCGTTCCATTTCGCGGCCGGTGCTATTGAAATTCGGAGAATTTCGAAGGTTGATGATGATACGAATCGCGTGTTCACGTTGGACTTTCTTCTCGTAACCGAAACTCTGCAACACGTCTGGGAAAATCGACAACTGATAGAATGGGAAGACGGAAAAACCTGGGTTGTTTCAAAAGACGGTTTGATAGAGATGAAAACGATAAGTGGCCGCGAACAGGATTTGCTTGATATAAAGAATCTTCAGGAGGTTGATAATGAAGATTGATATGTCGCCGGAAGCTGTTAGGGCGCGACTTAGAACTATGGACGACCTATGGCTTTTGAGTGTGAAGTTAATGAATTCGAAGAAGGCAGACCGCGCGGATCGTGAGGATAGCGAGGCGGTTGTTAAGAAAGCACAACCCAGTTTGTCAGAACCGGCTTCGAAAGCGGGTAGCTAACGCAGGAGGAATGCTCAGCCGAAGTGCCAGCAAAAGGATGTTGAACCGCCCGTTGTTTTTTGAGTGGCGTAAAATAATTATCGATCGATAGGGGTGTTAAATTGGTGTAGGTGAATTTATGCAACAGTTCTATAAACTACCGCTTGTTCTTGATCCGCAGCCCGAAGGCGGATGGACGATTACATGTCCGGTCTTGCCAGAGCTTATAACGGAGGCTGATTCATGGGAAGAGATAGAGCCAAACGTCAGCGACGCTCTTCAAGCCGTAATCGAGATATATGAGGAATTGGGGAAACCGTTTCCGCACGTTCTCAATCCGATCAATGGGGAAGCGCCGGTGCTGGCGGATACAATAATTCACCTGGAGGCGGCCTGAGATACCGGGAGGTCGAGAAAAGGCTCAGAGAACTCGGCTGTATTGAAATGAAGACCAAAGGCGGGTCGCATCGCAAATGGCTCAACCCGGAATCGGGCCGGGCTGCCTCCGTGCCGGACTGGGGAACCAAGGATCTCAAAAACGGAACTCTGCGCGGCGCGATAAAGCAGCTTGGATTCACGTGGGATCAATTTATGGCTACTTAATCAGAACCGAGAGCGATAGCGACTGTGTTCTTGGCAGTACCACCTGCGGTAGCGGGTGGCTGAATATAGATGACAATTCCATTTGATGAATCGTGGATTAGAAAATGACCGAAGAAACTTTCGGGGCTAATACTAGTAAATTAGTAATCATTGCAATTACCGTATATGTTACGGTCGGAGCAATTGGTGCATTTCTTGTTGCCCGAGAACCAGCCGGTTATGTTGCGTCGATGGTACTTTACCTTCTGGTTTTCTTTGTTTTATTTCCGCTGATCGTAATTCTTCTTATAAGCGCTATTATTGCAGCAACACAAAACAGCGCAAAATATGCGGCAATTTTTTTGACGAGTTGCTTGTTGGTTCCGATCTCCTTTTTCGGTTCGTTGAAACTTATAGAAGTCCTTGGAATGGCTAGGTATAAAATTCTGGTTTGAATGAAATGAGGCCGATTGGCTCTGAAATGAAGCAACGAATAGTAATTGTGTTTAAGAAAGAAGTCTCGCAGGAGGAAATACATAGATTTGATGAAAACATTCTGAGGAAAAAGGTAACTCAACCGAACGGCGTGCTCCTGGCTTTTGCGGACGGCATCTGCAATTTTTCATATCCTCAAATCTCGCCCGAGGTCACAATTGTTGATGTTCCTTTTTGTGCTAATGCAACGGAAGAGCAAAAGCAAGAGATACGCGATGAAGTAATGTCGTCGCAGATTATTGATACGGCGCTCGAAGACGTGTCTCCGGGGGAAGTTAGAAAGTTGAAGTAAGCAGGTAAATTATGAAAGAAGCAGTAATTATATCGGCCGTGCGGACGGCTGTGGGGAAGGCGCCGAAGGGCACACTCAAAAATACGCGGCCGGATGATCTCGGGGCGGCGGCGATTAGGGAAGCGGTCAATCGAGTTCCGAATCTTGATGTGAGTCAGATCGAGGATGTGATAATGGGCTGCGCATTTCCGGAGGCGGAGCAGGGGATGAACGTCGCGCGGACGGCCATGATCGCGGCGGGGCTGCCGGTCGAGGCCTCGGCGATGACGGTGAATCGTTACTGTTCTTCGGGTTTGCAGACAATCGCGATTGCGGCTGACCGGATCGCGACCGGCGGTGCGGATGTGATTGTCGCGGGTGGGTTGGAGACGATGTCGATGATTCCGATGGGCGGAAATATCGTGCGGCCTAATCCGGCCATTGTCGATTCGTATCCGGATTATTATCTGAATATGGGCCTGACGGCGGAGAATCTCGCGAGAAAATATGAGATCACGCGCGAGCAGGCGGATGAATTTTCGCTCCAGTCGCACCGGAAGGCTGCGGCGGCCATAAAGGAAGGCAGATTTAAGGACGAGATCGTGCCATTTAGCGTGCATGTCGATGAGCTCGACGAAAAAGGCCGCGTTCGCCGTAAAGAAATTGTTTTCGATACGGACGAAGGCCCGCGTTATGACGCAAACGCCGAAGGGTTTGCGAAATTAAAGCCGGTGTTTCACGTGAAGGGAACGGTGACGGCGGGAAATTCGTCGCAGATGTCGGACGGAGCAGCGGCGGTTGTCATTATGTCCGCGGAAAAAGCGGCTGAGCTCGGTTTGCAGCCGATGGCGAGATTTGTTTCGTTTGCGACCGCCGGCTGCTTGCCGGAAGAGATGGGCATCGGGCCGGTTTATGCAATCCCGAAGGCTTTAAAAATGGCCGGGCTGACGCTGGATCAGATCGACGTCATCGAACTGAACGAAGCGTTCGCGGCGCAGGGATTGTCGGTGATGAAACTGCTAGAAATGGATCCGTCGAAGGTGAATGTCAACGGCGGCGCGGTCGCTCTAGGCCATCCTTTGGGCTGCACCGGAGCAAAACTGACGGCGACGCTGCTGCAGGAAATGAAACGGCGAAACGCGCGTTACGGAATGGTAACCATGTGTGTCGGCGGCGGCATGGGCGCTGCGGGGATATTCGAGAGGATTGAATAGATAACATGGAAATTCTTCAAACAGTTCTGGTTGCGGTTATAAGCAGTTCAATCGTGGCCGCAATAGTATCGTTGATTCTCAAGTACCATTTCGATAGGAAACTCGAGAACTTCAAAAGCCAGATTAAGAATGAAGAATTGGTTGCTCAGTCAAGATGGGAAATCAAACGCCGGGCCTGCTTGAATGCCTTTAATATCGTCGACGCTTATTTCGCCAACGCTCAATGGGAAACTGGGATAACAAACCCAGAATTACAGGAACGTCCTCAGATAGAGATCGCTAGACAGTGTTGTAACGAATTGGCGCTTTCTTGTGAACGAGATAACGTGCTTAAGGCGTTCTTGAAATGTATAGGCGTATATGGTGAGACGACCTGCAATATGATTAATGAGCTACGAAACGAAGTAACGAAAGAACTTCGATTTGGCTCGTCTATTGAATTGGATGATGAACATGTTTGGATTGCGAGAATAAACGAACAGAATACTGATAGTGGAAGTTAATATTATGGAAACCCAAATGGAAAAAGAATATATGAAAGGCGGTGAGTTTTTAATTGCGGACTGTGGCACAGCGGAGATTTTTACGCCCGAGGATTTTACCGACGAACAGAGGATGATCGGCGAGACGACGCGGGAATTTTGTGATAACGAGATTCAGCCGCAGCTTCCGGCGTTGGAGAAGCACGCTTGGGAGATCGCCCGCGAGCTTGTCAAAAAAGGCGGTGATCTCGGGCTTTTGGGTGCGACTATTCCCGAAGAGTACGGCGGCCTCGGGCTCGATCAAACAACCGGTGTCGTTATTGCCGAATATATCGGGCGGGCGGGCGGCTTCGGTACGACGTTCGGAGCGCAGACCTCGATCGGCCTTCTGCCGATCCTTTATTTCGGTTCCGAAGAACTGAAACAAAGATGGATTCCGCCGATCATTTCGGGCGAGGTCGTCACCGCTTATTGTTTGTCGGAAGCGGGATCGGGTTCGGACGCACTCGGCGCAAAAACAAACGCTAAATTGAGCGAAGACGGTACGACATACACGCTGAACGGCGAGAAGATGTGGATCTCCAATGGAGGCTTTGCGGATGTATTCATTGTTTTTGCAAAGGTCGACGGCGAGAAGGAGAAGTTTTCAGCTTTTGTCGTCGAACGCAGCGAAAACTGCCGGCCTGGAAACGAAGAGCACAAGATGGGCATCAAGTCTTCATCAACAACGCCCCTTATTTTATCGGATAGCAAAATTCCGGCGACGAACCTGATCGGCAATGTCGGCGACGGCGCGAAGATCGCTTTTAACATTTTGAATGTCGGGCGTTTCAAACTCGGTGCCTCAGTTACAGGCGGCGCCAAACTCGCTCTGCACGAGGCGATCCGTTACGCGAACGAACGGCATCAGTTTAATAAACCTATTTCGTCATTCGGTGCAATCAAACATAAGCTGGCCGAGATGGCCATACGTACGTGGGTCGCGGAATCGATAACGTATCGTACGGTCGGCATGATCGATGCTTTGATCGGTGATGGCGTGAGCAGCGAGAAAAAATTACAGTCAATAGAGGAGTACGCCGTCGAGTCGTCGATCAACAAGGTCGCGTGCTCCGAGGCTCTTGATTATGTCGTCGATGAGATGGTGCAGATATATGGCGGTTACGGATATTCGGCGGATTATCCGGCTGAGAAGGCGTATCGCGATTCGCGAATCAACCGCATTTTCGAGGGTACGAACGAGATCAATAGGCTTCTTATTCCGGGCCAGTTAATGAAACGCGCGATGAAGGGCAGGCTCGGGCTTTTGGAGGCAGGAAAGGCTCTTCAGGATGAAATTCTGAACCCGCAAATGTCTTTCGATGAGGATGAAGCCTTGCTCGCAGCCGAAACCAAGCTTGCGAAAAATGCTAAGAAGATTGCGTTAATGGTAATCGGAACTGCAGCGCAAAAATACATGATGGAACTGCAAAATCAGCAGGAAATCTTGCTGAATGCGGCCGACATTATAATGGATGCGTACCAAATGGAAACCGCAATTCTCCGGGCGAAGAAAATTGCCGAAAAGAACGGCGAGGAAGCATCTGCCCGTTATATCGATATAGCCCGGGTATATTGCAACGACGCAATTCAGCGTGTCGAAGCAAAAGCGAAAAACTCCATCGCCGCGATGACCGAAGGCGATGAAACACGTACGCTTCTGGCTGCACTGAAGCGATTTACCAAGAACAATGCGCCGATCAATACGATTGCCGCACGGCAGCGTATCGCCGACACGTTGATTCAGGCGAACAAATATGCGTTCTGATTTAGGCATGAGATGTCGGATGTTGGACGGGTCCGAGGCTAATTGCTTCGGACTTTTCTTTCGGAAAAAGACGCAAAATAGACGGTTATGGGATTCCGGGAATGTATTGGAGCCGGTACAGCTTATCAAGGGAAACGGCTCATCACAAAAGACCGAAGTTCTTGTCCCGCCGCAGAACCTCCTTATTCAACAGGATTGTGTACGAGATCGTTATCTAACTCGGGTAGCGAATAATGAGCGAATTTCAAATTTGAGATTGAAATCCTTGTTAATCTTCAACAAATCTAAATCTAAAATTTCGAAGGAAGTCGAGGCCAATCGACAACATAATCCTCAAATTTAAAATCTTATTTGAGAATGACAGACCGTCCGAGAAAAGAGTAATAGAACGTTCGGGTGCCGCCGTTGCATCTTTAAGATAGAATAATTAAATGAATAAGGTACGAACATTGGGAGGTTTACGAATCGGCGGGTACGCATCTCGCTCCGTTAAGGACGAGATGCGGGCGAACCTGATAGCGAAACTGAGATCGGGCGAGAAGCTTTTTCCGGGAATCTTGGGCTATGAAGAAACGGTCATTCCGCAGCTTGTAAATGCGATTTTGGCGAAGCACAATCTCATCCTATTGGGTTTGCGTGGACAGGCAAAAAGCCGTATTCTCCGGCAACTGACCGAGCTTCTGGATGACGAAATTCCTATCATCGCGGGTTCCGAGATCAATGACAACCCGTTTAAGCCGTTAAGTGCATACGGGCGGCAGCAGATCGAGTTTCACGCGGATGAAACTGAGATCGGATGGGTGGATCGGGACAGCCGGTTTGTCGAAAAACTCGCAACGCCGGATGTAACCATTGCCGATATTATCGGCGACGTCGATCCGATCAAAGCCGCGAAAGGAGGGCATTTATTGTCAGACGAACTGACCATTCATTTCGGCCTTCTACCGAGGGCGAACCGCGGGATTTTTGCGATAAACGAGCTGCCCGATCTGGCGGGCAAGATTCAGGTGGGGCTATTCAATATCATGCAGGAGGGCGATGTGCAGATAAAAGGTTATCCCGTGCGGCTGCCGCTCGATGTCATGCTTGTCTTCTCCGCGAACCCGGAGGATTACACTGCCCGGGGAAAGATCATCACGCCGCTGAAGGATCGAATCGGGTCTGAAATTCAGACGCATTACCCGCGAGATGTACAATTGAGCGCACAGATCACGAAGCAGGAAGCGTGGACGAAGCGGGAAGGTTTCGAAGATTTTGCGGTCGAGATTCCTGACTTCATCACCGAGACGATTGAGCAGATGGCATTCGAAGCCCGCGACGATCAAAGGATCGATAAACGAAGCGGCGTATCACAGCGATTTTCGATAACCGCCCTGGAATCAGCCGTTTCGAATGCGGAGCGACGGGCTTTGATCACTGGTGAACAGGCGATCGTGCCGCGGATATCCGACATTTACGCCGCTCTGCCGGCAATGACCGGGAAAATGGAACTTGAATACGAAGGCGAGCAGATCGGAGCGCAGCGGATTGCGAAGGATCTGATCAAGCGTGCGTGCGGAGTTATTTTCGAAGGTTTTTTTCTCGGAATCGATTTTACACCTACGGTGAAATGGTTTGACGAAGGCAATAAGCTTTTGCTTTCCGATACAGCGTCTGCCGAAGAAGGTGTAATACTTTTGACGAGCGTTCCGCAGCTTATCGAATCCACATTGATTTCGCTGGAATTCGACGCCAACCAAGAAGCAAAGCTCGTTTCGGCCTGCGAATTCGTGCTCGAAGGGCTTTATGCTCAAAACAAAATCTCGCGTAACGAAGACGGGGGATTTGAGGCAGTAACAAAAACCAAACGCGACCGCCGCGGGATGATTTATGAGGATTTTACGGATATCGAAGGCTACAATTAGGAAGCCGTGACAGTCTTTCGACACATCACGGCTTTACCCTCCCCGGTTCGTAAGAATTAATATCGGCGATAGGATCTGTAATATCGTCGTGATTTCGGCTTAAGCTTGTAGGTATAAAGGGCTGCACCGCCACCACCTGCGGCACCGCCGATCAGTGCGCCTTTCTTGCCGCCGAACAAACCACCCAAAAGTGCTCCCGCACCAGCACCGATACCGATATTGATCAGATTACGATGTCGACGATAAAAGCTGGGCCGCCGGTTAGTTGTAGTCGTGTAAGCACGACCGTTTCTGTAATGACGTCTGGTTTGCGCGTCCGCCGAAGTCGACATAAGCGGAACCATAACCGCCATCATTGCCACCATCATGAATGTAGTAATAAATTTTTTCATTGCTAATACTCCTTGCAATTTCAGAAGACATTGTCTTCGTCGCCATTAGTTTACGCAAAGACTGTGCCATAATGGTAAATGTATTATATGCAGGCTTTACAGAAATCAAGTTGTTTTTTTTACCTCTTCTCGGATACCATTTCGGACACGATTTAGCGGAATGGTGCGTTCATGTATACGGCGTATTGACATTCGTTTACAGACCGCAATCTGCGAACAAAAGCTTATTTTGAGATCGCTTTCTAAAAAAAAACGCGTGACGCTCAGGAGAAACGTCACGCTTTAATTTTTGCTAACTATCTTTTACCGAATTTTTACCGAAAATTAGTATCCTCGATAATATCGTCGCTTTTTCGGGTTGAGTTTGTATGTGTAGAGTGCCGAACCGCCCAAGCCGGTCAATGCTCCGATTCCCAGACCGCGCCTTCCGCCTATTAAACCGCCGATGATAGCGCCTGCGCCGGTTCCAATACCGATATTTATCAGATTGCGGTGACGGCGGTAGAAGCTGGGTCGGCGTTCGGCGACGTAACCGCGGGATGAGTAGTAGTTATTATCGCGCGTTGCGTAGTAACGATTAGCGCGAGTGCGGTAGTTTCTCGACGCGTATGATTTACGTGCCTTCCGATGTCGCGGACAGCCGTTGTGTGCCTCCACCGATAGCGGCAACCCGACTGCAAATACCAAAAACATGAACGATGAAACCAAAAACTTCTTCATTGTTTAACCACCTTCCTTTTAATATTTCGAACCGGGAGAGAGATGTGATAAGTTTTTGGAGAGAGCGAATCGGGAAGAGAGAGTAAAACAAGAATAGCCGCTCGAAAAAAATAAGGCAAGTCTGCGAATTGCCTCATCAAAAATGCGCTCGAATGAGATTCGTTGCCTCACGGAAAAAATCGACTCGAAATAAGAGTGAGATTAACCTCGCAAGATGGAAAGGGTTTTGCGGAGGTGCAGATGATG
>Ga0136617_10000635_pt1 | contig 29969 bp, 26 predicted proteins | sample AntDrymUQ3222106_2_FD_129672 | JGI IMG/M metagenome (GOLD analysis project Ga0136617, IMG submission 129672) | Polar desert sand microbial communities from Dry Valleys, Antarctica - metaG UQ322 (21.06) | ecosystem: Environmental > Terrestrial > Soil > Desert | place: Antarctica: Dry Valley... | reverse complement strand
GCGGGATTCGAACCCGCGACCTTCGGGTTATGAGCCCGCTACGACCGTTCTTCAGGGTGCGTTCGCACCGATCGATTCGCTACATGCTGCCGATCGGCGGACTCGTGCTGGTGGCGAGTGCGCCGGCTTCGGTCGCGTGCGTTGCCCGACGTTGCCCCGTCGAGCGTCCGCAGGGTCTCGGCCGAACCTCCCTTTGCGTCGACCGGTCGCGTCTCCGTCGAACTTGGTCGCCTCCGGGGGTCACCTCGGCTCCCATTCCGCATGGTGATGCGGTCTTGCGTCCTCTGACGTCAGCTCAGTTTCGCTCAGATTGGCGCCTGGATTGGCATCTTGGCCGAACGCTCGCTCGACGAGCTTCCTCGTGCGCGCTCGGCTGGTAGTCGGCGTAGATCAGAGTGGTCTTGAAGTCGCGGTGGCCCATCCACTCCTGGAGCGTGCGGAGGGAGACGCCAGCCGCGGCCATCCGCGTCCCGAACGTGTGGCGGAGGTCATGGAAGCGGACATCGCGGAGGCCGGCGCGCTGGGCGGCGCGCTTGAACCGCTTGAGCAACCCGGAGCGATCGAGCGGCTCGCCGCTCTCGGGATGGCAGAAGACAAGGTCGCCGTCCCCCTGGTAGGCGCTCCGGCGGAAGTGGTGCTCGAGTTCGGCGGCGACCCGGTCGGTCAGCGGGACTGAGCGAGTCGAGCGCCGCGACTTCGGCGTCCCACACTCGCCGCGGACGAAGGTCTGTCTCACGCGCATCCGCCCAGCCGCCCAGTCGACGTCACGCCAGCGAAGCCCAATCAACTCGCCCTGACGGAGGACCGTCATTTGCGGCCGTTAGGTAGATCGCCCGCTCCGTCGACCCGCGCACGTCGTCCGGCACGGCCTTGAGCAGCGCCTCGAGCTCTGCCTGGTCGAGAAAACAGATGTCGGGATCGGCACCCGGCCGCTCCGGCTTCTCGACGAGTTTGACCGGGTTGGCCTTGGCCACACCACGGCGCTCGGCGTAGCTGAAGATCGAGTGAAGCAGCCCTATGTAGTTGAGGATGCTCTTGGTCGCCTTGCCCTCGCGTCGCTTGAGTGCGATGAAGGCCTCAACGTCCTGCCTTGTCGAGCGCCTTCTTCCCGAAGAAAGGAGCGAGGTGTACGCGGAGGAACGACGCGGCCTTCTACGCCAACGGCAACGACACCGCCGAGGAGGACCTCCTGCGCGCGACCTCATGGCGGCGCCGTTCCTGTTCGTCCTGGCCGGGTGGACCAATGAACGGGGTCCGGCCACGGTCGCGGACACGCTCGCATCCACGGGAAAGCACAAGCGTGCGCGTCTGCTATGAGCCGGGACCATCGCGAGTGGCAGACTGTTGCCCGATCGAGGTGTAGCCGTCCGATATCGCTACGGATCGAGACCCACCGACGGGACGTCGGGCTCCTCGAGAGCGTCGCATCCCCCATGCACTACGGCGGTGTTGCGAGATTTTCGCGCATCTGCGGCCGGTCTCTTGCGGGTTTGCGCTTCGTGTCTTCGCTCAGCTGCGCGCCCACGCCGTCGCGAGCCGGCACACCCGGTCGGCCGCCGCCCACACCTCTTCGGCTTGGGCGCGCAGCCGCTCGCGGGCCTCGCCGCGGGCGCGCGCGGTCGCCGTGGCGAGGAAATCGTCGTGGTCGCGGCCAGCGACATCGCCGATGCTCAGCGCGTCGATCCGGCGGGCGAGCGGGCCCTTCGCGCCTACGCCCATGAGATCGGTCGCGGCCAGATCGAGCACACGGGCCGGAGCTCCCGCGTGCTCGTCTGCAAGACGCTTCATGCCTGGATCGTCGACAAGTTCTGCGAGTGCGTGGCGCGTCACGCGCAGATCATCGAGCGGCAGATCGAGCGCCTCCAGCGGCCGCAGCGCGTCGGTCGTGTTCTCCACTGTCGCGCGGGGGTTGACGCCGGCGATCGCGTACGCGTCGGCAAGGGTGAAGCGCTCACCGCTGTCGGCGGTAAAGCTGCGTTCGCCCTCGCGTGCCAGCAGCTCCGCGAAGGTCTCACCGCGGTGGACGTCGAAGCGCACCGGCAGCGTGCGCATGCCCGCGACAGGAAGCCGCACAGCCACGCTCGCCCGTGGCGCGTCCGCGACCGCTCCGGCCGTGACGTCGGCGAGCACCGTTGAGCCCAGTTCGACGAACAGGGGGTCAACATCGATCGCTTCTTGCGCGCAGCCGAAGTAAGCGCCGGCAAAGCTGACGATATGGCGCCGGTGCGGGTAGCAGTCCACGACGATCGTGTCGCTCTTGACGGTCAGGTCGGCGAGCACGATCCAGGTCGAGTCCGGGCACGCTGGGCACTCGCGAGCGCCGTTCACGCAACGAAAGGCCGGCTCGATGCCGGCGACGAGCGGCAGGGAGTCATACCCGTCGGGTGGCGCGTCGAGAACCTGCAACTCGTAGCGATCCTGCAGGCGGCTGTACTCGCATGCCGGCTCCTGCCCGCAGCCGTCGCCGTAGGCGAGGACGGCGCGCGAGGGCCGCTCCGCGTAGCGGATGGCAAGGTAGTAGGCCTGCTCGGGGTCACGGGCGACGCGCACCGCGCCGCACCAGGGGTCGCCCCCGCGCGGCGAGACCGCGGCGCCTGTCATGTCCTCGCTGCACACGTCCACGCTGACGGCGTTCGCAACGACGATCTCCTCCCCGCACGGATCGAGCGCGTAGCCCGGCTCCACGATGACCTCGCACGCCTCCTTGCCGGCCCGTACCCGCAACCCGCATACGACGCCCCAGCCGTGCAGCATCCTGTTGTGACGGCGCATGCGCGCGCGCACGTAATCCTGCTCTTGCGTGAGATCCTCCGGCCCGACTATCTGGCGCGCGAACCAGCGCGGCCGCTCGAGGGCCAGCAGGGTGTCGCCGATGGCATGGTCCCCGCACCCGCTGCCCGAGGGGCCGTCGGCGTGCTCATGGGAGGTCAGCATGTGTGGTCCTCTCTTTCTTAGGTCGCCGTGGCCGTGAAGCCGATTCGTCCAGGTCCGGTGCCCAGCACGGCCTCGACGACGTTCGGGCCCGGCGCCGAGCCGAGCTGCCACGTCACCGTGGCCACCCCGTCTTTGTCTGTCGTGACCCAGCACTCGGATCGGCTCGCGGATCCGTTTGCTCGGCTCGGATTGAGCACGCCGGCGCCCTCCACGACGTGGAAGCGGATGTCGACACCGGCAGTTGGGCCAGTCGTTTTGTGCGCGTGGACGCTGATCGGACTTAGCGTGCTGCCAGCGAGCGCCGACTGCTCGTCACCGTCGCCGAGACTGAGCTGGCCCTGCTCCGCATCGGGACGATTCTCGAGCGATTCGACCTCGAGCGATTCGACCTTCGCGACGACGAGGGACGCGGCGAGCAGGAGCCCGTCGAGCAGGTTCGCGTTGGAGGGGATCAGCCGACGGAGGCCGCACACCTTGAGCGTTAGCTCGCCGTTCGGACTCACGCTCGCCTCCGCGATCGGAACACATTCGAGTTCGGCCGGACCGCAGCCTGGGGCCCAGATCCCGCACACCAGCGACCGGCTGGCGAGGAGAAGCTTCAGCGGGCGCGCGAGCCGGCCGCCACGGAGCCTCGTCTGCGAACCTGGCTGGTTCGACCGCTTCTGCGAACCTGGCTGGTTCGACCGCTTCTGCGAACCTGGCTGGTTCGACCGCTGGTCGAGGCTCGCGCGTATCTCGGCACTGGAGAGGCCGGCGAGGTCGCCCTCGCGCACCCCGTCGAGCACCGTCTCGGGCACGGGCGGCGGGGTGCGGTGGACCCGCACCCGAAAGCGCTCGCGCACCGCGTTGGCGCGGCACCCGTCGCGCGGGTCACAGCCGTCCACGAGCGCGCGCACTGGCTCGATGTCGCACTCGTGGTAGGCGAGGCAGATCCACACGCTCCCGTCGCGGACGGGAGCGCCATCGGGCTCTCCGCACGCGTCCGTCGGCTGCGTGGGATCCTCGATGCAGAACGACTCCGGCACGACGATCTCGCGCCCGAGGCCGTCGAGCGCGACGCCGGGCCGGATCCACAGACGGTTCTCGGATGCCGGCTCCACGTCGAGCCCGCAGAGCACACCGGTACCGTGCGCGTGGCGGTTGAGCAGCCAGCGCTTCTCGTTGTTGTAGCGCTGCTCGAGCTCGAGATGCTCGGCGTCGAGCAGCTTGCCCCAGAAGTAGCGGTTGCGTACGGGGGCGCGGAGCGCGCGCCGGGTGGCTTGCATCAGTTGCGGCATGGTCTCTCCTTAGCTCACTGTGGCGTCGACTCCGAGGTGTGCGTGGTCGCCGACTCGGCCTGGCGTCGGAGCGCCAGCCAGCGCTGCCTCGCCCAGGCCGCCGCCGGCACCGAGCGCGAGCGGATCGCCCTGACGGGCGACGATCGCGTCCAGACCCACGCGGGACTGGAGTCCGACTCGGCCGCGAGGCTCGATCACCCGCAGCGCCCAGGCGGTGTGAGCGGGCCGTTCGCGGTCGACCAGGCCGACGAGCGCGTCGCGCGCGCTCGAGGTCGTGAGCTCGCCGGCGTGTACCGCCACGCAGAAGCGGTGTGCGAGGTCTGCGAACAGCGGCGCCCCCTCGTTGCCGGCTTCGATCAGCTGAGAGCGTCCGAGCGTCGCGGTGCGGCCGAGCACGGCGCCGTCGGCCTCGGCTCCAGCGAGCATCGACAGAATGCCGAGCGGGGTCCGCGCGTCTCCGAGGCGCCACAGCTCTGCCGCGACGGCGGGCTCGTCGATTCGAGCCCGGATGCCAAGCGAGCTGCGGATCGCCTCGCGCAAGCCCCGCGGGGTCCCACGCCGGCCATGCGCGGCAAAGGCGCGGCCGACGGATCGGCGGCGGTCGGCCTCGCTCCAGCGCGCGTCGAGCTCGAGTGCCTGCCAGCCGGCGAGCCAGTCCAGCCAGCGCCCCGCGTGCTCGCCGTCGGGTGCTGCGCCCGGGTCGAAGCGGGTTGGGAGGGCGGCGATCGTCTCCTCCTGCTCGTCGAGACCGCTCTCCAGGAGCGACAGCAGGCCGTCGAGGGCGCCGGCGGACTCGTTACGGCCGTAGACGGCCGGCAGCCAGCGCCGCCATCCTTCGTGATCCCAGCTCACGCGCAGCGCCCGCACGGCCGGGGTTGCGTCGCCGGCGCCGCTGAGCGCGCCGCCGATCCACAGGTAGCGGCCAGCGGGGGCTAGCACGCGGAGATTGAGCTGGTCGGCCGGGGCCGCCTGCCAGTCTACAATCGCGGGTAACGCTGCGCCCGCGTCGTCGGCCGTGAACGTGTACAGCCGCAGGTGCGTGTTCTCCGCCAGCGGGTCGCAGAGCGCGCGCACCCCGTGCCATTCGGCCTCGCCCTCACCGCCGAGCGGCCCGAGCACGAACGTGCCGGCCGCGGCACGCCCGGCGGCGTCTAGCCGCACGGCCCCGCCACCAGTGGCGATGACGAGGCGTCCGCGGCCGTCCAGCGCGAGCGCCGTGGCCGGTCCGCGGAAGCCGGGCACCGTGCCTGCGAAACGCCCGACCTCGTCGAACGCCATGACCCGGCGGCCCGTCGGGTCGCCCACGAGGATGCGCCCGTCGGCCACCGCCAGGCCGCTGGCCATCCCGCCGGCGACGGCGAGCGAAGCGGCCAGCGCGCCGCCGAGCGCGTTGGTGAGCGTGTCGTCCTGCACGCCGTCGAGGTCGTAGACCAAGGCCTTGCTGGCGCCGTCGAGCACGATCAGGCGCTCCGCGCCAGCGAGGACGGCAACGGCGACGTGGGTCGGATCCATCGGCGCGTGAGACTGGGCCTGCAGGGTGGCCTCGAAGCCTGCGTCGACGGCACCGTGTGGCAGCCCGAGCCGCACGACGCGGCCGTTGCCGCGGTCGGCGACGTACAGGCGATCTTCGCTGTCGACGGCCACGTCGGCGGGTTCGCGCAGCCCGCCCGGTGGGTCGCCGGGCCGCGGCGCGTCGTAGGCGTGCTCCTGCCCCAGCACCGCCACGCCCTGACCGGTCCGCGGATCCAGGCCCTGCACGCGGTGGTTGCCGCGGTCGGCGACGTAGAGGATGCCGCGCCGGTCGACGGCGAGCCCGCCCGGCGCGCGCACGGCACCCGGGTCGCTGCCTGCGCGCACGCAGCCGAGCGTCTCCGGCACGGTGTCGCACGGGCCGAGGACGAGGATGCGATCGCTGTCGGGGTCGGACAGGTACACGGCGCCGCCGGAGTCCGCGGCCGCGCCCGCCGGTCCGGCGAGCAGGCCGCTGGCGCCGATGTCCACGGGCACGGCAAGGCCGGGAAGCGCGGCGAGCACGATCGCTCCATCCTCGACGGCGAGGCCATGCAGCGCCAGCGGCGCGCCGGGCTCGACCGCAGGGAGGTGTCGGTATGCGCCCCCGATGGTCATACCTCGTCGACTCCCATCCAGACGACATGCCACTCGAGCTCTTCTCTCGCCTGATCTAGGAAGTCCGGCGACAGGACCTCGATGGGGTTGACGATCGGTCCGGGGGCGGTGCCGATCGGGCCGGCGAGGATCATGCGCAGGACGAAGGAGGTGGATGTGGGATCGGCGATCACCACCGGTCCGTCGGCGAACTGCGCGAACGGCTGGATCCCACGCAGGCCCCCGACGCGGGCCTGATAGATGGGAGCGCGTTGGAAGCCGGCGGCGCTCGTGTCGACCGTCGTCTCGACGCCGGCCACCGCTCCGCCGATCGAGAAGTTCCGCCACGTGGTCGACCCCGCCGGCGTGCGTCCGGCGTCAACCCGCGGCGAGGTCGTCGCGACGACACGACGCTCGGCCGTGGTCGGCGCCTGCGCCAACCGGCAGTCGCGTATGAGCACTCCCGCGAGGACGACGTCGATCGCAGGGTCCATCTCGTCGAGCGAGCGGAAGCGCACGAGCGGGCGCTCGGCGAGCCGCACGGCACCGGCGGTGTCGCAGACGCCCGCTTGCGACGCGGCCACCACCGGATCGCTGTCGTAGCGCAGGGTCAGCACCAGCGCGGCGGGCTGACCGGGCGCCCCCGCGGCGATCGGCGGAACGGCGACCGTCAGCGGCTCGACGAGCAGCAGCTCGCGACCGAGCCCGTCGAGCGCGAGGCCGCTCCCGACGCGCACCACGATGTCGTCGCGCGCACCCTCGACCGGCAGTCCCTCGACGATGCCAGTCGCATGCAGCGCGCGGTTGTGCAGCCACCGCAGCTCGCGGTGGAAGTCCTGCGCGGCGGCGAGATCGGCCGCCGTGAGTCGTTGGCCGTCGAAGTAGGCGAGCGGCTCCGGGGCCGTGAAGTCGTCGATCATGTCGAGCTCCTCGTCACGCGCACCACAGTGCCGTGCGCTCCTCGGTCGGAATGGGGATCGCGGGCACGTGGGTCTCGATGCCGATCCATGCGACCGCGACGGCGATCATCTTCTGCAGCGTTCCGAAGCGGCGCACGTCGAGCATGAAGCCGCCGGCGTGCTCGTTGCGGATCTCAAGCAGCGGCTCGGGGGCCCCCGCCTGGTAGCCGAGCCCCTCCTGAGGTCCGGCCGGCTGGGCGAAGTAGCAAGGGGTCTCGACGAACCCCGCGCGGCTCGTGTCAACCGCGACCGAGATGAGGGGGTCCTCTGTCTGGACCGTCAGCCGGCCTGCGGCGACATGCGCCAGCGCGGCGGCGACCGGCCGCCCGGCCGGCTGCGGGTCGCCGGTCACGAGGCCCGCGCTCACCGCGACACGCGCCACGGGCACGGTGGCGGTCGCTCGCTCACGGTCCAGCCAGCACCAGCGCGGATCGCCGCCGGCCAGCGACGCGGATGCGGCGAGCCGATAGTCGCCGTCGGCCGCGCCGGGCGGCAGCGGCGCCCGGGCGGGCTGCGCGAGCACGAGGGCGCGGCCGCACGGGTCATACGCCAGCCCGGGGCCGACGAGCACCGCGCGGTGGTCGGCCGAGGCCGCGACGGAGAACCCGAGGGCCACCCCCCACGTGCGGTGCACCGCGCGGACGTGGATCGCGTGAAGCGTCGCCTCCCGCGCATCCGCGTCCGCCAGCTCGCGCGCCAGGAGCCGGTCGCCGGTCGCGAAGACGACCCGGTCGAGGGTCATGCGACGACCTCGACGTCGAGCGCAACCAAGTCCGGCAAGCTGGCGGGTGGGATCGGCAGCACGTCGCAGCGGTCGCGACCGCATCCGTGCAGGACCAGGGCGTCGACGTGGTCGACTCCGCTTGCGCTCTCTGCGACGGCGAGCAGCTCGCTGCGCGCGATGTCGCGTCCGAACGGCCAGCCGTTGCCGTCGGCCCCGCCGTGCAACGGATGCAGGAACGCCCGCAGCCGCGCATCGACGGCGGCGCGCACCGTGGCGGAACCGAGCGCGGGGAGTGGCGCTACCCGCACGGACAGCTCGACGGCCAGGTACTCGGGTCCGACGACGCGCACCCGCGTGCCGAGCGTTCGGTGCGCGTCGAGGAAGCACTCGACCGCAGCGATCAGCCCGGCGGAGGGCTCCGGCCGTCCGACCGGCAGCGCCGGGAGCACCACGACCGTCAGCGTGCCGGGCGCCGACAGCACGGGGTGCCAGCCATCGACGCCGGCCCAGGCGCGCGCTCTCTCCACGTGCGCTCCGGGCGTGGCGAACGCGAGCCGCTCGGCGTCTGCGCCCGTGACGAGCCGTGGCGGCGCCGGCCGCCCGAGCACGACGTCGCGTGGCAGGCCGTCCAGAGTGGCGGAGCCGGGCGCCGGCAGCTCTAGCAGCCGCTCGTGGGCCCACAGCGCCGCGGACGCCCGCAGCGTCGGCGGCCCGAGATCCTCGGCGTCGCTGCCACCGCGCGCCGGCAGCGGATTGCGCGCCGGCACCGCGCCGGCCCAGTCCGCGCCCGCCGCAATGTTGCCGCGCGCGGCCAGCGTCGTCTCGTAGGCCGCGAGGATCGCGACGCCGACCGGCGGCACACGGCCGTGCAGGCCATCGCCGAAGCGCAGCTCGCCCGTCTGCGCGTCGAGCACCGCGTGGTCGTCCTGCGGCCCGGCCGCGTCGAGGTTGGCGACGAGCCGCACGCGCCGCGCGGCCGCGCCGCTCGCCGGGACGAGCCACACGCGCGCGCGGCCGTTCGCTACGGGCGCTTCGGGCAGGCGCAGCCGCTGCTCGGGGCGCCCGCTGCCGCTGCCGAGAAGCACGAGCTCAACCGTCAGTGCGCCCGCTGCGTCGGCTGTCGCGGCGCGATAGTCGAGCACGGCGGCGCGGGGCAGCGCCGGATCGTCGGCGACGGCGAGCGTCGTGATGCGGCCGGCCGGATCGAGGCCGAGCCGTAGGTGGGCAGTGATGCCGGGCACGGGCTCCGCGCCCGGGTCGGGCATCGTGCCCGGCGCGATCGGGAATGTGCGCTGCAAGCGCAACACCTGCGTGGCGGTCACAGCCTGCTCGGTGATCGCGGTCAGCGCCGGCGCGGCATCGGGTCGCCCTTCGGCGAGCCGACAGCGGATCCAGTGCAGCGGTGAGGGAACCGCGCCGATCACGCTAGCGACGGTCGCGTCAGGCGTCAGCCGGACCGAGCCGCTGATCGTCAGGCAACGGGTCTGGTCGCGCGCATCGGCGGTCGCCCACCCGGCGCCGTCCCAGCACTCCCAGGCGCAGCGGACATCGTGGTGCGCCAGCCTGAGACCGGCGTCGGGCACCGTCGCGCCGGTCTCGAGCCACAGCGTCAGCGGCGTGCCTGCCGAGGGCGGCGGATCGAACCCGAGGTACAGCGCCGGAGCCGTGGCCGCCGCAGGGTCGGGGCCGAACGCCACGACCGTCAGGCCGTCGCGCCACGCGCCAGTGGCATCCGCGAACGCGGCGCCGTCGAAGACCTGCACCGCATGCAGCGCGGCGTCGGTGACCGTCGTGCCGGTGAGCGTGCGGAACGGTATGCCGGAGCCTGTCAGCGGGGTGCCGGCGGGCACCTCCAGCGGGCCCGTCGTGCCGCCGAGCGCCAGGCCGAGCACGACGCGGGCGGGCCGCGGCGGCTCCGGCGCGAATCCCGCGAGCGCCAGGAACGCGCGCCGGTGACGCTCCGGCACGCGGTTGACGCGGTACACGTCCTGCTCGACGAGGTATGCCAGCAGCTCGACGAGCGTGATCCCGGGGTCGTGGACGTTGTGGTCTGTCCAGGCGGTGGCGAGGCTCGGGATCGTGGCGCGCGCCTCGTCGATGAGGTCCGCCCAGCTGCGGTCGTCGAGGTCGAGTGGTGGCAGCGGCATCGTCAGGCCTCCCGGTCCGCGAGCGTGACCGCCAGCGGGCCAGCGGCGACCACGCGGTCAGCGGGGACCGCCACGCGGTCGCCGACGGGCGCGCCGTCGAGCATCAGCGCGAGCGTGCACGTCTGCTCGACGCCGTCGACGGCGCTCACCAGCGACGCCACGTCCGACGCGTGCAGGTCGTGTCCCAACGTCCGGCCGCCGGGCGGTCCGCCGGTGAGCGGATGCAGGAACCCTGCGAGCGCGGCCGCCACGGCACGCACGACGGCGTCGCCGACGCCCACCCCCGGCACGACGGCGACGGTGATGCCGACGCGCAGGTAGCGCGGGCCCGTGACGCTCAGCGCGCCGCCTGCCGTGGCCGGCATGCGTGCCGAGACGAACGCGCGTACCCGGCGGCGCAGCTCGCTCGACGGCTGCGGCTCGGCGTCGGTAGAGCGCGGGGCGATCATCAGCCGGATCGCTCCGGGTCGACGGGCGGGCAGCGCGCGGGCCAATGCGACGCCCGGGGATGCCTCGCGTGCCAGCGCCTCGTAGTCGGCGAGGCTCAGCGCCTGTCGGCGATGGCGCAGCACGTGCGCACCGCGCACGAGCACCGCCGGCTCCGGCTCGCCGTCGGCGCCGCCCTCTGCCGCAACCGGGTTGGCGACCGCGGCTGCCGCGCTGCCGCTCAGCAGCGTCGTGATCGCGCCCTCGGGCACGTTGCCCACCGCACCCTCGGTGGTCTGGTAGGTCACGCGCAGGCCGTCGGACGCCGGTGGCGGCACGCGACCGCGGAGGCCGTCTCCGAACGCGATCCGTCCGCGCGTGCGCTCGATCGTGTAATGCCGCGCGTCGGGCCCCGAGAAGAGCAGGCTCGGCCGCTCGTGCCAGCGCACCCAGACCTCGCGCACGTGGCCGCTGCGCTGGTCCGTCACGAGCCGGACGTCACGCGCGTCGCCGCCCGCGGCGAGCACGTCGTCACGGACGAGGCCGTGCTCGACGTGCGCTCGGGCGCCGGTCCGCTCGCGTAGCTCGATCGACTGGCGCGGCAGCACCGGCGTGCGCGTCGTGAAGACCGCCTGGCCGGGCGAGGCGGTCAGCGGCCCGAGCACCTCGTCGCGCACCGTCTGCACCTGGGCGACGGCTGCAGCGTTGTGCTGCACGCGGCGGATCGTCACGCGCGGCGGCGCCGCGTCGGTCGTCATGCGGGCGCGGATCCAGGTGCGCGGCGTGCCGAAGCGCGGCAGCGCCGGGACCTCGAGGGTGGCCGGCGCGTACTCGCGAGCAAGCGTCCCGTCGAGCGTGAGGCCAGTCGCGCTGCGCGCGGCGACCGTGACGAGCTCGCCGTGGCCGTCGGCGGACAGGAAGAGCCGCTCGCCGGGTACGAAGCGGTCAGCGTGGCGCGCGTCGACGAGCACGACGTCGCGACCGGCGGCGTGCTGCACCTGGACCGCGTCCACCACGCCGCCCCCGGGCCACTGCACGAGCACGAGTCCGGGCTCGGTCAGCCCCCGGGTGCCGTCGCTGACCTCGAGCGCGCGCCAGCCGCCGTCGTAGTGCTCCCACTGCAGCCGCGCTGCTGCGGCTTCCGGGCGCTCGTCGAGGTCGAGGTACAGGCCCAGGGAGCCCGCCGGCAGGAAACGGTCGAAGCCGAGGTACAGCGCCGCCGTGCGGTCGGCGACGGGCGCGAACGGCGTGAACGCGCTCCCAGCCCAGCGCGCATCTGTGGTGCGGTCGATCCACTCGAAGTCGTGATGGACGAGGCAGCGGTCGGGCGGCTCGCGGGGCGGAGCGGAGCGGTAGCCGATCGTAAGGACGTCGAGCTCGGGCGGGCGCGGCTGGACGACAGGGATGAACTTCAGCTCGCGGGTCTCTCCGTCGCGCCAGCTCACGAGGTCGAGTCGCCCGAAGACGCCGCGCACGAGCCGCACACGCGCCCAGCGGGCGCGCTGGCCGGCAACCTCCGAGGGCTGCCAGTCGTCGGGCACGTCGAACGTGACGCGCCCGGAGGCGCCGAGGTTGCGAGCCGCCAACGGGCCGCCGAGGGCCGGCAGCGCCAACCACCCGGTCCCGTCCCAGTACTCCCAGGCGAGCTCCGGGGCCGGCAGCACGGGACGCGCATGACCCTGGTTGACCGCGAGCGCGGCCGGGTCGAGCGACTTGAGCAGCCGCACCACCTCGTTGCCCCCCTCGAGCGCCGCCGCGACCCGCGGGCGCGTGTCGGTGATGCGCTTGACGAGCGCGTCGTACTCCTGCTGGACCTTCTGAGGCGGGGGGACATCGAACACGCTGATCGGCGCCCAGGTCTTGAGGGCAGCCGCAAGCGCTTCCCACGCCCCGACCAGGCCGTTTCCAGTTTCACCTTGGAGTTTTTTGGCCTTCTTTCCAACCTCGTTCTCGAGCGGCACCAGCGTCCTGAGCATCTCGCCGAAGGCTGTCGCGATCCTGTGCATCTGGTCGCTGGGGATGACACTCGGTGTCACAGTCGCTGCCGTTAGCCACTCCACCCGCTTCGGGTCAACATCCTCCGCCGCCTTCTGGATGCTCGCCAGCACCTCATGGATCTGTGTCTGAATGCCCGTGTGCCAGTTCTCAAACGCCTTCCAGTTGGCAAACGCGGGGATGTCGTCCAATCCGAGCGGCAACCCCGTCAGGTCCGACACAACCTTTTCGGCCTTCAAGATCGCCTCGGCGATAGCTGCGGCGGCCTTGTTGACCTCCGCAGCCCACTTGCGGGCCTCCGTGTCGGCCTGCTCGGCCGCCGTCACCGGCCGCTGCAGGCAGACGGCCACCTGCGCGCCCGGGCGCTCGAACGCCGCAGCGAGCGAGAACAGCAACGCGGCGCCGGGCTCGGGTTGCGCGCCGAGCGGGCGGAACGTCTTCGTCACGTCGAGGCGCTGCAGGTCGGCTAACGCCGCGTCCGGGGGCAGGCCGCCGGAACCGTCGTTCGCCGGCAGCGGCTGCTCGATCACCGACCGCAGGCCGATGATGTCGACCGCGGGCAGCATGCGAGTGTCGTCGGGCGGCAATGGCGCGTCGAGCCGGGCTCGCAGCCAGTGGCCCTCTATCCCTTCCACCGTGCGCGGCACGCTCGTCGCGCAATCGGCGGTCAGCCGGATCACGCCGCTGCGCGTCAGCCCGGCGGTGTCGTCCTCGCCGTCGCCGAACGCGCGCCACGCCGCGCCGTCCCAGTACTCCCACGCGAGTGTCAGCGGCGTGGTCCCCGACCGCTCCAGGCGCACGTCGAGCTCGATCATCGAGCGTCCCGCAAGCGCGAGCTGCCGCGCGCTGGACAGGTACAGTGCGTGCGAGACGGGCACGAGCGGCTCCCAGAGCGTGAACGGGCGGCCTGTGGCGCCCGCCCCGTGATCCGCCCAGCCGTCGCGGCCCGGCCAGAGCGAGGCGACCTGGGCCAGCCGTGCCGCGGTCAGCACGGTCGGTGCCTCGGTCTCGAACGTGATCGGCTCGCCGCCACCCGGCCGCTTGGCACCGAGGCGGGTGCCTGCGGGGACCGTGCCGTCGCCGGCCCCGCGGGCGGTGGTGAACACGACCGGCGCGCGGGCCGCCTGCGCGGGCAGCAGCTCCAGTCCGAGCAGGTCGAGGAACGCGAGCCGGTTCTTGTCGGGCGCCGCGTTGACACGCTCGGCGAGCGCGCGCAACATGGCGCCCGAGATGTCGAGCAGGGCATCGCCCGGACCGCCCGGAGCGGGTTGCCAGCCCGGCAGGTAGCCGCCCATGCGTGCGCGCAACGCGGCGGCCAGCGCCTCGGCCGAGCGCGGCTCGAGGATGGGCGACGCGCCCGTCATGCCTCCCCGCCCTCGTCGAGATAGAACGGGTAGACGAGGTTGTAGAACGTGTTCGTCGCGCGGACGCGGTACTCGACCGTCACGTCGACTCGTGGCGGCACGCCCGGGTCCGCGACGGCGCGGACCGCGACGACCTCGATCCGCGGCTCCCAGGTGACGAGCGCCTCTTCGACGCGGTGGCGGATCAGCGCCAGCGTCGCCACCGACAGCGGCGCGAACACGAACTGGTCGAGGCCCGCGCCGAACTCGGGGCGCATCACGCGCTCGCCGCGACCCGTGGAGAGGATCAGGTGCACGGCCTGTCGCACCTCCTCGGCGTCGGCCGCCGTGGCGATCTCGCCGGTCGCATCGAGCTCGACCGGAAAGCTCCAGCCACGGCCGAGGAACGCGCGTTCCGCGGGCACGGTCAGCCGCCGATCAGCACTGTCGGGGCACCTGAGACGATCGCCGCGCCGCAGCCGGCCATGTCGCCCGTGCGCAGCGCGGGCATGCCGCCGATGAGCACCGTGGCGCTGCCGCGGGGGAACGGCGTCGGCGGGTGCGGGCCGGCGGGCGGCGGGAACGAGCAGGTGTGCAGCGCACCACCGGCGACAGCAGCCGGCTGGCCGGCGATCAGGACGGTCGCCACGCCCGGGCCCGCGATCGTGCCGGGATGGCCGGTGGGGTCGCCGACGCGTGCCGCGGGCGGCATCAGTTGACCCTCACTGTGGCCGCGGAGATCGCGCAGGTCGCGTCGCCCTTGAGGTCCAGCGACGCGCCGTGAACTTCGGCGCTCACCTTCCCGTCCAACTTGACCGTGGAGCCTTCGAGCTTGAGCTCCGCCGTCGACTTGATCGTCACGTTGCCGGTGGTGTCGAGCGTCAGCTTCGCCGCGCCGCGGCCCGCATCGAGCTCTATTCTCTTGGCGTCCATCAGGAGGCGCTGGCCGTCAGCGGTCTTGATCTCGACTGAGCGCCCCACGTCGTCGAGCGTGACCACGTGGCCCGCGGGAGTCTTGATGATGCGCTTCGCGCGCGGGTCCGTGAGCCCCGTGGCCGGCGGCTGGTCGCGGCCGTTCCACAGCGACCCGACGACGAACGGGTCGCGGACGTCGCCTTGGCCGAAGGCCACCAGTACCTCATCGCCGGCTTGTGGGATGAAGTACACGCCGTGGCCCGCGCCGGTCATCGGCATCGCGACCCGCGCCCACGGCTTGTGGCCGGGGATCCACGGCAGCATGATCTGCACGCGGCCCTCACCGTGTGTGTCCTCGTTGGAGATCACCTGCGCCGGCGCAACCCCGTACACACGACGATCGATCGGGTTGGAGAGCTGGGCGGCGGCTTCGATCAGGCTGTCGGACACGGTCTTCCCCTCATGCCGTGAGCGGGCTCGTCAGGCGGATAGGGATCGCGCCCTGCGCGGGCCGGGGAATCGAGCCGAACCACAGCTCCTTGCGGGCCTCGAAGCTCGTGCGGTAGCCCGAGCCGTCGAGGGAGTGCGTGGCTGAGGTGATCCGGTAGAGGCCGCCGAACTGCTCGCCGACGCCCTCGACCTGCACGACGGCGCCCGGCACGATACGCGGGTCGCCGATGGTCGTTGCCGTGGCCGTCTGGCGCTCGTGCAGTCGTGGCAGCAGGTGCGCGAGGATCTTGCGCGGGGCCGTGAAGGCCGTGGCCGGCTCGGAGATCAGGATCTTGCCGGTTGCGCCGCGGACCTCCGGCTCGGCCTCGCCGGGGCGCACCTCGATGTCGAGGCTGGCGTCATCCCAGTTCCAGCGGACCGTGACGACGAGTTGCTGCTTGAGGCGCGACACCCACACCGGCACCGTGATCGACACAAGGTCGCCGATCGTGCTGATGTGGGGGCTGAAGTCCAGCAACGACTGTCCCCAGCCGAGCACGACATCCGCGGCGAGGTGGTCCAGTGGTGAGAAGAACCGTAGCTGCGAGCCGCCCAGCGGGCCGTGGTGGTCGATCAACAGCTCCCAGCCGTTCTCCAGCGCGATGCGTTTGAGGAACTCGTGGTCGGTCTCGGCGTCCTGACGGCGCACCGCGCGCTGCGCGCCGTCGGCATCGACGATCGCGCCGATGACGTCGACGCCCCCCAGGAGGACCGACAGGGCGGCTCCGACCGGCTCGAAGATCGGGACCAGCCCGTTGTCGGCGCTGACGTGCGAGGCGACGGCGATGTCGGGGATCGGCTCCTGACCGACCATCGGGATGTCGACCGCGAACCCGCGCGAGCGCGTGCCGGCCTGCAGGCGCCCGCGCGCGTCCTGTGCCGCCACGACGAGCGTCGGCGCGCTGCCGTTCGGAAACGCGGCGCTGTGCGAGACGATCGTGCCGCCGAACACGCGCTCGAGCGGCTGGGGCGCGTAGCCGATCGTCAGCTCCAGCGGTGTGTGCAGGCGCAGCGCAGCGTGATCGAGCCAGCGCAGATCGTGGTTGGCGATCGTCAGCTCGACGCGGTCGGCGCCTTCGAACGCCGTCTCCCAGCGCAACGCGCTCACCGAGCCGCGCAGCGCCGTCGGCGCCGGCTCGCCGGCGAGACGCAGGTTGAACTCGGGGGCTAGCGTGTCGGTCATCGCGTCGCGTGCACGCGGCCGGTCTCGGGATCGGTGAACGGCAGCGCGGGCAGCTCGAGGCGGTCGCCCGCAGCGAGCGCGCGTGGATCGTCGAGGCCGTTGCGAATCGCGATCGGTCGCCACAGGGCCGGGTCGCCGTACGTGCTCGCCGCGATCGAGGCGAGGGTCTCGCCCATCCCCGCGACGTGCACCGCGACGTAGTCGGCGGTCTCGCGCTTGATCTCGCGGGCCTCGAGCTCGACCGGGTCGTACTCGTTGAAGGTCGCCTGCAGCCGGGCGCGCACCGGCACCCCGTCGGGCCGGAACATGATGAAGCGCTGCGAGATCCGCGCGAGCACGCAGCGGAACACGAGCGACCCCCATGCGAACAGTAGGACGGGCGGGGCGTGGGTGGCCGCCTGGATCTCCATCAGCCCCGCGACCTTGCCGCTGAGGTCGCGCACGTCGCCGCCCGACTCGTAGGTGTCGAGCAGCAGTTCCATGTCGAGCGTCTGCTGGTTGCCGTTGACGAACTGCAGGATCGGCGAGCGGCGTCCGGGCACCGCAGCCTGGGCGTAGTTGATGTCCTTGGCGAGGGTGTATTCCTCCGGGTTGAAGAGGACCGGCACCTCGTCGCCGGTGACGCAGTTCGTGATCGTCGCGCGCTTGAGCATGGTCACATCCGCCCGAGGCGCTCGCGGCGGGCGAGGATGCGCCTGTCGATCGTGGCCACGACCTGGTCGGTGATGCGATCTACCTCGGCGGTGGGAACCGCGTGATGCTCCGGCGCAGACGGAGCACCGCTCGATGGCGCGTGGGGCGCGTGGCCGGCGGCGGGTGCGGCGGCGGCGGGCACCGACGCGGGCCCTCCCGCGCGGCGGTCCGGCGCCGCCGCTGCGGCGCGGCGCACCACGCGGGGCACGGGGGCGATCGCGGCCGTCACAGCCGGCGCTGCGGCGGCGAGCGGCGGGGATGACCGCACGGAGCCGGCGGTCTGGCGTGGGGGGTGCTGTGACGGGGATCGGCGCGGCCCCCGCATCGCATCCACGGGTAGGCGCGGAGAGCGGAGCGCGAGCGCTGGCGCGAGAACGCGGGCCGCGGGAGGAGTGGCGGCGTCGATGCGCACGTGCAGTGCCACCTGCGGGGCGATGTGCAGGCGGTGCACGTGCGTGTGCGGCGCGCAGCGCGCCGCGGACCGGCGCGCGCCGCGGCGCAGCGTCATCGCTACGCGCGGCCGCGCGTGCAACCGACGCCGGTGACGCCTGGCGACCCTGCGCGCGAACGCGTGCGGTCTCACCGCTCGTCGCCGTTCGCGCGCTCGTTGATGGCGGAGATCTCATGCACCCAGCGCCGCCGGTCGGCGTGCTCGATGCTCATGATCGCCTCGGGCGCCCAGTGGAAGTGATAGGCGATGAAGGCCACCTCCTCGATCACGCGATCGACGGGGTAGCCACGGACCCCCCCGGCACCACGCCCTGAGGCTCGAAGGTGTGCGCGCACTCGGGGCACAGCACGCGCCGCGCCTCCGCCAGCCCGTTGACCCGATCGTAGAGCTCCTGCAGGAACGCGAGGTCACCCGCGAAGAGCCCTTCGATCGTCTTGGGCGTGATCTGCTCGAGGCTGCCGAGCCGGACGATCACGCGCGACAGCAGGATCACCGTGAGGTACGCAGGGTTGCGCTCGACCCGGCCGTCGCGCAGCGGCAGGATCTCATCCGCGGCCGTCGCGAGCCGCATGACGCCGTCGCGGTGCAGCGTTGCCTCGTCGTCGAGGTAGCCCATCGGCAGCGTGAACTCGTGTTCTGTGCACAGCATGCTCAAACCCTCTCGATCCCTTCGTGGACGATCTGCAGAGTTTCGATCGCGACATCGGTGCCCTCGGCGTTCAGGCTCGCGCCAGTCCAGTGCGACGGCCACGCGTTGACGAAGTTCCAGCGCACCTTCTCGGTGCCCTGGGCGTCGAGCACGACGATCGAGCCGTTGCGGCGCTCGATCCGCCCGTCGACCGCACGCCGGTGCCAGTCGTAGAGCTCGCGGTTGTCGGTCAGGCCCCACTTGAGCGAGATCGGGGCGTGCTTCGTCATGCCGGGCAGCTTGCGCGGCGTGAGGTTGTCGCCGCCCTCGCGGTGCTCGATGATGTCGATCGCGGAGTCGAAGCCGGTGCATTCCTGGAAGCCGGCTTGCGTGATCCCGTCGATCTCGACGAGGAAGTTGAAGTTCGCGTACGGGTCGACGCGTTGTCCGGGTGGCACAGCTCGCTCCCTCAGGCCTCGATGGCTTCCGCGTCGCCGTCGAAGAGGGCGATGCGCACGACGATGAACTCGGCCGGGCGCACTGGCGCGACCCTGACCTCTACGAACAGCTGGCCCAGCGCGCGGCTCGCGGGCGGGTTGATCGCCTCGTCGATCCGCACGCGGAACGCCTGGTCGGCGGTCGCGCCGAACAGCGCACCATCGCGCCAGACGCCTGTCAGGAACGCCGTGATGCTGCGGCGCACCTGCTGCCAGAGGGCCAGGTCGTTGGGCCGGAACACGGCACCGCGCAGCCCCTCCTGGATCGACTCCTCGATGTAGCACAGCAAGCGCCGCACGTTCACGTAGCGCCAGTCCGTGACGTCCGCGGCGACGGTCGTGCGCGCGCCCCAGACCACCGGCCGCGCGCGGCCCGGGAAGACACGGATCGTGTTCACGCCCGCGCGGTTGAGCGGTCCCTGCGCGGCGTCTCCGATCAGGGTCTGCAATCCGTTCGCGCCGCGCACCGTCTCGTTGGCGGGCGCCTTGTGGACGCCGGGGTTGGCGTCGACGCGCGCGAAGATACCGGCGACGTGCCCGCAGGGCGGCACCGGCATCGGCTCGCCGGTCGGCGAGAATGGGTCGGGCACGAGCAGCCACGGGTGATAGAGGGCGGCAAAGCCGCGCTCGGACTCGACTGCGGCCCGGTGCGTCAGCGCCGCGTCGACGTCGGCGCCGGCGGGGGTGTCGAGGATCGCGACGCGGTCCCCGTGGCGCACGCAGCGGTCGGTCAGGTGGCTCTGCGTGGTGGTGTCCTGCGCGTCGGGGATCGCAAGGAAGTTCACGTCGTCGATCGCGTCGAAGGCATTGATGCCGGCGACATAGCGGTCCGTCCCGATTGAGCGCAGGTCGTCGTCAGCACCAGAGGTCAGCGCCACCGGGCTCCCCGCGGTTGTCGCTCGCGGACGGTCGTTCGGGGGCGCGGCGACAACCGGCGCGGGCACCACAAGGACGTCCGCCGCCGGGGGCTGTAGCGCCCGCACGCGGGGGCTTGAGATGGTGGTCTCGAAGTAGCGCGGGTGGCGCCGACTCATCGAGAGCCCGCCGTAGGTCTCCGGTCCTGCGGCCGGTTGTGGCTGAACGGTCACGTCGAACTCATGCGAGGTGACGGTGACCGGGGCTCCTGTCAGCTCGAATGTGCCCGTGATCCCCTTGTCGAGCGTCACCGTGTCCCCTTCGACGCTCGCGACCGTCGCCTGCTCGGGCGGGGACCCCGTCCTCGCGATCGTGATCGCGCTGCCCGCGAACAGGCCCTTGGCCTTGGTCTCGGCCAGACGCAGCCGGCGCGTGCCCGGAGTGAGGCTCGCAAGCCGCAGCTCCCCGCCGGCGACACCGACCATGTCGGCCGTGACGACGACTACGTTGGTGGCGAGAACGATGTCTTCGATCACCAGCCGCTCGGCGGCGCTGGCGTTGGTGCGTCGCACGATGTCCCCGACGCGAAACAGCGTCGCCGCGTTGACGACGGTCATCCGGCGGCGCTCCGTTGCCGTGGGCGGGATACTGATCGCCGAGACGGGTCGCGCCAGCTCGACGCCGTTGACGGTCGAGGAGTGCGCGATCGCGACCGTGAGCTGGTTTCCGGCCTGTCCTTCCTTGAGCGCCTCGACCCGCAGCGCCTTGACGGTTCCGCTCACGGGGTTCAGCTCGGCGAACGCGCGCGCGGCGGTCCCCACGCGGCAGATGTACGCCTCGCCGCCGCCGTTGGCGAAAAAGCCCGCGACGGCGTGCGCCAGGTAGCGCACCGGGTCCGTGAGGTAGACGTCGGGTCGCGGGCCGGCGCCGGGGCGGCCGTATCGCTCCTCGAACTCCTCCCAGCTGAAGATTCGCCGCGGCTCGTTGATCGGCCCCTCGAGCGCGGGGCCGATGAAGCCGCCCGTGCTCGTCGCAACGCCGGCGATCACGCCGAGGCCCGTGATCTCCTCGATGATGACGCCGGGGGTTGAGTAAACGGGCATGCGAAAGCCTCCTAGCCGTTACGTTCTGAACAGCAGGTCGTGGGTGCCGGAAGAGGACGGAACGACAAGTCGCGTCTCGGCCTGCGCGAACCCGGGCGTGTGACCGCGAAGCGTGTACGGCCCCGGGACGAGCGCCGCGAACACGAAGCGCCCGTCGCCGTCTGCGACCGTGCGCGCTACGGTGCCCGTGGCGGCATCGAGGACGACGGAGGCCCCTGGCAGTGCCAGCGATCGACCGCCCCGGACATCAAGCGCAGTGCCGCCGATCACGACGAGCCGCTCGGGGGCGGCGTCCTCGATGCCGGTGTCGGCGATCACGGCGGTGACCGGCAGCCCGAGCACGGTCGCCTCGGTCGTGAGCGGGACCGTGACGACAACGTAGGCGCCCGGCTTCCAGCGCGCGCCCGCGCCCATCGCCGCCCACAGCTCGCCGAGCTTCGGGAAGCCATCGGCCGGCGCGACGTGCGTGGGCAGCTGCTCCTGTTGCAGGCGAAGCGGAAGCTGCGCGAGCTGGGCGCTCGATAGCACACGTGTAGGCGCGAGCGGCGAGCGGCGCGCCAACGCCACGAGCACCTGCGCGAGCACTCGGTGCTCATCGAACGTCGGCTCGAGCGTGGGGGTGGTCTGAATCGGGCTCCAGGCGGTGATCAGGTAGTGGCAATCGACCCGAAACGGCGCAGGCTCGCGCACGGCAACGCCGTCGCGCTCCTCGACGATGCGCTCGTTGGAGCGCAGCTTGCGCGCCTCACGCACGTCGAGGAGGTAGACGTTGAGCGCGTTGACGGGCGTGTTGTTGACGACGATGTTCGGCAGCTCGCCGCGCCACGCGTCATCCGGTGCCTGGAAGCGCACTTGGTCCTGGGTGGCCAACGTACTGGCCGAGGGCCGCAGAGCGGGAACCTCGTCGAGGAGCACCTGGCGCAGGATCGTGTCGACATGATCGATCATGGGCTCTTTTCCCAGACCCGGCTCGCGCGCAGGCCGGTCACTGGGCGTCGATCCCCTCCACGTCCTCGATGGCGACGTCTTCGCCGCCCATCCAGGCACAACAGATATACGTTGAACTCGCCTCCGAGATCCTCGGCAGCGCGGCCATGGCGGTCCACCTCCGCCAGATGCTCGCGTTCGAGCAGGTCGCCGACGAGGTCGCCCGCCGTCGGGGCGGCCCTGCGATCAGTATGGGCAGGGGGGCCAGGAGCTCGTCGCACACCACCGCCCGATCCTCCTGGCGGGCCACCCCGGACGCCATGGATCAGGGAACTATCTTGGATCCAGACAGCGGACCGGATCGTCCGGTCCGGACACGCGGCGGGCGGCGCACAAGGGATCGTCCTCGCTGCGGCCGCAGGCAAGCCGAACATGCGGATCGCTTCCGAGCGCGGGGTGGGGCGTCCGATGGTGACCAAGTGGCGCTCGCGCTTTGCCGTTGGCCGGCTCGACGCGCTGGTTGATGAGCCGCGCCCGGGACGTCCGCGGACGATCAGCTACGCCAAAGGTCGAGGAGGTGATCGTGCGCACGCTGGAGACGACGCCCAAGGACGCCACGCACTGGTCGAAGTGGTCGATGGCCGCGCAGGTCGGGTTGACGCAGACCGCGGGCTCGCGGATCTGGCGGCCTTCGGCTGCAGCCCCACCGCACCGAGACCCTGGAAGCTGTCCAAGGACCGGCTGTTCATCGACAAGGTGCGCGATGTCGTCGGGCTGTATCTGGCGCCGCCAGAGCGCGCCGTGGTGTTGTGCGTCGACGAGAAGTCCCAGATCCAAGTGCTCAGACCGCGCCGCGCCGATCCTGCCGCTGGGGTGCCCGAGCGCCCCCCACGACTACCGTGGCTCGGGCACCTCCAGCCTCTATCTGCGGCCCTGGACATCACCAGAGGCCAGGTCAGCCAGCTGCATCAGCGCCACCGCGCGATCGAGTTCAAGGAATTCCTGGCGACGATCGACCGTGAGGTCCCCGATCGCATCGACATGCACCTCGTCCTGGACAACTCATCCACCCACAGGACGCCGGCAATCCAGCGCTGGCTTGACCGCGCAGCCGCGTGGCGACCGCGCGCCGGATCGCTCAGGGGATCCCGGGAACTACCTTCGCCTTCAAGAGCGGCGGATCCTCGTACTGCGTTCCCTTGAGGACCGTGCGCAGCTGCTCGGAGATCTTGGTGCCCTCCACGATGTCGAAGTCGCGCGCGATCCGCTTGAGCGTGGCGATGTCCTCCGCCTTCTGCGCGGGCGTCCTCGCGGCGTAGTAAGCGGTGCCCTTGCGGCGCTTAAGCACACTGTCGAGCAGCGAGTGGAACTTCGTGTGCTTGAGCTCGTCGAGGGAGATAAGCGCCTGCTTGGCATCGCCGCCGAGATACTCCGGCCAGGCATGGTGCCTGTCCGATAGGTAGGTCCTCGAGACGCCATGGTCCTTCATCCATTTCGTCAGGTGCTCCCGCTGCTTCGCGGGGCTGAGCTTGTCGTACTCCGGCTTCGTGAGGGGCTTGTACCCCGCGCCGGGGTCCGGGTCCTTGGGCGCCTTCGGCGGCTCGGGCTCGCCTCCCTGGGGCGCGGGCTCCTTCCTGGGCGCCGGCGCCTCCCCTTCCGCCGCCTTGGGGGCGTCCGCCTGCTGCTTTCCCTTGGTCGCGCCCTCCGGCGTGAGTCCCTTCTCGCGCCGGCTAATCCCCAGGTCGAACGCAGCCTCCAGCTCGCCGAGCTCCTTCGCGGTCAGCTTCTCGAGCTCGATGCCCTCGAGCGTCTTCTTCAGCTTGAGCCTGTCGAAGAGGAGCTTGAACTGCCCGATCTTCAGATCGAGGGCGTAGTAGGCGGCCTTCGTCACCTTCGCGACGGCCTTCGCGAACAACTCCCCGGGGATGAGCCCGTAGGCTGTGCTCACCGCGGCGCGCAGCGCCTTGCTGACCTCCGCGGCCGCCAGCTCGAACTGCTGTTGCGCCCGCTCCGCCTTGACGACGTTCTGCTGCAGCCGCTCCGACAGCTTTCTCACCTTGGCGAACTTCGCCTGGAAGCTCTGATTCCGGGCAGCGCTCACTAACACCGAGTAGAGGCCCTTGGCGGCGAGGGTCACGTCGAGCGCGGCCAGGGCGGTGTCGATCATCGCCCAGAACCTCGCCGAGCTGGCCTCTTCGCGGCTCGCGATCCCGGCATTCGCCGCAGCCTCGAGGTCGAGCACGTCCTCCCACGCGACGGCGGCTCCCGCCGCGGCAGCGAGGAACGGCCCGATCCCCGGCACGAGCAGGAGGAAGAGGCTCAAGCCGGCCATGCCGATCATGTCGCCCGCCCGGCGCCGCTGGTACTCCGCGATGACCTGGTCGACCGCGGCAGCGCGACCGCGGTCGGCGTCGACGCCGAGCTCGCGCCGCATCCTCTGCACGAGGGCGTCGGAGCGCAGGACGTCGAAATCGCTCGTGACGATCGCGTTCCGGGTCGTCAGGCAGTCCGCGATGACCTCGTCGAGCATCTTCGCGACCACCTCGGCACGGCGCTTCGGCTGCTTCGCGAAGTCCTCGCGCGGCCCCTCGCGCTCGCGGAGCAGGGCGGCGCCGGGGACCGCCTCCGCGACCACGCCCCGGAGCTCGTAGATGAGCTCGATCTCGGCGTCGATCGGCGCGGCCTCCCGATCGAGCTGGGTCGACCCCGGTAGCCGTTCCCGCGCGAGCTTCTGCAGCGCGTCCACGCGCCGGTCGCGGGCGTGCTTCAGCTCGCGGTCGAGCGACGCGGCAAGGGTGAGCTCCTTCATGGCCGCCGGTCCGGTGGTCGGGCTCGCATAGCGGGCCTTGAGATCCTCGGCCTGCTTCAGGTTGCCGTTCACCACGGCGATCGCGCGCCGGCCGACGGCGCGCACGAACGCCTGTCCGATCTCACCCGGAGACGCGTCGGGATCTTCGAGCCGCCGGCGCTCGTCGCGCGCGGCGACCTCGCCGGCCGCGGCCACGTTCGCGGCGCTCGGCTCGGCCACGACGTCGAGCCGCACCGTGAGCCGTAGCTCCGGCTCGGGCACCTCAAGCGGCAGCCCGGAGCGCGGCCTTCCGCTGACGACGAGCTCGACCGGGCCCGGCGTCGCGACGCTGAACCGTCGCAGCGTCGGTGTGGCCTGCGTGTCGGCCGGACCCTTCTCGGCGATGAAGCCGAACGGCGTGCCGAGCTGCCGGCCATCGCGGAAGACGGTCAGGACGGGCTCGTTCCCCCAGTGGAATCCCGACCGCCGGCCCGAGGTGTTGAGCACACGGATGGTCATGCTCGTCTTGGGCGTGACGACGCCGCTGCCGGGCTCAATCGCCAGATACCACTGGGTGTGCTGCGACTCCCGCCGATCGGGCTCCTGCGGCGCCGCGGACGGATCGGCGGCCTGCTTTGCCGGGGCGCCGAGGGCGTTCGCCACGTCGCCGACGGCCTTCGGGGCCGCCGGGTCCTTCGTCTTACCGCCGATGCCCTGGGCGGTCGCCTCGGACTCCGGTGCCGGCGCGGGCTTCGCGGCTCCGACCGCCTCCAGGCGTGCAGAGACCTCGGGGTCGGCGCGCAGCTCGTCGGTCGACCGCCGTTTAGGATCCGGCGCTCGCTGCACCCCCGCGGGCGCGCTGCCGACCGACCCGGCGGCGCGCCCGGCCGCGACCGCCGCGCCGGCCTGCGCCGCCGCGTGCTCGGTGCCGCCCGTCGCGGGCGCGAGGCTCGGCGCAGCGGGAACGGCCGACGCGCCCTGCTGGACGACGTGGGCGACCTCGTGACCGAGCAGCGCCGCGTCGCCGGTGGCGTCGCGGCCGAGCCAGACGTCCCGGCCGGCGGTGAAGGCGCGTGCTCCGAGTAGGGCGGTGGTCGCTCGTGCGTCCGGGCCCTCGTGGACGCGCACGTGCCCGAGGTCGCGGCCGAAGGCCGCCTCGAGGGTTCCGCGCAGCGCAGGCGCGAGCACGGTCCCGGGGCCCGGCGGCAGGATCAGCGCGCCGAGCGCGCGGCCTTCGAGGAGCGCTTCGACGGCGGCGTTCCCCGACTGTCGCTGCAGCTCCCGCGGAGCGGCAGTCATGCAGCGCCCGGCCGCGGCGAGCCGTTGACCCGGCTCGGGTTTCGCGTCGCGCTTGCTGGTCCGTCCGGCGTGGCTCATGCCGCCGCGTCGAGCTCGGCGTCGGCGCCGAAGATCTCAGCCGGCGTGAGCGTCTTGCCGAGCTTCTCGAACTCCCGCCGGACGCCGTGCAGCACGTCCGCCAGCGTGATCGTCCGGTCCGCCGCCGCGGCGCGGTATGCGGCCGTGAGGGCAGCGTTACGGATCGCGCCGCCGGTCAAGCGGAAGCGCGCGGCGAGCAGCGCCGAGTCAACGTCGCCGTCCAAGGCAGCCTCCCCCGGCCAGATGCCGGCCCAGATCCTGCGCCGGGCCGCCTCGTCGGGGAACGGGAAGTGGACCGTCGCGGCAAGCCGGCGCAGGAACGCCTCGTCGAGCTGCTGCCGCATGTTGGTCGCGAGGATCGCCACGCCCTCGTGCGCCTCCATGCGCTGGAGAAGGTAGGCGACCTCGATGTTCGCGTAGCGGTCGTGCGCGTCGGAGACCTCCGAGCGCTTGCCGAACAGCGCCTCGGCTTCGTCGAAGAAGACGATCGCGCCGGCGTCGGTGGCGGCCGAGAAGATCCGCTCGAGGTTCTTCTCGGTCTCTCCGATGTACTTCGAGACGACCCCGGCGAGGTCGACGCGGTACAGGTCGAGCCCGAGCTCGCCCGCAAGCAGCTGCGCGGCCAGCGTCTTGCCGGTCCCTGACGCGCCGCCGAAGAGGACGCTGACGCCCTTGCCGAGCGACAGCCGGCGGTCGAAGCCCCACGTGTCGAGCACTCGGTCGCGCACCGCGACACGGTCGCAGATCTCGCGTAGCTGCGCGAGCGTTTCGTCGGGCAGCACGAGCTCGCGCCAGCTCCGGCGCGGCTCGACGAGCGTCGCGAGCGCTGACAGGCCGACTGCGGAGCGCCGACGCGCGGCGGCGAACACGTCCTCGCGTGACACGCGCGCGCGGGCGCCGCGCAGCCGCGCCGTGTCGCGCGCGGACGCGGCCGCGGCGGCGATCACGTCCGGCCCGAGGCGGAAGCGGGAGGCGAGCGCGGCCACGTCGGCGGCTGGACGGTCGGCGCCCGCACCCCGCAGCGCCTGGGACCACGCCGCTCGCCGCTGCTCGGGGCCCGGGGCGGTGAGCTGGAGCGTCACCGCGCCCTCGGCAGGTCCGCTGCTCTCCGCGAGCACGACGTCGTCGGGCGCGAGGCGGCGGGGTGGCTCCGCGCCCACCACGAGTAGTACGGCGCCGGTCAGGCGCGCCTCGCACACCGCGATGGCGGCAAGCCCGTCGGCGTCGGGCGCGCCGGTCAGGTCGACGTGCAGCAATGGCCGGCCGAGGCGGCCTGCCAGCACCGCGGCCGCGCCGTCGCGCGCGGCGGCGGGCGGTCCGGTGAGCCGCACCGCGAGCGGCAGCGGCCAGCCGGCGAGTCGCTCGAGTCCCGCCCGCGAGCTCGCGTCGAGCAGCTCGGCCGCCGCCTCCGCGTCGCGGCTGTCCGGTCGCACCCGCCCGGCCAGCCGTGGGTCCGGCGTCGTCGCGCCGAGCAGCCGGCGCGCGACCGCTGGAGCGGCGACGAGCACATTTCCAAGCACCGAACCGGGAATCTCCGCATCGGCGATCGCCTCCAGCACGCCGTTGGCAAGCAGGGGTGCGCCCGCCTCGAGGCGCCGCCGCCGTGCAAGCCGCTCGGCCGGTGTGGCGCAGAGGAGATCGAGAGCGAGCGCCACGGTCGGCCGCCGCCGCGTGACATCGTCCTGAAGGTACGCGAAGCAGCGCCCGTAGCGCGCGTCGACCTCGGGGGCAAGCGCGAGAAGCAGCACGTCGAGGTCGAACCCGTCGAGGCCGAACGCGAACGCGAGCCGGCTGTCGCGCATGGCGTCCTCGCCGGGGCGCGCCGCCGCGGTCCACAGACGCGGGGCGCCGGGGGGTGTGGCCAGCTCACGCAGCACGTCCTCGGCCGTGAGGTAGAGGCCGCGGAAGGGGTCCGCCGCTTCGGCGCCCGCCGCGTCGAGCGCCGCAGCGAGCCGTTGGTCGAGCAGCCCGAGCCCGCTGAGCAGCGTCTCGATCACACGCGCTCCCACGGTGGCCATGACACCGCGGCATCGCGCATCGTGCGCTCCAGCGTGTCGGCGGAGATCTCGCCGAGCCGCCGCCGCACCGGCACGAACTCGTGCAGCTCACTGTCCCCACCGTCGGCCGCGACCACGAGCACCTTGAGCATGGGCCTGGATGAGGCTGCGGCGTGCGCCTCCTCCAGCCGCTCCGCGCCGACGATGAGCACTCGGATCCCGAGCCGGTCCACCTCGACTACAAGGTCCTCGCCAGCACCACCGTGTTGATGTACCTCGGCCAGAGGATCGCGTTCGAGCAGAGCGCCGATGAGGTCGCCCGTCATCGGCGGCAGCCCCGCGATCAGGACGGGCAGCGGAGTCAGGAACTCATCGCGCATGACACCGCGATCCTCCTGCCGCGCTGCCCCCGCGGCCATGGATCGGGGAACCATCTTGGATCCAGCCGCGGGACCGCGCCGTTCCTGGGACCTCGGAACTAGGCCGGTCCGGATCCTCAGGCCTGGATGCGCAACGGGCGGGCGGCTCGCACAACCGCGGCGGCGTCGGAGCGCCCGGTCACCTGCAGCTTGTCGAGGACGTTGTGCACATGGTTCTTGACTGTCGGCAGCTCAATGCACAGCTCGCGGCCGATCTGCTTGTTGGAAAGCCCGGCCTCGAGCAGGTTGGCGACCTCTCGCTCGCGCTTGGTGAGTGTCTCGAAGTTGCCGTTCGCGGGACCGGCCGCCTGATGCACCCGCCGCAGTAACGCGCCCGCGACCCAGGGAGAGCACGGCAGCACGTCACGCCTGACCGCGTCGATGGCCCGCAAGAGATCCGCGAACGAGTCGTCGCGCGTGATGAAGTTTGCGGCACCCGCCTCGGCGAGCGCGATCAGGTCTGGCTCTACCTCGGCGACGCCGAGCGCGATCACAGCCAGCCGAGGCGACAGTTCACGTAGGGCGCTTACGACCGCTGTGGGCGCCGGCAGGTCGACGTCCACCACGACGACGCCCGGCCGCAGGCGCGCGCACTCCGCGATGCATTCCTCCGCCGTGGCGGCGATACCGACGACGCGATGGCCGGGACAGGCGGCGATCAGCCTGGCCAGCTCCTCGCGGTAGAGCCGCACACGTGCGGCGACGAACAAGCGGACGGCCTGGTCGGCCGCGGACGCGATCTCCTCGGTCGGTGGGTCTTCGGCCGCGATCGTGTGCTCGTGGATCGGTGGGTGGTGCATAGCGTCCATCGTGCGCTCCAGCTACCGGTCGCGTGCCCTTGACCTCGCGAGCACGGAGTGCGGCATCGGCGAGGGTGTGCGCGCGGTGATCGGGCAACGCACATGGTGCACGCGTCCTCTCACGCGGGTGAAGTTCTGCGCGAAGAACGCCGGCCGCCTGCCCGTCGCGGAGGCACCGAGCAGCTTGCTGCGCAGCCCGGCGAACTCGCGCTTAAGCTCTCCATTCCAGAGTCGATGGAGCGGCCTCGGCAGCGCCGTAGACCGCCCCTTGACGCGCCAGGCCTCGAGGGCTTCGGAGACGTCTGCGGGGACCCCAGCGCCGTGGGCGTCGACGAAAGCGGCTCGCCATTCCGCGAGGTCCTGGGGCGTGGCTGTCGGAAGGCGCGGGCGGCGCTCGGTCTCCGCGTCCTGGGGCTTGGTCTGTACAGCTCGCTCACCGTCCCATACGTACGCCTTGCCGCTCGAGTAGTCCAACACTGCACGCCAAAGGTCCGAGCGCACCCTTCGCTCGGGCGTGAGGACAGCGGCGACAGGCGCAGGGACGGGCGCCTCGGCGTCTGGCCGAGCAGGTCCCTCACGAGCAGGTCCCTCAATAAGTTCGGCCGTGGGCGGGCGAGTCGACGAATCGACCGAGACGACTTCGGGGAACATGCCGACGAACTCGCGAAAGGACCCCGCTCCCCAACGCGCTTCGTCGAATGAGCGGTCTGTGTGGTCGAGTACCCGATTCTTGAGGACCGCCAAGGTCATACGACGCCAGTCCTGGCGTTTGGATGCCCGCGCTCGCTCAAACGCCGCCCTAAGAAGCGAAGCGCCCCTCTCTGTCAACGTCACGTGAGACAGCTTCCCCCGTTGGATTAATGAGCCTGAGGGCGAGAACTGGAGCACAGGGATGTTGGACTCATCGAAGCTGGAGACGGACCCGGAGGTCGCCCG
>Ga0136617_10000634_pt1 | contig 30002 bp, 27 predicted proteins | sample AntDrymUQ3222106_2_FD_129672 | JGI IMG/M metagenome (GOLD analysis project Ga0136617, IMG submission 129672) | Polar desert sand microbial communities from Dry Valleys, Antarctica - metaG UQ322 (21.06) | ecosystem: Environmental > Terrestrial > Soil > Desert | place: Antarctica: Dry Valley... | reverse complement strand
TGGATGCGAGGAGGGAAGCCTGACCATGCCTCCGATCATCCGCACTGAACGGCTCACCAAGACCTACGGCACGCATCGCGGGATCGACGAGGTCGACCTCGAGGTGCATGCGGGTGAGGTCTTCGGTTTCCTGGGCCCCAACGGTGCTGGGAAGACGACCATGATGCGGATCCTGCTCGATCTGATTCGACCCACCCGCGGGCGAGCCGAGGTGTTCGGGATCGAGACGACAGCCGATCCCGTGGCCATCCATCGGCGGGTTGGCTACCTGCCGGGCGAGTTCGACCTGTACGACCGCCTGACCGGCGCGCAGACGATCGAGTACTTCGCCAACCTCCGGGGCGGCATCGACCGGGCCTGGACGGCCGAGCTCGTGGAGCGGCTGAACCTGGACCCGTCGCGCCGCTTCCGCGAGTACTCGAAGGGCAACAAGCAGAAGGTTGGGCTGGTGCTCGCGCTCCAGCATCGGCCCGAGCTGCTCGTCCTCGACGAGCCCACGTCCGGTCTCGATCCCCTCGTCCAGCACACGTTCTTCGAGATCCTTCGCGGGGCCAAGGCCGAGGGTCGAACCGTATTCCTGAGCTCGCACATCATCGAGGAGGTCGACCGGACCTGCGACCGCGTGGCCATCATCCGCGAGGGACGCCTCATCCAGGTGGACCGGATCGAGGCGATCCGGGCGTTGGCGTACCAGCAGGTCGAGCTCGTCTTCGCGTCCCCGGTCGCCGCGACGGAGTTCGAGACCCTGCCGGGCGTGAGCCATGTCGCGGGCGGCGATGGCCGCGTGACCATGCGGGTGAGCGGACCGATCGGCCCCATCGTGAGCGCAGCCGCTCGGCACGAGCTGCTGGACGTCGTGACCCGGCCGCCGAACCTCGAGGACGTGTTCCTCGCCCAGTACGGCGACCCCGATGCTCGCTGACGCCGGACCGGCTGCCCGCGCCGGGACCGGGCCGCGTCTCATCGAGCGCCTCGTGGGTCTCGGCAGCGTCTACGGCAAGACGATCCGTGACAGCCGGCGGGCCACGCTGGTCGTGGGGCTGCTGACCGGCTTCATCGTGTTCGCGACCGCTGGCGCCCTTGGCTCGCAGTTCCCGACCGTCTTCTCGCGCCTCGAGCTCGTGGCCCAGGCACAGCTCCTGCCGGTCGCGCTGCGCGGGCTCCTCGGTGAGCCGATCGCCGTCGAGACCCTGGGTGGATTCGTCTCGTGGCGGGTCGGCAACGCGCTGCCTCCGATGCTCGGCATCTGGTCGGTCCTGGCCTTGTCCGGGACGCTCGCCGGGGAGGCCCAGCGGGGGAGCCTCGACGTCCTCGTCGCGACGCCCGTGTCGCGCGCGCGGGTCGCGCTCCAGAAGCTGCTGGGCCACGCGACCGCCGTGACCGTCGCGATGGCGATGGCCGCGCTGCTGACGTTCGTCTCCGGCACCGTGTTCGGGACGCTGCCGGCCGATCCCATCCCTCTGGGTGCCGCGTTCAGCCACTTCGTGCTGACCGGGCTGCTCATGCTGCTGTCGGGTTGCGTCGCCTTCGCGGTCGCGCCGGTGGTGGGTCGCGGCCGCGCCGCCGGGATCGGCTTCCTCGTGCTGTTCGGCACCTACCTCATCCCGGCGTACGCCTCCACGGCGCCGATCTTCGCTGCGCTCGAGCCGTTCTCGCCGTTCAGCTGGACGGCGGATCACCGGCCGCTCGCAGGTCGTGAGGACTGGCTGCCAGTGGGTGTGGTAGCGCTCGGTACGGTGGTTCTCGGCGGGCTGGGCATCCTCGGCTTCGTCCGCCGCGACCTCGGCGAGGCCGTGGGCCTGCGCTGGCTGCGCCTGCCGTCGCTCCCGGCCGGCACGGCCAACCCGTTCACCCGGCAGCTGGCCGATCGAACCGGCGCCGCCATCGGCTGGGCGGCGGGCATCGGCCTCTACGGCGCCCTGATCGCCGCCTCCTCGGAGGCCTTCTCGGCCGGCATCGCGCAGCTGCGGGGCATCGGCGAGATCATCGCCCGGCTGTATCCCGGCGTCGATGTGAGCCAGCCGTCGGGCGTGCTCCAGCTGGGCTTCTTCGCATTCGGGACCCTGCTGGCCGGCCTCGCGGGGACGACGTTCGTGGCCGGCTGGGCCGCTGACGAAGCGAACCGGCGGCTCGATCTCGTCCTGTCGACGCCGGTCGCACGCGCACGCTGGGCGGTCGCGAGTGGCCTTGGCGTCATGGCCGCCGTGGGGCTGATGGTCATCGTGATCGCCCTGATCATCGGGCCCGCGGTGGCGGCCCAGGGCGCCGAGGTCGCGACGCCGGTCATTGGGCTCGGCGTGCTGGGCCTCTATGCGGCGGGCGTCGCCGGGATCGGGCTGGGGGTGGGCGGGCTCGTTCGCGCGAGCATCGCCGTGCCGGTGGCCGGCGGGATCGTCATCGGCTCCTACCTGCTGGAGCTCATCGGCAATCTCCTCCAGCTGCCCGACTGGGTGCTCCAGCTCTCGCTCAACCACCACCTCGGCCAGCCGATGTCCGGCCGCTTCGACGGACCCGGCATCGTGCTGCTCACGGTCCTGGCCGTGGGCGGTCTGGCGATCGGGACGCTGGGCCTGCGGCGGCGCGACCTGCGCGGCTGACTGGCCGGTGCACTCAGCCTCGCCCGGAGACCGGCGCCGGCCCAGTCCGAGGCTCGGTCCGTCGCTGGAACAGCGGCCGGGCGCCGTAGCGCGAGTTGACCAGCGCCACGCCGCCGATGATCAGCACCGTGCCGAGGATCCTGTTGAGCGTGATCGCCTCGCCGATGAGCGTCCCGAGCGCGATCCCGAAGACCGGCAGCAGATAGGCCACCATCGAGATGCGGGTCGCGCCCCAGTCGCGCAGCAGCTTGAAATAGACGAGGTAGGCGAAGCCCGAACCAAGGATCCCCAGCCAGACAACCGCGAACGCGGCCTCCGGGGTCACCGGCACGCGCCCGATGGGACGCTCGAGGACCAGCGCGAGCACGATGGTGATGAGGAAGGCGAACCCGACCTGGAACAGGGCGGGGATCATCGGGCGGAGGCCCTTGACGTTGCGCTTCGCGTAGACGTTCCCGATCGCGTAGGCCACCGAGGACCCGAGGAGCGCGAGCCAGCCGAGCAGGCTGTTGCCCTCCAGCGTCCCGAGGTCCGGCACGAACAGCACGAGGACGCCGATGAAGCCGACGGCCAGCCCGACCACCCGGTTGAGCGTGATCTGCTCGTCCGGCAGGAACAGGGGCGCCAGCATGATCACGAGGAGGGGAACGGTCGAGTTGAGGATGGCGGCGATGGCCGAGTCGATCGTCTGCTCGCCCCAGGTGATGAGGAAGAACGGAATGACGATGTTGACGCAGGCCATGACCAGCAGGTGACCGTACTTGCGCGCCTCCCGCGGCAGCGGCTCGCGGGCGATTGCCACGACCGTGATCAGGACGAGCAGGCCGAAGAACAGGCGGCTCGCGACCAGGGTGAACGGCGGCAGACCGGCCTCGACGCCGACCTTGATGAAGAAGTAGCTGCTGCCCCACATGAACCCGAGGGCGATGAACAGGAGCCAGAGGAGACGGTCGGAGCGCGAGTCGGCGTTCATGCGCGGATGATACCTCGGGTTGGACTACGCGGCTAGTCCAAAGCGGCGACGGTTGGCCTGACGCCATCGTCTACTGGAACACCGTCAGGCCGCGTCAGGTTTCGGCCGCCTCGGTACGATCGTGACGAGCGAATCGAGGAGGCGGCATGCGGCTATGGGGCGGACGGTTCAGCGAGGAGAACGACCCGCGCGTCGCGGACTTCACGCGCTCGATCGATGTCGATCGCGAGCTGGCCGATGACGACATCGCGGGCTCCATCGCCCACGTCCGTGGCCTCGGCCGGGCGGGTCTGGTCACCGACGACGAGGTCGCGCAGCTCGTGGGCGGGCTCGAGGCGCTGCGCGGCGAGGTGGCAGCCGGACGCCTCGAGTGGGATCCGACGCTCGAGGACGTCCACCTGAACCTGGAGGCCGCGCTCGAATCGCGCGTCGGGCCGCTGGCCGGCAAGCTCCACACCGGCCGGTCGCGCAACGACCAGGTCGCGACGGACCTGCGGCTGTGGACGCGTCGGGCGATCGACCGGCTCGACGCCGGGCTCGTGGAGCTGGAGCGCGCGCTCGTCGGGCTGGCCGAACAGGATGGCGACGCGGTGCTGCCCGGCACCACCCACATCCAGCCGGCCCAGCCGGTCCTCCTGGCCCACCACTTGCTGGGCCACGTCGAGGCGCTCGAGCGCGATCGGGGACGGCTCGCCGATGCGCGCCGGCGGCTCAACGTCTCGCCGCTGGGCTCAGGGGCACTGGCCGGCGCCGGGTTTCCCCTGGACCGGGCGGCGATGGCGGCGGAGCTGGGCTTCGACGACGTGACAGCCAACTCTATCGACGCCGTGGGCGACCGGGACTTCGTGATCGAGACGCTGGCGGCGATCGCGCTCGCGATGGTCCACCTGTCGAGGCTGGCGGAGGAGATCACGTGGTGGTCGAACCCGGCGTTCGGCTGGGTCCGCGTCTCCGATGCGTTCTCGACGGGCAGCTCGATGATGCCCAACAAGCGCAATCCTGACCCGGCCGAGCTCGTGCGCGGCCGGGCCGGGCGGATCATCGGGGCGCTGACCGGGATGCTCGCGCTGCTCAAGGGGCTGCCGCTGGGCTACCAGCGCGACCTCCAGGAGGACAAGGCCCCGCTGTTCGAGGCGGTCGCCACGCTCGAGGGGTCGCTGGGCGTGCTCGCAGGGCTCGTGGGCACGCTGCGCGTGGACGCCACCGGCATGCGCGCAGCGGCCGAGGTCGGCTACACGACCGCCACCGCCGTCGCCGACTCGCTGGTGCGCGACGGCGTGCCGTTCCGGGCGGCCCACGGCATCGTGGGATCGCTCGTGGGGCGGGCCGAGTCGAAGGGCCTCGGGCTCGGGGAGTTGGCCCCGGGCGACATCACCAGTGCGCTGACGGCGTCCGGTGATCCGCGCGCGGTGGCGCTGGCCGGCGACACGGGCGTCGTCGCCCGGCTCCGGGATGCCTCGACGGTCGAGGCCGCCGTGGCCGGATGCGACGTGATCGGTGGCACCGCCCCGCGCCGGGTCGCCGAGGCGCTGGCCGCGGCCCGCACCCGCCTCGACCGGGTCCCGTAGCCACGCGTCACCGAGGCTCGAGCACAGGGGCGACCGCGAGGGCCCCGGCCGCATCGACCGACAACGCCCGCCCATCGGCCCAGGCCAGGTCCAGCTCGGCCGGCGGCAGGGCAGCGCGGAGGACGCCCATCGCCTCGTCATGCTCGTCGCGCTCGAAGTTGAGCATCGCGGACCCGACCTCCTCGCGGAGCGCCTCCGCCGCCCCCAGCAGCTTCGCCGCCCGGTCGTGCTGCGCCCGGGAGACCGCGAGGTACGGAGCGCGGACTCTGGCTTCGCCTCGACGCCCACTTTATGGCAGCTCGGAGGTTGTCGGGCTTCTGCATCGAGCCGGCCCAGGCCGGCCACGATGTCCTCGCCACGGCTGGTCGGTGCCGTGTCCACGGCCAGTGCGAGGAAGCGGGCGAGATGGCGATTGCGGATCGGCGGGATCGGTCCCTCGGACCGCAACCCGTGGCTCGAACCGCCTAGCATGCCGGCATGGTATGCCGGCCATGCCGCGCATACTGAAGGTTCCGGATCCGATTCTCGAAGGAGCAGCCATGTTCAGGGAAACGAAGGCGTTCTCCGGCTTCTCGGTGAACGACATCCCGGCGGCCCGGCAGTTCTACGGCGAGGTCCTGGGGCTCGACGCGCGCGAGAGCAACGACATGCTCGAGCTGCATGTCGCCGGCGGCAACGCGGTCCTCGTGTACCCCAAGGAGGACCACGAGCCCGCGACCTTCACGGTCCTCAACTTCCCGGTGCGCGACATCGAGCAGGCCGTCGACGAGCTCACCGGCAAGGGGGTCAGCTTCGAACGATACGGCCCGGACTTCGAGCAGGACGACAAGGGCATCGCCCACAACGCCGGGCCGAAGATCGCCTGGTTCAAGGACCCGGCCGGGAACGTCCTGTCCGTCATGGAGTCAGACGAGGCCTGACCCGGTGCTGACGCTGGAGACCATCAGGCGGGCCCCGAAGGCGCTGCTCCACGACCATCTCGACGGCGGATTGCGGCCCGCGACGATCGTCGACCTGGCCGCCGAGCACGGCTACGACGGTCTGCCGACGACCGATCCGGTCGAGCTGGCGGCCTGGATGCGCCGGGGGGCCGATCGGAAGTCGCTGGAGCTGTACCTCGAGACCTTCCAGCACACCGTCGGCGTGCTCCAGGAGCGCGACGCGATCGTGCGGGTGGCGGCCGAGTGCGCCGAGGACCTCGCCGCCGACGGCGTCGCCTACGCCGAGGTCCGCTACGCGCCCGAGCTGTCCGTCGAGCGCGGGCTGAGCCTTGACGAGGTGGTCGAGGCGAACCTCGAAGGCTTCCGGATCGGCGAGCGCGCCGCTCGCTCCGCGGGCCGTCCCATCGTCGTCAAGGTGATCGTGTCCGCGATGCGCCAGGCGGCCCGCTCGCTGGAGATCGCGGAGCTCGCCGTCCGTCACCGCGACGCGGGCGTCGTCGGCTTCGACATCGCCGGTCCGGAGGAGGGCTACCGGCCCACCCGGCACCTGGATGCATTCGAGCACGTCCGGCACGAGAACTTCCACAGCACGATCCACGCCGGCGAGGCGTTAGGGCTGCCGTCAATCTGGGAGGCGCTCCAGTACTGCGGGGCGGAGCGGCTGGGCCACGGCGTCCGGATCGTGGACGACATCGCCGTCCGAGACGACGGCTCGGTGGAGCTGGGACGGCTGGCCACCTTTGTCCGGGACCGCCGGGTGCCCCTCGAGATGTGCCCCACCTCGAACGTCCACACCGGAGCGGCCGCGTCGATCGAGGAGCACCCGTTCGACCTGCTCCGCCGCCTGCGCTTCCGGGTCACGGTCAACACGGACAACCGCCTGATGAGCGACACGTCGCTGAGCGGCGAGTTCCTGGCGCTCGACCGGGCGTTCGGGATCGGCCTGGGCGAGATGGAGTGGCTCACGATCAACGCGATGAAGAGCGCGTTCGCGCCGTTCGACGAGCGGCTGCGGATCATCAACGAGATCGTCAAGCCGGGCTACGCCCATCTCCGCCAGAACGCGACCCGGGTCGTCGTCGCGGGCGCGGCCGGCTGACCGACGGGCTGGTGACGGCGCTCGCGGCGCGTCTCGGCGGCGGGCTGCCCGGCTCGTACTGGAAGCTCCTGTTCGCCTCGGCCGGGTCGAACCTGGCCGACGGGATGTTCTGGATCGCGCTGCCGCTCCTCGCGATCACGCTGACCGATTCGCCGGCCCTCATCGCCGGCGTGGTCGCGTTCAGCGGCATCTTCCTCGGCGCGTTCAACGTGACCTTCCAGTCGCTCCGCCAGCGCGTCGTGCCGGACCGGATCCTTGGACGGGTCGTGGCCAGCTTCCGGATGCTGGGCTGGGACGCGCTGCCACTGGGCGCCGCGCTGGGCGGGCTGATCGGCGAAGGGTTCGGGTTGACCGCGGTGTTCGCGTTCGCCACGGTCGCCACGCTGCTGTTGGTGCCGATCCGGCTCGTCATCACTGACGATCTCATCGCGCGGGTCGAGCGGGAAGCCGAAGCGGAACGGGCGTTGGAAGCGACGCCGTAGCCTGGGGCTTGTCACAGCCCAGTTCTCGTCCCACGCGTCACCGGGCCACGGAACGGGCGTTCCGCCGCCGATCGGGTCGCGGCGCGAGACGACGGTCCGACCAGCCGCCCGAAACGAGCGCTCCTTCGCCGGGTGGCTCGTGCCACGGCCCAGACGCAGCGATCAGGCGCTGGCGGCCGCGGGCACCTCGCCGGGACGGAGCACGACCACGTTCAACGGCGCCGTCCGGCCCACCACATCGATCGTCCGGGGCTCCGCGGCCGCATCGGTCGCGCCCGAGGCGGTCCAGGCCGTCGCGCTGACCACGAGCTCGCCCGGTCCGGCGACCGAACCGAGGCGCGCCGCGACGTTGACGGTGTCGCCCAAGGCCGAGAAGTCCAGCCTGTCCGCGGTCCCGACCGCGCCCACGAATGCCTCTCCCGTATGCAGTCCGACGCCGACGCGGACGCCGCCCGCGACCAGCCCCGGCGCCTCCGACGCGTTGAGGACGGCCCGGCCGGCGTCGATACCGCGGGCCGCGTGTGCCTCGCCGGCGATGACCGGCACGAACAGGGCCATGACGCCGTCCCCGAGGAACTTGTCGACAATCCCGGCGTGCTCGTCGATCGCGCGCGCGGCGCCACGGTAGAACTGCTGGACGAGCCTGGAGAAAGATGCCGCCGACGTGCGCTCCGCGATGCCGGTCGATCCGCGGATGTCGGCGAACAGGACGCTGATCTCGATCTCGGCGCCGCCCGGATGGTCGCGCAGCTTGTTGAAGCAGTAGTTGCAGACGAGCGGGTTGGTCGACGTGCCATGCATGACCACGCGGGTCAGGAGGCGGCCAGGACCGTTGAAGGGCGCGGCGCACAGCTTGCAACGGGGCGAGGACGGCACGTGCCGCCACCACCGGCGCAGCTTGTGGAGCGCCGGATCCTCGCCGGTCAACATCCGGCGCCACTCCTCGGTGGCCCGGTCGTCAGCGGGTCGCCCCTCGCCCATGTCCGGCACGATGATCCTGCGTCACCCACGCGTCAAGCCGCCGCGAGCAGGCGCCCGCCTGAGAAAGCCCCTCGGGACGCAAACTAGCGGGCCCCGCCCTCGATCCGCGAGAGACCGGTCCGCGCGAACCCCAGCAGATGATCGAGCTGAGCCTTGACGGTGGTCGCCCCAAGCCCGGTGAGGCGGTACGGCCGCCGCCGCTCAGTCGGTTCGAGCGCCTCGATGAGACCGCGCCGCTCGAGGCGAGCGAGCGCCCCGTACAGGGTTCCGGCGCCCAGGCTGCGTCCGGAGACGGCCTCGACGTCGGTCATGATCGCGTAACCGTGCTTCGGACCGTCGGCGAGGGAAACGAGGATGTAGAGGGACGGCTCGGCGAATCGTCCGAGCTCCTGGAGCGGGTCGCTCATCGCGTGCGCAGCTCCGGCTCGACCGGATCCGGCGGGTCGACGAACGTTGGTGCGCCGCGGATGAGCATTCGAGCGCCCAGCAGCACCCAGGCCAGCCCGAAGGGGAGTATCACGGCGACCGCCGTCGTGAAGCTGGGCTGGGTTGGACTGCGCACCACGATCGGCACGAGGAGACTGAGCGGGACGAGCATCGTGCCGGTGATGATCGCCCAGCGGCCACGCGTGCCGATGCCGGCCCGGATCGCCGCCAGCGTGAGCATTCCTGCCCCGACGACGAGATAGCCGCCGAGAAGGGCGACAGCGAAGGCGCTCCAGCCAAACGGCGCCGCGCCCAGCAGCGCGACGGCCAGGATGGCCACCACGATGCCGATTCGTCGTCCGTAGCTCACCGCGTACTCGCCGGACAGGCTCACCGCCATGAGGATTACGGACGAGCCGATCAGGCCCTGCGCGCCTGGGTCTGTGCCGAGCAGAGCGGAGGCGACGACGGGACCGGCCCACATGAGCCCCCCAGTCAGCGCAAGGAGGCCGGGGATTCGGTTGGTCCAGGGAATCGGAGTGCCCCCGTCGATCTGGCCCGGATGGAGGTGCGCATCGATCGCGCCGCGAACGATGTCCAGGCGATCCCGGAACGTCGGTGGGCGCACCTCGAGGATCGCCATGACCTCGGCTTCATATCGGTCCCGCCACCGCTGCGGGTAGACGCGGATCAGCCTGGTCATGCGCGGATCCCTCCCGGGCCCGGTCGGCCCGCCGGTTCGGTCACGGATCGGGTGATCATCGATGCGCTATATCGCAGTGTGATATAACACCAAGCGGACACTGGCGTCAACCGCGGCCTGCCGTCGCAGGCGAGAGGAAGAGGATGCCGTTCCTGCAACGCGTCGACGAGGCCATCCGCCGCAGCGTCGTGTGGCGATCGCTGTTCCGCCAGGCCTACCCCAACGACGAGCGCTCGCGCGCATACGCCGTCATGAACAACGTCTTCCTGCACATCCACCCGGTGCGGGTCCGCCAGCACGCGGTCAAGTTCGCCTACACCTTCTGCCTGGGCGGGCTGTCGTTCTTCCTGTTCCTGGTCCTGACCGTGACCGGCGTGTACCTGATGTTCTTCTACGTCCCCTCGGCCACCCTGGCGTACACCAACATCCTCGAGATCCAGAGCGAGGTCACGTTCGGGCTGCTGACCCGGAACATCCATCGCTGGGGCGCGCACCTGATGGTCTTCTTCGTGTTCCTGCACATGATGCGGGTCTTCTACCACGGCGCCTACAAGCCACCCCGCGAGTTCAACTGGGTGGTGGGCGTGGTGCTCCTGTTCCTGACGATCATGCTCAGCTTCACCGGCTACCTGCTGCCCTGGGACCAGATCGCCTACTGGGCGATCACGATCGGCACGAACATGGGCTCGTACGCGCCGCTGCTGGGCGTGCCCGTCTCACGTATCCTGCTGGGCGGCCTCGAGGTCGGCCAGAACACGCTGCTCCGCTTCTACGTGCTGCACATCATGGTGCTGCCGCTGGTCGCGGCCATCTTCCTGGCCGTCCACTTCTGGCGGATCAGAAAAGACGGCGGGATCAGCGGTGCCCTGTAGCGCCGCAACCAAGGCCGCCACGCGTGGCGCCGCCGCCCCTGCACCGGCAGCTCAACCGACGGGCGCCACCACGTCCTCCGGATCGGCGACCGTCGAGGGCAGGCTGTCGAGCAGCGGATCGGTCCACGACCATGCGGCGCCGTAGCGCGCGCCCACCGCGCCGTGCCGCGCCGCCTCGACGCGCAGCGGCAGCCCGAAGATCTCGATGAAGCCCACCGCGGCTGCGTGGTCGAAGGCATCGCCCTCGTCGTACGTGGCGAGGTCCTTGTCGTACAGCGACAGCGGCGAGCGCCGGCCGGCCACGACCGCGGACCCGTGGTCCAGCCGGATGCGGACCTCGCCCGAGACCACCCGCTGCGCTGACGCCACGTAGCCGCGCAGGTCGCGTGACAGGGCGCTGAACCAGAGGCCGTCGTAGATGAGCCGCGCCAGCTCGTCGGCCACAAGGCGGTTGAAGCGCAGGGAATCCTTCGTGAGCGTCAGCCCCTCGAGCGCGCGATGCGCCGTGTGGAGCACGGTCGCCGCCGGCGCCTCGTAGATCTCGCGGCTCTTGATCCCCACGAGCCGGTCTTCGACGTGGTCGATGCGGCCCACGCCGTGCCTGCTTGCCAGCGTGTTGACACGATCGACGAGGTCCGCGGGAGCCAGACGCTCCCCATCGAGCGCGACCGGGATGCCGCCTTCGAGCTCGATGACGATCTCGACCGGGTCGGGCGCCGTGGCCGGGTCGGCCGTCCATTCGAAGACGTCGGCCGGTGGCGCCGTCCAGGGGTCCTCGAGCACCCCGGTCTCGATGGATCGGCCCCACAGGTTCGCGTCGATCGAGTAGGGCGAGGCCCTGGTGATCGGGATCTCGATGTCGCGCTCGGCGGCGTAGTCGATCTCCTGGTCGCGGGTCAGACCCATCCCCACCCGCATCGGGGCAACCACCTCGAGCCCCGGGTCAAGCGCGTGGACCGCGACGTCGAAGCGGACCTGGTCGTTGCCCTTGCCCGTGCAGCCATGGGCGACCGCGTCGGCGCCTTCCCGCCGGGCCACTTCGACGAGGAGCTGTGCGATGAGCGGCCGGGCCAGCGCCGTCGCGAGCGGATACGCACCCTGGTAGAGCGCGCCGGCCTGGAGGTGCGGCCACACGAAGTCCGTCACGAACCGTTCGCGGGCGTCGACCACCCAGGCCCGCGATGCGCCGGCCGACATCGCTCGCCGCTCCACGCCCTCCCGCAGCGAGCCACCGCCCACGTCGACGGTGAGAGTCACGACTTCGACGCTGAACTGCTCCCGCAGCCATGCGACCGCCACCGACGTGTCCAGCCCGCCGGAGTAGGCGAGCACCACCTTCTTCATCGGGCAACCTCCGGGGCCACGGCGGCGGTCGTCGCCTCGCCGGGCAGCGACTGGATCTGGCGGAAGCGGGCGAGCCAGCGCTCGAGACGCGGCGCGTCCGCGAACAGGACGAGGATCGTGTTGTCGCCGGCCAGGGTGCCCTCCTGGTCGCTGAGCGTGGACTCGTCGATCGCCTGGGCGACGACGCTGGCCGTGCCCGGCGTGCCGGTGAGGACGAGGATGAGGCCACTCCGGCCGACGGTCACCGGGACGTCGCCGAGGATCTTGTGCAGGCGCTCGTCCGAGGCGCTGGGGGCCGGTCCGGCAAGATCCTCAGGCGCGACGTAGACGTGGCGCTTTCCGCGAAGCACCTTGACGAGACCCAGCTCGGCGATGTCGCGGCTGACCGTCGCCTGCGTGGCCTCGAGCCCGCGCTCAGCGAGCCGCCTGGCCAGCTCGTGCTGACTGGCGATTGGTTCGCGCGCGACGACCTCCCGGATCGCCCGCTGGCGCGTGCGCTTGGCGGTGCCGTTCATGCGGCGCCCACGCTCGCCCGCGCCGCTCGGACGCGGGTGCCGAACGAGGGATCGTCGAGGGCACGCTCGAGCGCACCCGGGGCGGCCGAGTCGGCGATCACCGCCTCGCTGCCCTCCCAGGTCAGCGCGGCCTGTGCGGCCCGGACCTTGGGCACCATCCCGCCCGCGATCGTGCCGTCGGCGATGAGCGCCTCCGCCTCGTCGGCCGAGATCGTGTCGAGCCGCCGGCCGTGCGCATCGCGGATGCCGTCGACGTCGGTGAGGAGCACGAGCTGGCGAGCCCCGAGACCGGCGGCGATGCCGGCCGCAGCGTCGTCCGCATTCACGTTGCACACGATGCCGTTCTCGTCGCGTGCGAGCGGCGCGACGACCGGGACCTGGCCGCCCACGAGGATCGCGTCGAGCAGGTCGCGACGGAGCCCCACGACGGTCGCGACGAGCCCGATGTCCGGCACGCGCTCGGCGACGAGGAGGCCGCCGTCGACGCCGCTCAGCCCCACGGCGTCGACGCCGAGGTCACGCAGCGCGCTCACGAGCTCGCTGTTGACGACGCCGCGCAGCACGGCTGCAGCCACCTCGAGCGAGGCCTGGTCCGTGACCCGCAGACCGCCCTGGAACTGCGACTTGACGCCCAGTCGGTCGAGCCACTCCGTGATCCGCTTGCCACCGCCGTGGACGAGCACCACCGGACGCCGCCGCGCGATCGCGGCCACGTCCGCGAGCACATGCGCCTGGTCCGCAATGGTCGTGCCTCCGAGTTTCACGACAAGGATTTCGCTCACGTCGTGTACTCGGAGTTCTCGCGCACGTATTCCTCGGTCAGGTCGCAGCCGAAGGCCTCGCCCGTGCGCTCACCCTGCCCAAGATCGAGGCGCACGAGCACCTCCGGCGCGTCCATCGCCGTCCGCGCGGCGCCCCTGTCGAAGTCGACCGGTCCGCCGTCCGTGCCGTCGAAGACGAGGTGGCCGGCGATCGCCACGCGCAGCCGGTCGGGGTCGACGAGGATCGGCCTGCCGCTCCGCCGCGACGCCTCGTCGGGCGAGATTCCGGCGGCCTCGAGGACGGCCGCATCGGCCAGCCGGGCATTGCCGGCCGCCCCGACGACCCGACCCCAGTTGGGGTCACGGCCGTGGACCGCCGACTTGACCAGCGACGAGGCGACGACCGCCCGGGCCACCGCCCGCCCCTCGGCCTCGTCACGCCCGCCGGAGACCTGGCAGGTCAGGAGGGTAGCCGCTCCCTCGCCGTCCGCGGCCTGCTGGCGGGCAAGGTCGCGGGCGATCGCCTCGATCGCGCCACCCAGCGTGGCCGCGGCCGCGGACCCGGGGGTCACCTCGTTCGTGTCCGCGGCCCCGGACGCCAGCAGGAACACCGTGTCGTTGGTGCTCGTGTCGCCATCGACGGTGAGCTGGTTCCACGTGCGGACCGTCGCCCTGCGGAGCAGCGCATGCAGCGCGGCCGGCGCGACGGGCGCATCGGTGAGCAGCACGGCGAGCATTGTGGCCATGCCGGGATGGATCATGCCCACGCCCTTCGCGATCCCCGACACGCGCACCGGCCGCACCGCCATGCCGTCGCGGTCGGGCAGCGTGACGGTGACCGTCGCCATCTTGATCCGCGAGTCGGTCGTGCACAGCGCCTCGGCGGCAGCCCGGAGTCCTTCGTCATCGGCACGCAGGTCTGGTGCCAGGGCACGTACCCCGGCGCTGACACGCTCGGCGGGCAGCCGAGTCCCGATCAGCCCGGTCGACAGGCACAGCACCTCTTCGACCGGTGCGTCCACGGCTGCGGCGACACCGCGCGCGATGAGCAGCTGATCGGCGTCGCCCAGCGGCCCGGTTGCCGCGTTCGCGCTGCCGCTGGTCGAGACGATGGCCCGGGCGCGACCGAACCCACCCGAACCCGCCGGCTCGGTGGCCGCGAGATGGTCGCGCGACAGCCGGACGGGCGCGGCCGCGAAGGCGTTCTGCGTGAAGACCGCTGCCGCCGCCGCGGGACCGCTGCCCGGCGGGACGGCGATCAGCGCCAGATCCGGCCGGCCCGAAGCCTTGATCCCGCACGTTGCCGCGCCCGCCACGAACCCGTCTGGCAGCGCGGCCCGCCGCTCGACTGCCGGCAGCCCATCAGGCAGCGAGCCGAGCACCGCATCGATCGGCCTCGCGACGAGGTGGTCCGTGGCCACGCTACGGCGCCAGTGGCAGCTGCTCGAGACCGGTCGTCTCGGGCAGTCCATGGACGAGATTGAACGCCTGGACCGCCTGACCCGCTGCGCCCTTGACCAGGTTGTCGATCACGCCGATCGCGATGATCCGCCCGTTGCGCTCGTCGAGCCGGACGTGGACCCGGACGTGGTTGCTGCCGATCACGTGCTTGGTGGCCGGTGGCGCCGGCATGACGGTCACGAACGGCTCGTCGTCATAGGCCCGCGCGTACAGCGCATCGAGCTCGTCCTGGCGGGTCTCCCGGGCCGGCCGGACGTGACACGTCGCGAGGATGCCCCGGGTCATGGGGATCAGGTGGGGCACGAAGTCGAGCGGGGCCGCACCCGGATTCGCGCCCTCGATGGGCGACAGGGCCAGCAGCTCCTGCTCGATCTCGGCCACGTGGCGGTGGCCGCCCAGTCCGTACGCCTTGACGCTCTCATTGAGCTCGCCGAAGAGCATCTCAGCCTTGAGGTCGCGACCCGCCCCGGAGACGCCGCTCTTGGCGTCGACCACGAGATCGCCGATGAGCCCGGCGCGGGCAAGCGGCGCCAGGGCGAGCAGCGTGGCCGTCGGGTAGCAGCCCGGTGACCCCACCACAGCGAGGTCGGCGTCGCGAAGCCGCTCGAGCTCGGCGCGATGGAGCTCCGGCAGGCCGTACACCGCCGCCCCCAGGAGCTCCGGGGCGGGGTGATCGAAGCCGTACCACGTGGGGTAGTCGCCGGGGTCGCGCAGCCGGAAGTCCGGGCCCAGGTCGATGATCGTGGTCCCGCCCGCGGCCAGCTCGGGGACCATCGCGGCAGCGGTGCCGTGGGGCAGGGCGAGGAAGACGGCATCGGCCTCGGGGCGCTGGGCGTCGACGAGGAGACCGGTCGTCGCAAGGTGGGGATGGACGCCGCCGACCGGATCGCCCTGCCGCTCGCGACCCACGAGCCCAACCAGCTCCACCGCGGGATGACGATCGAGCAGCCGGACGAGCTCGCCGCCCACATAGCCTGTCGCGCCGACGATCGCTACCCGGATGGGCGCTTCGGACGAGGCGTCGCGACGACGGGCGGTTTCCGGTCGTGGCGCACGGCCCGGCCGGCGGCCCGGCGCAACCCCGAGGGCGCCCGATCCGGCGCTCACGGGCGCAGTCGGCCCCTCACAGGGGGCCGGATCGAGTGGGGACGTGTCGGACCGCCGTCATGGCCGCATCATGATACTCACCATCTGCATAAACATGCAACCGCGGCACGCCTCACCGGCGACCGCTCGCGCCGGCGCCGAGGTCCCGTGCGGTCGGCCCGGTCCGTCGGTCGGTCGTCTCTGGTCGGGGCGGGGCCGTGTGCACGACCTCGTACCCGCTCGTGTTCGCGAGCACCTCGAGATTTGAGCCATGGAAGCGCAGGGTCAGAGCCCCGTGGCCCGCTCGAAGGTCGTGCATGGTCAGCTCCGGCAGCCAGTCGGGCAGCGCCGGATGCACGTACAGGCGACCGCCATCGTCGTCGGCCGCGGCGTGGATGCCGCACAGGACCGCGATCAGCCGGAAGATGGCGCCCGCGGCCCACGCCTGGGGCACGTTCGCGCCGAGGTACTGGACCGGAAAGCTGCCGTCGTGTCGCGGCAGGCCGGCGAACAGCTCCGGCAGGCGCGTCGCGACGAACCGGGAAGCCGCGTCGAACATGCCGCGGGCCACCTTCGCCGCCGCCTCGTCATGGCCGTAGCGGCGGAACCCGCCCGCGATGAGCGCGTTGTCGTGGGGCCAGACGCTGCCGGTGTGGTAGCTGAACGGGTTGTAGGCGGGGTGCTCCGTCGACAGCGTGCGGATCCCCCAGCCGGACCACATGTCCTCCGCCATCAGGCGGTCCACCACCCGGCCCGCGCGCTCGGGCGGGACGATCCCGGAGGCGAGCAGATGGCCGGCGTTGGAGGCGACCGACTCGATGGGCTGCTTGCGCCCGTTCAGGCCCAGGTAGTACGTCCCCTCGGTTTCCCACCAGAACGTCTCGTTGAAGCGCTCGAACAGTCTGGATGCCTCGGCCCGCAGCCGCCTGGCCCGTCGGGCGTTGCCCACCAGGTCCTCGACATCGGCCAGCCGAAGCTTTGCGTCGTATACGTAGCCCTGGAGCTCGCACAGGGCGAGGGGCAGCGGCGCGAGCGATCCATCCCGCTCGGGGATGGCGTCGCCGGCGTCCTTCCAGCCCTGGTTGTAGTAGCCGTGCGAGGAGCGGGTGGCGTACTCCTGGAAGCCGTCGCGATCGCGGTCGCCGGACTTGTCGATCCAGCTCATCGCCGCCTCGGCGTTGGCGAGGTAGCGGACGAGGAGATCGCGGTCGCCGGTCCACTGGTAGAGGTACGAGAGGACGATGACGAACAGGCTCGTCGCGTCGTGCGTGCCGTAGTACGGGGTGAACGGCAGGATCCCCAGCTGGGCGAGCTCGCCATGCCGGATCTCGTGCGGGATCTTGCCCGGCTCCATGTCGCGCTCCGGATCGTCCTCGGTCGCCTGGAGCGCGGACAGCCGGCGGAGCGCCCCCGCGGCCAGGTCCGGGTAGCCGGAGATGCCCTGCATCGATACGATCAGGGAGTCACGTCCGAACAGCGTGACGAACCAGGGCACCCCTGCCGCGGCGATGAACACGCCGCGCTCGAACATCGGGTCCTCGAGGCGGAGTGCCTCCATGTCGGCGCCGGCCTGGTCCCACGCCGCGCGGACCACGGGGTTGGGCGTCTCGATCCGGATCTTGCGCAGGCGGGGCCCAACCGGCCGCGGTACCCGCTCCAGTGCATTGCAGGGCAGGACGGCCGGCCGCCGCCGTGAGTACGTCACCGGCAGCCACTTGATGCAGGTGTGCCAGACGCCCTTCGGCGGGATCGTCGCCACCCACACCAGGCGACCGTTCGCGAACTGCGGGGCGGCGTCCGCGCGCTCGATCGAGACGATCAGCTCGCGCCGGAACTCCCGGTTGACATACGCCGTCCGCAGCTCGCGTCGTGATCGGAACCAGCGGCTGTTGATCGATCCGCGCCGAACGAGCCGGTGCTGCTTCACATCGAAGATGTCGGCGAAGTCGGACTCGATTGCGATCTCGATCGTCAGGCGCACGGTCCGCCGACCGTAGTTGACCAGGTCGAGGTCCTCGTGGACGCCGCCCGACACGGTGCGGTCGAGCCGGACGGACAGGCTGTGCCGGGGAACCGATCCGTCGGTGTCGATCATCGCCTCGTTGGTGAACTCGAAGCGCGACGAGAAGAACTCGATCGGCGAAGAGTTCAGCAGGACGGGCTCGAGGCCATTGATCCACAGGCCATAGCCGGACACGAACCGGGTGTCGCGGGCGAAGAAGCCCTCGTCCCGGCTGCCGACGATCGTGGCGTTCTGTCCGCACACGACGACCCGATCGTCGCGGTTGATCGTGACGGTCGACGGTCCGACCGGGACGGCGAGCGGCACGGAACGATCTTAGCGATCCCTCGTGCGCCCTGAGAGCGTCAGGCGCGCTATCGCCTTGCGAGCGCCGCCTCGAGGCGATCGGCGGCCGGCAGCACGAAGTGGCAGGCGAACAGGGCGAGGAACGACACGGAGATGGTCAGGATCGGCATGATCAGGAGGAGGCTGAGCCCGGCCAGGCCACCGGCCAGCAGCCCGAACGCCCCCAGACGCACCGGATGGGCCATCAGGAGGAGGCCGGCGAGCCGCCCGGCTCTGCGAACGTCGCGATCGCCCTCAGGGTCGGCGAGTAGCGCCCAGAATGCCAGCGCGCCGGTCCACAGCACGAACAGACCCCAGACGGCCAGGGTGAGCAGCGTCCAGCCGACGATGCCCGGGTTGAGCAGGCCGAGCAGGACGTTCACCACGAGCACGAGCGCGATGAGCGACGCCCCCATCGCCCCTGCGATCGCCGCCATCGGGCGCCGCCGTGCCTCCTCGATGCCATCGGAGACCTCGACGGATCCGCCGCGGACGATTCCACCGGCGACCCGGAACACCGCAAGCGTGGGCAGCCCCAGCAGGCCCGCGAGCAGCAGGAGGGCCGGAGCGCGGACGCTCGCCACCACGACCACGGCGAACGCGATGCCCCAGATTGCGTTGACGGGCACGAGGCGGAGCGAGTGGTAGTAGAAGTCGCCCGCCGCGGCTCGCAAGGCACCGCCCAGCGTTGGTGGCGGTGGCAGCGATGCCGCCTCAGCCCTTGACACCCGCCGCCGCGATGCCCTCGACGAAGTACCGCTGGAAGAAGAGGTAGAGCAGGAGGATCGGCAGGGTGGCGATCACGACCACGGCCATGAGCTCCGGCCAGCGGGTCGAATACGTGTCCTGGAACAGGACGAGCCCGATCGGGAGCGTGGCGTTGTTGCGCTCCGTCAGGATGATCAGGGGCCAGAAGAAGCCATTCCAGCTGCCTTGGAACTGGAGGATCGCCACGGCCGCCAGGGCCGGCGTGGCCAACGGCAACATGATCCGCCAGAAGGTGGTGAAGAAGCCCGCCCCGTCGAGCTTGGCTGCCTCCTCGAGGGCGATCGGGATCGACATGAAGTACTGGCGCAGCAGGAAGATCGATGGCGCGGCGATCGCGAGGACGACGACCACGCCCACGTACTGGAGGTCGCCGCCCAGCAGGCCCACGCTCCGCAGAATCTGGTAGACCGGCACCAGGCGAAGGGGATCCGGGATCATCATGGTGGCGAGGACCAGCAGGAACAGAAACTCGCGACCCGGGAAGCGCAGCCGGGCGAAGGCGTAGCCGGCCATGCTGCCCAGGACGAGGTTCGACACCGTGACCGCGATGGCGATGCCGAGGCTGTTGGCGAACAGGACCGGGATCGCCGGGTCGAGCTCGGTAAAGGCGTTCTCCCAGCCGCGCAGGCTGACCGGGTTCGGGATGAAGGTCAGACGGACCGAATCGGCCTGCGTCTTGAACGACGTGATGACGGTCCAGGTGAATGGCAGGAACATCAGGAGCGCGTAGCCGATCAGCACGAGGTAGGCGAGCCGGCGCCGCCAGCCTGACGAGCGGTCGCCCACGGGCGCGACCCCCGGCTCGCTGAGCGCTGACTGGGGCCGGATCGCCTGCGTGACAGCAGCGTCGGCCGGCGTCGTCGTCACGGGTCGCCCCCTACCAGCTCGGTGCCTGGCCGAAGAGCCGGCGCTGGACCAGCGTCGCCCCGAAGATGATCACGAACAGGATGATCCCGACGGCTGCGGCGTAGCCGAAGTGGAACTCCCGGATCGCCTCCCGGTACAGGTAAAGGACCATCGTGGTCAGCGAGTTGGCCGGCTCGCCGCCGGAGCCGCCGGCAATGATCGCCTGGTCGAACAGTTGCAGAGCACCGATGACCGAGACGGTGGCCACGAAGTAGTGACCGGGCTTGAGCAGCGGGAACGTGATCTTCCAGAACGCCTGCCATGGCCCGGCCCCGTCGATCGCGGCCGCCTCGTAGACCTCGCGGCTGATCGTCTGCAGGAACGAGAGGTAGAACAGCATCATCGTGCCCGACGTCGTCCACGCGTTGAGCAGGATGATCGAGTTCAACGCGGTGGAGCTGTTGCCCACCCAGTTGTGTTCCGGCCCGAAGCCCAGGAGCTGGAACACGGGGTTCAGGCCGAGCAGCGAGCGCACCTCGTTGAACAGCCCACCGGGGCTCATGATGAAGATGAATAGAACGGTGATCGCCGCCGAGCTCGCGATCGCCGGGAAGTAGAAGGCTGCCCGGAAGAAGGTCTGGCCGCGGATCTTCTGGTTGACCACGACCGCGAGGAACAGGCCGAGAGCCATCTGCAGCGGCACCACGAGCGCCGCGTAGTAGATGGTGTTCGTGACGGACCGCTGGAAGACCCTGTCGCTCAGGATCTCCTGGTAGTTCGCGATTCCGATGATCTCGCGGGGACGGGTCGTCCACTCCCAGAAGCTGATGTACAGCGCGTACAGGATCGACCCGATGTTGAGCACGAGGAACAGCGCGATGGGGATCGCGATCAGCGCATAGGCGGCGATCAGCTCCGATCGACGCTCACTGCCCGCGCCGAACGGCGACGGACGGCGGACTCTGCCCGCGTCGGCCATGCCACTCCTCCCGGCTGAGCGCGATGAGGGCCCATCGACACGGGCCCACATCGCTGGGCTACTGCAGGTTCGAGTCGATCGCCTCCTTGGTCGCGTTGGCGACCTCCTGCGCGCCGCCGGTGCCTTCGAGGGCCGCGGTGAACGCGTTGTTGAACGCGTCGTTGAACTCGCTGAAGCCGGGGATGAAGCTCCACGGCCGGGCATACTCAGCGCCGTCGATCAGGATCTCCTTCCCGGCCGCGCCCTCCACGTCCTTGCGCGAGGGGTTGGCGACGCCGCCCTCGGTCCAGGTGGTCATGCCCTCCGTGCCGGTCAGGTACGAGAGCAGGACCCACGAGGCATCCTTGTTCTTGGAGTCGGCGCCGATCGAGTAGGACACGGTGAACGCCAGCGTTGCCTTGCCGCCGGCGCCCTCGGGCATCTCCGCCCAGGCGTACTCCACCTCCGGGAACGTGTCCGTCATGTACGGATCGACCCAGCCGCCCTCGAAGATGATCGCCGACTTCTCCTCACCGAGTGCCTGACCGCACCAGTCCACGCCCAGGTCGGCGGGCCGCTGGCCCTGGCCGTTCTTGAACAGGTTCAGGTACCAGTCGATCCCGGCCACGGACTCCGGACTGTCGATCGTGGCCGCCGTCTTGTCCTCGTTGAAGAGGCTGCCGCCGTTCTGGTAGACGAAGGCCAGCGCCCGGTCCATCGTGGAGCTCAGGCAGAGCGGTGCTTCGACCCCGTTCGCCTTGAGCGCGTCCGCGGCTGCGACGAGCTCCTCATGAGTGGTGGGGGGCTCGACCCCGGCTTCCTCGAGCATGGCCGTGTTGTAGGCCATGGCCAGCGTGTTCCCGTCCTTGGGCAGTCCGAAGATCTCGCCGTCCGGTCCCTTGAAAGCGTTCAGGTAACCATCGTAGAACTGGCTGACGTCGAAGCCCGACTTTGCGAGGTACTCGTCGAGCGGCTCGAGCAGATCGTCGTCGATCCACGTCGGCGCGAGCGATGAGTCGACGTAGAAGAGATCAGGCGGCTCAGCGGCGCTGAACTTGGCCGCCATCGCGGCCGGGTACTCGCCGGCGACCGGCTCGAAGCGGACCTTGATGTTGGGATAGGCAACCTGGAAGTCCTCGAGCAGCTGCTCGAGGATCGGCGCCTCGACGGCACCGGCGCTCCAGCCGCTCATGACGAGATCGCCCTCGATCGAGTTCGGATCGAAACCCGTCCCGCCGGTTCCCGCGGGGCTGCCGCTCGCGCCCCCGCCTCCCGCGGGGCTGCCGCTCGCGCCCCCGCCTCCCGGGCTCGCGGTCGAGCCTCCCGTGCATGCCGCCACCGTCATCAGCGCGGTCAGGGTCGCCGCCCACAACGAACGTCGCATGGATGCTCCTCCAGCTGCCGGCACCCGGGCCTACAGGGAACGCGCGGTACCGGTAGGCCCTACCTTACGCCCGCGTAACGTGGAATGCCGAATCCGAAGTGATCCAGTAGGATATCCGAGCCGACGCCGTTCCTGCACCCGAGGAGCCCTGATGCCGAGCGCCGTGAGTCCCGTGGCCGTCCACGGTTTGCCGCCGGCGCGGATGATCGATCCGCGCGGCCATCGCTTTGGGGCGGGACTCTCGGCGCTGCTGTTGATCGGCTCGTTCCTCGCCAGCGCGCCGATCGGGGTCCTCGTGGCGCTCATCTCGATCGGCACAAGCGCTGCGCTGGGGCTGCGCTGCTCGATCTACGGCGCGATCTGGCGCCGGCTCGCCCGGACGCTCAACCTCCCACCGGCGACGCCGGAGCACGAGTACCCACCGCGCTTCGCCCAGACCCTGGGGAGCATCGCGCTGGTCCTGGCGCTGCTGGCGCTGGTGGTCGGTGCGCCGGCCGTGGGCTGGATCCTCGCCGTCGCGGTGGCCGGGCTGCAGTCCGTGCTCGCGCTGACCGGCTACTGCCTGGGCTGCCGGCTCTACTTCCTCCGCTGGTGGGTCCCGAGCCTGGCCACCCGGATCTGGACCCGTGGCCGGGTGCCGGCGGCCGCGTCGGGCGGGGGATCGATCTCCTACCGCTGACCGCGCAGGCTCAGGCGATCGGGTCCGGCCGGCGCCACGGCCCGGTCACGACGACCTCGCCCTCGGCATCCACCCCGTCCGGACCGGTCGAGTGGATGCGGTACCGGTGGTGGATCTCCGTGTCGCCCGCGGACAGCATCGCGTTCACCGGGCAGTACTTCACGGCGGACAGCTCGATGGCGCGTCGCACAGCGGCTTCCGTCACCCGCGGCCCGATGATGTCGTGGACGATGTCGATCCGCGTCAGCACCTGCGGATACTCGTCGCGCTGGATCGCCTCGACACGGACCGTGTAGTCGTCGACCGCCTGGCGCTTCTTCTCCAGGATCGAGATCACGTCCATCGCCGAGCAGGCCGCGACGGCGCTGGTGACGGTCTCGACCGGGGACAGCTCGTTGGCCTCGGCTGCGTCGCCAAAGGTGAGGGTCCGGCCGGACCCGGTCGCGGCGCTGAAGCGCAGGCCGCCGAGATGGTGCAGCTCAGCGCTGCGAGTGCGGCTCAGGCGACGGCTCCCGGGAGACCGGCCGCGGCGGCCGGGTCGGTGTTGCCGTCGAGCTCGGCGGCGGTCGGGGGCCGGGTCGACTCGAACTGCTCGTGGTACAGCCGGGCGTACAGGCCGCTCCGGGCGATCAGCTCGCGGTGCGTGCCACGCTCGACGACGCGGCCGCGGTCGTAAACCAGGATCAGGTCGGCGCGCAGGATCGTGGACAGGCGATGGGCGATGGCGATCGTCGTGCGGCCCTCCATCAACCGCTCGACCGCGGCCTGGATCAGCCGTTCGCTGACCGTGTCGAGCGCCGACGTCGCCTCGTCGAGGATCAGGATCCGGGGATCCTTGAGCAGGACCCGGGCGATCGCCACGCGCTGCTTCTCGCCGCCGGACAGCTTGTAGCCGCGTTCGCCCACGACGGTGTCGAAGCCGTCGGGCAGCTCGGCGATCCGGTCGTGGATGGCCGCTGCCCGGGTGGCCGCCACAAGATCGGCCCCGGTCGCGTCGGGCCGCGCGAAGGACAGGTTGTCGCGGATGCTCGCGTGGAACAGGTACGTCTCCTGGGTGACGAAGCCGACCGTCTCGCCGAGGCTGGCGAGGGTCAGCTTGCGGACGTCGCGACCGTCGATCTCGACGGCGCCGGAGTCGACGTCGTACAGCCGCGGGATGAGATAGGTGGTCGTCGTCTTGCCGCTGCCCGATGGCCCCACGAGCGCCACCAGCTGGCCGGGCTGGACCTGGAAGTCGATCCGGTCCAGCTCGAACGCGGGCACGATCGGGATGGGGCCGATCCCCGCGGGCGCGGCCATGTCGGGCTCGGGCTCCGGCGCGGGGGCTCGCTTGACCTGCACCGCCTCGGTCGGGTAGCGGAACATCACCTCGCGGAACCGGACGCTGCCACGCACGGTCTTCGGGTCGAGCGCCACCGCATCGGGCGCATCGACGATCTCGGGATCCATCTCGAGGTACTCGAAGATGCGGTCGAACAGCGCCAGTGCCCCCTGGATCTCGACCTGCACGTTGAGGAGCTGGCCCAGCGGGAAGAAGAGCCGCGCCTGGAGCGTCGTGAAGGCCACGATGTCGCCGATGGTGGGCGCCGACGGGTCGCCCTGGATCGTGAGATAGCCGGCCAGCCAGTACACGAAGGCCGGCGTGATCGAGAAGATCGTGCCGATGATCATGAAGAACCAGCGGCCCACCATCGCCTGCCGGATCTGGAGGTCGGCCAGCACCCGGTTGAGCTTGCCGAACCGCACGTTCGCGGCTCCCTGCTGACCGAAGGTCTTCGATAGCAGCATCCCGGATACCGACAACGTCTCCTCGGTCACCGCCGACATCTCGGCCAGCGACTTCTGGGTCTCGCCCCGGACCTCCCGGTTGACCTTGCCGACCCGATAGGTGAGGTACAGGAAGAACGGCGTCAGCCCAAGGCTCAGAACGCTCAGCCGCCAGTCGATGATGAACATCGCGATGACCGTGCTGAGCGCGACCGCGATGTTGCTCGTGACGCTCGCAGCCGTATCAGTCACGACCGACTGGACACCGCCCACGTCGTTGGCCAGCCGGCTCTGGATCTCGCCCGTTCGGGTCTCCGTGAAGAAGCGCAGCGGCATCTTCTGGAGGTGGGCGTAGAGCGCCGTCCGCAGGTCGTGCATGACGCTCTGGCCGATGACGTTGTTGAGGTAGCTCTGCCCGACCCCGATGAGCCCGCTCACGATCGGCAGCACGATCATCAGCCCGACGAACAGGTTGAGCAGCCCCCAGTCGCGGCGCGGAATCGCGTCGTCGATGAGCAGCTTCAGCAGGATCGGGTTGACGAGCCCGATGAAGCTCGTGGCGAGGATGGCCACGAGCACGACGCCGACGCGACCGCGGTAGGGCCCGAAGAACGCGACGATCCGACGGATGGTTCGGCCGCGGCGCTCCTTTGGCACCGATTCGACGGGCCCGGCCCCAAAGCCGCCCCATCCGCCGCCCATCCCAGCGCGGCGCGCCCCGCTGCCCGCGCCGGCCGCCCCGACGCGCCCCAGGCCACCGCCTCGGCCGCTCATGCGGCTCGGTGTCGGTGGGATGAGCGGCGGGCGGTCATCCCGGGACGCTACCACGAATGCCGAGATCGTTGCGGCCGCAACTTCTATGGCCGAAGGCTATGTAACGCCCCTGAGCCGGCGAAGGCGCAAATCAGATGATCACTGCGCCGTCGCGTTGTCCCCTGGAGCCGTGCTGTCGTCCAGCGCTTCGTCGATACCGACGACCTGGTCGCTGCCGAGATAGCCCGCGACATCGCCCATTCGGTCGCCCGTATCGTTGCCCGCCGGAGCGGCACTCGGATCGACCGTCCCGGCCTCCGTTGCCGGACGATCCTGACCGAGACCCTCCGCGAGGGCATCGTTGGGCAGGCCCGGCTCGGCGCCCGTATCGGCAAACTCGTCAGGCTCCACCATCCCCCCGCCGCTCTGGAATCCGCCGCCGTAGGCTACGTGCTCCTCCTCGTCGCCGCCCGACCCGGTTGGCGGGTCGTCTTCCCTGTTGTCGCCGGTGTCCCCGACCGAGCCACTCGTGCTTCTCAACTCAGCCTCCTTCAAGACCACTCGGATCTCTCGCTTGCGAACGACTCTAGTCCACCGGGGAACGGGCGCGATCGCAGGCCGCGGCATGGGTGGTTGCAGACCCATCGCAGCCGCCGGAGTGGATCAGCGCTGCTGTCCCGAGTTCGCTTCTGCCCGTCGGTCTGCGCCTCCGGCCCAGCGCTCCGACAGCGGCTTCTCGAGCGCGATGCCGGTGACGTCGAGCAGCCGGCTCACCGTGTGGTCGATGAGCTCCTCGATGGTGGAGGGCCGGGTATAGAAGCCGGGGGAGGGAGGACACACGATCGCACCCATCTCCGTGACCTGGGTCATCAAGCGCAGGTGGCCCAAGTGGAGCGGAGCCTCGCGCGGTGCGAGCACGAGCCGTCGGCGCTCCTTGAGGGTCACGTCGGCGGCTCGCTCGAGCAGGTTGTCGCTGGCAGACAGCGCGATCGCCGACAGGGTACCCATCGAGCACGGGAGGACGATCATCGCGTCGATCGGGTACGAGCCACTCGAGAGCGTGGCGGCTATGTCTCCGAACCGATAGCGGTGATCGGCGAGCGCCTCCACGTCGCCGGGGTCGCGGTCGGTTTCCAGCTGGATGGTCTGGCGGGCCGCCGGGCTGACGATGAGATGCGTTTCGACCGCCGGCTCGGCGGCGAGCACCTCGAGCAGGCGGATCCCGTAGATCACGCCACTGGCTCCGGAGATCCCGACCACGAGACGGAACGGCTCTGGCATCTACTGCAATATACCCATCGGTGGCGGTCCCGGCCCGCGACCGTACACCGCCGCATGCAGGAGAAGCCGTGACGGGCATCCCGGAGCGCAAGGCCGATCATGTGCGGCTTGCGATCGCGCAGCCGGAACGAGCGTCGGACCGCAGCGCCGGGTTCGATGACGTCCACCTGGTCCACGCATCCCTGCCGGAGGTCGACCTCGCCGCCATCGACCATGGCCTGACCTTCCTCGACCGGCGCCTGGAGCTCCCGTTGTGCATTGCCTCGATGACCGGCGGCTTTGCGGGCGGCGGCGTCATCAATGCCGCGCTCGCCCGGGCCGCTGAACGGCACGGGCTGGCGATGGGGGTCGGCAGCCAGCGCGCAGCGCTTCGGAACCCGGAGCTTCGCGATTCCTTCGCCGTCGCTCGGCGCGAGGCTCCGACGGCCGTTCTCTTCGCGAACGTCGGTGCGGCGCAGCTTGTTGCCCAGGGCACCACGCCGGCGCTGACGACCGGCGAGGTCGTGGATCTTGCGGGGATGATTCGAGCCGACGCGCTGATCGTCCACCTCAATCCGATCCAGGAGCTGGTCCAGCCCGAGGGTGACCGCAACGCGGCCGGCTGGGCGGATGCCATCGCCCGGCTGAGCGCGGAGCTGCCCATGCCGGTTGTGGCCAAGGAGACCGGTGGGGGCGTCTCGGAGGCGGTCGCTCGACGTCTGGTCCAGGCCGGCGTGGCGGCCATCGACGTGGGCGGGCAGGGCGGCACGAGCTTTGCCCGGATCGAAGGCGCACGGGCGCAGGAGCAGCAGCGATCAGGCAACATCAGCCTGGCCGACACCCTCGCCGACTGGGGCATTCCCACCTCGGTGAGCATCGTCCTCGCGGCGCGCGCGGGACGGCCGATCATCGCCACCGGGGGCATCCGGAACGGTATCGATGCAGCTCGGGCGATCGCCCTTGGCGCCTCCGTGGTCGGCGTCGCAAGACCCCTGCTGCGGGCCGCGGTCGACGGCGGCGACGAGGCGCTCGACGACTGGATCGACCGGTTCCGGGAGGAGCTCCGGGCGGCGATGTTCCTGACCGGATCGGCCTCGGTGGAGGCGCTCCGGCGAGCGCCTACGGCTGTCGTAGGAGGGACCCGCCAATGGCTCGACGCGCTACCCCCGCGTTGACCGGTCGGCTCCGCGATCATAGGATGCAGCTGTATACCAACCCGCTGACCGACCCGCGCCGGGAGACCGCATTGCGCACCCAGTCGCCAGGACACGTCCCGCCCCGTCGACCGGACCGGCCCGCATGACCGTCGAACATCGTGGCACGGCGGAGCCCGGCTTCTCGGGGATGATCGACGCCGGCGAACGGGTCACGGGTCGGGTGCCGTACACGATCGACGTGTCGCTGCCGGGTATGCTCCACGCCGCGGTCCTGCGCTCGTCGATGCCCCACGCCCGGCTGAGCTCGGTCGACGTCACGCGGGCTCGCCAGGTCGCCGGCGTGGCGGCGGTGCTCACTGGGCAGGACCTCCTGGGCTGGCCCGGTCTCCAGCCCACATTCGGACCGGTGTTCCGCGATCGGCCCATCCTCGCCTTCGACAAGGTTCGCTATGTCGGCGACCCCATCGTGGCCGTCGCGGCGGTCGATCTCGACACGGCCAGGGAGGCGCTGTCGCTCGTTGACGTCGAGTACGACGAGCTGCCGGCGATCCTGTCCGTTGACGACGCGCTGGCCGAGGGTGCGACGCTGATCCACGAGGGTCCGCCGAAGACCGGTGCGACCTTCGCCGACATCATCGTCAATGCCGAAGGCGGCACGAACGTGTGCAACCAGTTCCGCCTGCGGAAGGGCGACATCGAGCGTGGCCTGGCCGAGGCCGACCATGTCTTCGAGGACGTCCTGACGAGCCCGGCCGTCCAGCACGTGCCGCTCGAGACCCACGCCGTCGTGGCCCACATGACCGCCGATGGCCTGACCGTTTGGGCGACCACCCAGATCCCGTTCATGCTGCGGTCCCAGCTGGCCGAGGTGTTCGGCCTGCCCGCCTCCCGTGTTCGGGTCATCGTGCGCAGCCTCGGCGGCGGGTACGGCGCCAAGTGCTATCCATGCATCGAGCCCATCGCCGCGGTCCTGTCCAAGGCCACCGGTCGGCCGGTCCGGCTCCACCTCACCCGCGAGGAGGAGTTCATCACGATCACGAAGCATGCCGTCCGGGTCCGGATGACAACCGGGCTGCGACGCGATGGGACGATCGTTGCCCGCAAGGCGATCTGCCACTTCAACACGGGTGCTTACGCCGACATCGGCCCCCGCCTCATCAAGAACGGCGGCTACGGCACGGGTGGTCCGCACCACATCCCCAACGTATGGGTCGACTCCTACGCCGTCTACACGAACCTGCCGCCGGCCGGCGCCTTCCGCGGCTATGGCATCTCGCAGGCGGCTTGGGCGTACGAGACCCAGATGGACCTCATCGCCGACCGGCTGGGGATCGACCCGTACGAGCTCCGCAAGCGGAACCTGCTGCGCAACGGCGACACGTTCGCGACCGGCGAGGCGATGACCGACGCCAATTTCCACGAGCTGCTCGACGGCGTTGCCGCCCGCGTTGGCTACGCGGACGGGGCGGGACCGGTGCGCACGGGGTCCAAGGTCCGGGCCAAGGGTCTGAGCTGCATCATCAAGGGCTCGATCACTCCGTCCACCTCGACGGCGACCGCGAAGATGAACGACGACGGCTCGCTGCTCGTGCTGACCTCGTCCGTGGAGATGGGCCAGGGTCTCCAGTCGGCGATGGCGATCCTCGCCGCAGAGCGCCTGGCCATGGCCGTGCCACGGGTCACCGTCTCGACCCCGGACACGGACCTGACGCCATATGACCAGCAGACCTCATCGAGCCGATCCTCGTTCGCGATGGGCGGGGCTGTGACGGCGGCAGCGGACCGGATCGCCGAACAGCTCCTGGCGATCGCGTCGGACGCCCTGGAGATCGCGCCCTCGGACCTCGAGCTCCGCGACGGGTCGGTGGTTGCGAAGGGCGCGCCGGACAAGGCCATCGACTACGGCTCGCTCGTCCGGAAGGCCCGGGCCGGGAACCTGCTGGGCAACGGCGTCTTCCAGACGGAGGGCGGGCTCGATCCGGAGACCGGCCAGGGAATCGCCGCCCCGCACTGGCACCAGGCCGCCGGCGCCGCGGAGGTCGAGGTCGATCTCGAGACCGGCAAGGTGGAGATCGTCCAGTACCACCAGGCCGTCTATGCCGGCCGGATCATCAACCCTGTCCAGTGCGAGCTCCAGACGGAAGGCAACGTCGCGTTCGGGCTCAGCCAGGCGCTCTTCGAGGCGATGGTCTTCGACGGCGGTCAGCTCCAGAACGGGAACCTCGGCGATTACATGATCTCGAGCGGACCGGACATGCCACGCGAGCTGTCGGT
>Ga0136617_10000633_pt1 | contig 30004 bp, 38 predicted proteins | sample AntDrymUQ3222106_2_FD_129672 | JGI IMG/M metagenome (GOLD analysis project Ga0136617, IMG submission 129672) | Polar desert sand microbial communities from Dry Valleys, Antarctica - metaG UQ322 (21.06) | ecosystem: Environmental > Terrestrial > Soil > Desert | place: Antarctica: Dry Valley... | reverse complement strand
TAGAGAAGGGCGAGGCGAAGGAGGGGGCGTGGGGGCAGAGGCTCCGCCGGAGCCCCACCCGTTGGTCGATCCGGCTCGCCCGGTCGACCGACATCAGTCAGCCCCGCCGCAGGCCGCTCAACACCCGGTGGACGGCCGCAGGCCGGCGGGCCGGACCTCGGCGAACAACCTTTGGTTGGGCGCCGAAACCCTTACGAGCGCCAGTGGTCGGCGGCATCGGAGATCGGTGCGATCAGGAGGTCGTCGACGGGGAGCTCACCGAGCAGCCGATCGTCGAACCGACCCTCGGTCTCCGTCACCCAGTCGACCAGGCGGTCGTAGCGGCCGTCGTAGCCGAGCAGCACGCCGCGCATGGCGTCCGGGGTGAGACGCTCGTGGAAGCGGACCTGCAACAGCGTCAATCCGGTCGTGTGGTTGGCCTTGACCTCCGGCACCAGGATGAACGTGCGACCGTCGCTGCGGCCGCGGGCCACGAGGACGTCGCGCTCGTGGGCGACGCGGCGCTTCGTACCGGCCAGTACCGGACTGGTGTCGACCCGGCTGACGAGCTCGCGCGAGATCCCGCCCCGGTCGACGACGACGATCTGATCGTCGTCGACGCCGTAGCGGGTGAAGCCCGTGACCTCGGCGACGGCTGGGTCAAGCGCGGCGAGCACCTTGAGCGTGCGGTAGCTGAGCACGTCGCGCCCGGCCCCGGCGGCCAGCACGGCCTGGACCAGCGGGCGATCGAGTACGCCTTCGTCGCTGCGGGAGATGCCGACGGTGACGGTCTTGGCCTGGTGCTTGATGGCGTCCACCGGCCGGGTCAGCTCCTCGATCGCCCGGGTCAGGGCGAGGACCAGGTCGTCGATGAGGGCGGCCGGCGACCCGACCTTTCCGGATGCCTCCTGGTATCGCTCGACGGGCCGGTCCGAGCACACGTCGCGCAGCAGGCCGACGAGGCCCACGGCGGTACTCGCCTCGAGGTGGCCGTCGTAGCGGTGGGCTCGCAGCCCGTCGAGGAACTGCTCGGCCGGGCCGACGATCCCCGCCCGTACCTGCACGAGCACATCGTCGGGCGACCTGGCCGTGCTGGCGGCGTGCTCGATGACCTCGCGGGCCGCCCGCAGCGGCCGGGCCGAGGCGTCGATGGCGAGCGCCGCCTCGTACCCGAAGAGATGCCCGGCCATCGCCGACAGCACGAAGCCGAGGGCTTCGTCGACCGGTGGGACCGAGATGACGGCCGCCGCCGGGTAGCGCGTGTCGCCATCGTCGGCGATGACGATCGGCGTCGCTTTGTGGGCGCGGAAGATGGCCACTTCCTTGCTCACGTCGTCGGCCGTGCTGCCGGCCAGCCCGGCGGCGCAGACGAGGATCAGCGGCTCCGAGGACAGGTCGATGTGCTTCTTGTCCTCCGTCACATCGCAGGCGATCGACTTGTAGCAGAGCTCGCTGAGCTTGATCCGCACCTCCTCGGCGGCGACCTTGTTGGCACCACTGCCGACGACGGCCCAGTAGCGCTTGACCGGGGCAAACCGCCGGGCGGCGTCGGCGATGGTCTCCCGACGATCGAGCACGAGCTGCATCGCCGCCGGCAGATCGCGCAGCGCTGACAGGAGCTCGTGACGCCGCGCCGCGGATCCGACGGCGACGGCCTCCGAGATCGCGCAGCTCAGCAGCACACCCGCGGCGACCTGCGCGTAGAACGCCTTCGTCGACGCCACGCTCATCTCCACGTCACGTCCGTCGGAGGTGTAGAGAACGCCGTCGGCCTTCTCGCTGAGATCGCTGGCCCGGCGGTTGACGACACCGATGACGGCGGCGCCGCGGGCGCGCAGCAGGTCGACGGTGCGGTTGGTGTCGGTCGTCGTGCCGCTCTGGCTGATGGCGACGGCGAGCGTGTCGCTCATGTCGAGCCGCAGGCCGAAGCCGGAGAGCTCGGTGGCGGTGACGGCGTCGACGTCGAGCCCGCCGGCGCAGAGCCCGTCGAGCACGGCCGCCATCGACTGACCGGCGACAGCCGCCGTGCCCTGCCCGATGACCCGGACCCGCGTGATCGTGCCCGCGGCCAGCCGGGCGGCGACCTCGTCAGGGAGGGCCTGTTGTCCGACGGCGGCCCGCAGCCGACCATCCTCCTCGACGATCTTGCCGCGCATCGTCTTGGCGAAGCTGGCCGGCGACTCCGTGATCTCCTTGAGGAGGTAGTGCGGCGCATCACCGCGGTCGATGTCGCGCGTCGTCACCTGGGCGACGACGACGTCGGAGTCGGTAACCGGCTGGGCGCGGCCGTCGTAGCCGAGACGACGCATCCCCTGCAGCGTGCCGGCGCCGTCGGCGTCGAGGGCGACGATCTGACCGCCCCGCTCCCCGTCGAGGCGCACGTACCGGTCGGTCTCCTGGACGACGCCGTACGGCTCGCTGGCCACCACGTAGCGGTCCTCAGCGAGCCCGATGTAGACGCCTTGACCGCTGCCGTTGAGCGCGAGCAGCAGCTGGTCCGGCGATCCGGCGGCGGCGGCCCCGATGGCGACCGAGCCCTCGAACGACGACACCGTGCGACGGAAGGCCTCCACGGCATCGGCGCCGTCGCGCTGGTGGCGGGCGACGATGGCCGGGATGACCTTGGCATCGGTGGTGATGGGGCCGGGGAAGCGCAGCCCGTGCTGCACCTTGAGGTCGGCGTGATTGTCGACGTCGCCGTTGAGCACCCCGACGACGAACGGACCCTCGGCCTGCTCCTCCCCCGACAACTCGAGCTCGTCGCTGTTGACGGGGTGAGCGTTCGGTTCGGAGATGATGCCGACGCTGGCCCAGCGAGTGTGACCGAGCACGGTGACGCGGGCCGCCGGCTGGGCCAAGGCGCGGCGCAGCAGGGCGTCGGCGGCGACGGCGGCGCGCATCGCCGCCGTGTTGTCGCCGAGCTCACCGATCTCGGCGGCCGCCTTGTAGACGAGCGAGAGGGAGCGGTCGACGAACTGGGCCGAACCGCTCTGGTACAGCAGGTCGCCCGATCGCTCGCTCAGCGCGGCGACGACGGCCGGGTCGGCCGCGTCGAGGCCGTGGTCCCAGACGAACACGTTGATGCCGGCGGAGTCGCGCCCGCGTACCTCCATGTAATCGATGGCGGCGAAGGCCTGCTGGATCGACAGGTAGCCGGCGTAGGCCGAGGCGGGGGCGTCGCGGCCGGCTAGATCGACGACGGCGCGGGCCGTGCCCAGCCGGTCGCGGCGGATGGCCCAGAGCCGGTCGCGCACGGCGATCGACGCGGCGCTGGCTCGCTCCAGTTCCTCGGGGTCGAGGGTGTCGTCGGCCAGGCGGGCCTCCAGCTCGCCGACGGCGGCGTCGAGTTGGTCGAGGCAGCCGGTGATCGACGCAACGAGGGAGCGGTGCTCGACCAGGGCGAGCAGCCCGGGAAGGCCGCGCAGGGCATGGTCGACGTCGCGCAGGTGGGCGGCGACCGCCGCCGCGTCGTGGCGATCGGCCAGGGCGGCGTCCAGCCCGGCGAAGATGTCATCCGGCGTCGGGGACGGCCGGGTCGCCGGCCGGCTGAGGATCCCGATGATGCCGCACATGGGCGGCCACGCTATCGAGGCCGGTTCAGGCGTCGGCGGCGCGCACGGCGGCGGCGAGGTGCTCGGCCGTGGCCTGGGCGGTCTCCTCGCTGGCGGCCTCGACCATCACCCGGACCAGCGGCTCGGTGCCGCTGGCCCGAACGAGGACGCGCCCGGTCTCGCCCAGCTCGGTCTCGGCAGCGGCGATCTCGGCGGCGAACGTCGCGGCCGGGTCGGAGACGCGTTCGGCCACGTGGACGTTGACGAGAACCTGGGGCAGCCGGGTCATGGCGTCGGCGGCCACGGCGGCCAACGGCCGGCCGGATCGCGTCAGGGCATCGCACAGTACGAGCCCCGTCAACAGGCCGTCGCCGGTGGTGGCGAGATCACGGAAGATGACGTGCCCGCTCTGCTCCCCGCCGAGCGAGTAGCCGCCGGCATCGAGGGCTTCGAGCACGTAGCGGTCGCCGACGGCGGTCTCGACGACATGGATGCCCGCCGCTTCCATGGCCAGGCGGAAGCCGAGGTTCGACATGACGGTGACGACCACGGTGTCGTCGCGCAACTCGTCGCGGTCGCGCAGGTCGCGGGCGCAGATGGCGAGCACGTGGTCGCCGTCGACGAGGCCGCCGTCGCCGTCGACCGCGAGCAGCCGATCGGCGTCGCCGTCGAGGGCGAGACCGACGTCAGCTCGTTCGAGCACGACCGAGCGGGCCAACGAGGCCGTGTCGGTGGCGCCGCAGCCGTCGTTGATGTTGCGACCGTCGGGGCGGTCGTGAATGGCGACGACGTCGGCCCCGGCTTGGCGCATCACGTCCGCGGCGATGGCGCTGCCGGCGCCGTTGGCGGCATCGACGACGACGCGCAGGCCGTCCAACGTCCGCCCCTCCAGTGCCCCGAGCACGTGCTCGCGGTAGTGCGGGATGGTCTCGAGGTCGACCAGCGGCGCGGGGTCGCCGGTCGGAGCGGGCAGGGCCGCAACCTCGGCTTCGATGCGCGCCTCGACGTCGTCGGGGAGCTTCGTGCCGCCGACGGCGAACAGCTTGATCCCGTTGTCGCGGTACGGGTTGTGCGAGGCCGAGATCATCGCCCCCATCGCCGCGCGGCGCGCCGCCTCGAAGGCGACGACGGGCGTCGGGACCACGCCGAGGCGGTGGGTGAGGACCCCTTCGCTGGCGACGCCGGCGACGAACGCCGCCTCGAGCATCGCCGTGGACAGCCGGGTGTCACCGCCGACGACGGCCTCGCGCGCACCGAGCACGCGGGCGGCGGCCCGGCCCAGGTCGAGCGCGAACGCGGCCGTCAGGTCGGAGTTGGCGACGCCGCGGACACCGTCGGTGCCGAACTTCATGACAGCAGGACCCGCGAGGGCGCTGGGTCAGCGCTTCGTGAACTGCGGCGCCTTGCGGGCCTTCTTGAGGCCGTACTTCTTGCTCTCCTTCTTCCGCGCGTCGCGGGTGAGCAAGCCGGCCTTCTTGAGGTTGGCCCGGGTCTCGGGCTCGAGGTCGGCGATCGAGCGGGCCAAGGCCATGCTCAACGCGCCCGCCTGACCACTGACGCCGCCACCGGTGATGGTGGCGTCGACGTCGAAGCGTTCCTCGACCTCGGCCACGCGCAGGGGCTCGCTGGCCTCCTGCCGGTGGGCGGGGGTCGTGAAGTAGGTGTCGAACGGGCGACCGTTGACGGTCATCTGCCCGGTGCCGGGGCGCAGGCGAGCCCGGGCGATGGCCTCCTTGCGGCGACCGGTGGTCTGAGTCAGCGGGGTGGCCATGATGTCTGCCTCCAGGATCAGCGGGCCTTCGCCGCGGACAGGTCGAGTAGTTCGGGGGACTGCGCGCCGTGGGGATGGTCGGGGCCGGCGTAGACCTTCAGCTTGGACAGCATCTGGCGGCCGAGCGGACCCTTCGGCAACATGCCCTTGACGGTACGGCGCACCGCCTCCTCGGGCTTCTTGGCGAGCAGCTCGCCGTATGTGTTGGACTTGATCCCACCCGGATAGCCACTGTGGCGGTAGACCCGCTCACGCTCGGCCTTGCCGGCGGTGAGCACGACCTTGGCCGCGTTGACGATGACGACGTGGTCACCCGTGTCGAGGTGTGGTGCGAACACCGGCTTGTGCTTGCCCCGCAGCACGCGGGCGATCTCGGTCGCCATGCGTCCGAGCACGAGGCCGTCGGCATTGACGACGTGCCACTCGCGCTGGATCTCACTGGCTTTCGGGGTGTAGGTGCGCATGACTCGCGTCTCATCAACGGCCCCTCACGCGGGGCTTCGAACGGGGAACCGGGAAAGGATACGGGGACCGCCCCACCAGCGGCAACGCCCGGTCGCGGCGCCGCGGGCCCTGGTCCCTAGGGTGGCGCCGATGCGGTGGCGACTGGCGCTGTTGGGCGACCCCCGTTTCACCGGGGCGGTGGCGCTGCTGGCCGCCAACGACCACGCGTTCAAGGAGTGGTGGCCGGGCCTGGGTCACCGGCAAGCTCAGCGACGTCGCCGGCGTGGCGGTGGTCGCCGTGGTGGTCTCCGTGCTGGCCGGGTGGCGGCTGGGAGTCGGTGCGACGGCCGCCGCCTTCACGGCGCTCAAACTGGCCCCGCCGGTCGCCGCCTTCGCCGCCCCGTTGCTCGGCGGGACGACCCGCACCGACCCGACCGACCTGGTGGCGCTGGCGGTCCTCGTGCCGGTCGGATGGTGGCTGCGGGCGGCCACGCCCACCGCCGCCGGCGACGGTGCCCGGCTCGGGGTTGCTGGCACCGTGCTGGCCGGTGCCGCCGTCACCGTCGCCGGCCTGGCGACGGGAGCGACGAGCTGTGCCGAGGTCTCGTCGGTCGACGCCGTCGGCGTCGGCGAGGACGGCACGCTGGTCGCGGCCCTCGACGACGACCGCGAGCCGTGGGCCAGCACCGATGGCGGCACCACGTGGACCCGCTCGTCGCGACGTCGCCCGCCGGCGGCCACCGAGGACTGCGCCGGCGCGACGTGTTGGCGGGTGCGGTCCGGCGTCGCGCTCGAGGAGTGCGCTGACGGCGTCTGTGAGCCGGCGTTCGAGTTCTCGGCCGAAGCGCGAAGGCGCATGGGCCACGTCGCGGCGTGCGGGATCGACCGTGACCACGACTTCCTGGCCGTGGCCACTGGATCCGACGACGAGGGACCGGTCACGCTCGTGGCGACGGGCCAGCAGGGCGTGCTCGTCCACCGCGGCGACGAGACCGCCCGGGTGCCGGTCGCCGACGCCGAGCCGTTGCCAATCGGGGGCCTGCCGAGCTGGACGGGCAACCTGGCGATCGCGCCGCTGGCGCTGCTCGTGCTCACGCCGATCGTCGCTCTCATCGCCCGCCGGCGCGGCGGCCGCCCGGTCGCCGCGGCGCTGGTGGGCGGGCTCGGCACCGTTGCCCTGCTCGTCGTGACGTTCCCGGTCCTCTTCTTCGTCGCCGACGGACGGACCGCCGGCCTCAGCTTGACCGTCGCCGCCGCCACCGTCTTCGCATTGTCGCTCCTGCTGGCCTGGCGCCGCGGCCGACCCGTCGCCGAACCACCGTGGCCACCGTGGCCACCACCACCGGTGGGCTAGAGGGCGGCGCGAAGGTCAGGTGGGCGAGCGACGCTGCGAAGCGGCGACGGCGAGCTCGGAGGCGCAGCCGATCCGGCTTGGCCGGTCGGCGAAGCCCCACTTAGGACTCGAGCGGATAGGTCGCCGTTCGCGCGAGTGCCCGTTTGTGTTTCGGCTGCTCCGCAGCCGAACAAGGCGACCGTCATGATTGGTCGCCTCGCCTGTCGGCTCGGCTCCTTAGAGCGCGGCGGCGAAGAGGTCGGCGGGGCCGGCGGTGACGGCCGGCAGCAGGCCGGCGGCCTGGGGCAGCAGCTGGGTGGCGTAGAAGCGGGCGGTGACCAGCTTCTGGTCCAGGAAGTCGTCCGAGAAACCGTCACCGTCGCCGGCGCGCAGGCGCTCGGCGGCCAGCGCCGAACGCACCAGGATCCAGCCCCCGGTGACGACGCCGAGCATCTCCAGGTACGGCGTGGCGCCGGCCAACGCATTGTTCGGGTCGGTCCGGCCGTTCGTCAGCAGCCACGTCGTCGCCTCGCGAAGCGAGTCGAGGGCGTCGGTCAGCCGCGTCCCCAACTCGGCCAGCTCGCCTCCGGCCTCCGCGGCATCGTCAGCGGTCGCCGCCATCTCGTCGAGGAGGTCGCCGATCACGCCGCCGTCGCGCATCGGCAGCTTGCGCCCGACGAGGTCGATCGCCTGGATCCCGTTCGTGCCCTCGTAGATCGGGGCGATCCGGATGTCGCGGTAGTGCTGGGCGACGCCGGTCTCCTCGATGAAGCCCATCCCCCCGTGCACCTGCACGGCGATCGAGGCCAGCTCGCAGCCGAGGTCGGTCCCCCAACCCTTGCTGATCGGGGTCAGCAGATCGGCCAGCTCGTCACGGGCCTGGCGCACGGCCTCGTCGTCGCTGTGCTTGGACAAGTCGATCGACTCGGCGTTGAGGTAGGCGAGCCCGCGCAGCGCCTCGATCTTGGCCTTCATGGTGAGCAGCATGCGGCGGACGTCGGCGTGCTCGATGATCGCCGAGGCGCTCTTGGCCCCCAGCGCCCTGCCCTGGGTGCGCTCGGTGGCATAGGCGACGGCCTGCTGATACGCCCGCTCGCCGATGGCCAGGCCCTCCAGCCCCACCGAGAGGCGGGCGGTGTTCATCATCGTGAACATGTAGCGCATGCCCTGATTGGGTTCGCCGATGAGATAACCGACGGCGTCCTCGTAGGCCATCACGCAGGTCGGGCTGGCGTTGATGCCCAGCTTGTGCTCGATGGAGACGCACTCGAGTGCGTTGCGCTCGCCCAGCGCGCCGTCGTCGCCGAGGAGGAACTTCGGCACGATGAAGCACGAGATGCCCTTCGTGCCCGGCGGCGCGTCGGGGACACGAGCGAGGACGAGGTGGACGATGTTGTCGACCAGGTCGTGCTCGCCGTAGGTGATGAAGATCTTCTGCCCGGTGATACGCCACGAGCCATCGTCAGCGGGGACCGCCCGCGTCGTCAGGGCGCCGACGTCGGAGCCGGCCTGGGATTCGGTCAGGTTCATCGTGCCGGTCCACTCCCCCGACACCATCTTCGTCACGTAGGTCTCGCGCTGGTCCTCGCTGCCGTGGTGCAACAACATGTCGATGGCGCCCTGGGTCAGCAGCGGGCACAGCGACAAGCCCATGTTGGCGGCCGTCATCGTCTCCTGCATCGCCACGCCGACGAGCCACGGGAAGCCGCCGCCGCCGTACTCTGGTGGGAACGGCACCGCCGGCCAGCCGGCGTCGACGTACCGGGTGTAGGCCTTGGCAAAGCCCTCGGGTGTGGTCACCGAACCGTCGTCGTTGCGCCGGCTGTGCTGAACGTCGCCGACCCGGTTGAGCGGCGCGAACTGCTCGGAGAAAAACCGACCCGACTCCTCGAGCAGACCGAGCACGGTCTCGGGGTCGGCGTGCTCGAAGCCGTCGAGGGCGGCGAGCCCGGCGATGTCGACGACGTGTTCGAGGACGAAGCGCATGTCCTCGAGCGGTGCCCGGTAGTCGCTCATTGATGCGAACGCTAACCCCGGTCGGACGTCGCGGGCTCCGTCTCTCCGTCAGTAGCCCACTTCCCAGAGGACGAGTCCGCCCGGCGGGGCGACGGTGCCGGCCGCCGCCCGCGAGCGGGCGGCGAGGATGCCGGCGACGTCACCAGGCGCCGCCTTGCCCAGCCCGACGTCGACGAGCAGCCCGACGATGGAGCGGACCATCTGGTGGCAGAACGCGTTCGCGCGGATGTCGAAGCGGAGCTGGGTGGCGTCGTCGTCGAGCACCGTCCAGCCGGCCCGGACGACCCGTCGTACGAGCGAGGGTTCCGGCTGTCCATCGGGCACGCGGGGCCGGCGGCAGAACGAGGCGAAGTCGTGCTCGCCGATCAGGGGGTCGCACGCCGCGTTCATCGCCCACAGGGCCAGCGGCTGGGGCACGAACCAGGCCCGGCCGGCCAGCAGCGGATTCGGGGTCGGGGAGTTCCAGACGACGTAGCGGTAGTGCCGCCACTGCGCCGAGAAGCGGGCGTCGAAGTCGCCCGCCGTCCACGTGGTCGAGCGCACGGCGATCGCCGGGGCGCACAGCTTGTTGAGCCGGCGCTGGAGGTCATCGAGATCGGTGTCGGCGGGCAGGTCGCCGGAGACCACCTGGCCCCAGGCGTGGACACCGGCGTCGGTGCGCCCGGCCCCCGTGAGCTCGACCCGCTGGCGCAGGACCGTCTCCATCGCCGCCGTCAGGTCACCGAGAACGGTGCGCACGCCCTCGTTCGGGGCGAAGCCGCGGTACGGCGCGCCGTCGTAGGCCACGACCATCCGCACTCGGCGCCCGTCCACGGCGCTCACCACCGCGCGCCGGAGGGTGCCGGTGGTTCGAAGTCAGCCTCCTCGGTCAGCTCCGGGCCTTGGCTGCGGGTGTCGGCGTTCTCGTCGAGGGCCTGATCGAGCTCGTCGAGGTCGTTGGCCGCGGGATCGGCCTGGGTTTGTTCCGGCGACACCGGCTGCTGGTCGTTCGGCTCGGCGACCACGACGGCGGCCAGCTTGTCGTCGAGGCGATCGGCGGCGCGGTCGAGGCGGTCGCCGGGGCCGCGCCCGTCGTCGGCGCGGCGACGCCGACAGTCGGCGTGATCGTCGATGAGGGCCCGGGCCTGGCGATAGTGGTCGACCCCACTGCCGGCGTCGATCTCGACCAGCTCGTCGCCTTGCGTCTCGACCGTCAGCACGAGGTTGACGACGCCGGCACAGCGCCGGGCGCCGTCACTCTCGGCGACAGCATCCTCGAACGCCCGGCGGGCATCGAGCAGTTCACCGCCCACGAAGTGGGCGCCACCGGCCCCGAACGTGGTCACGGCGTCGTCGTAGAACACCAGCCGATCGACGCCCTCGAAGCGTTCGACGGCGGCCGCCGCTCGTGCCGGATCGGCGAGGGCGGCGCGGTAGGCGTTTCCGGCCTGCTCGATCGCCCACCATGACCACAACAACGGGGTCGCCGCCGCCAGCGCGACGAGCGTCGGTCCGAGCGACCACGCCGCCCACCGTCGCCGGTTCACCTTCCGACCGCCCCGGCGGGTCGGCGGCGCTCGGGCACGACGGCGGCGACGTCGCGCACCATGGCGACCAGCTCCCACAGCACCAACACGACGAGCGGGTAGGCGAACCACCACCCGCGGTCCTCGTGGACGGGCACGGCGCTCGAGGTCGTTCGTTGCTCGCCGCGGCCGATGGCGGCGACGGCCGGACCGAGCGGGTCGCCGGCCGTCCGATCGACGTACGCCACCCCGAGCTCACCGGCGATCGCGGTGAGCTCGGCGGCGTCGAGTCTCGACCGGGCCGGGGCACCGGTGGTGGCGTCGATCAGATAGTCGGCGCTCGGGCCCGTCGCCGTCCAGGCCCGCATCTCGCCGCCAGCGGTGGTGCCGTACCCCAGCACGGCCCCCCCGCTGATCAGACCGGCGAGCGGGGCGAAGGAGTCCTCGGCCGGCTCGTCGGCCGTCGTCTCGCCGTCGCTGAAGACGAACACGACCCGCCGCCGGTCCGGCTCCTGCTCCTCCGCCGCCGCCAGGCGTTCGACCAGGCCGGGGACGGGCAGCCGCGGCGACGATCCGTTCGAGTACGTCTGCACCTCGGGTCGCAACCGGTCGACGGCGCCGCCGAACGCCGTGGCGTCCGTGATCAACGGGACGAGCGTGGTCACCTCGTCGTCGAATCCGACGAGGCTCCACCGGGCTCCGGGCAGCGCCGCGGCGAGGCGACGCAGGTCGTCCTGCACGCCGCTGAGGCGGGTGGCGTCGCCGCCGTGGTCCTCGGCAGCGATCGAGGCGGTGCGATCGACGACGAAGAAGACATCGAGGTCGCTGGCGACGGCATCGGCCGTGGTCGGTCCGCCACCGGGACGCAGCGCGACCACCGCCAGGGCCATGACGATGGCGCCGCGGCGCCACCATGCCCGGCGGCGGCGGCGGCGGCCGGGCCGCGCGGCCGCGACAGCGCACGCGACGACGGCCACCAGTGCGACGACGGCCACCAGCCACCACGGCCCGATCGGCTGCAGCGTCATCGCTCGCTCACAGCCGCGCCCGCCAGGCGGCCAGGCCGAGGGCGACGGCGGCGACGGCGGCGAGCAGGACCCACCGGGTTGGCTCGGCGTAGCGCACGTCGGCCGGTTCGACGGCCAGCCGGGCGACCTCGAGCGCCTCGATCTCGTCGATGATCGACGGCACGGCCGTGGGGTTCTCGGTCCCGAAGAAGGCCCCGCCCGACGTGCGGGCCAGATCGCGGATCTCGCGGGTTTCCTCGCGAGTCGTCGACTCGAAGCTGAACAACGGGAACAGCGCGTACACCCGCACGTCGCGCTCGACCATCAGCGCCGTGACCTGTGGCATCGTTAGCAGCGCGGCGCCTTCGACGATGTTGTCGGTGGCCACGACCATGGCCCGCGACCGCCCGTCCGGCTCGTCGGGCAGCGCCAGCGCGCACGAGGCGATCCCGTCCGGCACGAGGCTCGACCCTTCCCCCTCCAACGTGCCGGCCAGCGCGTCGATGCCGCGCTCTTCGAACGTCTCACGGAAGTGGGCGAACTCGTCGATGACGAAGCGGTGGTCGGTCGTCAGAGGGAAGGCCGGCACCGCCGACGAGTTGAAGATCGTCATGCCGATGCGCTCGCCGTCGAACGTTTCGACCAACTCGGCGAAGCGTCCGAGGATCGAGCGGTTGTACTCGACCATCGAACCGGACACGTCGAGGCAGAGCATGATGTCGCGGTTGTCGACCACCGGCGGCACGGTGGCGCTGCGCACCGGGCGGGCGGCGAGCATCAGGCCGGCGAGCACGAGCGCCGCAGTGGCGGCCGCGCCGACGATCAGCCAGCGGCGATGGGACCGGGCCCGCGCTTGATAGCGCGGCAACGTCTGCAGGCGGGCGGTGTGGGCGACCGGCACCGGCCGCTGCGCGGCGTCGGGACGGCGGGCCCGCCACCACGCCAGTGTCGCTAGCCCGAGCGCACCGACAAGACCGACGACGACGACCACCCCCCACTCGACGCTCATGGAAGCACCTCACCGCCGGGGCGACGCCAGGCCTCGACGAACCGCCGGGCGTGACCGCCGCCGGCCGGCACGTTCCCGCCGACGCGCTCGGCGAACTCTGCGGGGTACATCGTCGCCACCGTCTCGACCAGTGGGCCGGGGTGCTCGCGGCGCAGCTCGTCGAGGGACTTGGTGTGAGCCGGGAACCCGGACGCCTCGAAGGCGAACCGGCGCACGAGGGGGCTGAGCTGCTGGAAGGCATCCCGGGTCGACACCCGTCCCGCGGCGTGCTCGGCGACGACCCCGTCGATGCGGGCGACGTAGGCCCGGCGCACATGCTCCAACGCGGCGCCGCGCAACGGCTCGTGCCGCTCTGCCCGTGGGGCCCGGGCCGGGCGCGTCCGCCACCACAGGACCACCCACCACACGAGGACGGCGACGACGAGCGCGATCCCGAGCGCCGTCCACCCGACCGACTGCGACAGCGGCGCGTAGAAGTCGTCAGGCGGTGGCACGCCGGCTCCGTTCGACGAGGCGGAGCACAGCCGGAATGGCCGCGTCTTCGCCGGCGACGTCCTCGTGGAGCACGCCGAGTTGGGTGAGCGCCCGACGGCGGGCGGCGCGCGCCGCATCGATGGCGGCCGAGTACTCGGCGCGCAGTCGCGGGTCGTCACGGACGGCGGCCGGCAGCCGGGCCGCCGTGTCGACGTCCGCCAGATTGCGCTCGGCCAGGTCGTCGGCCAGCAGGTCGGCGTCGAGGAGCGTGAACCAGATGACCTCGTGTTGGACGCGCAGCCGCCGCAGCAGCTCAGCGATCTCGTCGTTCCAGCTGCCCTCGTCGGTGACGACAGCGACGACGAGACGGCGGCGGTGATCGTCGCGCACGCGCCGCAGCAGGCCGAGGAGGTCGGAGGGCGCCGTCCCGGCGGCGATGCGATCGTGGACGGCGCGCAACATCTCTTCGAGGTGCAGCGGCCCCGATCGCCACGGGGCTCGCTGCGGCCCGGCGCCGTCCCCGGCCAGCAGCCCGACGAGATCCCCATGGCCGACGACGACCGAGCCGAGGACGCCGGCCACGAGCACGGCGAGATCCTGCTTCGGCGTGCCGTCGGCGGCGATCGCCGTCATCGAGCGGCCGGTGTCGACGACGAGCAGCACGTGATGCTTGCGGACGGCGACATATCGCTTCAGGAGGACGGAGCCGGTGCGCGCCGACGACTTCCAGTCGATGTCTTTGACGTCGTCGCCGCGCTGGTACTCGCGCAGGTCGTCGAAGTCCATCGAACGGCCCTTGTGGATCGAGGAGTACTCCCCCGGCAACGGCCCGCGGGCCTTGCGCCGGACATGCAGCGCCAGCTTCGTGCGGACCTGGACGAGCAGCGACGCCACGTCAGTCCCCCGGCGCCGTCAGGGCGTCGGCACGGATCGGAACACGGCATCGACCACGTGCTCGGGCCGCACGCCGTCGGCCACGGCGTCGAAGTTGAGCAGGATGCGGTGGCGCAGCACCTGGTAGCGCAGCCGCTGTACGTCCTCGGGGATGACGTACGTCCGTCCGTGCAGGACGGCGATGGCGCGAGCGACCTGGGCAAAGCTGATCGAGGCGCGCGGGCTGGCGCCGGCCGCCACCCCGCGGGCGAGGTCGCCGAGCGCGTCGGACGGCGGGCGGGTCGCCTGGACGACGCCGACGATGTAGCGCTTGATCGCCGTGTCGAGATACACCCGCGCCACCGTGCGCTGGAGGAACGTCACGTCGTCGGCGCTGATGCGGTTGTCGGCGGGCAGTTCCTCGTCGAACACGCCGAGTTCGATCCGTTCGAGGATCTCGACCTCCTCGTGACGATCCGGATAGGTCAGCACCTCCTTGACGATGAAGCGGTCGAGCTGGGCCTCCGGTAGCTCGTAGGTGCCCTCGTGCTCGATCGGATTCTGGGTGGCGAACACGACGAATGGACGCGGCACCGGGTAGACCACGCCGCCGATCGACGTCTGGCGCTCCTGCATCGCCTCCAACATCGCCGACTGCGTCTTCGCCGACGAGCGGTTGATCTCGTCGAGCAGGACGACGTTGGCGTGCACGGGGCCGAGCTGGGTCGAGAACGTACCTGTCGCCGGCTCGAACACCTGCGTCCCGACGATGTCGGAGGGCAGCAGGTCAGGCGTGCACTGGATGCGGCTGAACGTGCCGCCGACGGCGTCGGCCAGCGTCTGGGCCGCCGTCGTCTTGGCCAGCCCGGGCACGGACTCCAACAGGACGTGCCCGTCGCCGAGTAGCGCCGCCAGCAGGGTCAGCTGCAACGAATCCTGGCCGACGACCCGGCGACGGAAGGCGCCGCTCATCCGCCCGATCAACCGCTGCGCTCGATCGAGCTGGTCCTGGCCCAGCGAGTGTGGTGGCGCCGATACGGAAGCCGTCATCGCCCGCGATCCTACGGACGATCGACCACTCGACCGTGGCGCCTAGCTTGGCGAGCATGATCACCGCCGCCACGACCTCGCCCCACCCGAGGGCTGAACGGTCGCTCGCCGTGAGCGGAACTGCGCGGTGCGTGGAACGTCCCAGCGCGATGAGTCGCGGCTGGCTGGTCGGACTACTGGCCGTGGCCGCGTGCAGCGAAAACGGCGACGACTCAACGGCGACACGTGAGGACCGGGTATCAGTGATCGCCGCGGCCGCGCAGGACCGTGCGCTCGGGAACCCCACCTTCGACCCCGACCGCATCATCGTGGTCGACCGACTCGGAACGGTCGACGAGGACGCCCCCACGCTCGACGCCGTGTCGACACCCGGTCTACGCCTCAGCGACGATGAGCGCGCTGCCGTCGAAGCGGCCGTGGCGCCTCACCTCGTCGAGTGGATGGCGCCGAACGCCGCCCGCACGTTCCTCGCCGCCTTCGATCCCGAAGGCGGCGGCGATCTCGGCCAGGTCACGTTCGTGGTGACGCTGGCCGAGCCCGAGTTCGGTGGCGCCCGGGCGACGATCGCGTCCGAGCTCTGGTGCGGGCCCGGCTGCGTCGAGGGCGGCACCGTTTCCGTCGAGCGTCAACCCGACGGGACCTGGGTCGTCACCGGCCCCGATGGCCTGCAGTGGGCGTCGTAACCCCCACTCCACCCGAGTGTTGAGGGTCGCCCGGCGCTCCGTGTCCGCGATCTGGCGCGACGTCCCGCCCGTTCGCGGACGCTGAGGCGGGCCCGACCAGCTCACGGATGAGGAAGTCGCCGACCTCGCCGGGACGATCGAAGACCTGACGGGTGGTGAACTCGAAGACCCTCCGGCCGACGGCTTGCAGCTCGTTGCGCCGCTGGGCGTCGCGGGCCCGCTCAGCGTCGGAGGCGTGGCCCAACCGTCCAGAGACCTCCACGACCGCGCCGTGGTCGGCGAAGAGGAAGTCGACTCGGGCGAACGTCTGGGCGCCGCGCCGGTGAACGACCTGGGTCGCCGGTCGGGTCCCGCCGAGGGAGCGAACCTGGGCCAGGCTGACCACCCCATTCTGCGTCGCCGCCAGGGCCGTGATCAATGTGATGACCTCATCGCCCATACCCGCCAATGGGTGGCAGGCTCAGCGAACAGAAAATCGCCACGTTCGCATCACTCAGTGTCCGCGTTGGGGTGGGACGTCGCACCACTTCGCGGACGCTGAGCGGCACGCGCCGTCAACACTCGGGTAGGCGACCGTCCGTCGGGCTAGACGAGTTCGATGCGGGCCATCTCGGCGGCGTCGCCTTGGCGGGCGCCGAGCTTCAAGATGCGGGTGTAGCCGCCGTTGCGATCGGTGTAGCGAGGAGCGACGTCGTTGACCAGCTTGTGGGTCATCTCACGGTCGCCGAGGTAGCCCTGGATCTGACGGATGCGGTGCACGCGCATGGGGCCCTCGTCCTGCGCCTTCTTGGCCTTGGTGATCAGCTTCTCGGCCACCGGGCGGAGCGCCTTGGCCTTGGCTTCGGTGGTCACGATCGCCTCGGCGGCGAACAGCGACGCGGCCAGGTTGGCCATCATCAGGCGCTGGTGGGCGGCGGTGCCGCCGAAGGCGCGAGAGCGACGTGGAGTGGGCATCGGGATCCGTCCTCACCCGCGCAGCGTGAGGCCGCGCTCGTCGAGCTTCTGCTTGACCTCGTCGAGGCTCTTCTGGCCGAAGTTCGTGATGTTCAGCAGGTCGTCTTCGGTCTTCGTCAGCAGCTCGCCGATCGTGTTGACCTGCGCCCGCTTGAGGCAGTTGCTCGGACGCTCGGAGAGGTCGAGGTCCTCGATCGGCAGGTCGAGGTCGGGCGAGCTGGCGGCGGCGTCGACGACGTCGCCCAGCGTGAGGCCTTGGGGCTCGTCGCTCATCGAGGCGACGAGCTCGGCCAGCGACTTCAGCGTCGCCCCGGCCGATGCCAGCGCCTCGCCGGGCGAGATCGAACCGTCGGTCTGGATGTCCAGCACGAGGCGGTCGTAGTTCGTCGACTGCTCGACGCGCGTCGGCTCGACCTCGAAGGCGACCCGGCGCACGGGCGAGAAGATGGCGTCGACGGGGATAACGCCGATCGTGCGATTCTCCGCCTCACGGTCGCTGGAGCTGTAGCCGCGGCCCTGTTCGACGGTCAGGTCGACGGCCAGGCGGCCCTTCGTGTTCAGCGTGGCGATGACGAGGTCCTTGTTGAGCACCTCGACGTCGGCCGGGCACTCGATGTCGCCGGCGGTCACGTTGGCCGGGCCCTTGACGTCGAGGCGGCAGGTGACCGCGCTCGGGGACTCCGACGTGAGGACGACATCCTTGAAGTTGAGGATGATGTCGGTGACGTCCTCGGTGATGCCCTGAATCGTGTCGAACTCGTGGAGGGCGTCGTCGAAGCGGACCATCGTGATGGCGGCCCCGGGGATCGACGACAAGAGCGTGCGACGCAGGGAGTTTCCGATGGTGTAGCCGAAGCCGGGCTCGAGGGGGCCGACGGCGAAACGCTGGCGGTTGTCGGCCTCGTCGCCGACGGGCTCGATGGTGGGGCGCTGCATGACGAGCATGGGGGCTGGTCCTTACTTGGAGTAGAGCTCGACGATGAGCTGCTCGCGAACGGGAACGTCGATGTGCTCGCGCTGGGGGAGATCGCGCACGGTGACCTGCTTGCCACCGTCACCCGCCTCCAGCCAGCCGACGACCTGACGGTCGAGGACATCGATGTTGTGTTGGATCACGATCATGCCGCGGGCCTTCGGCGACAGCGTGACGACATCGCCCTTGCGGACGCGGTAGCTGGCGATGTCGACGCGCTTGCCGTTGACCTGGACGAGACCGTGGTTGACGAACTGGCGGGCTTGCGGCCGGGTCGATGCCCAGCCGGCGCGGAACGTGACGTTGTCGAGGCGCTGCTCGAGCAGCCGCAACAGGTTCTCACCGGTGGGGCCGGCGAGCCGGTTGGCGTCCTCGTAGGTGCGCTTGAACTGGCGCTCGAGCAGCCCGTAGATGTACTTCGCCTTCTGCTTCTCCTGCAGCTGGCCGAGGTACTCGGACGGGTTGTTGCGACGGCGGGTGCGGCCGTGCATGCCGGGCGGGAACGGTCGGCGCTCGAGGGCGCGGCGGCCTTTCTCGTTCTCGAAGAGGTTCGTGCCGAGGCGGCGCGAGACGCGCACTTTCGGACCGGTGTAGCGAGCCATGAGTCAGCGTTTCCTTGTCAGCCCCGGCGCCGCTTGGGCTGGCGGCAACCGTTGTGCGGGACCGGCGTGACGTCCTTGATCGACGTCACTTCGATGCCGGTGTTCTGGATCGAGCGCACGGCCATGTCGCGGCCCGAGCCCGGGCCCTTGACCTGGACCTCGGCCCGCCGCAGACCGTGCTCCTGGGCCGCCTTGGCGGCCCGTTCGGCGGCCAGCTGAGCGGCGAAGGGCGTCGACTTGCGCGAACCCTTGAAGCCGACCCCGCCCGAGCTGGCCCACGCGATGACGTTGCCCTCGGGATCGGTGATCGACACGATCGTGTTGTTGAACGAGCTCTTGATGTGCACGACACCGCTCGTGACGTTCTTGCGGTCGCGCTTGCGGGGACGGCGCCCGGCGGGCTTCGGCTTGGCCATCGCTTACTTCCTCACGGCCTTCTTCTTGTTGGCAACGGTGCGCTTGGGCCCCTTGCGGGTGCGGGCGTTGGTGTGCGTGCGCTGACCGCGCACGGGGAGTCCCTTGCGGTGGCGGATGCCCTGCAGGGAGCCGATCTCGATCTTGCGCTTGATGTCCTGTTGGACGTCGCGCCGGAGGTCGCCTTCGATGCGCAGGTGCTCGTCCACGTAGGTGCGGATACGGGCGACCTCTTCCTCGGTCAGCGCCGACACCTTGGTGTCGACGTCCAATCCGAGATCGGCGCAGAGCTTCTGGGCCGTCGGCACACCGATGCCGAAGATGTAGGTGAGGGAGATCTCCAACCGCTTCTCGCGGGGGATGTCGATGCCGGCGATACGTGCCATCAGATGCGTGTCCTTGTCAGCCCTGGTCAGCCCTGGCGCTGCTTGTGGCGGGGGTTCTCGCAGATCACCATGACGCGACCGTGCCGGCGGATCACCTTGCACTTCTCACACATCTTCTTGACGCTGGGTCGGACCTTCATGGCACGGCTTTCTGCTGCGAACTACTTGTAGCGGTACGTGATGCGACCCCGAGTGAGGTCGTACGGGGTGAGTTCCACCTGCACCTTGTCGCCGGGCAGGATGCGGATGTAGTGCATCCGCATCTTCCCGGAGATGTGCGCCAGCACCTTGTGTCCGTTGTCGAGCTCGACGCGGAACATGGCGTTGGGCAGCGACTCCAAGATCGTGCCTTCGAGCACGATGGCGTCTTCCTTGGGCTTGGGCAGAACGGACTCCTCGTCGGAGCATGGGCCCTCACCACGGGTTTCGCGGTCCGGACCCGGGCGAGCGGGACTCGACCTGGGACCAGGCCGGGTTTCGATGCTATCGGCACGGCTGGTCCAACACCACGTTCGCTGGACGTGCCCACGGGGGCCCTCAGCTCTCCTCCGGTGCCTCGTCGGCGCCGAGCGCGGCGCACGCGCGCAGATCGACGACCGCCAGCTCGAAGCCGTCGAGATCGGGACCAATGAGGATCTCCTCGACACGGGAGCACGGCCACATCCGCAGGTCGACGCCCTCGAACACGCCCGGGCGGTGGGCCACGACGACCCTCGGCGCGACCGAGGCCAGATCGGAGATCTCCTCCGCGACGTCGCGGGGCGCGAGCGTGGTCCATTCGAGTCGCCGGGGGACGTCGACTGCCGGTCGGCCGGTGCGCACGTACCAAATGTCGGGCACGTTCGTCACGACGGGCAGTTCTCCCCGAGCAGCGAGCCAGGACGACGCCGCCAGGAGCGGGGGCGGCCCTGCGACCTCCGGCGCCGGGCCCGGTCCGCCGTCGGCCAGCCACGCCGACAGCACGGCGATGGCGGCACCGGCCGCCGCAACGCCGACTCGTCGCACCCTCTCCGTCGACACGAGCGCGGCGGCGGCGGCGCGCGCGCCGTGGGCCACGCCGGCGACGAGGACAACAGCGATCAGGAAGCGGACGAGGAGAAGGTGGCGCTCCTCGCGCAGGTTGAGGCTGATGTCGAGGAACGCCCTCGATCCGCCAACGGCGGCGAGCTGGAAGAGCCCGGCGGCGGCGGCCAACGCGACGATGCCGCCGGCGCGAGCGAGCGCCGCCACGCCGACCAGCACCACCACGAACGCCACGAGGGCGACGACCGCGGCCGATGCGTCGAGCGAGAGACCGAACCAACCCGCGACGACCGTGCCGAGCGGGGCCACGTCGATCGGGTGAGCGGCCAGCGTCTTCGGTCCACCCGTCCCGGCCAGCACAGGCGCGACGACCACAACCCAGGCGGTCGCGAGCCCAAGTGCGGTGGCCGGCCAGACCCAGCGGCGGTCGCCGGTTCGCAGGCGCGCGGCGCCGAGCGTCGCGAGGAGCCCGATGACCGCGCCCGCCATGGCGTAGCGCGTGAGGACGGCGGTGGCCAGCAGACCAGCGGCGAGCACCGAACGACACCACCAGCGCTCAGGGCGAGCGTCGGCGCGCGGGGCTGACGCCGGCGCGATCGTCGCCAGGACAGCCAGCCCCGCGAGGAACGTCGCCGCCGCCAGCCCGTCGGATCCGATCGTTCCGAGGATGTCGAGGGGCCGGGCGAGGTCACCGAAGATCAGGTCGGCGGTGAACGGCCCCCACACCGCCACCGACGCCGCCACCGCCGCCATGACGAACGACTGCGTGGCCCGCCACGTCAGGTACGAGACGCTCGCCAGAGCGACGAAGACGGCGAGGGCATGGACGACGACGAACGCCACCGCCAGCGGCGCGGGCGTCACCGCCACCGTCACGGCGTAGACCGGCCCGAAGTCCGCCACGGGGATCCGGCCGAGGCGGTCGACAGTCTCCGCCGGGGACAGGCGGATCCAGAACGCATCAGTGACGGAGGCCAACGATCCCGAGTCGCGAAGGCTGCGCACCATGCCGACGAACACGCCTTGATCGGGCCCGAGTTGAAGCCGCAGTGTGCGGCGCGAGACGAAGAGCGCCGTCCCGACCGCCGCCGGCAGGGCCAACAAGACTCCCCGTTGGGCGATCGTGCTCATGGTCCGCCCAGCGGCGACGGACTCAACATTCGGCATCAGGTGCGGTAGTGGTCGATTGTTGACGTGAGGCGGTGGAAGACCTCGTCGGGGTGGCCGACGCCGTCGACCTTGGCCAGGCGCCGGTCACGTCCGTAGAACTCGATCAGCGGTGCCGTCTGCTCCTCGTACAGGTCCAGGCGCCGGTTGACGGCGTCCGGGGTGTCGTCGCCGCGCTGCATCACGTCGCCGCCGCAGACCTCGCAGATCCACGGCTGGCGCTCCCCGCCGGTGGCGGTGTAGTTGGTGCCGCAGTCACGACAGACCCGCCGGGCCGAGATCCGGGCCAGGACGACGTCGCGGGGCACGTCGAGGTCGACGCACACGTGGAGTGGCCGCTCCCCCACCAGCTCGTCGAGACCTGAGGCCTGGGTCACGGTGCGGGGAAAGCCGTCGAGGATGTATCCGCGGGTGCTGGCGTCGGGTCGGCGCAGCCGGTCGTCGACGAGGCCGACCATGATCTCGTCGCCGACGAGCCCGCCGGCGTCCATGACCTCCTTGGCCATCACCCCGAGCTCGGTGCGGTGGCGCACCGCGCCCCGCAACATGTCACCGGTCGAGACGTGGGGCACGACGTAGTGGCGCGACAGGCGCACGCATTGCGTGCCCTTGCCGGCGCCCTGGCGGCCGAGGATGATGAGCCGAGCTCCCGGGATCAAGGGGCTCGCCGGCTACTTGAGGAAGCCCTCGTAGTTGCGCAGCATGAGCTGGCTGTCGATCTGGCGCATCAACTCCAGCGCCACACCGACCGCGATCAAGATGCTCGTGCCGGCGAAGCCGAATGTGTTGATGTTGCCCGCCCACAGCAGCAGGTACGGGAGGATGGCGATCATGGCGATGAACACGGCCCCCGGCAGCGTGATCCGGTTGACGACCTTGGCCAGGTAGCGCTCGGTCTGCGGGCCGGGCCGGACGCCTGGGATGAACCCGCCCTGGCGCCTGATCTGGTCGGCCTGACGGATCGGGTCGAAGGCGATCGAGTTGTAGAAGTAGGCGAAGGCGATGATCATCAGGGCAAACAACGTCATGTAGACGAGGTTCTGGCTGTTGATGATGTAGCGGTCGACGAACCGGGCGATCGCCGAACGCCAGTTGTCCGGGTCCGAGCTGCTGCCGAGGACGTTGGAGAAGATCACCGGCAGCAGCAGGATCGAGCTGGCGAAGATGATCGGAATGATGCCCGACTGGTTCACCTTGAGCGGGATGTAGGTGTTCTGGCCGCCGTACATGCGCCGGCCGACGACCCGTTTGGCGAACTGCACCGGGATGCGCCGCTGGCCCAGCTCGACGAACACGACGGCCACGATGATGGCGATGAACAAGAGGATCATGGCGACGAACCAGAACCACTTGTTGACCTCGAGGATCGAGTAGAAGCCGAACGGCAGACCCGACACGACCGAGGCGAAGATGACCATCGACATGCCGTTGCCGATACCGCGCTGGCTGATCAGCTCACCGATCCACATCAACAAGGCAGTGCCGGCAACCAGCGTCGGGATGATCAGGTAGCCGCGCGGCCACAGCCCGTCGGGCAAGAGCGGCACGGTCGGCGCGTTCTGGGTGAAGAACGCCTGGCCGCGGCCGGTGCCGAAGATGTAGGTCAAGCCGGTGGCCTGCAGCGTCGCCAGGGCGATCGTCACGTAGCGGGTGTACTGCGTGATCTTACGCTGGCCCACGGCGCCCTGTTGCTGGAGCTCCTCCAGCTTGGGGATGACCACACCGAGGATCTGCATGATGATGCTCGACGTGATGTAGGGCATGATCCCGAGGGCGAAGATCGAGAAGCTCGAGAAGGCCCCGCCCGAGAACAGGTTGAGGAACCCAAGGGCGCCTTGGGTGTTCGCCGCCGAGCGCAATTGCTCCACCGCCACCGTGTCGATGCCCGGCACGCGGATGGCAACGCCGACGCGGTAGAGGACGATCATCAGGATCGTGAACAGGATCTTGTTGCGCAGATCCTCGATCTTGAAGACGTTCTTGAGGTTGGAGATCAAGCCCTTACCTGTTCGTGAACTGGTTCCCGCGCGCGGCCGGGCGGCCGGCCTTGCCCTCGGCCCGGAACGGGAGGGGGACGAGCGTGACGGTACCGCCAGCGTCGGTGATCGCTGCGTCCGCCGCCTTGGAGACGGCGTGGGCGTGCACCGCCAGCTTGGAGGTCACCTCCCCGCGGGCGAGCACCTTGATGTAGGCGCCCTTGCGGGCCTTGCCGTGGGCGACCAGGACGTCGGTGTCGATGACGCCATTGGTGGCGAACTCGGCCAGCTCCTGGAGCGTGTCGAGGTTGACCGCCTGGTACTCGACGCGGAAGGGGTTGGTGAAGCCCTTCAGCTTCGGCACCCGCTGCTTGAGCGGCATCTGCCCGCCTTCGAAGCCGCGGGCGACTGTGTTACGGGCGCGCTGGCCCTTCGTGCCGCGGCCGGCCGTCTTGCCGCCCTTGCCGCCGATGCCGCGACCGACGCGCTTGCGGGACTTGGTGGCGCCGGGAGCCGGCGCGAGATCGTGAACGCGCATGAGGTCAGCCGTCCTTCTCGGTGGTGGCCGTCTCGACCCGCACGAGGTGGGGGACGCGGGCGATCATGCCGCGCACCTCCGGGCGATCGGGCAGCGTGTTGGACTTGCCGATGCGGCCGAGGCCGAGGGCGCGCAGCGTGCCGCGGGTCTTCGGCTTGGCGCCGATGCCGGAGCGGATCTGGGTGACGGTCAGCTCAGCGGCCACGACCCGGCACCTCTTCGGTAGTGGCAGCGGCGTGGCCGCCACCCTGCTGGCGCTCGTTGTAGGCCCGGAGCAGGCCCTTGGGCACGAACTCCTCGGCCGGCAGGCCGCGCCGCTTGGCCACCTCGTCGGGGCGCTGCAGCGACTTCAGGCCGGCGATGGTCGCCCGGGCGACGTTGATGTGGTTGGCCGAGCCGAGCGACTTGCACAGCACATCGTGCACGCCGGCCTCCTCGAGGATGATGCGGGCCGCGCCGCCGGCGATGACGCCGGTACCGGCCGCGGCCGGCTTCATCAGCACCCGACCGGCGCCGGTGACGCCGGTAACGGGGTGGGTGATCGTCGAGCCGGCCAGGGCGACCTCGAAGAGGTTGCGCTTGGCTTCTTCGGTGCCCTTCTGGATCGCCAGCGGCACCTCCTTGGCCTTGCCGTAGCCGAGGCCGACGCGGCCGTTGCCGTCACCGATGACGACGAGGGCCGTGAACGAGAACCGGCGACCGCCGCGCACGACCTTGGCGACGCGGTTGATCGTGATCACGCGGGACTCGCGCAGACCACCCTCGGTGGGCTCGGACTGGTTCCCGTACTGGTTGCCGTACTGGTTGCGGGGGGCGTTGGAATAGCTCATGAGACCTCAGAACTCGAGACCGGCGTCGCGAGCGGCGGCGGCGAGGGCGGCGATGCGCCCGTGATAGCGAAACCCGCCGCGGTCGAAGACGACCCGTTCGACGCCGGCGGCCTTGGCCCGCTCGGCGACGAGCTGGCCGAGCCGAGTGGCGGCGTCGACGCGGCCGCCGTTGCCGGCGGCGCGCTGGTCGGCCTCGGTCGTCGACGCCGCGGCCAGGGTCCGGCCGTTGTCGTCGTCGATGACCTGGGCGACGAGGTGGCGGTTGGAGCGGTGCACGGCGAGGCGCGGACGCTCGGGCGTGCCGTGGATCTTCTTGCGGACCCGGCGGTGCCGGGTGAGGCGCGAGGTGCGCCGGGCGGCGGCGATGTCAGCCATGGCGATTACTTCTTCCCGGCCTTACCGGCCTTGCGCAGGACGCGCTCGCCCTGGTACCGGACGCCCTTGCCCTTGTACGGCTCGGGTTTGCGGATGGAACGGATGTCGGCGGCGACCTGGCCGACGACTTCCTTGTCGATGCCGCTGACGACGATCTGCGTCGCCACCGGCACCTCGAACGTGATGCCCTCCGGCGCCTTCACGTTCACCGGGTGGCTGAAGCCGAGGGCGAGACGGATGGCGGTGGGACCCTGGGCCTCGGCGCGGTAGCCGACGCCGACGATCTCCAAGTTCTTGCGGAAACCGTCGGTGACGCCGACGACCATGTTGTTGACAAGGCTGCGGGTGAGGCCGTGGAGGGCGCGGTTGTCGCGCTCATCGTTGGGCCGCTGCACGATGAGGTCGTTGTCGACCTTCTGCACGCTGATGCCGGCCGGCACGACGCGCGACAGCTCGCCCTTCGGACCCTTCACGGTGACGGAACGTCCTTCGATGGTGACGTCGACGCCACTGGGGATGGCGATGGGAGCTTGACCGATGCGAGACATGAGGCTCCGATCACCACACGTAGCAGAGGACTTCGCCGCCGACCTTGCGCTTGCGCGCTTCGCGGTCGGTCATCAGCCCCTGGCTGGTGGACAGGACGGCGACCCCGAGGCCCCCGAGCACGCGCGGCACGCTGTCGGCCTTGCGGTACACCCGGAGTCCCGGCGTCGAGACACGACGCAGGCCCGAGATCGTGCGGTCACGATCGGGCGAGTACTTCATCTGGATGGTGAGGACCTCACCGACGCCCTTCGGCGACGGGGCGACCTCGAACCCACCGATGTAACCCTCCCGCTGGAGGACCTCGGCGAGCGCCACCTTCTGCTTTGAGGACGGCATGCGCACCTCGTCGTGCATCGCCGTGTTGGCGTTGCGGACACGGGTCAGCATGTCGGCGATGGGATCAGTCATCATGGTTGGTTCCTCCCCTCACCAGCTCGACTTCGTCAGACCGGGGATCTCGCCGGCGTGGGCGAGCTCGCGCAGGCACACACGGCAGAGGCCGAACTTGCGGAACACCGAACGGGCACGACCGCACCGGCGGCACCGCGTGTAGGCGCGGACCTTGAACTTCGGCGTGCCCGCCGCCTTGTTGATCAGAGCTTTCTTGGCCATCTCGAACTACTTCCTCTTGCCACGGACCGGGCCACGGCGACGCTGCTTGGGGGCGGGGGCGTTGGGGTCGTTGCCCTGCCGGAACGGGAACCCGAAGGCGTCGAGCAACGCCCTGCCGGCCTCGTTGGTCGCGGCGGTGGTCACGATCGTGATGTCCATGCCGCGCGGGGTGTCGATCTTGTCGTAATCGATCTCGGTGAACACGGTCTGGTCGTTGAGCCCGAACGTGTAGTTGCCCCGGCCGTCCCACGACTGCGGCGGCAGGCCGCGGAAGTCGCGGATGCGCGGGATGGCGATGGCGATGAGCCGGTCGAGGAACTCCCACATGCGGTCGCCGCGCAGGGTCACCTTGGTCCCGATCGATTGGCCCTCGCGCAGCTTGAAGCCGGCGATCGACGTCTTCGCCTTGGTCACGATCGGCTTCTGGCCGGCGATCAGCGTGAGGTCGGCGACGGCGCCCTCCAGCAGCGACGGCTGCTGCGTGGCCCGGCCGACGCCCATGTTGATGACGATCTTCTCGATCGTCGGAACCTGCATCACGTTGCCCACACCGAGCTGCTCCTGCAGCTGGGCCTTGATCTCGTCCGAGTACCGGGCCTTCAGGCGCGGGACACTGCGCTCGGTGGTGGTGGTGGTAGTGCTCTCGGTCACTTGATGACCTCCGTCTTGCCGCCGCCCAGTCGGGCGACGCGAACCTTCTTGCCGTCCTTGTGCTCGAAGCCGACGCGGACGGGCTTGCCCTTGTGCACGAGCATCACGTTGGACACGTGGATCGGCATGTCGCGGTCGACGATGCCGGCCTGCTCGTTGGCGCGGCGGGGCTTGGCGTGCTTCGACGCCGTGTTGACACCGCTGACGATGACCTTGTCGGCCGTGGGGAGGACCCGCTGGACCTCGCCTTGCTTGCCCTTGTCCTTGCCGGTGATCACCACCACGGTGTCACCCTTCCTGAGCTTCATCTCAGATCACCTCCGGGGCGAGCGAAACGATGCGCATGAAGCGCCGGTCCCGCAGTTCGCGGCCGACCGGTCCGAAGATGCGAGTGCCGCGGGGCGTCAGGTCGTCCTTGATCAGCACGGCCGCGTTCTCGTCGAAGCGGATGTAGCTGCCGTCGGGACGACGCTTTTCCTTCTTGGTGCGCACGACGACGCACTTGACGACCTCGCCCTTCTTGACGCCGGCGCCGGGGATGGCGTCCTTGACGGTTGCCACGAAGACGTCGCCGATCGAGGCGTAGCGCCGGCGGGTACCGCCGAGCACCTTGATGACGAGCACTTCCTTGGCCCCCGAATTGTCGGCGACACGAAGGCGAGATTCCTGCTGGATCATGCGTCCCTCACTTGGCTCGCTCGAGCACGTCGATGATGCGCCAGCGCTTCTGCTTCGACAGCGGCCGGGTCTCCATGACGCGGACCTTGTCGCCGACGTTGACGTCGTTGGTCTCGTCGTGGGCGTGCAACTTCTTGGTCTGCAGGACGGTCTTGTTGTACTTGGGATGGCGGACGCGCTCGACGACGGCGATGACGGCGGTCTTGTCCATGCCGTTCGACACGACGACGCCCTCGCGCACCTTGCGGACCTTGCGCGCCGCGGCCGGGGCGCCGGCGCTCGTGGTCTCGGTGACCTCGGTCTCGGTGGCCTCGGTGTCGGTGACCTCGGTCTCGGTGACCTCGGTGGTGGATTCGTCGCTCATTGGGCGGCCTCGATCTCGCGCTGACGGATGTAGGTGTTGATGCGGGCGATCTGGCGGCGCACCTTGCGCAGCTCGGCGGTGTTGTCGAGCTGGCCGGTGGCGTTGCGGAAGCGCAGGTTGAGCGCCTCCTGCTTCGACTCGCGCAGTTCCTCGATCAACGAGCCGAGGTTCATCTCGGCCAGGTCGCTGGTGGTGCGGGCCATCAGAAGATCTCCTCGCGGGTGACGACCCGGGCCCGGATCGGCAGCTTCTGGATCGCCTTGTTGAGGGCGATGCGGGCCTGCTCCTCGTTCGGGAACGAGAGCTCGAACAGGATGCGCCCGGGCTTGACGACGGCGACCCACAGCTCGGGGTTGCCCTTGCCCGAGCCCATGCGGGTCTCGGCCGGCTTCTTGGTGACCGGCTTGTCCGGGAAGATGTTGATCCAGACCTTGCCGCCACGCTTGATGGCGCGGGTCATGGCGATACGGGCCGCCTCGATCTGACGGGCGGTGAGCCAGCCCGGCTCCAGGGCCTGGATGCCGTACTCGCCGAAGGACAGGTGGTTGCCACCCTTGGAATGACCCTTCGTGCGGCCACGGTGGTGCTTGCGGTGGGCGACCTTGCGGGGCATCAACATGCTCAGTCGTCCCCTCGGAAGTGCGGCGTCTCGTGGCCGTCGTGGGTGCGCCGGGCGATGTCCTCTTCCTCGTCGAGGAGCTTCTCCAGCTCGGGATCGGCTTCCTTGATCAACGGCGTCGTCTCCGGCTCGACCTCGGCCTGCTTGCGGGCGGCCGACGACACGACCCGGCGCGGTTCGCCGGCCTGGCCCGACGTCTCGCCGACCGCCATCGCCGCCTCGCGGGCGATCTTGTCGTCGGTCAACGACTTGTACGGGAGGATGTCCCCCTTGTAGAGCCAGACCTTGACGCCGACGCGGCCGCTGGTCGTGCGGGCCTCGCGGAAGCCGTAGTCGATGTCGGCGCGCAGGGTGTGCAGCGGCACGCGACCCTCGCGGTACCACTCCGTACGGCTCATCTCGGCGCCGCCGAGGCGGCCCGAGCACTGGACGCGGATGCCGAGGGCACCGGCCCGCTGGGCGTTCTGGACGGCTCGCTTCATCGCCCGGCGGAAGGCGATGCGGTTGGCCAGCTGGTCGGCGACGCCCTGGGCGATCAGCGCGGCGTCGAGCTCGGGGCTCTTGATCTCGACGATGTTCAGCTGCACCTTGGGGTTGCCGGTGATCTTCGTGATGATCGCCCGCAGCTCGTCGGCCTGGGCGCCGCGACGACCGATGACGATGCCGGGACGGGCCGTATGGACGTCGACGCGGACCTTGTCCCGCGTGCGCTCGATCTCGATCCGGCTGATGGCCGCCGACTCCATGCGGCGCATGATCGCCTCACGGATCTTCCAGTCCTCGGTGAGGTACTCCTTGTACTGGCGCTCGCTGAACCAGCGGCTCTTCCAGTCCGTGGTGATCCCGAGACGGAAGCCGTACGGGTTGATCTTCTGGCCCATCAGGCATCCTCTCCATCGACGAGGTCGGCGTCGGCGGCCGGGGCTTCGTAGCCCGCCGCTTCGGCGCTGGCGACCGTGTCGAAGAACACTTCGGCGATCGTGATGTCGTAGTAACGGCCGCCCGGCACGTGGAACTTCTTCGAGCTGGCATTGCCCTTGATCTCGTAGCCCGGGGGCGTCGAACCGTCCTCGGGCGCCACCACGGCGCCGGCCGGCAGCTCGACTTCATTCTCCGCGCTCGTGCCGCCGGCCAAGCCGGCGGCCTCGCCTTCCGAGCTCGGCTCGGCCCCTTCGGAGCCGGCCTCGCCGTGCTCCACGGTGTCGACGTCGGCGAAACCCTGGACGTCGGCCTCGGTCGTCTCGGCGGCCGTCGCCGCCTCGTCGTCGTGCAACGCCTCGACGGCGGCTTCGTCGGCCGCCGGGGCCTCGTATCCGGCTGCTTCGGCGTGCTCGGTCGTGTCGAAGAAGACTTCAGCGATGGTGGCGTCGTAGTAGCGGCCGCCGGGCACGTGGTACTTCATCGAGCTGGCGTTGCCCTTGATCTCGTGGCCGGGGGGCGTCGAACCGTCCTCGGGCGCCTCGACGGCACCGGTCGGCAGCTCGGCGGCAGTCTCGGTCGCGTCGCCGGCTTCGCCGAAGCCCTGGATCTCGGTCGTGTCGGTGTCGTCGGTGTCGGTGGCCTCGGTCTCGGTCGACTCGGTGTCGCCCTTCAGGCCC
>Ga0136617_10000632_pt1 | contig 30015 bp, 25 predicted proteins | sample AntDrymUQ3222106_2_FD_129672 | JGI IMG/M metagenome (GOLD analysis project Ga0136617, IMG submission 129672) | Polar desert sand microbial communities from Dry Valleys, Antarctica - metaG UQ322 (21.06) | ecosystem: Environmental > Terrestrial > Soil > Desert | place: Antarctica: Dry Valley... | reverse complement strand
CGTGGCGCTTCGGCGCTTCGGATCTCTCCTGGCGCCGGCCACCAGCTACACAGCTGCTTGGTCACTACTGTGGCCGGACTCCCACCGGCAAGTCGAATACGGTTTTCAGGACGCACGGAACCCAACGACCAGCACGACGATGAAGGCGGTGCCGATCATGCCCGAGGATCTTTCCGGCGGTGGCGAGCCCTCGGCCGTCGAGCCCACCGCCGGAGGCGTCGACCTCCTGCTCGGCCTTGCGACCGAGCGCCCACGCGATCGGCCCGCAGAGCGGGCAGAGCACGACGCTGAGGATGCCGAGCACGAGCGCCGGAGTGGCGCTCGAGACCTGCGGGCGCACAGGAAACGGCGCGTTCATGACAGGCGCACGAGCCAGACGGCGGCGAGCAGCCCGGCCAGCGCCCACGGCGCCGCCCAGTGGACCTCCAGCGGGCGCCCGCGCAGCAGCGCCAACGGCACGGCGAGCGCCAGCCCGACGGCGAGCGGCGCCAGCGGGTTGGCCGCGACGGCGGCGGCCACGTCGCCGGCGCCGAGCGCCGCGACGCCGTGCGTCAGCCCGCAGAACGGGCAGTCCAGGCCGGTCGCCGTGGAGAAGAGGCACGTGAGGCCGCTGCCGCCCGCGGCGCCGAGCACGCCGGCGGTTCCCAGCGCGAACGCGCCGCCGGTGGCCGCGCTGAGGCCGACCGCGGGCAGAAGCGGGACCTCGACGCTCATCGCGGCGGCTCGACGACGCTCACCGCGCGCCACCATCGCACAGATCCGCGCGCGAGCGCAGGGTCATCTGCTCGTCGTAGGAGCACAGCGCGCGGCGCCCGGGACAGGTCTCGCACAGCTCGCGGTGCGGCGTCGCCGTGACCGGGTATCGGCCGGCGAGCAGGCCGCCGGCGAGCGCCAGCAGCTCGGGTTCGAGCCGGTCGGCGTCGGCGGCCTCGAAGCGCGCGGCGACGGGCTGGCCCGGGCGCTCGAGAAAGGCATAGGCGACCTCGACGCGCGCGGCGCCACCGCGCAGCGCCGCGAGCGCGTAGACGCGCTGCTGGATGCCGTAGCGCTGCTCGACGTAGGCAGCGAGGTCGGTCCCCGGCTCGACGCCGTCGGTCTTGTAGTCGACGACGAGCTGCGCACCGCCGCGCTCGTGGGCGAGGACGTCGACGATGCCGGTGAGCAGGGTGTCTGCCAGCGCGACGGTGAAGCCGTGCTCGCGATGCACGGTGCGGGCGCGCTTGATCCGCTTGGCCAGCGGCGACGCGCCGAAGGCGTCCGCCAGGCGCAGCACGTCGGCGCGCTGCTCGTCGCTGAGCTCGATCCCCCAGGTCGCCGCGAGCTGCGCGACGTCGGCGTCGTCGTGCTCGAGCACGGCGTGCACGAGCGAGCCGCGGGTGCGCGCGTCAAACGCGTGCGCCGCGGCCGCCTGCGGGGCGATCGGCGGCTCGTCGGGCAGGCCGAGCACGCGCTGCAGATAGAAGCGATAGCCGCAGTCCTTCCAGGCCGACAACCGCGAGTACGACAGCGTGCGCACCGGCTCGACCGCCCCCGGCGGCTCGGGCGCGGGCGGGCGCGGCGCGGGCGGCGCCGCGACCGGCAGGCTGGCTCCGGCCGGTGCGAGCGATTCCGTGCGCAGGACCCGGCCGACCGTCGCGGGCCGGTTGACCGCGGCCCGCACCCATGCGCCGGCGCCGATCTCGATGTCCTGCAGCGGCTCGTCGTCGCCGGGCAGCGCGCGCACGTCGCCGCCGACCAGCGCGGGGCCCAGCCAGGCCAGCGGCGCTGACTTCGGCCCCTCCTGGGGCCAGTTGTCGACGGGCACGCCGCCGCTGACGATGAGCCGCTCCTGCGCACGCGTCAGGGCGACGTACATGACGCGCTCCTCCTCGCGGGCAGCGCGGTCGCGGGCGCGGGTGCGCAGGCGCTCGTAGGCGAGCGCCTTCTCGCTGGAGCCGTCGAGGCCGACGAGGCGCAGCCCGACCTCGCCCTCGGCGACGAGCAGGTCCTCGTCGCCGTCGCCGGGACGCTGGCGACCGAGGTCGGCGACGCAGACGACGGGGAACTCGAGGCCCTTCGCGGCATGGATCGACATGAGCCGCACGGCCTTGACGTCGCCCAGCTCGACGGGAGCATCGGTCTCGCGTGCCTCGGCCTCGAGCTCGGCGGTCGCGAGGTCGGCGAGGCCGCGCACGTCGCGGCCGCGGTCGCGCTCGAAGGCGGCGGCCAGGCGCAGCAGCTTGTGGACGTTCGCCAGCCGCCGCTCGCCGCCGGCGAGCGAGAGCACGTGCAGGTCATAGCCGGTCGCGTCGACGACGCGGCGCAGCAGCTCGTCGAGCGCCAGCCGCGGCGCCAGCCCGCGCTCGGCGGCGAACCGCGTCGCGAAGATGTCGAGGCGCTCGCGGTCGCCGGGCGTGAGCTGGTCGCGCAGCTCGCCCGCGTCCTGCTCGATCGCGCGCCAGGCGTTGCCTGTGCCGCCGGCGCGCGCGACGTGCGCGAGCGCATCGGACGAGAGGCCGACGAGCGGCGAGGCGAGGACGCCGTAGAGCGCGGTCTCGTCGCGCGGGTTGGCGAGCGCGGCCAGCCAGGCGCAGAGGTCGCGCACGACCTGGCGGCCCCAGTAGCCGCGACCGCCGACCGACAGCGTCAGCAGCCCCTGGTCCTCGAGCGCGCGCTCGTAGACGGGCAGGTCGCCGAGCGCGCGCAGCAGGACGACGATGTCCTCGGGGCGGTGCAGGCCGCTGTCGACGAGCTCGCGCAGGCGCTGGGCGAGCAGCCGCGCCTCGGCCTGGCGCCAGGCCTTCGTGCCCGGCCGCACCGCCCCCAGGTCGACGTCCTCCCAGCCCGCCTGGTCGGTGACGAGCAGCTCGACGAGCGGCTCGCGCGCGGGCAGCGTGACGCGCCCCTCCCGCAGCGCGACGAAGCTCTCCCCCATGCGCGGCGCGAACGCCGCGTTGATCGTGTCGAGGATCGCGCCGTGCGAGCGGAAGTTCGTCGCGAGCGTCGCGACGCGGCCGTCGGCGGCGAACCGCGCGCGCAACGTGCGAAATACGTCGACGTCGGCGTGGCGAAAGCCGTAGATCGACTGCTGCTCGTCTCCCACGAGGAACAGGTCGTCGCGGTCAAGCGCCCGGAACAAGTCCATTTGCAGGGGGTTCGAGTCCTGCAGCTCGTCGACCATGACGCGATCGAAGCGCTCGGCGTAGGAGCTGCGCAGCGCGGGCTCGTCGGCCAGCAGGTCGCGTGCGTGCAGCTCGAGGTCGTCGAAGTCCAGCGCCGCGCGGGCGCGCTTGGCCTCGGCGTAGGCGTCGGCGTAGTCGCCCAGCAGCTCGTCGAGCAGCGCCACCGCGGCGGCCGCGCGAGCGTCGCGGCAGGCGCAGGTGTAGGCCTGCAGCGCCGCGCGATATTTGTCGCAGGCCGGGGTCTTCAGCGCGTTGGCGCCCGTGCCCAGCGTCACCGTGCTCAGCTCGGGCGCGAGCTCGCCGAGCGGCGTCGCGGCGAGCAGCTCGGCGCAGCGCTCCAGGCGCTCGCGCGCAGTGTTGACGCTCTTGATCGCGCCCGCGTGCAACAGCTCGGCGGCGGCCGCGGCGCGCGCGGCCTCCAGCGGCGCGCGCAGGACGTGCGGGTCGCCGAGCCCCCGCGGGCGGGGCAGGCTCGGGCGCGTGTGGCCCGCGCTGCGCAGCGCGTCGTGGGCCATCGTGATCGCCGTGCGCAGGCGATCGGCATCGTAGGCGGCGACGAGGTCGAGCGCCGCGGCACCGTGCTCGCCGTCGAGCAGCCGCGCGAGCGCCGCCTCCCAGGCGCGGTCGCCCAGCGGCCGCGCGGCGGCCTCGTCGAGCACCGTGAACGCCGGATCGAGTCCGGCGGCGACCGCGTGGGCGCGCAGCACCCGCGTGCAGAAGCCGTGGATCGTCGAGACCCAGGCGGCCTCGGTCTCTCGCGCCGCGTCGCGGCGCCCGAGCTCGACGAAGCGCTGGCGCACACGCGCGCGCAGCTCGCCCGCCGCGCGTTCGGTGAACGTGATCGCGAGGATCCGCGCCGGACGCACGCCGTCCTCGAGCACGGAGCGCACGAAGCGCTCGACGAGCACGGACGTCTTGCCGCTGCCGGCGTTGGCCTCGAGCAGCAGCGACCCCTCGCGGCGGCGGACGGCCTCGGACTGCTCGGCGGTGAACGCGCGACCGCCGGACCCCAGCAGCGGCGTCGTGTGCACGGTCGCGCTCACGCGGCCTCGCAGCGGCAGATCGTCGGGTACATGCAGCCCTTGTCGTTGTAGGAGCAGGTGTCCGGCCGCGGCGCGAGCGCGCCGGCGCGCAGCTCGGCGAGCACGGCGAGGACGTCCTCGAGCACGCCGTCGACGATCGCCGCGAACTCGTCCGGCGGGCGGCGGTCGGTCCTGACGACCTGCAGGCCGAGATCGGCGTCCTCGCGCAGCAGGCCGCGGGCGCGCTGGTCGCGCCCGCCGATCGGCTGGTACAGCCCGCCGACCGGATTCAGGCCGAGCACGTCGCGCGCGGCGAGCATGTACAGCGCGACCTGGTACTTGCGCTTCGCGCGCCAGTTGGCCGACTCGACGGTCATGCGGCCCTTGTAGTCGTAGACGAGCGCGCTGCCGTCCGGTCCCACGTCGACGCGGTCGATGCGCCCGCTGAGCCTGATCCCGTCGCCCAGCTCGAGCGCCGGATGCTCGTCGTCGGCTCCGAACGCGACCTCGAGCGCATCCGGCACGAGCGCCGAGCCGGAGGTCGCGGCATGGTCGAGGTAGCGCAGCACGTCAGAGCGCAGGCGGTGCTCCATCGCGCGCTGACGGCTGGGGTCGCGCGACATGATGAATTCCTCGGTCCCCTCGAAGCGCTTCAGCGCCGCGACGGCGAGCTCGTGCGCGGCGGACAGCGTCGTCTCGTCGAGGCGACCGCGACCGGCGGACATCAGCCCGCGGACGACGGCCTCGAGCACCGTGTGCGTCAGCGCCCCCCGCAGCAGCGCCTCGGGGTCGGGCGTCAGGCCCTCGGGTTTGAGCATCCGCTCGACGAACCAGCGCACCGGGCAGCTCGCCCACAGCTCGATGCCCGACGCCGACCACGCCGGGCAATCGCGCATCTGCGCGACGAGCTGCTCGTCGCGCAGCGCCGCGATCGGCGCCTCGCGCCGGCGTGGGCCCCCGACGGCCTCGCCGCGCAGGCGCTCGCGCTCGCTCGGCGCGCCGCCGTCGGGCCAGCCCACCTCACCGAGCGTGCGCGTGCGCCGGCGCCGCTCGAGCTCGGGCCCGAAGAGATCGCACACGTCAGAGACGAAGAACGACCGCACCGCCGGCTCGCCGTCGTCGCCGGCCTCGTGCCACGCTAGGTACAGGCGCTCCTCGGGCCGCGAGACCGTCGCGTAGAAGAGGTAGCGCTCGGCGCCCAGCTCGTCGCGACGGCGCAGCCGCAGCCCCGAGGCGGCGGCGATCTGCTCGCGCTCGGTGTCGGCGAAGAACGGCTCGGTGCGCGGCGACGCCGGGAAGATCCCCTCCTGCAGCCCGCAGGCGAACAGGATCCGTACGCGGCGCGCGCGCAGCGACAGCGGCTCGGCGACGGTGACCAGGCCGGGCCCGGCGCGCGTGCCGACGAAGACGTCGAGGTCGTGCAGGAGCGCGGCGAGCTCGTCGGGCTCGGCGGCCAGAGCGCGATCGGTGCGCGCGAGCGTGGCGAGCTGATCGAGCGCGCTGCGCCCCGCACGCAGGACCGCGACGTCCTGCGCCTCGGTACCCGACAGCACCTGGGCGGCGCGCCGCCGGGGGGCGGTGAACAGCAGCTGCAGCTCGGCCGCCAGGCGCTCGGCCAGCCCCGCGCCGCCGCGCGCCTGCGCCGCGCCCACGCGGTCGATCGCGTCAAGCGTCCAGTGCTGCTGCTCCCACAGAGCGCGGACGGCGTCGGCGCTGCGCGCGCCCTGCTGCCGGGCCCGCGTCTCGAGGCGGTCGGCCAGCTCGGCGCGCTGCAGCAGGCCCGGCGTGCGCAGGTAGGCGATCAGGTCCTCAGCACGGCCGTCGGGCAGCGCGCAGCGCGCAAGGCCGACGAGGCCGCGGCCCAGCGGCGTGTGGCCGAAGGCGACCTGGCGCTCGAGGGCGAGCTGCAGCCCGAACGCGCCGAAGATCTCCGTCAGCAGCGCGGCGTGCTCGCCGGGCTGGCGCAGCACGACGGCGATCTCCTCCGGCGCGACGTCCTGCTCACCGATCAGCCGGGCGGCTTCGGCTGCCACGAGCTCGAGCTCGGCCCGTTCGCCGCCGCCCTGCAGCAGCGTGATGGCGCTGTCCGGATCGATCGGATCAGGATCGAAGAGCTGGGTCTCGTCGAGCTCGAACAGATTGCGCTCGAGATGGTGCAGCGCCGCGCGCGAGTCGGCTGCATAGTGCTCGGCGCGCGGCTTGAGCGCGACGTGCTCGACCTCCTTGCCCTCGAGCTCGGCGAACGTCGTCGCGCGACCGGCGAACGCCATGCGGCCGCGCTCGTAGGACAGCGACAGCGTGACCTGCGCGCCCGTGCCCGCGAGCGTCTCGACGGCGTCGCACTGCAGCGGCTGCAGGTCGTCGAAGCCATAGAAGAAGACCGGTGTGTCGCCCCACGCGGCGGGGTTCTCACGCAGCGCGTCGAGCGCCGCCGCCTCGTGCAGGCGCGCGTCCAGCCGGCCCAGGCGCTCCAGCGTGCGCCGGTAGCCGGCGTACAGGCCGCTGACCTCGTCGGCGTAGCGCGTGCGCCCGGCGTCGCCGGCGGCCCAGGCGCGCAACGCCTGCGTCAGGCGCTGCGGCGTGACGCGCAGCTCCTCGAGCTCGTCGACGAGCCGCAGCAGCTCGGCGGTGAACCCGCGCGTACGTGCCGCGCGGGCCAGCGACTGCAGCGGCGCCGCCTTCACGACGCTTGCCGCGACGCGCTCGCGGGCGAGCCTGCCCAGCGGCCGGCCGCGCACGCCGCCGCGGCGCGCGCATTCCTCGATCAGCCAGCCGAAGCGCATCACGTTGGCGCCGAAAACCACGCCGGACCCCGCCAGCTCGGCGCGGTAGTGCTCGACGTCCTCCAAGCGCGGCACGACGAGGATCGGCTCGGCCCCGCGTCGCAGCGCCGCCCGATAGCCGTCGAGGACGACCTTCGCCTTCTCCGCGTTGGCGGGACCGGTGACGAGCTTCAGTGGCACCCCTGCATAGTCGCGCGTCGGGATGACGGTCTGACGGAGTTGTTGTGAGAAGTGCGCTGTTTGGCAGGTTCGCTGCGCAGCCGGAGGCAGATCAGAGCGTTCGCTCGCGCGCGAGCGCAGCCGCTGGTGACCCGTCGCTCACGCTCCTCAGGCAACGTCACGGCGCTGCTGACGGGCACCGCTGAGCGCGGCCTGACGTGCTCATCAGCCCCGGCCCCCGCCAGCGGGGAACCGGGTCGCCCGGGCGGCGTCGCGTCGTGAGCTGGGGGGCGGACTACGGAAAGGCGGTGAACGACAGCGACGCGAGGCTGTCGACGCGGTTGGCCGCGAGGCCGGCGTAGGAGAGCGTGTAGAGCGTCTGGCCGACGACGAGCGAGCGGCCGATCGGCGGCCGGTAGGCCTCGACCGCCCGCTTCGGCGGGTGCGTGATCCGGCCCGCCTCGGCGATGCTCGCCGCGCCGACCGAGAAGCCGACGGCCCCCTGGAACTCCTCGCCGCGGTCGCTGTAGGTCGACAGCGGGATGACGGCGAGGTTCGACGGCTTCCAGAACAGGAAGGCGTGCGGGTCGTACTCCGCCGTCGAGGAGGCGTTGGCGCCGAGCGAGGTCTGCGCCCGGCGCGCCGGACGGCGCGGGTCGGAGACGTCGAAGAGCGACAGCTGCGTGCCCTGGATGCGCCCCTGCGCCGTCGCGTCCTGGCCGACGCCGAGCAGCACGTCGTCGGAGATCGGGTGCAGGTAGGCGGAGTAGCCGAGGATCTTCAGCTCACCGACGACACGCGGATCGGTCTTCTTGGACAGGTCCAGCGTGTAGAGCGGATCGACCTGACGGAAGGTCACCACGTATCCCTTGTCGCCGGCGAAGCGCACGGCGTAGATGCGCTCGCCCTTGCCCAGGCCCTCGGCGCGGCCGAGCAGCGCCAGCTCCGACCCGCGCTCGGCGAGCACGCTCACGAACGACTCGCTGTCGCGCGTCATCTGGCCGTCGAACCACGCCGGCGCCTCGGTCGAGGCGACGCGCAGCGCGCCGTCGAACTCCGACAGGGAGTACTGGTTGAGCACGAAGCCGGCGACGCTGCCCGACGCGGCGTAGCTCGTCTGGGCGGGCGCCGAGGCCTCGAAGCGGTGGATCTCCGTGCGGCTCTGCGCCGGCACGCTGCGGTTGGCCTGGAGCGCGGGAACGTAGCGCTGGGACGCGATGTAGAGCCCGGTGGTCGAGGCGTAGACGGTCTGCGCGCCGGCCATGATCGCGTCGCGGTCGACGTCGAACAGGCCCTCGTCGAGGTCGATCGTCAGCACGGTCAACAGGTCCAGGCCCGAGAAGCGGCGCGGGTGGCGGACGTCGTCGCAGGCGACGACGGAGCGCCCGAACGTGCGTCCGGACACGTTGCTCTTCAGGACGGTGCGCGGGACGAAGCTGCGCACCGGCGCCCGGCCCACCGCGGCGGGGCGGATGTAGTCCGGCGAGGCGCCGACGACGACGCGCGCGGTGGCGCCGGTCAGCCGCGCGTCGACGAGCGCGCCGTCCATGGTCATCGTCCGCAGCACCTTCAGCGCCGCGCGATCGCTGATGTCGACCTCGCTGAGGACGACCTGCGCGGCGGAGGCGATCACGTCGGAGGCGAACGCGCGGCCGCCGTGGGAGCTGGTCATGACGAGCAGGCGGTCGCCGCGGATCAGCAGCTGATGGCCGTAGCCGCCGCCGAGCTCCAGCGCGCCGACGATCCGCGGCGAGGCCCCCGTGACGTCGAGCGCGTGCAGCTTGCCCTCGGCGATCGCGTACACCGTGCGGCCGTCGGTCTTGACGATGTCGGGCTCGTCAACGCCCGCCTCCTGCACGTTGGTCTGCGAGAAGTCGGGCGTGCTCGGCGCCCCCGCCTGGCTCTCGGCACTGGCATCGGGCGCAGCGCGGTCGGCCGCGGGGGCCGCGTCGTCCGTCTGGACCGGGCCTGCGAGGACCTGCGGCTCCATCACCCCGGCGCGTGTCGGCACGCCAGTGCGCCCACCGGTGCGGCGCGCGTTGCGCCGGGCGTAGCCGAGCAGCGAGGCGCAGGAGGCAAACGCCGGCAGCGCGGAGGGCTTGACCGGGCGCTTGGCGGCGGCGGGCGCGGTGGCCGGGAGGGCGAGCACGAGCACGGCGAGCACGGCGAGCGCCGCGACGTTGAGCTTCGTCGCCGGCGACGTCCGAACGGCGGTCATGGCTGCCCTCCCTGTTGAGCTCACGCGGACACTACGCGCGCGGCGGGCGTTCGTCACGTCGTGGCTCGTCCGCGGACGGCGCTCTGGCCCGTGCGCACAGCTCGATGAACCGGCCGCGCGGGACCGCGGCGGCGGCTTGCCGTCGTCCTCGAGCGGTACCCGAAGCGGGACGCCGGGTGCATGTCCCGCTCGAACACCACCGCGGTGATCAAGCCGTACCGGCACGCACCCCGCGCGCCCGAAACCCGCTCGAGCACCCCAGCGATGATCGAGACGTACCGGTCGGCCGGCGCGCGAGCCAGGTGCCACGCCAGCGCGTATGACGTGCCAGCCCTGCGCAGGCACGCCGGAAAGTCCGGGTCCCCCCTTCTTCATCGATGCCGGTCGCGAGCGGCGGCACCCTCCGAAGAGCCACCGAGCGAGCACCGACCCGAACACCGACCCATCAGTGACCCAACCGGCCTAGCCGGCCCCGCCCGCCCGACCCGACCCGACTCAAGCGCTCACGCCGCCGGCAACACCCCTATGCGCGCTGCCTCGCGCGCCACGCGCCGCGCGTCGCCGAACGAGTCCTTGGATCCCAGCACGACGATCCCGATCCGCTGCTTGCCGCGCTTCACGATCGCCACGAGGCAGAAGCCGGCCGGGTTCGTGAAGCCGGTCTTCAGGCCGATCGCGCCGGGATACCTGTCACGCAGCAGGTGGTTCGTCGTGCGCAGCGTGACCTTCTTGCCCGAACCCGGCCAAACGCGCGCGTAGCGCTTGCGCGCGATCACGACGATCCGCGACTCGTTCATCGCGTGCATCGCAAGCGTCGCGAGGTCGGCCGCGCACGATCGGTTGCGGCGGTCCAGGCCGTGTGAGTCGGCGAAGTGCGTGCACGTCAGCCCGAGCAGCTTGGCGCGCTTGTTCATGAGGGCCACCCACGCGCGCTCGGAGCCCGCGCCGGCGATCGCCAGCGCCACCGCGGCGTTGTTGGCCGACGAGATCAGCATGCCCTTGAGCAGCACATCGGCCCGCACGCGCCGCGCCGGCTTCAGGCCGCCCATCCGCGAGCCGCCGACGAAGTCCGCTGCGCGCGCGATCCGCACGCGCTGGTGGGAGCCGAAGCGCTCGACCGCCAGCAGGGCCGTCATGAGCTTCGTCAGGCTCGCGATCGGACGCGCGGTGGTCGCGTGGTGTCGCCAGAGCACTTTGCCGTCCGCCAGGTCGAACGCCAGGCCCGCCTTCGGACCCGGCCTGAGATGCAGGTAGGACAGCAGCGACGGCTGCGTCAGGTCGACGTGGGCCGCCCCCGCGGGGGCGGGCAGCGGTCCGACCGCATCCTGCGGCTCCGACGCGGGCGCCAGCGGCGGCGGCGGGGCGCGCACGACGGTTTGCGTGGCGGTCGAGGACAGCGCGCCGGACCGGTTCTCGCCCTCCTCGCCGAGCGACGGCAGCCCTGCCGCCGCGACCCACCCCAGCCCGCCCAGTGCGATCAGCCCGATCGCGATCCGGGCCACGAGCCCGCCCGGCGAGCGCCGCCGGCGCCGCCGCGAGCGCGTCACGTCCCCCGCCTCGGGCTAGGCGGCCGCTTCAGCCTTGGCGGCCGCCGCGGCGACCGTCTCGGCCGGCTCGGCCGTGACCTCTGACGGGTCGGGTGCGCTTGCGCCACCCTCCCGCGCCCATGCTTCATTGAACTCCACCCGCCACTTGCCCTCCTCGCTCTGCTGCAGCGCCAGCTTGGCGCGGAACGAACGACCGCTGCGACCCTTGAACCCGGTCACCGGCTTCGCCGTCCGCCCCGTCGCGATCAGCTCCTTGGCCACCGCCAGCGGCAGCGTCTTGCCCGCCTTCGCCTTCCAGATGACAAAGCCGCAGCCGGGATCCTCGCGCGACCAGCACGAGAAGCCCTTGCGGTTCTCGACGATGTCGTGGCCGCAGACCGGGCAGGGACCGAGGTTCGCGCGCGGGATGCGCACGTCCTTGAGCTTGGCGTCCAGCTCGGCGACCGTCGACTGCGCGAAGCCGGCGATGTCGGCCATGAAGCGCCCGCGCGGCTCCTCCCCGCGCTCGATCATGCCCAGCCGCTGCTCCCAGTCGCCCGTCATCGAGGGCGAGGTCAGCGGATGCTCGCCGAGCAGGCGGATGACGTTGAGGCCCTTCTCGGTCGCCACGAGCGCCCGCCCGTCGCGCTCGACATAGCCGACGTCGATCAGCCGCTCGATGATCGACGCCCGCGTCGCCGGCGTGCCGATCCCGGAGTCCTTCATCGCCTCGCGCATGTCGTCGTCGTCGACGAGCCGGCCGGCGGTCTCCATCGCGCCCAGCAGCGACGCGTCCGAGTAGCGCCGCGGCGGCTGGGTCTCCTTCTCGGCGGCGCTGACCTCGCGCGTCTGCACGACCTCCTCGAGCTCGAGCTTGGGCAGCTGCTGGTCGCGCCCGGCGTCGTCCTCGACCGCGCTCGAGCTCTCGGGCAGCTCGCCGTAGACGCCGCGCCAGCCCGGCACGAGCAGGACCTTGCCCGAGGTGCGGAAGATGTGGCCGGCAACCGTCGTCTCGACCTTCGTGTTCTCGAACTCGGCCTCCGGATGGAAGACGGCGAGAAAGCGGCGCGCGACGAGGTCGTAGATGCGGCGATCGTCATCGGAGAGCTTGTCGAGGACGTGCTTCGAGTTCGTCGGGATGATCGCGTGGTGGTCGCCGACCTTGTCGTCGGCGACGACGCGCCCCAGCGGCAGCATGTCCAGCCCCTGCACGTACGCCGCCGCGGCCTGGTAGTCGCGCGACGCGCCGCCGACGTGCCCGGCGATCGGCTTGAGCTCGGCGATCATGTCGCTCGTCAGGTAGCGCGAGCTCGTCCGCGGATACGTGAGGACCTTGTGCTCCTCATAGCAGCGCTGGGCGGCGGCCAGCGTGCGCCGCGCGGTGAAGCCGAAACGGCTGTTGGCCTCGCGCTGCAGCGACGTGAGGTCGTAGAGCAGCGGCGCGCGCTCCTTGCGCTTCTTTCGCTCGAGCTGCGTGATCGTGCCGGTCTCCCCACGGACTTCGACGACGATCGCGTCGGCCTGCTCGGCCGTGGCCAGGCGCGGCTTGGCGCCGTCGTGGTAGCGCCCCTCGTACAGTCGCTCGCCGGGAGCGGCGAACAGCGCGTCGACGAGCCAGTACGGCTCAGGCTTGAAGGCGCGGATCTCCTCCTCGCGACGGGTGATGATCGCGAGCGTCGGCGTCTGCACGCGGCCGAGGGAGACGGCGCCGTCGAAGGAGGAGCGCAGGCGGATCGTCGCCGCGCGCGTGGCGTTCATCCCGACGATCCAGTCAGATTCCGAGCGCGACCGCGCCGCCGCCTCGAGCGCCGCGAACTCGCTCGCGGGGCGCAGCTCGTCGAAGGCGCGCTGCATCGCGCTCTTGGTCATCGACGACAGCCACAGCCGCTGGACGGGCTTCTTGGAGCCGGCCTTCTCGTAGAGGTAGGCGAAGATCAGCTCGCCCTCGCGACCGGCGTCGCAGGCGTTGATGACGGCGTCGATGTCCGCACGCTTGAGCTGCTGCGTGACGACCGACATCTGCTTCTTGGAGCGCTCGTCGCGCACCACGAGCTTGAACTTCTCGGGCACGATCGGCAGGTCGGCCATGCGCCACTTCTTGAACTTCGCGTCGTACTCGTCGGGCTCGGCGAGCTGTACGAGGTGGCCGACGGCCCAGGTCAGGACGTGCACGGGGCCCTCGAGGTAGCCCTCCTGCTTTTGGAAGGGGCCGGGCAGCACGCGCGCGAGGTCGCGTCCCACGGACGGCTTCTCGGCGATGACGAGTGTCTTGGTGTCGGCCACGGGGCCGCAGGGTAGCGCCATACCGGGCGGTCCCGGCGGTTTTCACGGTTTCCCAGGCTCAGTTGACGCAAGGTCCGGTGTCGACCGGCCCGCTCGCGCCCCGCAGCCTGTCGCGCACGATGTCGTTGGGCACGGCATAGCCGCCGTCGGGCCCGAGGACGACCTTGGAGAACACCGTGCCCGATACGCGCCCGGCGACGTCGACGATCGGGCCACCCGAGTTTCCGGGCTGCACGTCGGCGCGAAAACCGGTCACGCGGCGCCGCACGAGGCGCCGCCCGTAGGCGTCGTTGGTGAGCACGCTCGCCGTCCTCGCGATCCGCGCCGGGAGGATCTTGAACGGTCCGTTGAGCGGAAAGCCGAGCACGGCGGCGGGCTCCGTCGGCCTGACCTCGCGCGAGAATCCCAGCGCCCGGCGGTCCAGCGCCGGCACGCGCAGGACGGCGACGTCGTTGCGGCGATCGAACGCGATCGCGGTGGCGTCAAGCCGGCTGTCGCTGTCGTTGGGCTCGACCGAGGTGTTGCTCGAGCCGGCGATGACGTGGGCGTTCGTCACGACGATGCCCGGACCGGCGACCCACCCCGAACCCGCGACGCCGAGGCCGCAGGCGTTGGACAGCACGCGCACGACCGACTGCCCGGCGGCCCGCACCTCGGGATCGCGGGCGTACCTCGAGCGCGGCCGCTCGACGTTCGCCTGCGGGCCGCGGATGCTCGGCAACGGGTCAAAGCGCGCGAGCGCCTTGAGCACCTTGTCCGACGGCAGGATCTCGTTGAGCTCCTGCAGGATCACCGAGCGCTGGATCGGCCGCCGCGCGTCGCGAATGCCCGGGGTCTGCAGCACGATCACGCTGACCAGCCAGACCAGCCCGAGCGCGAGCGCGACCGCCAGCGCGCTGCCGAGCAGGCCGTCGAACATCGCGAACGCCGGCGAACGGATACCCGAGCGCATCGCCCCGGCGATGCTCTCGGCGAACCCCGACAGGACGACGCCGCCGACGAGCGCGCCGAGCAGCCCGAAGAGCGGCGCGTACGGGGATGCGTGGTCCTCCTCGAGCAGCAGCGGACCGAACCGCGTCCCGAGGTACGCACCGCCCGCGAACCCCACCAGCGACAGGATCCCGATGAGAAAGCCGCGCGCGAAACCGACGAAGCCGAAGAACGCCGCGATGACGATGATGAGGACGTCGATCAGGGTCAAGCCGACGCCCGATCAGGCGGCGCCGAGGGAAGCTGGCGCGGGTACGTCCGCGCGCGGGCCATAGTTGTGTCAGATGCTCGTCGAGTCGTCACGGTCACGCCGGACCCCTCCTGCCCGGCAGGTGATCATCGCAAGCACCCTGGCGGCAGGGCTGCTCGCGGTCGTCGGCGTGCTCGTTCTGACGGGTGGCGAGCCCGCCGAGAAGGTCGTCGCCGAGCGCTTCGTGCGCGCCTGGGCGCGCGGCGACTTCCCCGCGATGCAGGCCGAGCTGACCGGGCAGGACCGCCGCGAGATGCCCGTCCGGCGCTTCCGCAACGCCTATCGCGCGGCGGCGACGACCGCCACGGCGACCGCGGTCGCGGTCGGCAAGGTCGCACAGCCGCGCGACGGCGTCGTCAGCGTCCCGATGACCGTGACGACGCGCGTCTTCGGAACCGTCCGCGGCACGCTGCGCCTGACGTTCTCCGGCGAGGGCGACGACCGGCATGTCAACTGGAAGCCCAACCTCGTCTTTCCCGGCCTGAAGGTCGGCGAGCGCCTGGAGCGTCGCACCGAGCTGCCGCGCCGCGCCGACATCCTCGCCCGCGACGGCACGCCGCTGGCGCAGGGCGAGGAGCGCGCCTTCCCGACCGACGACGTGGCGAGCTCGATCGTCGGCGAGCTCGGCGCGCCGCCGCCCGAGCGCGTGAGCCGGTTGCGCGAGCTCGGCTATCCGAAAGGCGCGACCGTCGGCACGTCGGGCCTCGAGCGCGTCTTCGAGGAGACGCTCGCGGGGAGGCCCGGCGGCCAGCTGCGCGCCGGCAGGCGCGTGCTGGCCCAGACCTTGCCCCGGCCGGCAAGGCCCGTGCGCAGCTCGATCGACCGGGCTGTGCAGCGCGCGGCCGTCGAGGCGAAGGGTGAACGCCTTGGGGGCGTCGCGGTCGTGCGGCCGCGCACCGGCGAGATCCTTGCGCTCGCCGGGATCGCGTTCTCCGGGCTGCAGCCGCCCGGCTCCACGTTCAAGATCGTCACGCTCACCGGGGTGCTCGAGGCCGACCTCGCGAGCGTGAACTCGACCTACCCGGTCGAGACGAAGACGACGATCGAGGGCGTCGAGCTCGAGAACGCCAACGGCGAGTCCTGCGGCGGGACGCTGCTCAACTCCTTCGCCCATTCCTGCAACTCGGTGTTCGCGCCGCTCGGCGCGCGTCTGGGCGGCGAGCGGCTCGTGCGCACCGCCGAGAAGTTCGGCTTCAACATGGACGTCGGCATCCCGGGAGCGGCGACGAGCACGATCCCCGCGGCGGGGGAGATCGGCGACGACCTCGCGGTCGGCTCGACGGCGATCGGCCAGGGCCGCGTCCAGTCGACCGCGCTGCAGATGGCCTGGGTCGCCGCGACGATCGCCGGCCTTGGCCGGCGCCCGCAGCTGACGCTCGAGCGCGGCCGCACGCCGCGGCGCACGCAGGTCATCGACGCCGACGTGGCACGCCTGGTCAGGCGCATGATGGAGGCCGTCGTGCGCGAGGGCACCGGCAGGTCCGCGCAGATCCCCGGCGTCCGCGTCGCCGGCAAGACCGGCACTGCAGAGCTCAAGAACACAAGCCAGCCCGCTTGCGTCCCGAGCCCCGACCCGGTCGTCGTGACCGAGTGTCCGGCCGCCGCACCCGACGACCTGACCGACACCGATGCCTGGTTTGCCGCCTTCGCGCCGGCGAACCGCCCGCGCGTGGCCGTGGGCGTGCTGCTCGTGCAGTCCGGCTCCGGCGGGGACACGGCGGCGCCGGTCGCCAGGCAGGCGCTGCTCGCAGGGCTCGAGGCGACGCGCCCCTGAGCGCGCGCCGCGCGCTACACGTCGAGGTCGATGATCCCCGTCTGCGGGCGCGCCAACGAGCTTTCGATCTTCAACTCGAGCGGGCGGTTGTCGAGCGCCGTGCGCGGAAGCTTGAACAGCACCAGCGAGCCGCGGATCGGCGTGTCATACGCCGGCGTGTCGGCCAGCGGCAGGATCTCGCCCGGGGGGATCGGCTCCTGTGCGCGATAGGCGAACACGTTGCTCTCCTCGAGCTCGAGTGGCTTGAAGACCCGTTCCTGCGTGTCGATGATCTCGATGTCGCCGGAGGGCTGCAGCGACTCGTCCGACTCGTTCTCGACCTGCATGAAGATGCCAAACCAGACCTCCTCGGCGTCGAGCTGCTGCTCGGCCGCCGGCACGCCGCGCAGCAGCGACCGGTCCTGCATGTCGTCGGGGTTCAGCTGCCGCGACAGCTGCACCTGGTACTTCAGCTCGCCCAGGCTGAGGTAGAAGCCCTCGCCCTCGATGTGCTGGACGCGGGCCTCCTCGTCGTGGTGCATGCCGCACGCGGCCAGGCCACCGCTGGCCAGCAGCATGGCGAGCACGGCGATTGGACGGAGTGGACGGCGCAGACGGGACAAGGGCCGGAGAATCTACAACCTGAAGCCGCTGGCGGGTTTGCGTGCCCCGCCGGCCACCGTCGTGTGCTCGCCGCGAGCCTCGCCCGATTCGAGGATCGAGCGAAGGCGCTCGAGCGCCCGCTTGTGACAGCGCAGCGTCGCCACGCGGACGCGCAGGAACTTCTCCATGAGCTCGTCGGACCTCAGCACGGGCGTCGATTGCGTCTCGAACGTGACGGTCGTGCGCCCCTCGCCGTCCTCCGCCAGCGTCCACGTCGAGAGCGTGCGGATGCGGTTGAAGCGCCCCGCGCGGCCCGTCGCGACGATCCTCTCGGGCGGCGTGACCTCGGCGAGCGTGATGTCGCCGTAGGAGAAGCGATCAAAGCGCGACTTCACGCGAAAGCGGGCGCCCGCGCCGCGACCGTAGGAATCCTCGCGGGTCAGGTGCCAGTCGACCATGCAGTGGTCGCTGAACTCCTCGTGGTTGGCGACGTCGGCGAGGTACTCGAAGACCTCCTCGCGCGGCGTGGCGATCGTCGTCGACAGCGAGAGGGGCTCCATGACTGATGAATGTAATCGGTTTCGCCGACCCGCCATCCGCCCTGGGCCGTCTGCCCATCACCACGCGGCGATCCACCGGCGACGTCACACGCGCCGCACGCGGACGGCCAGGCCGAACTCGCTGTGGCGCACGCGCTCGCTCTGCACCGGCTCGCCGCGGCGCATCGGACTGCACAGCTCGCAGACCGTCGTCCCGCCGGCGTAGCGATGCAGCGACTCGCCGATCAGCGGGGTGCGGCCGCAGTCGGCGCAGCAGTCGCGCCGGCCGGCGAGCGACCCGACGCTCTTTCGCAACAGCGCGCGCTCGAGGTCCTGCTCGTCGATCGTCGGCGTCGTCCGGGCCATGCCCGGTGCTTCGCCGCGCGGCGCGCCGCTCCTCCCGCAGCAGTTCTTGAGGGTGGGTTTATGTATCGGCCGACCATGGGTAGACCGCTCACCCCTGAGGCGCGCCGCCGCATGGTGGGTTGTGGCTTGAAGCGATTGTGATATTTCGCACAAGCTGCCGGACGGGCGGGCGCTGCAACCCATAGGCGAAGGGAGTGTCGGTATGGAGTCGCTCACGTCTGGAACGCTCGCCGGGACTGGGACATTTCGCTGCGACGTCTGCGGCCATGTGCTGGAGATGACCACCGCGGACGTGCTGCCCGCCTGCCCGGGCTGTGAGGGGGCAAGCTTCACGCGTGCATCGCTCTTCGCCGGCACGGGCCGCTTCAAGCGCACCGAGCCCGACGTGCAGACGACGGGAGACGTCGACGCGCTCGACGCCGCCCGCGCCGCGCTCGACGAGCCCGGCCGCTACCTGATCTTCCACGACGCCGGCGAGGTTCGGGCGGTTGCGATGCCGGGCGACTCGATGCGGATCGGCCGCAGCCTGTCGGCGCACCTGCGCTTCGAGGACCCGACGGTCTCGCGCCGCCACGCCGTGCTCGTCACGGAGTCCGAGGGCGTGCGCGTGCTCGACGACCGCAGCCTCAACGGCGTGTTCGTCAACGGCGTGCGGGTCGACTCTCAGCTGCTCGCCGACGGCGACGAGGTGGTCATCGGGCGCTACCGCCTGCGCTTCGCCGACCTCTCGGCCTTGCCGACGGACGCCGCCGGCACCGCCCTGACGGCCGAGTAGCATCAGGCGCGCTTGGGCGCCACGATCGCAGTCCTGTCCCAGAAGGGCGGCACCGGCAAGACGACGGCCGTCCGCACGCTGACGGATGTCTTTCGCCGCGTCGGCCTCGGCGTGCTGGCGGTCGACCTCGATCCGCAGGGCAACCTGTCGGACTACTTCGATGTCGATCCCGAGGCCACGCCCTCGGTCGGCGACGTCCTCGCCGGGCGCGCCGAGGCCGCGGCCGCGATCCACGACGACGTCATGCCGTCGAACCTCTCGCTCGCCGAGGCCGAGCTGGTGCTGGCCGGCAAGATGGGCCGCGAGCTGACGCTCAAGCGCGCGCTCAAGCCGCTGAAGGAGTCCTACGACCTGATCATGCTCGACTGCCCGCCGTCGCTCGGGCTGCTGACCGTCAACGCGCTCGTCGCCGCCGACCACGCCCTGCTGAGCACGGAGGCGCAGTACTTCGCGATGCAGGGCGTCGAGCAGGCGCTCGAGGTCATCGAGCTCGCGCGCGACGGCCTGAACCCCGACCTCGGCTGGCTCGGCGTCGTCTTCAACATCGCCGACATGCGCACGCGCCACAGCCGGGACGCCTACGCCACCCTGCGCGAGCACGTCGGGCGCAAGCTCTTCGACACGACGATCCGCCAGTCGATCGCGTACGCCGAGGCGGCCGAGCGCGCGCTGTCGATCCTCGACCACCGCCCCGACCTCGGCGCCGACTACCTCGCGCTCGCCGACGAGGTCCTCCAGCGCCTGAAGATGCCGGCACCGCGCGCACGGCTGCAGGCGCTCTCCGAGGCCTAGCCGGTGGTGCGGCGCGGGCTCGCGGTGGGGCTGGCCATCATCCTGCTCGGGGGGGTTGCCGCGCTCGTGATGCTCGGGCGCAGCGAGCGCGGGCCCGCGAAGTCGGTGCGGGCGCCCGTCCCCGCGAGCGCGCTGTCGGCCGAGCAGGTCATCCGCTCGCTGATGCGAGGCAGCGGCGGGCAGTCCAGGGACCGGCCGTTGGGCGCATCGCTCGTGCGCCGGGTCCTGCTGCGCGATCGTCCCGGCGGGCGCATCCTGCGCTCGCTCGGCACGCGCACCGAGTTCGGCTCGCGGCGCGTGCTGGCCGTCGTCGCGCAGCGGCCGGGCTGGCTGGCGGTGCTGACCCCTTACGTGGGCAACTCGCGCGCAGCCTGGATCCCGGTCAGCGGCGCGCGGCTGCTCTTCGAGCCCTACACGCTGCATGTCGACCTGTCCGCGCGCACGCTCGTCGTGCGCCACGAGGGCCGCGTGGCGCGGCGCATCACCGTGGCGATCGGACGCCCCGCCAACGCGACGCCGACCGGCCGCTTCGCGGTCACCGACACGCTGCTCACGGGCCGCCGCGACGGCCCCTACGGCTGCTGCGCGCTCGCGCTGACCGGCCGCCAGCCCAACGTCCCGCAGGGCTGGACCGGCGGCGACCGCCTCGCGATCCACGGCACGACGAACGCGGGCACGCTCGGCACGGCGGCGAGCAGCGGCTGCCTGCGCGCAGGCGAGGCCCACATGCGCTGGCTGATCGACAACGTGCCGCTCGGCGCGCCGGTGACGATCAAGGCCTAGTCCGAGCCCGAGCCCGAGCCCGCGCGCTCGCGCGAGAGGTCAGGCGGTGGCGCGCGATCGCCCGCCTATAGCTCCCGCACGTCGCCCCCCTGCGACTCGAACGGCGCGCGCAGCACGTTCGCCCAGCCCTCGCACTCGCGGCGCAGGTTGCCGACGACCGCGCCCGTCGCGTCGGCCTGGGTCCAGAAGAGCACGGTGGGCCCGGCGCCAGAGATCGTCGCCCCGATTGCGCCGAGCGCAGGGGCGCGCTGCAGTAGCGCCATCGATCGGGGGTAGAGATGGGCGCGGTAGGGCTGGTGCAGACGATCCTGCAGGCCGCGTCCGATCAGGCTGAAGTCGCCGGTGCTCAGCCCGAGCGTGAGCATCGCGCCGTGCGCGACGTTGGCGCAGGCGTCGGCCATCGGCACCTTCTCGGGCAGCGCCTTGCGCGCGACCGCGGTGCGCACCGCGGCGCGCGGCACGACGATCACCGCCTCCAGGCCGTCGGGCGGCTCAAAGCGCGTCACCTCGCCGCCGGTGACGATCACGAAGCCGCCGAGCAGCGCCGCCGCCGCGTTGTCGGGGTGGCCCTCCAGCTCGGAGACATGGCCGAGCAGGTCCTCCTGTAGCTCGAACATGTGCGCCGCCGCCAGCACGCCCGCGGTGTAGGCCGCCGCGCTCGAGCCCAGGCCGCCGGACAGCGGGACCGTCGAGCGGATGCGAAACGTGAAGCGATCGGGCGGATGCAGCCTGGCGAAGCCGCGCACGCAGAGGTTGCGCCGGTCGCGCGCGATGTCGAGCTTCGTCTCGATGGCAAAGCGGCCGGTCTCGATCACCTCGACCTCAACGTGCAGCGCGAGCGCCGCGGCGAACGCGTCGAAGCCGGGGCCCAGGTTCGCCGACGACGCGGGTACGCGGACGAGCCGGCGGCGATGGGTCACCCGAGCACGGCCTCCTCGACGGCGGTCAGGTTCGGCTCGCACGGGATCACGCCGCCGACCTGGTTGAGCGCGGTCTCGGGATCCTTCAGGCCGTGGCCGGTGAGCACGCAGGCGACGCGGCGGGCGCCGTCAGCGCCGTAGCGCAGCAGGCCGGCGACCGACGCCGCGCTCGCGGGCTCGCAGAAGACGCCCTCGCGCGCGGCCAGCACCCGGTAGGCGGCGAGGATCTCGCCGTCGGTGACGGCGCGCACCATCCCGCGCGAGGCGGTCATCGCCTCCATCGCCTCCTCCCAGCGCGCGGGATTGCCGATCCGGATCGCGCTGGCGATCGTCTCGGGGTGGTCGACCTTCCTGCCCAGCACGAGCGGCGCGGCGCCCTCAGCCTGGAAGCCGAACAGGCGCGGCGCGACGTCGAGCTCGTTGAAGCCCTTCCAGTACGCGGTGATGTTGCCGGCGTTGCCGACCGGGATGCACAGCCCGTCGAGCGTGTCGAGCTGCTCCATGATCTCGAAGGCGCCCGTCTTCTGGCCCTCGAGGCGAAACCGGTTGACGGAGTTGACGAGCGCGATCGGCTGGCGGTCGGTGAGCGCACGCACGAGCGTCAGCGCCTGGTCGAAGTTGCCGCGCAGCGCGATCACGCGGGCGCCGTGCATGAGCGCCTGGGCGAGCTTGCCGGCGGCGATCTTGCCCTCCGGCACGATCACCGCGCAGGTCAGCCCCGCACGGGCGGCGTAGGCGGCGGCGCTGGCGGCGGTGTTGCCCGTCGAGGCGCAGATGACGGCCTTGGCACCCTCGCGCACGGCGGCACTGACGGCGCACGTCATGCCGCGGTCCTTGAACGAGCCCGTCGGGTTCGTGCCGTCGAGCTTCAGCCAGACCTCGGCGTCGACGAGCTCGGAGATGTGCGGCGCGTGGACGAGCGGCGTGTCGCCCTCGCCGAGCGTGACGACAGGATCGCCTGCGGCGAACGGCAGCCGGTCGCGGTAGCGCTCGATGAGTCCGGACATGGGGCGTGACCCTAGTGGGTCATGCGTCGGCGTCGGAGGTTGCGGCAGGGCCTGCGCGACCGTCGGGTCCGGCGATGGACGACCGCCAGCGCTGGGCTCTGGCGGTGTTCGCAGCCGTGCCCGGCTCGCTGCTGATCGTCTGGCCGTCGCGCACGCGCCCGCGGGACGTCGGCTGCGACAGGGACTTCCCCGCGGGCTGGCACCCGACCCGCATCGCGGTCGTCCTGCTCGTGATCTACACCGTCGTCAGCGCGATCGAGCCGCTGTTCTTCCTCATCGTCGGGACCCCGCTGCTGCTCGCCGCGGTGTTCTGGTTCTTCGCGGTTCCGGTCATGGCCGCCGGCGCCGGCTGATGGCTCGCCCGCCGGCCGCAGGACGACCGCGCGTGGGCGGCCCTCCAGGCGCTCGGCTGGTGGTCGCTGTTCGCCGGGCTCGCGGGCGTCGCGGTGATGATCGACAGCCCGTCACGAGGGGGCTGTGCCTGAGCTGATGTGGGCTCGGCCGGGCGCGCCCGCGGGCGACCGGGTATGGCGCTGCACCCCGTTGCCGCGACCTTCAGCGCGCGGCAGAGGTCGAACCCCCTACACGAACTCCTCGTCGATCACCCGGATCGCCCGCGGGCGCGAGCGCATGAAGTCCAGGCCCGCGATCTCCTCCACCGCCGCGAAGAAGCGCGACTCCAGCACCGGGTGGACGACCATCACCAGGCGCGCCTTCTCGCCCAGGCCCTTCTGCAGGACCGACTTGATCGACGCGCCCTGCTCGCCGAGGACGAGCGCGACCTGGGCGAGCACGCCGGGCCGGTCGGCGACCTCCATGTGCAGGTAGAACGAGGACTCGACATCGTCGACGATCTCCAGCGACTGCGTCGTCTCGGGCGTCGAGGCCGGCGGGATCATCGCGCTGACGACATCCCCGAGCACGGCGCTCGCCGTCTGCGGACCGCCGGCGCCCGGACCGGACATCGTGATCTCCGTGATCGCCGCGGACTCGACCGTCACGGCGTTGAACGGTCCGTGCACGCTGGCCAGCGGGTGGCCGGAGTACAGAAACGCCGGGTGCACGCGCACGGCGAGTTTTCCGTCGATCCGCTCCGCGGTGCCGATCAGCTTCAGGCCGAGGCCGAGGTCCTGCGCGTACGCCATGTCGTCGGCGGTGATCTGCTCGATGCCCTCGTAGGTGACCTGGTCGAGGTGGACCGGGGTGTCGAACGCCAGCCGCGCCAGGATCGCCATCTTGGCGGCGGCGTCCCTGCCGTTGACGTCGTCGCTGGGGTCGGCCTCGGCGTAGCCCAGGCGCTGCGCGTCGGCGAGCGCGCTCTCGTAGGAGCAGCCCGTGCGCGCCATCTCGGAGAGGATGAAGTTCGTCGTCCCGTTGACGATCCCGTGCACGCGGTCGACGTGCGCTGCGGCGAGCGACTCCTGCAGCACGCGGATGACGGGCACGACGCCCGCGACCGCGGCCTCGAAGCGCAGCTGCACCCCGTGCTCGCGCGCGACGGCCCACAGCTCCTCGCCGTGCTGGCTGAGCAGCTGCTTGTTGGCCGTGACGACGTGCTTGCCGGCGCGCATCGCGCGCAGCACGTAGTCGCGGGCGGGATCGAGGCCGCCGATCAGCTCGACGACGAGATCGCAGCCGGCGAGGATCTCGTCGAAGTCGCCGCGCGAGCGTGTCAGGACGCCGCTGATCTGCGGGCACAGGCCGGTCGTCGCGGCGACGTGGTCGGCGCGCTGCTCGAGCAGCGTCGCGAACGCCGCGCCGACGGTGCCGTGGCCGAGCAGGCCGATCCTGAAGGGCCGCGAGTCGGGTGGATGCCGGTCAGTCGACATCGCGCGCGAACAGGTCGTCGTACGTCTCGCGCCTGACGACGACGCGCGCGTCCCCCTGCGCGACGAAGATCACCGGCGGGCGCGGGACACCGTTGTAGTTGTTGGCCAGCGCATGGCCGTAGGCGCCCGTCGCCGGCGTCACGATGACGTCGCCGACGCGCGGGTCGTCGAGCTGTACGTCGCGCACGATCACGTCGCCGGACTCGCAGTGCTTGCCGGTCAGGCGCGCGTGTGTGTCACCGCCGAAGCGGTCGGCGACCTGCGCCTCGTAGACCGAGCCGTAGAGCATCGGGCGCAGGTTGTCGGACATCCCGCCGTCGACGGCGACCCAGGTCGAGACGTTGCGCTTGACGCTCTGCACCGTGTAGAGGGTCACCGTCGAGTTGGCCACCAGCGCGCGCCCCGGCTCGTCGAGGATCCGCTTGCCCGGGCCGAGCACGCGATTGACCGTGTCGACCTTGGCGGCGACGTAGTCGGCGATCCGCGGCGGCTCCTGGTCGGCGGTGTAGGCGACGCCGAGGCCGCCGCCGAGGTTGTACGTGCCGAAGTCGCCGAGCGGCGCGATCGCCTCGATCGCCAGGCGAAAGGGCTCGAGCTCGAGGATCTGCGACCCGATGTGCATGTGCAGGCCGACGAGATCGAGCTGCGCGCTGTCTTGCAGGCGGGAGATCACGGCGGGCGCATCGGCCATCGAGACGCCGAACTTCGAGTCCGCCTGCCCGGTCGAGATCTTGTCGTTCGTGCGCCCGCGCACGTCGGGCGTGACGCGCAGCAGGACCGGCTGCGGCGGGCCGTCGCCGGCGACCGCCTCGAGGCGGTCGATCTCGCCCGCGTTGTCGACGACGATGTGACCAACGCCCGACTCGCGCGCGAAGCGCAGCTCGTCGACGGACTTCGCGTTGCCGTGCAGGTAGATCCGCGCAGGATCGAAGCCGCCGCGCAGCGCGAGCGCGAGCTCACCGCCGGAGGCGACGTCGCAGGCGATCCCCTCCTGAGCGAGCACGCGGAAGACGGCCGTGCAGGGGAAGGCCTTGGAGGCGAACAGGACGTCGAAGTCCTTCGTACGCGCGCGGAAGGCCTCGACGAAGGTCTGCGCGCGGGCGCGCAGGTCGTCTTCGGAGACGATGTAGGCGGGAGTGCCGAACTCGCGCGCGAGCTCGACCGCGTCGCAGCCGCCGATCTGCAGGCGGCCCTCCACGTCGAGCCGGCTGCCGATCGGATAGGCCTGCGAGAGCTGGGTGCGGGTGGCCGGCATGCGGATCGGAGAGTATGCCGTGGGATGCGCCACCGGCACGACGGCCTCGCCTACGAGCTCGTGCTTCCCGCGACGCCGCCGCGCGGCGGCGTCGTCGTGCTGCACGGCGCCGGCTCCTGCAAGGAGAATCATCGCGACTTCGCGCGGCGCTGCGCCGCCGCCGGCCTGGCGACGATCGTCTTCGACCAGCGGGGGCACGGCGCGAGCGACGGCGCGCTCGACGGCCGCGCGCTCGAGGACGTCGCGACGATCGCGGCGCGGCTGCCGGACGACGTGCCCGTGTTCCTGCGCGGCTCGTCGATGGGCGGCTTCATCGCCCTGGCGGCCGCGGCACATGTCGGGGCGGCGGGCGTCGTCGCGGTCTGCCCGGCGGGACGCGAGCTGCTGCTCGGCGCGCTGCGCGAGGACCGCCTCGCGCTTGGCGCCGACCGCGCGGCGCTCAAGGCGCTGATCGCCGCGTATGACCTCGAGGCCGCCGCGCGGGCACTCGGCCCGCGACTGCTGCTCGTGCACGCCGAAGGTGACGATCGCGTCCCGTGCGCCCACTCGCGGCGCCTGCACGCCGCCGCCCCGGGCAGCCGCCTGATCGCGGTTCCCGGCGGCGATCACACCTCCGCCCAGCACGACCCGAGTTGCAGGCCGAGGCGATCGGGTTCCTCGTCGGGTTGACAGCGACGGCGTGATCCGCGCTGGCCTCGTCGCCGGGGCTCGACGGTCAGCACCTCGTCGCGATCCGCGCCGACGAGCTGGCCGTCACGCCCCGAGCTAGCGGTCCTGGCGGACCGGGCTGTCGAGCAGGGCGCGGAGCCTGCGGCCGGCATCGTCGACGATGTCGCCGAGCCCGTCGCCGACCTGGGTGACGACCGGCGCCGCGCCGGGAAGGACTGGTGCCAGTCCCTGCGCCACCGCGCTCGCGACGCGGCGCAGGCTGCGCGCCAGCGCGCCCGTCGTCTCGCCGACGAGGTCGCGGACGGGCGCCAATGGGCGCGTGCGCGGCGCGGGCGGCGCAGCCGGCGCGGGTGGTCCCGGCTGCGGCTCGCGCGGCAGCGCAGGCGCGGGCTTCGGCTCGCCGGGTGTCGAGGCCGCCGCGGCCGACGGCGCCGCGTCGCGGGTCGGCGCGTCGGCGCGCGCAGCTCCGGCGACAGGCGCCTCGGCCCGGGAGGCCCGGGTCGCCGCTGGTCGCTCGGCGGCGCGGGCCGCAGGCGCCGGTGCGGCGCGCAGCACGATCTGCCGCGCATCGCCCTGCGGCGCATGGTGGGGCCAGACCCCGAAGGCGAAGAGCCCGCCGACCGCCACGAAGACGATCACGACGCCAAGCGCTGCGACTGCGGCGATCCCGAGGCGTGGCAGCAGCGTGGACAAGCGAAGAGGACGCATGACAGCGGTACCGAGCAGCGCGAAGGACGCACGGCAGCGGTACCCAAGCTGCTATCGACCCGCCGACGACACGACTTTAGCGTGCCTGAGCGAGTTGGCGCGTTGCCGCTTATCCTCGCTAGATGAGAACTGTTTTCGATAAGCTCGCTCGGTGCGCTGGCTGATTGATCCACTCGCGCTCCCGTTCATGCAGCGCGCGCTGCTGGCGACGCTGCTGCTGGCGGTCGCGGGAGGCCTGCTCGGCACCTGGATCGTCCTGCGCAGGCTGGCCTTCTTCGCCCATGCGGTCGGCACCGCGACCTTCCCGGGCCTCGTCGTGGCGGGCCCGTGGGGCATCGCGCCGCCGCTCGCGGCGCTGGGCGCCGGGCTCGGCTTCGCCGGCCTACTCGCACGGATGACGCGCCGGGGAGCCACGAGCGCCGACGCGGCGACCGGCCTGCTGCTGACCGCCGCGCTCGCGCTCGGCGCGATCCTCGCCAGCGACGTCTATCGCTCGGGCGCCGGGGTCGACCGGCTGCTCTTCGGGACGCTGCTGGGGCTCGGCGACGGCGACGTCGCGCTCGCGGGCGGTGCCGCCGTGGCGGCGCTCGCGGGTACCGCGGCGCTCGGGCGCACCTGGCTTGCGACCGGCTTCGATCCCGCCGGCGCCGCGGCGCTCGGCGTTCGCGCCACGCGCGGCGACTGGCTGCTGCTCGCGCTGCTCGCCGTCACCGTGGTGGCAGTGCTGCCGGCGGTCGGCGCGCTGCTCGTCAGCACCCTGCTCGTCGTGCCCGCGGCGACCGCGCGGCTGCTGACCGGTTCGCTCGGCGGCCTGCTCAGCGCGGCCGTCGGGCTGGCGGCACTCGAGGGCGTTGCCGGGCTGCTGCTCGCCTACCACCTCGATCTGCCGCCCGGCCCGGCCATCGCCGTGCTCGGCGGCGGCGGCTTCGCGCTCGCGGCCCTGGCCTCCTGGCTGAGGCGCACGCGATGACGGCGGCGATCGAGGTCACGGACCTGTCGGCCGGCTACGGCTACGGCGCCGTCGCGCTCAGCGACGTGAGCTTCTCCGCCACCGCGGGCCAGGCCGTCGCCGTGCTCGGACCCAACGGGGGCGGCAAGACGACGCTGTTTCGGGCGCTGCTCGGCGAGCTGACCGCCACGACGGGCTCGATCCACGTCGACGGCAGACCGGCCTACGTGCCGCAGACCGAGCGCTCGCGGCTGGACTTCCCCGTTGGCGCGCTCGGCGTCGCGCTGATGGGCGCCTACCCGCGCACGCCCTGGTACCGGCGGATCGCCGGGCGCGACCGCGCGCTGGCACGTGCCGCGCTGGAGCGGGTGGGCCTCGGCGACCGCGCCGGGACGCGCTTCGGCGCGCTGTCGGGCGGTCAGCGACAACGCGTGCTGATCGCGCGTGCGCTCGTGCAGGACGCAGGCGTGCTGCTGCTCGACGAGCCGTTCGCGGGCGTCGATCGCACGAGCGAGGAGGCGATCATGCGCATCCTCGACGAACTGCGCGCCGAGGGGCGCGTTCTGCTGATCGCGACGCACGACGTCGAGCAGGCGCGGCGCTGGGACCGCGTGCTGTGCCTCGCCGGTGGGCAGGTCGCCTACGGGGCGCCGGCCGAGACGCTCACCAACGCGGTCCTCGAGGGCACCTACGGCGAGGAGATCGTGATGCTCGACTGCGGGCACCGCGCCGTCGCCATCCAGCACCACTCACACTCCCACGCGCACTGAGATGTCCGAGATCGTGCGCTCAGGACTGCTCCAGCGCGCGCTGCTGGAGGTCGTGATGCTCGGCGCGACGTGCGGCGCGCTCGGCGTGTGGCTGCTGCACGTGCGCAGCGCGTACGCCGCCGAATCGCTCGCTCACGCGATGCTGCCCGGGCTCGTCGTCGCGGCGCTCGTCGGCGCCCCGCTGCTGCTCGGCGCCGCCGGCGGCGTCCTCGTCGCTGCGGTGCTGATCGCGCTCGCGGGGCGCGACACGCGCGTCGGGGCGGAGGTCGCCGTCGGCGTCACGGTGACGACCGCGTTCGGCCTCGGCGCCGTGCTCGCGCTCGCGCCTGACGTGCCGGCGCGGCTCGGCGAGCTGCTGTTCGGCGACCTGCTCGGCACGAGCACGTCGGACCTCGTCGCCGCCGGCGCACTCGGCTGTCTCGTTGCCTTCGCTCTCGCCGCCGGGCATCGTGCGCTGGCGGTCGCCGTCTTCGATCCCGTCGCGGCGCCGTCGCTCGGCGTGCGGCCGGAACAGGCGCAGCTGGCGCTCCTGGCGCTGTTGGCGGTCGCCGTCGTCGCCGCCGTGCAGGGGCTCGGCAACCTGCTCGTGCTCGCGCTGATCGTGGCGCCGGCCGCCGCCGGCATCCGCCTCGGCGCCAGCCTGCGCGCGCAGATCCTGCTGGCCGCCGCGCTGGGGGCGCTCGCCGGGGTGCTCGGGCTCGTCGCGAGCGCAGAGCTCGACGTCGCCGCAGGGGCGGCCGTCGCGCTCGCGGCGATCGCGCTGTACGTGCTCGCGGCCCTTCTGCGGCCCGCGGCACCGCGCGCGGCCGGCGGTCGGAGGTCGCCGGTGGAGGCGCTTGGGGGGTAGGCGCGTGCGGGTAGGGCGCTGGGCCGCGAAAGCGTCTGTGGGCGCCGGCGCGAACCCGCTACGCCGCCGACGGCGACGTGGTGCTGGCCAACGCGCCACCGCCGTCGTCGCGGCGCAGACCGCCCGAGCGCGCGCGCACCCAGATCCAGACCAGCCCGGCGATCATCATCACGATGCTCAGCAGCTGCGCCTCGGTGAGCCCCGCCAGCACCGGCTCGTTGCGGCGCACGAACTCGACGAGCAGGCGCTCGATGCCGGCGAGCACGAGGTAGAAGCCGAACAGCACGCCGGGCCGGAACGTCTCGCGCATGCGCCACAGCCACCAGGCGACGAGGCACATGCTGAGCGTCTCGTAGATCGGCGTCGGGTGCACGACCTCGTTCGTCGGGACGACGCCGTCGGGATAGGCCATCCCCCACGGCAGGTCCGTCGGCTCGCCGTAGTCGCCGTCGCCCGAGATCTGGCAGCCGACGCGCCCGACCGCGTAGCCCATCGCGAGCGCCGGCGAGCAGATGTCGAGCAGCAGGAGGTTGAACATCCCCTTGCGATAGGCCCACAGCAGGACCCCCGCCGCGCCGCCCAGCCCGCCGCCGAACCAGACGAGCCCCGTGCCTCCGAAGAGGCCGCCGATCACGTCGCCGCGGACCTCGTCGAGGTTGCCGAGGACCCAGTACAGCCGCGCGCCCACGAGCCCGCCGATCAGCGCGGCGAAGACCATCTCGTAGGCCCAGTCGACCGGCTTGCCGAGCTCCTTCAGGCGCCGGGCGACGATCGCGCCCGAGACGACGAACGCCAGGCCGAAGCACAGGCCGAACGTCTTCAGGGGCAGGCCGAAGAGGTCGATCTCGGGCTGCATCGGCGCAAAAGGTTAGGTGGTTTGGACGCCGCGCCGCGGTCACCGCACGCGGCGACCCGCGCCCGACGCCGCACGGGCCACCGCCGCCTACTAGTGCTTTGGTAGGTTCTGGGAGGGTTATGTAGCGCTGCGGCGAATCGGGGCTGTCATGGTTTCTATTTGCGTGACGGATTGTGGCGATGACGAGCTGGCCGGCGTGGCG
>Ga0136617_10000631_pt1 | contig 30037 bp, 31 predicted proteins | sample AntDrymUQ3222106_2_FD_129672 | JGI IMG/M metagenome (GOLD analysis project Ga0136617, IMG submission 129672) | Polar desert sand microbial communities from Dry Valleys, Antarctica - metaG UQ322 (21.06) | ecosystem: Environmental > Terrestrial > Soil > Desert | place: Antarctica: Dry Valley... | reverse complement strand
TGGGTTTGCTTGAAAGCCTCGAGAAGCGCACCCCCACGCGGGTCGCGGGAGCCGCTATATTCATGCAGACGGACCCCGTGTACGCCCCAAGCGCTTTGATGCACAATCTCAAGCACAACCGCGTGCTGCATGACTGCCTGGTCTTCATCACCGTGGAAACTCTCGACAAGCCGCGTCTGGAGCCCAAGGAGGAACGGGTCCTGGTCAAGCGGATTCCGCTTGGCGCCTGGCTGGTGGAAGCGCGCTTCGGTTATATGGAACAGCCCGACGTGCCGGCAGCACTCCGCGCGTGCAAGCCTCATGGCCTGGCCGTCGATCCGCGCCAGGCCTCCTATTTCCTCGGCCGCCGCGTCATTCGCATTTCCGACCGCTCGGTGTTGCCTTTCTGGCAGCAGCGCATCTTCATGATGCTGGCGAATCAATCGGCGAGAGCGATTGAATTTTTTCGCATTCCAGCGGACCGCGTCGTCGAACTCGGCATGCAAATGAGCGTCTAGGAGGCATTGATGCAGCTTTCCCCGTTCTCGCGTGCGGGACGTTTCTGGCGCGGCAATCTTCATACGCATTCTACCTTGTCCGATGGAACGCTCACGCCCGCTGCCGTCGTCGATGCCTACAAGAATGCCGGCTACGATTTCATGATGCTGTCGGATCATTTCACCGACCGTTACGACTGGCCGGTGGCCGACACGCGCGCTTCCCGCTCCAATACCTTCACCACCATCATCGGTGCCGAGTTGCATGCCCCGGAAACCAAGGTGGGCGAGCTTTGGCACATTGTCGGCGCGGGATTGCCGCTCGACTTTCCGGCCTGCGGCGTGGATGAGACAGGCAGCCACATCGCCGACCGCGCCGCCGAGGCTGGCGCCTTCATCGGCATCGCGCACCCCGCCTGGTCGCAGCTCACCATGGAAGATAGCCACGCCATCGCCAGCGCCCATGCGGTCGAAGTTTACAATCACGGCTGCGCCATGGACTCCGACCGGGGCGACGGCTGGTATCTGCTCGACCAGATGCTCAATGAAGGCAGGAGGCTTTCGGCCTTCGCCACCGACGATGCGCATTTCGCAACCGACGATCATTTCGGCGGCTGGGTGCACGTCAAGGCCGACAGCCTCGATCCCAATGTACTATTGGCGGCACTGAAGAAAGGCGAATACTACTCCAGCCAGGGGCCCGTCATCCACAGCATCGAGCTTGAGGGGACCGAACTGCACGTCACCTGCTCCCCCGCCAACACCATCGTGGCGCTCTGCGGCAATTCGCGAACCGCCGGCCGCTCCGCCAAGTCAATCACCAGCGCCACGATCGACCTGAAGAAATTCGAGGACGGCTGGCTGCTGCGCCAAAAGAGCCCGTGGTTCCGCGTCTCGGTGATCGATGCCTCCGGCAAACGCGCCTGGACCAACCCATTATGGTGGGACGAAATCCGCTAACCTTGCCTCGCTGCTGGGACTTGGCTTCGGATCGCTTTATTTTCAAGTTCCAACGCGAAATTCCCGTTGGAGCAAGTGGGAAAGTTTGTCGCCGTAAATGGGAATTAAAGGGCACCGCATTGTGATCCAGTGGGTAAGAAAGCAAACTGTAACATTCGTTTTGCCCACTATTTGCCATGGCCATTGCGGGCAAGGTTCACGTGTCAAATACGACGACTGTAGTTAGCGCTCTTCTCGCTCGTAAGGTTTGCCCGCTGCCTCGGGTTGGTTGACCGATCCGACAATCCATACCAAGGCGACGATTGCCGCGGCGAATGGCAGGATCTGGAATATCTGATAGGGGATATCGGGTATGCTGAATTGCAGGCGGAGTTGCGCTGCATCGCATACTCCAAAAAACAGGGCGGCAGCCACGGCCCAGACAGGATGCCAGCGGCCGAGAATAATCGCGGCAAGTGCTATGAACCCCTTGCCAGCACTCATCTGCTCGGTAAATACATAGACTTGCGACAATACGAGATGGCAGCCGCCGAGTGCGGCAAACCCGCCGCTTACCATGAGGGCCAGATACCGCACATGAAATACCCCGACGCCGGCGGAGTCGGCGGCGCGCGGATTTTCGCCCGTAGCGCGAAGATTGAGCCCGGCCTGCGTCCGGAATAACACAAAGGTAACTCCCAGCATCAAGACCACGAGGAGGTAGACGAGTGGATCCTGAATAAAAAAGGCGGGCCCCACCACCGGCAGACCGGAAAGGCCCGGCAGGTTAACCGGGCCGAATCCCGGTACGCTCATATGGGCTCCGCTGAGGCCGAAAACGGCGCGGGCCAGGAAAGCGGTAAGCCCGGCGCAGACGAGATTCACGGCTATTCCGGCGACCAACTGGTTTACCCGGAAGCTTACCGCCAGAATTGCAAGAATGAAGCCGGCCAACATGCCCGAAATAACGCCCACGAAGAGTCCACCGATCGGCGATCCGGTCGCATAGGCGCCAACCGCCGCTCCGAAGGCGCCCGACAGCATCATGCCTTCGAGGCCTACATTGTAAACACCGCTCCGCTCGGCGATGACACCACCCAGGGCCGCGAAGGCAATTGGCACGGCCAGACGCACGCTGGCGGCAAGGAAGGCGGCGAGCATCGCAGGGTCCTGGAGAAACTCGATCATGGATCAGCCGCACCGATGGGATGGTTGGCCGCTTTCCGCCGTGCCTGAAGGAAGGCGTAGACCGAAGAGCCATGGAATTTCCATGCAAGGCCGGCAGCCACGAACATCACCACCAGGCCGCGGATAGCCTCTACAATGGTGCCATCAACTCCCGCGGCACGCTGCATGATGTTGGATCCAGCCTTGAGGCCGCTCAGAAAAAAAGCAGCAACAGGCGCCAGCAGCGGATTGGCTTCGGCCATGAAGGCAACGACGATGCCGTCAAAGCCGTAGCCTGGGCTGAACAGGTGGAAAAGCCGGTACTTCAGCCCGATCACTTCCAACCCGCCGGCAAGCCCCGCCAAGGCGCCGCCGGCCATCATGGCGATCACCATGTCGCGGCGGACGGAAAGGCCCGCATACTGGGCTGCCTTGGGATTGCGGCCGATGATATCGAGCGCCAGGCCGTGCGATGTCCGCGTGAAATAGAATGCGATGAAAACCGAAAAAGCCAGGCCGAACAGGATCCCGGCATGGGCATCGCTTTGCGGCATAAGGATTGGCAATCTCAACCAGGCGGGAAGCTCTTCAGAATAGGGATAGGGCGCTCCTTCAGCCAGTAGCGGGCCGCTAACGGCGTAGCTCACGATGTGAATGGCGATGAAATTCATCAGCAGCGTGACGATGACTTCGTTGATGCCGCGAAAGGCTTTCAACAGACCAGCCACCGCCGCCCAGAGCGCGCCGCCCGCCATTGCCGCCAGAACGACGAGAGCGATACCGGGAACAGGATGCAGTGGCGGAAGTGACAGCCCGGCGAGAGTGGCGAAGAGACCGCCTATGTAGATTTGTCCTTCGCCGCCGATGTTGTAGAGGCCCGCCCGCAGCGGCACTATTACGGCCAGAGCCGCGAGCAGAATGGGTGATGCTTTGACGAGCGTTGAGGACAGCCCCCAATAGTCGAAGAAGGCACCGTGAAAAAGCGCGCCGTAGGCCGCCAATGGATCGGCACCCGAGGCAAGAATGAGAATGCCACCAAGCGCCAGCGCCAGAAGCGTCGCCCAGACCGTTCGGAGCTTCACAATGACATCGACAAGGCGGGGCATCACGCCGCCGCCAGCGACACGCCGGCCATCAGCAGCCCCATGCGTTCGGCGGTGATCTCGCCCGGCACAAAAGTTTCCGAGAGGCGGCCGCGATGCATGACGGCAACACGGTCGGCCACCGCCATGATGTGCTCAAGCTCGGTTGAGATGTAAAGGATGGCGGCACCGCGGTCACGCTCCTCAAGAATTTTCCGCTGAACAAATTCGATGGCGCCGACGTCGAGACCTTTGGTCGCTTGCATGACGATCAGGATGCGGGGAGCCGCCTCGATCTCGCGGGCGAGGATGATCTTCTGCTGGTTGCCGCCTGAGAGCGCGGCTGCGGATTGACCGGCCGAACGGCCGCGAATGTCGTAACGCTCCATCAATGCTTTTCCGCTGGAGGCGATTTTGGAGCGGTCCAAAAGGCCCCGGCGGGATGCGGGCGCCAGATAGAAGCGGCGAAGCATAAGATTTGTGGCAATCGAATGATCCAGAACGAGGCCGGTCGATTGCCTGTCTTCCGGTACGAAGGCGATGCCGGTTTCATGCAGCCGCTGCCGCGCGCTGAGTTCGGCAATGTCGCGCCCAGCTATTTCAATCCGCCCATGCTCCAACGGACGCAGACCGGTGATGGCTTCGGCCAGTTCGCGCTGCCCGTTACCATCGATGCCCGCTATCCCGAGCACCTCTCCGACTCTCAATTCCAGCGACAGCTTGTCGAGAGCCACGGTGTTGCGATCACTCCGCGCGGCAAGGTCGATACATGCGAGAAGAACCTCGCCCGGTTCGCCGGAGCGCTTCGCTACCATCGGCCGGAGTTCCCGTCCAACCATCAGTCGCGATAGTTCGGCCGTGCTGGTGTCGGTTGTCCGCCGCTCCGCGGCAAGGCGGCCCTGGCGCAACACCGTTGTGGCGTCCGCTACCTGCATCACCTCTTCGAGCTTGTGGGTGACAAAGATAATCGTCGTTCCGGCATCGCGCAGCCGTTTCAGGCCGGCGAGAAAGTTTCCGATTTCGCTTGGCGACAAAACACTTGTCGGTTCGTCGAGCACAAGGATAGAGGCGCCGCGGTAAAGCGCTTTCAGAATCTCCACGCGCTGGCGCATGCCCATCGGCAGTTTCCACACGGGAGCCGTGAGGTCGATCTCAAATCCCAGCTCTTCGCACAGCGCGCCGATCCGCCGGGCCTGGGCGCCAAGGCCGAGAAGTTTTACAGGCGAGCCCAGCCCCACGACGATATTTTCCGTAACGGTCAGCGCGTTGGCGAGATGGAAGTGCTGGTGGATCATGCCGATGCCATGCTTGATCGCATCACGGGGCGAGCGCATCGCAACGTGCTGGCCGCCGATCTCGATCCCCCCGCTATCGGGTCGGTAGAGCCCGTAGAGCACATTCATGAGAGTGGTCTTGCCGGCCCCGTTTTCGCCGAGCACCGCATGAATCGTGCCCTTCGCTACGTCGAAGGATACGTCATCGAGCGCCTTCAAGCCGCCAAAGGACTTGGAGATGTTGCGGATCGCGAAATAGGTCATGTCGATCTCACCGTCACACTCCGGAAGTGGCGGACACATAATTCCGCGGCCGCCACGTTATCCCGGCTGGAAGACCCACTCCAGTGTTGATCGGCTTAGACCGGCGGTTTCAAGTCTCCGGATTTCATCTTCTCGACGAGTGCCTCGGCTTCGGCGACGACGTCTGCCGGGATGCTCGAGTGGAAGGTTCCAATCCGCACCGCTTCCGGCGTGTTGAAATCGTACCTATAGTTCTTGCCCTCAAGTCCCTTCTCCTTGGCGATGGCAAAGAGGTTGGCAAGCAGCCCGCGAACGTCGAGAATATCCGATTGCAGCATGATGTCCGGCCATTTGGTGATCGCATCGTAATAGAGGCCGAAGGACATGGCCCCCTTCTCTTTCACCGCCTGCAAGCTACCGACGGTGGCGCTGTCCATGGTCGGCCATACGATGTCAGCGCCTTGGCTTAATTGATTGAGAGCCGCCTCCTTGCCCTTGGCGACGTCTTCCCAGTCGCCCGTCCACGTGGAGAATATCTCGCCGTCGGCGCGGACCGATTTAAACCCTGCATCGAATCCCGCCAAGGTATCGTTGGTGAACTTGAACTGCTGGGCCTGGATGATGCCGACCTTGCCGGATTTGGTCATCTTGCCGGCGATGAAGCCCATTATGTAGGCTGGCTGACTGAAATAGAAATCGGCCGAGGCAACATTCTTCGCCAAACGGAAGCCGTTGGTCACGACGAACATCGTATCTGGGAAACGCTCCGCCACCCGGTCGACACCGTCCTGGAATTCACCGCCATGGCCTATGACATGGGTGAAGCCGCGGCGCGCATAGTCCGAGAGCACCTCGACATGGTCTGGCTGCGCCACTTTTTCGCTAAACGCTGTCTCGATACCGAGTTTGGCCTTGGCGGTCTCCAGGGCATCGTAGGCCGATTGGCTCCAGCCGCCATCTGCAATGCTGCCCGGCAGCGCCATCGCGACCTTTATATCGGCCGCGGCCCGCACGCCGGATGTGCCAAGGGCAAGCGCCGCCGTGCCAGTCGCTGCGGTGGTGAGTAATTGCCGTCTTGAAATTTTCATGTCGTTCCTCCCAAGGAAATGCCCGGGCGCGCGGCTCTAGCGGCTGCCTTCCCGCCAACCCACATAGGGATGTAACGGGGATACTGTTAAGTTCGTTTTTCTCAACCCGGCTTTGAAAAATCTCAATGGTGGCATGTGCCCCCCATCCCTAGATTCCCCGGCGCGGCTCGGCTGGGTGGGCGCGCCTGCAGAACGGTGAGAGCCATGACCACAATTCTTCATCTCGATGCGAGCGTGCGGGGCGATCGTTCCCTGAGCCGCGGGCTTTCCCGGCATTTCATGGAGGCCTGGCGGGAACGCCGGCCCGATGACAAAGTAATTTATCGTGACCTTGGCCGGGAGCCCCCTGCCTTTGTCACCGAATCCTGGATCGGGGCGGTCTTTACCGAGCCGGACAAGCGCACCCCGGCGCAGCAAGCCGAAGTCAGTCTCTCCGACACAATGACCGACGAGCTTGACCGCGCCGACATGATAGTTCTCGGCACGCCCATGTACAATTACGGCATGCCGGCGCCCCTTAAGGCCTGGTTCGATCAGGTGATCCGCATTGGCAAGACGTTCACCTTTGATCTGGCGCGCGGCGATTACCCGCTTGAGCCGATCATGAACGGCAAGATACTGGTGGTGCTCGTCAGTCATGGCGAATTCGGCTTCGCTGGCGGAGGTATTCGCCAGGACATGGATCACCTCCTCCCCCACATCCGCACTTGTGCCCACTATCTGGGTGTAAGCGAGACTCACCAAATCACCATGGAATATCAGGAGTTCGGCGGCGAACGGCACGAGCGGTCGGTGGCCGATGCTCACGGCGCCGCCACCGCTCTGGCGGAGCGACTCGCACGGTCGGTGGGACAAGCGCGAGCAGCAGCCGAGTAGGCGGGCGCAATGGGCAAGCGGGCAACAGAAGCCTCGTGGGATGGCGTTCCTCAACTCGGCCGGATTTATGAGGTCCCTCCCCGGCAGGGGCGAGCCGTGCATCTCGCCAAGGGTCAAACCCCAACCATCATCAATTCCCGCGGCACGCAGGTCTGCGACTTTTGGGCGTTCAGTAGCGCTGACCCCCGCGAGTATCTCTCCATGGAGCACCTTCGCGCCTCCCTTAGCCGCATAACGCCAATGGAAGGCGACTCGCTGGTGACCAACCGCCGGGAGCCGATCCTTGTCTTTCTGGAGGATACGTCGCCGGGCGTACACGATACCGTCATCGCCGCCTGCGACCCGCCGCGGTACCGGCAGCTCGGCGTTGACGGATTCCATGACAGTTGTGCTGCCAACCTTTATACTGCGATGCAGGCGATCGGCGAGAGCACGGATGAAATACCCAGCCCGTTCAACATTTGGATGAACACGCCGGTGCGAGCGGATGGCACAATCGAGTGGCTGGCGCCCGTTTCGAAAGCGGGAGACTGGGTCCGCTTCCGTGTCGAAATGGATTGCATTGCGGTTATGTCGGCCTGCCCGCAAGACCTGATTCCCATCAACGGGAAAGACGCGGTGCCGGCCGGACTCCACTTCCGGGTTGATGCGGCATGACGTTAATGAGGATGGGCGCGCGATGATCCAGAATCCGATCCCCTGGCCCAACGGCGCGCGCTGCGCCTGCGCCATAACATTCGACATGGACGCCGACAGTCTCATTCACATTGCCCGCCCCATCGATGGACATGACCGGCTTTACCCGATCACCATGGGCCGCTATGGCCCCATAGTCGGCGTTCCGCGCATTTTGGAAACCTATCGCCGCCTCGGCCTTCGCCAGTCGTTTTTTATTCCAGGCTGGACGATGGAAACTTACCCCAAAGCGGTCGAGGCAATTCTTGCCGGCGGCCACGAGATTGGCCACCACGGCTATCTCCATGAAGACCCAACCGCGATCAGTGCAAGCGAGCAGCGCCACTGCTTCGAACGCGCGCTCGAAATCCATGCCGCATTAACCGGCCGCAGGCCGCGAGGCTATCGCGCACCCGTCTACAACGCCAACCAGGCCACCATCGACCTCCTGGTGGAACACGGGTTTCGTTATGATTCCTCGTTGATGGGCGACGACATCCCTTACCTGATGCGCACCGGGAAGGGCGAGCTCTACGAAATGCCGGTGCATTGGGGCTCCGACGATTGGCCGCCTTTCGCGCATTATTCCGAGATCGGCTACATGATGCCGGTCATGGCGCCGACCAAGGGCCTAGCGGCCTCTTTCGAGGAGTTCGAGGCCCAATACGAGGCGGGCGGATTCTGGATGGGAATCTGGCATCCGTTCCTGACCGGCCGGCTGGCCCGCTGGCGCGTCGTTGAACGCTGGCTCGAAGATGTCCTCAAAACCAAAAGCGTATGGTTCGCGCCGCTTGAGGACATCGTTGTCCACATCGATCGCCTGAGGGCGGAGAAAGCCTATGCGCCGCGCGAAGACATGCTTCCCTACTATGTTCGCCCGGCGCATCTTTGAGGAAGTTCAGTGCGCCGCGACACTTGTGGCCGCTTCACTTCGCAGCCATTCGGCGAAGAGCTTGGCGGGTTTGCGCGTATTGACGGTGGCGAACAGCAGCCGGTATTTGAATCCACTGAGAACCGGCCCATCGAGGCGCTTGAGGGTGCCCTCCCTCAACTGCTCCGCCACCAGCACGTTGCTGCACAGCACTGGACCTAAACCGCGCTCCGCCGCGTTGATCGCCAGATGTTCTTCACTGAACCACGAGACCCGGAATTCACCCGATGGCTTGCGCCCGTCGGCGCTCAGCCATTTCGACCAAGTTGGGCCATCGAACGCCGCGTTCTTCCAACGGTAGCCAAGTAACGGACGTCCGGAAAAATCGTCGATGGAGGCTTCGCGGCCGCCGGGACAGAGCGAAGTTTCGGCAACGGGCATGTATTTATCCTCAAGCAGGATGTCGTCCTGCGTCGAGGTTCCGATTGGGCCGTAGCGGATCGCTATATCGATTCCTTCCGATCTGAGATCGGCGATAGCCTCGGACGCGTCGACATTGACTACGACGTCCGGGCATATTGCGGCGAAGGCGGGAAGCCGCGGCATGAGCCAGCGCTCGGCGAAGGCGCATGTCGTCGTCACGGTCAGCGCTGCGCCGGACTTGCGTTCGTTGAGTTCGGCAAAGGCATTCGCGAGGAGGTCAAACCCGTCGCGCAGTGTGGGATATAGCCGCTCGCCCATGGGCGAAAGCTCGATCCTTCGCCCCCGGCGCTCGAAAAGCTTCACTCCGACAACGTCCTCGAGATGGCGGATGTGGTGGCTGACTGCCGTGACCGACACGCAGAGTTCATTGGCGGCGGCGGTGAAGCTCCGGTTCCGGGCAGCGGCCTCGAACACCCGAATCGCATTCAATGGGGGCAATTTTCGCATTATCAGTCCTCCCTTATCAAAGCCTTTAACCAGTCAAAGTGCGAATACAGCGCGCTCGTCTGTATCCAGCCATTTCACCAGCCCTGTCTCCCACGCGATGTACTGGCGCGCCGCCTCGAGGTTGCCACGGTGACGGGTCGTGGGTGAAAAATACAAAGCGCTCGCCTCCTCGTCCGGCGTGCCTACTATAGCCAAACAGGGGCTTTCCACAAAGCGGGATCGCCGTCCATCAAAGGCGATATTGTCGTAACCCATGCCGCGCAAATCCTATTGGAGTCAGGCGCCATCCTGAGAAGACCGGTAAATTCCTGCGACCGGCCTTTATGAAATCCTTATATCGGGCATCATAGTTCCGCATCGCAATCTTATATCGTAGCGAACATTCTTGATGGGCGAAACTTCAAAGGAAACCGTCCATGCTCGACATCATCTACCTGGCTCTCGGCACCGGCCTGTTCTTCCTCGCAGCCGGCTATGTCCGTTTCTGCGAACGGTTGTGAGTGCGTCATGGCGGAAGCCTTCATCGGTTTAATCGTTGCAGTGGGCCTGGGAGCCTACCTGCTTCACGCTTTGCTCCATCCAGAAAAATACTGAGGTGCATTCATGACTCTCTCTGGCTGGTTCCAGATCGTCTTCGTACTCGCGCTGGTAACGGGGGCGGCGTGGATGCTTGGGAACTTCATGGCCGCGGTTTTCGGCGGCAAGCGAACGCTGCTGTCGCCCGTATTCGCGTCCGTGGAGAGTGCCATGAACCGTCTCGCGGGTGCAGACAGACGCGAACAGGATTGGAAGTCCTATGCGCTGGCGATGCTGGCCTTCAATGCCGCAGGCTTCGTGTTCCTCTACGGCCTGCAACGCCTGCAAGGCATCCTGCCGCTAAATCCGCAAGACTTTGGCGCGGTTCCGGAATCGCTCTCCTTCAACACCGCCATGAGTTTTGTCACCAACACCAATTGGCAGTCCTACGGCGGCGAGACCACCATGAGCCATCTCGTGCAGATGGCCGGTCTCACCGTGCAGAATTTCGTCTCGGCAGCTACGGGCATCGCCCTTGCCATCGCCTTGACGCGGGCCTTCGCCCGCAGTGGGGCAGGCACCGTTGGAAATTTCTGGGACGATCTCGTCAAGACGACGCTCTATGTCCTCTTGCCGCTCTCCTTCGTGGTTGCACTGGCATTCCTTGCTCTGGGAATGCCGCAAACCCTTCTGGGCTTGGTCGACGCGACAACGCTGGAGGGCGTCAAGCAGACGATCGCCATGGGGCCGATCGCCAGCCAGGAAGCCATCAAGCAGTTGGGCACGAACGGCGGCGGCTTCCTCAATGCCAATGCCGCCCACCCCTTTGAAAACCCCTCCGCCCGGTCGAATTATCTGTCGATCTTCGCCATGCTGGTGGTGTCAGCCACACGCCGCGCACACGAAGATTTATAACTTGCTGATTTCTTTGAATTGTAACCATCACTGGAGCGACCGAATAAACGGCAGCAGCAGTTGAATGAGAAACCCGCCTCGACGCGTTGAGTCGTGTGGTCCGATGCACGCCGGCCCGATGCATTTTTCAAACAGGAAATATCTATTTTGCAATCGTTGCGTTGGGTCCTTCAACGATTCCTAATACCTAATTTCTCCTGACAAATCGGGAGTAACCCGCTGAATTTTCTAACTATTTTTTCTTCTCCCCCTTGACAGGCCGGCGTCGCTATTTTATCGAGGAAGCACGTCGGAGGACGTGAGCGCGCCTCGGGCGCACACCGAAAACGCTTGGACTCTGCCAGCATGAGATCGCAACCAGAATAGTTCGCGCACCTTCGGGACCTGGAATTGCAAACTGAGAAAACTCCGCAAGTCTCCGAGCACAGCGGAGTTAAACAGATTCTCAGCTCCAGACCGTGGCGGCGAATAGCCCCAATAGCCCCCCAAAATACGCGGTTCCAAGAACCTTATGGGAAACTCCCGTGAAGATTGGACTGCGTGGTGGTGCTCCCAGTCAAGAGCGAACTCGTCTCGGTTGGATATCAGGGAATTTTCTTCGAAAACGGCAAAATATCAGGACATTGTGCAGGACGTGCTGGCACTCTCTCGAATTTCACTCAGTACTTACAACGCCTTATCAGCGGATATTGTTACTTTCCTGTTCTTTCGCCGGAACAGGTAATTTAAGTGCAGAACATGCGCTTGTTGATCATGAACAGGTCTCGCCTCGGCGAATAACAGGTCATTCTTGCTCCGCTGAATTTGCTATGCAGTATCACCTCAGATCTGAGCTTCCCACCAATGTGGCCAATCAACTTTCCGCGGCGTGCGTACGGCCTGCACAACTGTTTTTTGCTCGGCCAGCGTAAGGCGCCGGTTGCCCAATCGGGCGAGCGCTGTTTCGATGAGCCAGGGTTCCAGTTCAATGCGAGCGGTGGGCCGATAGCGGTCGAGCTTCACAGCCATGCGCAGCGGCAGCATGGCACCGTTTGGATTCCCAGGCGCGACGGCCACAAGCACTATTGTGTCAATTGTTCCTCCGTATCCACCTGGTCGAACCCTGACCGCATCATCAAGGGCGGTGAGAGCGGCGCGCGTTGCAGACTCATCTCCTTCGAGACCGCGTTTGGTCAGATGCAGCAGAAAGACTTCGGCAGCCGTAACTTTGCGCTCGACCCCCTCTCGCAAATTATGACTTTCTGGCCAAGCACCGGCTCATATCCCTTCGGCCGGCTTTTCGGATTGCCGCTTCGTCCTATCAGGAACTTGCCAGAGCGCGGGGGCTGCCATAGCCCACACTGTGCAATCGCTTCCTCAAGATCTGCTATTGAAGATACGGTGTGGGGAATAGCCAGCGATATCGACATAATCGGCGTAAAATGCTTTCACGTGAGGAAAGACCTCTTTCCCCAGCCACGCTCTGTTGCGTTCGTCAGCCGTAGGCGGCCCATTCATTTTTTCCGCAATCTCGCGCAGCACCGCATCGCGATCGACGTTGAGGAAGCGTCCTTGGCGGTAGACAGTTTTACCAGCGATCACCACTTCCGAAATGTCGCGCGCTTGAGCGCGCTGCACTATGGCATCGACCAAGGGAACACTCTGCTCAAGAAATGGTGCGGCGATGCTCTTCCAGTCCAACAGGACGCAATCTGCCGCGTAGCCGGGTTTTAACAGACCAATACTGCCCTTGAACGGCGTTGTCGCGGCACCGCCAGCGGTGGCGACTTGAAACACGTCCGCCGGAGTAAAAGGCGCGTCGTCCATTCCTGGCGTTCGTGACAAACTCAGCAGCAGCTTCATTTCGAGGAGCATATCGCGGTTTTCGTTAATACCCGCCTCGTCGATGCCTAAACCCATCGTCAATCCGGCACGACGAAACGCTGCGTGAGGAGCGACGCCACTCCGCAGGCGCAAATTGGAACCTGCGTTGCAGCAGACGCAGGTGCCGGTCCTAGCAAGACGCTCGATGTCGATTTCCGTGGCCCAGACTGCATGGCCAAGTGTTAGTCCGGGTCCGAGCAGCCCAAGTCGTTCGAGGTGAAGGATTGCTGAACCACCAGTTCGGCGTCTTGCATATTCCCGCTGATAAACGGTTTCGAGTAGGTGCATATGTAGCGGCGCACCAGATTTTTTTGCGGCCGAGTTAATATCGGCAAGCGCGGCGTCAGAACACCAATGAAGGTTGTTCGGCGCGAGCTGCAGACGCACCAGACCGTCGGACGGATTTTCATCCAACAGCACAAAGTACATCGCCAGCACGTCGGAGACAGGGACAGCTTGCTTTTTGAGGGCCTCTAGCAGGCGTGAGCTAAGCTCGCCCGGCAGACGGAGACAGAATGCGGCGTCGTCCTCGTATACGAGCCCGTTTTGATCACTGATGCCGTAGGAGTAAGAAGCGCGCATGCCGACGTCGCGGTACGCGCGGATGACGCTTCTCCCCCCGGCAAGCAGTGTTTCAAGTGGGCCGAAAACACGGCCATGCAGGTGCTGTACGGTTGTCACGCCTGAGGAGATCATCTCGAAGGCGGAGTAAAGTGTGTCGAGATATGGATCGAGGGAGCGCAGGCCGAAGCGGCTAGCGAACCAAAGCTCCAGTGGAAAGTCCGGCGAACCAAGCTGGAAAGGTGTGAGACCCAGGTGGTGATGCGCGTTGATGAAACCCGGAATAATGACGCTATCGGCATCGCCGACTACGGGCAGATCGCTGTGTTGCTCGGCTAACCCTTTATAGGAGCCGACAGCAACGATCTTTCCGCCGACGTGGTGGATAGCGGCGTCATGGACTATTTCAGGCGCGCCGTCGACTCCGACGCCGAGGACCACGCTTCGTCCCCTAATAAGGCCAGCATCACTGCGTCGTAGTGAAGACTTGTTCATCGTTATACTATCCGGTTAGGGCATGACGGATGTCGATGGCGATTACCGTCCTGGCCCACAAGGTGATCGTTGAACAGGTCTCGCCTCGGCGAACAACAGATGATTCTGCGTTCCGCTGAATTCGTTAATGTAGCATCACCTCAGATTTGCGCTTTCCACCAGTATGGCCAATCAACTTTCCGCGGAGTGCGTGCGGCCTGCACAACTGTTTTTTGCTCGGCCAGCGTAAGGCGCCGGTTGCCCAATCGGGCGAGCGCTGCTTCGATGAGCCAGGGTTCGAGTTCAATGCGAGCGGTGGGCCGATAGCGGTCGAGCTTCACAGCCATGCGCAGCGGTAGCAAAGCACTGTTTGGATTACCAGGCGAGATGATACGGCGAACAATCGTATCGATTTGCTGCCCATGGCCGCCCGGCCAAATCGTAGAAGCACCGTCAAGGGCGGCCAGTGTAGCGCGCGTTGCGGGCTCGTCTCCTTCGAGACCGCGTTTGGTCAGATGCAGCAGAAACGCTTCGGCAGCCGTGATCTTGCGCTCTATCCCCTCCTCGCGGATTGTCACTTTCTGGCCCAGGACCGCTTCATACGGAGTGCCCCGTCTTGATCCCTTCGGCCGGCCTTTCGGGTTGCCGCTTCGTCCTTTGGTGAACCTCGCGGACCGCGGTGGCTTACGATATCCAACCTGCCCGACGTCCTCATCCTGAGTCACGGTAGCAGCCTGTCCGGCCAAACCAGAGTATCTGCATCAAACGTACAGCGCTTGATCTCCTGGATATCTCGGGGCTTCAGTGTTCGCAGCCCGCGGCGGTTGAGTGCCGCCTGCACACCCCATGTGGTAAGCAACAGCCGCGTCTCGCGGTAAGGCTCAGCCCAGGACGGATCAGGGATCGCGATGCCCAGAATGCAGAGCGCATCACAGGCATTCTTCGGATCAACAGATTCGATTAGTCGTGTAATCGGCTGGTGCCGCCGAGGCATCTTCGCCAGAGCCTTCTCCCGCTTGGCGATCATCTTCAGGACCTCCCGCCGAGCCATGCGGTTGCCGGCTATAGCCTGCTGGTATGTCTTGTACTGAAGGGCTTCTGCTACGGTGACCTCGCGGGCTTTGCCGCCCTGGGTAATGGTCAAGCTACGCGTGATAATGATATCGAAGGCCGAGCCCTGATCGATAATCTTTTTGGACTTTAGCCGGCCGGCTGGATTACCGCTCTGGCCCCTTTGAAAACGTGTATTGGGTGCGATGTGGTGGCGAACTTTGGCTGTCCTGCGGCTCATCCAGTGACACTTCCCTTAGCCAATTGGGCTTCCTTATTCGTGATCGCTTGCCAGCGTTCAATGGCGAGATCGACATACCCAGGATCGATGTCCATGCCCCGGAACCGCCGTCCGCAGCGCTCAGCTGCAATTAGTGTGGTGCCCGATCCTAGGAAAGTATCAAGCACCAGATCGCCACGCTTTGTCACGTCCTGGATGGCATCCGCCACGAGTGCGATTGGTTTTACGGTTGGATGGAGCGAAAGGTCCTCGCGCCTGCTCCCATGCAGTGAGTTGACCGAAGCGTAGTCCCACACATTCGTGCGATTGCGGCCATGGCGGCCCAGTTCGACCGAATTGAAATGCGAGGCCCTACCAACCTTGTAGACGAAGACGAGTTCATGCTTCGACCGGTAGAGCGAGCCCATACCCGCATTTGATTTGTTCCAGATGCACAGGTTGAGCAACTCGCCATAAACAGTGTGTCCAACCGCCGCCACATCATCCATATGGCGCCAGTCCATGCAGACAAAGTGAACAGCACCATCGCGAGACTTCGGCACAGGCACCTAGGCTCTCTGTAAGAAAGATCCGAAAGGCTTCGTCAGTCATCTCGCCTGATGCCATGGCAAACTCACGATGCCGGCCCCTGGCATTGGCATGTCCGTTGATCCGAACATTATAGGGAGGGTCCAAGAAGGCGGCATCAATCAGACCCTTCACACCAATCACTTGGCGCAGAAAATCTACGTTCCGCCCGTCACCACAGCCGATTCGGTGCTCGCCGCAGATACAGACATCGCCAACCTTGGTGCGGGGGTTTGCCGGCAATGGCGGAATATGCTCGTCTTCTGGATCTACCTCCCCCTGCAGCACGACATCGATCTCGCCAGTGGAAAATCCGGTCACAGTGAGATCCAAGTCGACATCGAGGGAAGCGAGTTCAGCAAGCTCCAGCTTGAGAAGGTCCAGGTCCCAGCCGGCATTCAGTGCGATCTTGTTGTCGGCCAGCCGCAACGCCCGCTTCTGAACGTCGTCGAGATCGGGCAACACGATTACGGGGACGTCTTCGAGACCCATCACTTTTGCCGCTAACAAACGGCCGTGCCCCGCAATCACAACACCATCAGCATCTGCAAGGATGGGATTGGTAAAGCCGAACGCCCGGATTGAAGCAACAAGCTGATCTAATTGCCGCTTGGGATGCGTCCGCGCATTGCGCGGATCGGGGGCCAAGCTGCTGGGGGCGCGAGAAACGATGGTAAGGGGAGTACGAGCCTCGCGATGGGAAGTAACCCGTGTTTGCATGACAGAACGTTACACGAACACTGGACTGTTTTCAATGCGGAATCGGAGATTCTACGTGTTTTACACTAAGACGCGCGCTCTCCGGCTCACTAAGGCGGAGGTAGTGCTGGATTTTCGGCGAACCATTTCTCGAAGCCAGCTTCACCCTTGTTAAATTTCATGCCGTTTGAGTAGGCGCGATACCAAGAGGCACCTGGAGCGCTTCAGGGAGGCGATTATAGGCATTTCCAGACGGTCAATCCCGTAAGGCCTACGGCCCAAACCAAAATACCCCGGCTTATCGCATGAGCCGGCACGCGCTTGGCGAAACTCACGGCTATATAGCCGCCTAATATTGCGGGGGGCGTTGGCTTGGTGAATATCCATGTGCGAGAACATCGCATAAATCGCAAACATGACAATGCTCATGCCATGACCGAAAAACCCGCCTTATACGTAAGACTGTGCGAACCCACCAAGATTTTGAAGGTGACAATCGAGCGCTAAGCAGCAACTGTCAGGACGCCACGCCTGTCAAAGTGTTTGGGAAAAAACGCCGCAGCGCAGTTGAACGCAGTTCTAATTGCTTCCTCGCGCGAATAGGGCGTGGTCAAGCTCATGAGGTCCAGCCACAATCCTTCAACGGTCACCCGGAGGATGCGGGCCACCTGTACGGCATCAAGATCGTAACCGCCCTTCTCGATGATGCGGGCGCAAATGTTTTCCAGCATGGAAACATACTTGAGATCGCTCGCACCACAGGTTTCCTGGTAGACTGGTCGGCTCTGCGCCTCGCCCCAGAAGGCGCACCAGGCCGTGAGTTTGCTCCGGGTGCAGACCGTCTCGTTGAAGTCGGCCAGAATAAGAGCCTCGAGTTGATGCTCGGGCGATTCCGGAACGGCGGCCAACGCGCGGGTCCAGTTGTCCCGGTATTCGGCGGCAAGAAAGAGCAACGTCTCGATAAGCAATTTTTGCTTCGTTTCGAAATGGAAGTTCACCAGTCCATGGGAAACACCGGCAAGGGTGGCAACATCCGTAAGTGTGGTTTGTGCGTAACCGCGGCGGGCAAGGCATTCCACTGTTGCATCGATGAGCTGTTGACGCCGCTGGCCTCTGCTCGCCTTGCGGGGCACTGGACCGCTGCGGTCATGGGCCAGAAAGGGAGCCACCAGTTATCCTTCAGCTAAGATATTGATGAGGCAAAGGATTTAATCGTCAGAAAATCTTGATTGACAGGTCAGTCAAAATACACACAAAATCTCGCCTGTCGAGCGAAAAGGTCTGTGAAGCTGGAGCCTCATTAACATGGAATCCATCTCGGAGAACAACAACATCTGGGATCGGCGCGGCTTACCGGCCTGGACCTATCATAGCGAAGCCTTGCTCAAACTGGAGCAATCGGAAATCTTTGAAACCCATTGGCAGATCGCCGGCCACGTCAGCGATATTCCCCAGATCGGCGATTACCTGACATTTGATTTTGCCGCCGAACGCGCCCTCATTATTAGAGTTGAGACCGGCGCGGTTCGGGCCTTTCACAATCTTTGCCGCCACCGGGGTTCGCGCGTGATCGCTGACCAGCGGGGCCATTGCAAAAACGCCATTGTCTGCCCCTTCCACGGCTGGGTTTACAATCTCGATGGCACGCTAAGGGGGCCGGCACGGCCCAAGAGTTTTGGCCCGATGGACAAAACGGCGTTTGGCTTGAAGCCCATCGATGTCGAAATCTGGCAAGGCCTGATCTTCGTCCGCTTCAAACCGGGCCCGCAACCTTCCGTGTCCGACCTCATGGTGTCGCATGCGAAGGAAATCGAGGCGTATAGGTTGGAGGAACTGCTTCCCGCCGGGGGTTTCTGGGAAACCCGTTCTCCCGTCAATTGGAAATCGGTTCGCGATGTGGACAACGAAGGATACCATGTACCCATGGCGCATCCTGCCTTGCAGGATCTCTACGGGGCAAGTTATCGGGATGAGGCTTTCGTCAATGGCGTAAGCCGCTCCACGGCCGTTTACAGTCCGCATGGCGGGCGGCGCTGGAGCGTTCGGAACTACCTAAAGATCGCTCCCCAGCAAACCTGGTTGCCGGAACATCTGCGCAAGACCTGGAGCTATTTCGGCCTGTTCCCCAATGCGGTCATCGCGGTCACGCCGGAATCGGTCCAGTTCTATCAGGAATTTCCGCTTTCGGTGTCTTCAACCTTGCAGCGCGGCGCAATCTACCGGCGGCCCAATGAGAATCGCGAGCAAAAACTTGCCCGTTATCTCGCCAGCCGCATTGACCGCGAGACGACTCGGGAAGACAGGCAGCTTACCATTTGGTCGAACGAATCCATGAAGTCCTCCGCCTTCGAAGGATTTCATCTCTCCGACCTTGAAATGGCGGTGCGCACTCATCATGACCATCTGCGGCGGTCCCTGCCCGTGGTGACCCTGGACGTCCCTCCTCGCGAGCATGCGATCGCCCATACCAACGAACAGCTCAAGGTGCAAATTTGACATGGCTGGAAATAGGGATTGAATTAACCGCTTAACCACCGGAGCCGCGAAGAGCTCAAAACCCAGGGAGCACGACATGAAAATCACCAGACGTTCTGTCTTGACAGCGATCGGAGGTGCCGCGGCCCTATCGATGCCCAATGTTCACCGGGCGCGCGCCCAAGATGCAGTCCTCAATGTCTACAATTGGGCCGATTATATCGGCGAAACGACGATTGCGGATTTCCAGTCGGCCAGCGGAATCGCAGTGACCTATGACACCTACAGTTCCGCGGAGGAAATGCAGGCCAAAATGCTGGCGGGCAGCACCGGTTACGATGTCGTCGACATGTCGGGGCTCCAACTCCCGCGTTTTATCAAGGCCGGCATATACGAGAAGCTCGACAAGTCGAAATTGCCAAGCTGGGGCAATCTCGATCCGGAAGTTCTCCGTATACTTGCGGGCTGGGATCCGGGCAACCAGTACGCCATCCCCTATATGTGGGGCTCTGTCGGATTCACCTACAATGTCGACATGGTCAAGGAACGCATCCCGGATGCTGACATGGAGTCCCTCGACCTCGTCTTCAAGCCGGAAAACGCCGCGAAGCTTGCCGATTGCGGCATCTCCATTCTCGACTCGCAGACCGACGTTATTCCGATGCTGCTCAAATATCTCGGCAAGGATGGCGACACCGCGAATGTGACCGACTACCAGGCCGTCGTCGATCTCTTCAAACCCATCCGGCCGCATGTTCGGACCTTCGACAACACCAACTATCTCAACGCCATTCCAAACAAGGAACTCTGTGCCATCAATAATTGGTCCGGCGATTATGCGACCGCCAAGACCCGCGCGACCGAAGCTGGCGTCGACATCAATCTTGCTTATTTCGTTCCCAGGACGGGGGCCCCGGCCTGGGTCGATTGCCTGTGCATCCCGAGCGATGCGGCACACAAGGAAAACGCATACAAATTCCTGGAATATATGTTGCAACCGGAAGTTATCGCCAAATGTAGCAACTTCACGAACTATGCCAATGGCAACGCCGCATCGAAGCCGTTCGTGGATCCAGCCATTCTGGCCAATCCCGCCGTCTATCCCGATGCGGAAATAATAAAGCGCCTGTGGGCGCCTAAACCCTTCACTGACGAGCAGGATCGCGAGATGACGCGAGCTTTCAGTGCGATCAAGACGGGCGGCTAGCCACTGAAACGAAACGGCCGCGTGGAAATGGTCATAGGCCAGGTTGCTGACCCGCCAGCCAGCGAACCGGCGCCACGCCCGATTTTGCGGATTGAGGCCGTCACTAAGAAGTTTGGCGATTTCACTGCGGTCAACAAGGTCTCGCTCGAAGTCGACAAGGGCGAACTCTTTGCTCTTCTCGGGGGGTCGGGGTGCGGCAAGACCACGTTGTTGCGCATACTCGCCGGTTTCGAAACGCCAAGCTCGGGCCGCGTTTTTATCGACGGGCAAGACGTGACCGGTCTGCCGCCCTATGAGCGCCCGGTCAACATGATGTTCCAATCCTATGCCCTCTTTCCGCACATGACCGTGGAGAAGAATGTCGGATATGGCCTCAAGCACGAGCCCATGAGCGACGCCGGGCGCAGTGACCGTGTCCGCCACATGCTCGATCTGGTACAGCTTATTGAGTTTGCCGGCCGCAAGCCCCATCAGCTTTCGGGCGGTCAGCGCCAGCGCGTCGCCCTGGCGCGCGCGCTGGCAAAACAACCGAAGCTCCTGCTCCTCGACGAGCCCCTCGGCGCCCTCGACAAGAAACTGCGCGAGCACACGCAGTTCGAGATCATGAACATCCAGGACAAGACAGGCATCACCTTCGTGGTGGTCACCCACGACCAGGAAGAGGCAATGACCTTGTCCAGCCGCATCGCCGTCATGGACAAGGGCGTGATCCGTCAAATCGGCACCCCAACTGAAATTTACGAATACCCGCGCAACCGCTTTGTTGCGGACTTCATTGGCTCCATCAATCAATTCGAAGGAGCGATTGTAGATTCGACCGATGGTTTTACAATGGTGAATTTACCCACTCTCGGCGGGCCTATAAAAGTAAGCTACAAAGCACCACCGCCGTCCGGTGCAAGAGTCGTAATCGCCGTCCGGCCGGAGAAAATCCGTATTTCGCGGAACAAACCGCTAAACGCAGTCAATGCGTTCAAGGGGCGGGTGCAGGACCTGGGATATTTCGGCAAAGACTCGCTCTATCGAGTCAAACTTGCGACAGGTATCCTTGTGACTGCAAACAGCGTCAACGCCCGCCGCGCCGGCGAGAACGAGCGCGTCGCCAACTGGGAGGACGAAGTCTGGTTGTCCTTCGATCCTTCAGCCGCCATTTTGTTGATGGATTGAAGCCATGGATGGCATCCGCGCAACATCCGGAGCTGGGGTCAGCCCGCGCGCCGCGGATGGCAGATTTTATACTTGGTTCAACCATCGCGGCTGGCGAAACGTCATCATCGTTTCCCCCTATGCATGGTTGCTTGCGTTTTTCTTTTTACCGTTCTTGATCGTGATCGCCATGAGTTTGGCGACGCGCGCCGGCACCTCGCCGCCCTTTGCATTTGGGGATGCCTGGCCCTTCTTCGATTCCAGAAACATCGCCCGCCTGTTCCAGGACCCCCTCTATGTCCGGGCCTATCTGACATCGATCTACAATGCCGCGATCGCCACGGCTCTTTGCCTGTTGATCGGCTATCCCATGGCGCTCGCCATCACCCGGATGAAAGGGATTTGGCGCAATATCATCCTGCTGCTTGTCATCCTGCCCTTCTGGACGTCGTTTTTATTGCGGGTCTATGCCTGGATCGGCCTCATGGGCACAAACAGCTGGTTCAACAAATTGCTGACCGCCACCGTTAATGCGGTTATTCCCGCTGATCTGGCGCTGCGTTCCATACCGATGATGAACAGCAATTTTGCCGTGATCCTCGTCATGGTCTATTCCTACCTGCCCTTCATGATCCTGCCGCTTTACGCCAATCTGGAAAGGCTTGATGTCACGCTCAACGAAGCGGCCATGGATCTTGGATCGAAGCGATGGCAGGTCTTCCGTGATGTGACATTGCCACTGTCCCTCCCCGGAATCATTGCGGGCGGCCTGCTTGTGTTCATCCCGGCATCGGGAGAAGTCATTATACCAAGCCTGGTCGGCAGCGCCTCGGACCCCATGATTGGCCGGGTCATCAACGACGAATTCTCGGCGGCCAGTGATTGGCCGATGGCCTCCGCCGTAGCCGTGGCCCTGCTCTTGCTGCTGGTCGTGCCGATGATGCTGTATCATCGCTTCGAGTCGCGGGCCCAGGCCGGGGGCGAGACGGCGTCATGATCCGGAGACCGCTCTTTCTGTTCTCATTCCTGTGCTTCGGATTCGCGTTTTTCTATATTCCGATCCTCTCCATGATATTTTTCTCGTTCAATAAGTCGAGGCTGGCGACGGTCTGGGGCGGGTTCTCGACCCAATGGTATGGCAAGCTGCTGAATGACGGCCAGATCATGAAGGCGGCAATTCTATCTTTGGAAATCGCCCTCCTGAGTGCGACGCTCGCCACCGTCCTCGGCACCATGGCGGGCATCAGCCTCGCCCGGTTCAAGAGATTCCGCGGCAGGACTTTTTTCTCCGGCCTTGTCACGGCTCCCCTGATCATGCCCGAAGTCATCACCGGCATTTCCTCGCTCCTGCTCTTCATCTTCATGGCGAGGTGGATCGGCTGGCCCGGACAGCGGGGCTTCACCACGATAACGATCGCGCATATCACCTTCTCGATGACCTATGTCGCAATCATCGTTCAATCCCGGCTGTCATCAATGGACCTGTCGATCGAGGAGGCAGCCATGGACCTGGGGTCAAAGCCTTGGCAGGTGCTCAAGGACGTAACCCTTCCGATCATCTCCCCGGCAATCCTGTCCGGCTGGCTGCTGGCGTTTACGATTTCGCTTGATGACGTGGTCATAACCAGCTTCACCACCGGACCGGGCGCTACGACATTGCCGATCCTCATCTGGAGCAAAGTAAGACTCGGCGTGACGCCGGATATAAATGCTCTGGCCACTTTAGTCATCCTCGCCGTCGGAACCGGCGTTGCCTTGGCGGGCTGGCTCATGTATCGGACGGAGAAGCGACGTGAGCGCGAGGTGCAGATAGCCGTGGCGGCAAACCGATGATTCACGTCGCCACATCCGAGGGCGCCCGCCAGCTTGACCTGATCACAAGTACCCTTGGCGTTTCTCGATCCGGTCATTCGCGCTACGGGGCCGCCATGTATTTCTACATACAGGGCATGATCGGCGCCGACGCTCTTGAAGTCTATCGCATCTGCGCGCCGCTGGATCACGAGGACCCGATCAAAATTTTGGAAGCCCAAGGCCTCGCCGGCGACTTTCTTGCCGCCACCGGATCACGGCCTAAAGAGGAGAATGCCCATGGACCCAGTTAAATCCGCCGACCGCCGCATCGCTAATATCTATGAAGCACCGTTCAAGCCCTTTGTCTTTCCCGACGGCGACGCCCTCGGCGACAGTGTCCTGCAGCTCGACGACAACCTCCCCCTTGGCATCGGCTTTCATGTCTACCGCATGCCTCCCGGCATGACCACACGTCCGCACCGACACAACGGACACGAACAGTTCCTGATCCTGGAAGGAGAGTTGATTGAGAATGACGGAACCGTTTTCCGGAAGGGCGACCTCGTCTGGCTGCGGGACGGTACGGAGCATTGTTCGCACACGCCCAACGGCTGTCTGCTCGCCGTCCATATCGCTGCGTCCGAAACTGCCGTAACATGAAGTTACCCGGGACTCCACAATCCTTCCCGGACCAACTCGTCCATCGTGTCCGCTATGCCGCCGCGCAAGATGCTCAACTGCTTGGCACGATTCAGGTGGAGACGCTAACCGTCCAGGGATTAGCACTCTGGCAAAATGCCTATGCCCGGTTCGTTTTCGGAGGCTAGTACTGCATGGATTTTTATGCGACCGACGCACACTCCAATGGGATTGGTAAAGAATTAGTGCGCCGTGTCTTGGAAATATATGGTACTAAAGGTCTCGCGGCCGGGCAATTCGCCATTACTCTTCTGCTTCATGAACCACTTCGCGAAGCATCTCCGCACAAGCAGCTCCGCGGCTTTGGATACCGAGCATCTCAGCCCTTTTATCCCTGCAGCGTGGTGAAGCTCTTCTATCTTGCAGCTGCCCGGGCACGCCTGGAACAGAAATTCATCGCACCACATGAAGAACTAGATCGCGCCATGCGCGATATGATCCGCGTTTCAAGTAACACTGCCACCAACTACGTGATTGATCTCGTCACGGACACGACCGGAGACACGTTGCTCCCTGATGAAGAAAGACTGGCGTGGGAGGAGAAAAGACAATGGGTAAACCACTATTTTCGTAGCTTGGGTTGGCCGGAATTTGAAAATATCAACATAAGTCAGAAACTGATGGACGACCAGCGCTACGGGCGCGAGCGAGTGTTTGCCGGAGCCGATGGTCACAACCACAATGCGTTGACAACGGATGCAACGGCGCGACTGTTTTATGAGATCTTTACGGGTCACGTTGTAAATCAAGTCCATTCAAAATTCATCATGGAAACGCTGGAGCGCTCACTTGATGCGGAATGGATCGCTGCCGAACCGGGTGCGCAGATTAAAGGGTATTTCGGAGCGGGATTACCCCAAGGCAGCCGCCTCTGGTCCAAGGCAGGAATGACCAGCTGGACGGGCGACCCAACTGCGAGTTATCGGCGCCATGATGCCGCCTACGTGGAGTTGCCCGAAGGTACCGCATTCACGCTCGTTGCGTTTACCCAAGGCAAGGCGATCAACACCGACGAAACCTGCCTTCCAATGATAGCAGGCACGGCGGTGGATCTGATTCTCGGCCGATGAACCGCCCGGCCTTGAGGTTTATCAATCTTGTATGATAAGATGATATCTTAGCGCATGGCATGATCCATATGGGGACGCTCGTGGCTGATTCTCTGGCCTTAAACCCGGCTCCAAGTCTGACCGAGCAAGTCACTGGCAAGCTTAGGGCTGAAATTAAGAGCGGACGTTACGAAGTCGGGCAGGCAATTCCAACCGAACAGACACTTGGGTTCACGCTCGGAGTGAGCCGAACTGTAATACGCGAAGCGATTTCGCGCCTCAAGGCGGATGGGCTCATTAAGAGCCGCCAAGGATTGGGAGCCTTTGTGTCTTCCACGGTCGGCACCCAAGGGTTCCAGATTGCCGACGAAAAGGGCTTGCGCAGCGCGCGCCACATACTGGAGCTCCGAATGGGCTTGGAGGTGGAAGCCGCGGGACTTGCGGCTGCGCGACGCCAAAGCAAAAACCTGTCGGAGATGCAACGAGCCCTCAATGCGATGGAGCAGTCGGTTGTGGACGGCGCCTTGGAACGGGGCGCCGATGCCGACCTTAGCTTCCATCGTGCGATTTGCAGCGCTACCCAGAATCCTCACTTCCTTACCTTCTTCGATTATTTGCGCCCCTTTCTGCGAAAAGCGATTTTGCTATCGAGGCGGCGATCCACCGTCATTCTGAAGCGAATCGGAGATTCTCAAACCGAGCACGACCGTATTTTCACCGCCATAGACAAGCAGAGCGTGGAAGCGGCACGGAACGCGACACGAGAACATATTACGCGAACACTTAACCGCCTTTCATTGGCTAAGATAAAGGACTGAATTAAACGAACGATGGCGATTTCGACAGGGTCGCCCACTCACGAGCAAAAAAATTCGTCAGCACAGGGAGAGAAAAAATGATCAGTTTTTGGAGATGGGCTCAATCTGCGGGGCTAGTAATCGCCTTGGGATTTGCTACGGCGATGGCCGTCAGCGACGCAAAGGCAGAAACACTATTCAGGCTCGGCGTTTCGGAAGATGCGCTGACACTCGATCCGATTGCCTCTAGCGACAATCCCTCGATCTGGGCCGAACTCCTGATTTACGATACACTTATTCGTCCCGGTACAAACGGCGTCGATCTTGAACCGGGCCTTGCCGAAAAATGGACCGTGGCGCCGGATGGAAAAGAATACGTATTTACCCTGCGCGACGCGAAATTTTCCGATGGCACGCCTGTTACCGCGGACGATGTGATTTTCTCGCTTAAACGTGCAGCCGGTGAGAAATCAGATTGGGCTCGCTTCTTCAAGCCGATCACCAGTTACGAAGCTGTCGACCAGCGCACCATCAAGATGACTCTGGAAACACCGTTCACGCCGATGTTGAACAACCTTGCCCTATTCAGCGGCGCCATCCTTCCCAAATCAGCCGAAACCGACCCTGAGTTTTTTACCCATCCCGTCGGAAGCGGCCCATTTGTCCTCAAGGAATGGCGTAAGGGCGACAGACTCGTGCTCGCCAAAAATCCTCACTACTGGCAGCAGGGCAAGCCGGCGGTCGATATGGCCGAAGTGCAAGTCATCAGCGAGGACAACTCCCGCATACTGAAGCTTCAGGCGGGAGAACTGGATGCTATTATCAACGTACCGTTCAACCAGTTGAAACAGCTGCAGTCCACCGCCGGGATCAAGACGTCAGCGGCAGACGTATTCAGGGTTGAATTCGTGCAGCTCAATACCAAAAAGAAGCCCTTCGATGATCAAAAGGTAAGGCAGGCACTCAATTATGCCATCGACAAACAAGGTATTGTCGACAGCGTTATCTTCGGTAACGCTGTTCCGGCGGTGTCCTCAATATCCATCATGCGGTATCACAACACCGATTTAAAACCTTATGCTTACGACCCCGACAAGGCAAAGGCGCTGCTGGCCGAAGCCGGCCTCGCCGAAGGGTTCTCAACGACAATGCTATTGCCGGCGGGGGATTCCACCCTACGGAATGTAGGCGCCGTCATCCAGGACAACCTCCAGAAAATTGGCGTCAAGGTTGAACTCCAAACCCTGGAAGGTGGGGCGCAATGGGACACGACCAAGTCCGGGAACTATGATATGTCGCTGAGCTATGCGACGAGCGATACGATCGATCCGGACCAACTCGTCGGCTTCACCATGGTGAATCCGGAACGGGCAAACGCTTATCACACGGAATGGAAAGACGATCGCGTGAACGAACTTTACGAGGCGGAACGCAAAACGCTCGATGGTCCGGAACGCGAAGCGCAGTTCAAGGAGATCGAAGCCCGGGTCCACGAGGGCGCTCCCTATATCTTTCTCTATCATCAGCGGGCTGCCTATGCCTGGCGCGACAATGTTGAAGGCTTCGCCGTCCTTCCGACTTCGAATTACCGGCTGGAAGATGTGAAGATGAAGTAATCGTCATGGCGACGGCGGTTGCAGGAGAGTGCAACCGCCGGGCGGCTCTGGGAACGGCAGTGGAGCTAGCCGGTAATGTATCTTCTTCGCTTCACGATCCTTCGCTTCGTTCAAATGCTACCAGTCCTAATCGGCATTACGCTGTGTGTCTTTTTACTGTTGCGCGTTATGCCGGGGGATCCTGCGACACTCATTCTGGGCCGCCGGGGCACGGCGGAGGATATTGCGCGGCTTACCGCCCAGCTTGGGCTCGACCGTCCCCTCTGGCAGCAGTATCTGATGTTCCTTTGGGATATCGCCAAAGGCAGCCTCGGTCAGTCAATTGCCTACCGTGCACCAGTCAGCGCGATCATCATGGAGCGTCTGCCGGCAACACTATTGCTCGTCGCGTACAGCACGGTCCTTACCGTTCTGATAACTGTTCCTTTGGCCATTTTCGTCGCCATGCGGAAGGATCGGCCAGCGGATCTGCTGGTGAAAGGTTTGTTTGTTGTGTTGATGTCCCTGCCCCCATTCTGGCTGGGTATTCTTCTTATTCTACTCTTCAGCATCAAGCTGCATTGGTTTCCGGTCTCCGGATACGGCTCGAACATCATTGAAAACATCTGGTATCTTTTTCTTCCAGCACTGGTTATTGCACTGGCGACCTCTGCGCTCACTATCCGCAGCTTGCGCAGCAGCATTATAGCGGTGGCCACGGCCGACTACGTGGACACCGCCCGCGCCAAGGGCCTCAGGCCTGGCACCGTGATGCGCCGCCATATCCTGCGAAATTCGCTCGTCAGCACGGTATCCGTTCTTGCTGTCCACACGAGCTGGATTATCGGGGGCACGGTTGTGGTGGAATCGGTATTCGCCGTGCCCGGCCTGGGTTACCTCCTGGTGTCTTCCATTTTCACCCGCGATTACCCGATGGTACAGGGACTCACGGTGACCTTCGCCATGCTGGTGGTTTTAATCAGCCTCCTGACGGATATTGCCTATGCGTTGATTGATCCCCGGGTTCGTTATGATTAGCGCCAAGGCTGCGTCACGGAACTTCTCGCTCGTAACCGGCGTCGTGATGCTCATTTTTATGCTGATCGCCATGACGATTGGGCCGTTCATCAATTCCTACGATCCGTTGGCAATCGACCTCGCCGCCGCTCTCGGTCCACCTAGCACTAGCCATTGGCTCGGAACCGACAATCTGGGCCGGGACATACTCGCCCGCATCCTTGCTGCCGCATGGATCGACATGCAAATCGCTCTCGTCTGCGTGGCGTTGCCGTTCGCAGTCGGAACTCTCGTCGGTGCGACCTCCGGCTACATCGGAGGGCGGACGGACGCCGTGATCATGCGATTGATCGACATTCTCTGGGCATTTCCGTTCTACGTTCTGGTGATAGCGATTGTGGGTAGTCTTGGGCCGGGCCTCGGGAACATGTATTTGGCATTCACCCTGGTGGTCTGGATTTCCTTTGCACGTATCGTTCGCGGCGAGGTGCTGGTCGTTAAAAGTTCCGAGTATGTCCTGGCAGCACGCTTGCTAGGCTTCAGCCATGGGCGCACGATCCTGCGTCATGTCCTGCCAAACGTCATCACTCCGGCCATCATTTATGCCATGGCGGATGTGGTGCTCACCATCCTCGCTGTCACTTCCTTGAGCTTCCTCGGCCTTGGAATCCAGCCGCCCACGCCAGAATGGGGCTTGATGATCTCGGAAGGGCGCAACTTCATCTTCGATGCATGGTGGATATCTACATTTCCCGGTCTTGCGATTATCTATGTCGGGATCGCGTTTACGCTTCTGGGAGACGGACTAGACGATCTCCTGCGCCCCAAGACCTGAAACCCATGATCAATCAGCCGCTCCTCTCCATCCAAAATCTGACGACTGTGTTCGATCTTCCCGGCCGCTCGGTGCGTGCAGTTGATGACGTATCATTCGATATCGGTCATGGCGAGGTTTTCGGACTGGTTGGAGAAAGCGGGTGTGGAAAAAGCGCGACCTGCCGCTCGATCCTAAGGCTTTTTGCAGGCGCGCCGGCGCGCATTGCCGGAGGATCAATATTGTTTAACGGCCGTGACCTGTTGGGGTTTGACGAAATGAGAATGTGCGACGTGCGCGGCGCGGAGATTTCGATGATTTTCCAGGATCCGATGACGTCGCTCAATCCGACCATGCGCATCGGTGAGCAGATCGCCGAAGGATTGCGCCACCATCAAGGACTCAGCGCCTCTCAAAGCCGTCGCGTGGCGCAGGATCTTCTCGGTCAAGTCGGTGTGGCGCGGCCTGAAACCCGCGTTGCCGACTATCCACATCAATTCAGCGGTGGCATGCGGCAACGCGTCATGATCGCTATCGCGCTCGCCTGTCGGCCTAAGCTCCTGATCGCCGACGAGCCGACGACTGCGCTCGACGTCACCATACAGGACCAGATCCTCAAGCTCTTGCTGCGCATTCGGGATGAATACCGAATGACTATTCTGCTCGTCACTCACGACCTTGGTGTCGTGGCGCAGACCTGCGACCGCGTGGCGGTCATGTATGCTGGCCGTATTGCTGAACTTTCCGACACACGCAGTTTGCTCAAACATTCCCGTCATCCCTATACACAGGCACTTCTCAACTCTATTCCTGGACAGGAAGAAGCCGCGGCCGAGCTGGTGCCAATCCCCGGCTCACCACCGGATTTGAGTGCTCCTCCGGCTGGTTGCCGTTTCCATCCACGTTGCAGCTATGCAATCTTGGAGTGCACGGCAGG
>Ga0136617_10000629_pt1 | contig 30080 bp, 25 predicted proteins | sample AntDrymUQ3222106_2_FD_129672 | JGI IMG/M metagenome (GOLD analysis project Ga0136617, IMG submission 129672) | Polar desert sand microbial communities from Dry Valleys, Antarctica - metaG UQ322 (21.06) | ecosystem: Environmental > Terrestrial > Soil > Desert | place: Antarctica: Dry Valley... | reverse complement strand
CTAGTACTACAGAGACACTTGTTTGAGCGACCTGTGAAGATGCCGCGAGCGGGCGCCGAGCGGAGCGCTCGTGACCTGCGAGTTCTTTATGATCAACATATAACTGTCCCTGTAGTACTAGGGTCGCCTTCATGACGGGTAGTGCGCCGCCCGGTCCGGTCCCGTCCGCGGTGATGCGGGAGGTCCTCGGTCACTTCGTGACCGGGATCGTGGTGGTCACCGCGACCGGCCCGGACGGCCCGGTCGGGTTCACCTGCCAGTCGTTCGCCTCGCTGTCGCTGGACCCGCCGCTGGTCAGCTTCGCCCCCGCCCGGTCGTCGACGACATGGCCGCGGATCCGCGAGGCCGGCGCGTTCTGCGTGAACGTGCTCGCCGCCGATCACCAGGAGCTCAGCGTCGGGTTCGCCCGCTCCGGGGGGGACAAGTTCACGGGCGTGCCGTGGCGGCCCGCGCCCTCGGGTGCGCCGGTGCTCCGCAGCGTCAGCGCGTGGATCGACTGCACGCTGTGGAACGAGTACGACGGCGGCGACCACACCATCGCCGTCGGGCGGGTCCTCGACCTCGGCGCCGACCCGGCGCGGCTGCCGCTGCTGTACTACCGCGGCCGCTACGGCGTGACGGCCGACCCGGAGGGGTCACCGTGACCCCTACCGCACCGGAATGACCCCGGAGCGTTGATCAGGTCGTCCGGGAGGGGTCCAGCAGGGCGCGCACGGCCGCCGGACCGTCGACGGTGAGTGCAGCCGCGGCCACCTCGGCTGCGGACTTCGCGTCGAGGGCGCGGACGACCTGCTTGACCGCCGGGACGGCGCGGGGAGCCACGCTGAGCTCGCGGACCCCCAGCCCGACGAGCAGCGCCGCGGCCCGCTCGTCGGTGGCGACCTCGCCGCAGACCGCGACCAGCGCCCGTTCCCCGGCTCCGCGACAGACCGCGTCGATCAGGCGCAGCACCCCCGGGTCGAGCGAGTCGGCCAGGCCCGCGACGGCGGCGTTGCCCCGCTCGGCGGCCAGCGCGTACTGCGTGAGGTCGTTGGTGCCGATGCTGAGGAAGTCCACGTGCGGGGCGAACGCCGCCGCCTTGAGCGCGGCCGCCGGCACCTCGACCATGATCCCGACATGCAGCCCGGCCGAGTGCCCGCGGCCCTCGGCGGCCACCACCTCGTCCAGCAGCCGGCGCGCGTCGAGCAGCTCACCGACCGTGCTCACCATCGGGAACATCAGGCTCACCGGGGTGTCGTGCGCGACCCGGACGGCGGCCAGCAGCTGGTCGGCGAGCAGGTCCGGCCGGGTCCGAGACGCGCGGATTCCCCGCACCCCGAGGAACGGGTTGGCCTCGGCGGGCAGCGGCAGGTAGGGCAGCGGCTTGTCGCCGCCGACGTCGAGGGTGCGCAGGGTGATCCGCTTCCCGCCGAGCGCGGCCGCGATCGCGCGGTAGGCCGCCTCCTGCTCGTCGACGTCCGGGGCGGCCGCGCGGTCGAGGAACAGGAACTCGGTGCGCACGAGCCCGACCAGGTCGGCGCCCTGGTCGGCGGCCGCCGTTGCGTCGGCCGTCGAGCCGACGTTCGCGCCGACGAGCACGGCGACGCCGTCGCGCGTCGCGGCCGGGGCGGCGGCTCGCGCGCGGGCGGCCCGGTCCCGCCCGGCCTGGTCCTCGGCCCGGTCGCGGAAGGCCTTGACGGCGTCGGCGGGCGGGTCGATGACGAGCTCGCCCGTCGCGCCGTCGAGGGCGATCGGGGTGCCGTCCGCGACGTCGAGCACCGCGGCGCCCGCCCCGAACACCGCCGGCACGCCACGGGCCCGGAGCAAGATCGCGCTGTGCGCAGTCGGGCTGCCCCCGGCGAGGACGACAGCGGCCACCTGGGCCGGGTCCAGGGCCGCGGCCTGCGCCGGGGTGAGGTCGGCAGCCACGAGGACGTGGGCGGGGCCGTCGCTGTGCTCCGGGACGTCGGCCGGTGTGCCCACAAGGGCCCGGAGCACCTGTTCGCCAACCGCTCGGACGTCGGCACCGCGTGCCGCGAGGTAGGGATCGGGTAGCGCGTCGAACACGGACGCCACCCAGTCGACGGCCTCGGACCAGGCCTGCGGGGCGGACGCACCCGCGTCGATCTCAGATTGGGCGTCGTCGAGCAGTTCGGGGTCGTCGAGCAGCACCAGGTGCGCATCGAAGATCGCCGCCTCGGCCGGGCCCAGCTCGCGAGCGGCGACGTCGCGGCCAGCCCGGATGTCGGCGCCAGCGGCATCGAGGGCGCGCTGCAGGCGGGACCGCTCGGTGGCCGGGTCGGTGGCCGGGTCGTCCGGCACCACCACCGGTGCGGGAGCGGCACGCTTCGGGCCGATGCCGATCCCTGGGGACCCCGGACGGGGGCTCGTGTCTCCAGAAATGACCGACTCAGGCACCAGATCGTGCCGACTCGCGAGGGTGTGGAGGGCGTGGAGGGTGGCGGGGGCGTTCTCTCCCGAGGCGGTGATCTCTATGCGGTGGCCGGGGAGGGCTGCCAGGGTGGTTACCTGGGTCAGGCTGGTGGCCGAGACCCACGGGGAGGCGGTGGTGGCGTTGCGCAGGCGCACCTCGGCGCCCAGCTCGCGGACGAGCGCGACGAGGCGGGCAGCGGGGCGCGCGTGCAGCCCGTGCGGGTCGGTGACGGTGAAGGACTCGACGACCGCCGCCCCTCCGTCGGCTGGTGCCGCAGTCGGCGTGAGCGGCCCCAGCTGCGCGAGCTTTCCGGCGAGCGCGTTCGCCGCCTCCGCGGCCACCTCCGCGCGCCCGGCGCCGCCCGCCGCCGCCACCGCGGCGACGACGAGCCCCTCCACCAGCGGCGCGGGACACAGCACCACCCGGTCGCGGGCGGCCGAGTCCCTGAGCATGTCCAGCGCCAGCTCGGCGGAGAGGATGGCGCTGCCCAGGTCCATCAGCACGACGACGCCGGCGCCGGTGTCCGCCACTGTGATCGCGGCGGCGATGGCCACCGCGTCGGTACCGAACGCGTCCTCATGCAGCTCACCCAGCCCGGCGGCCACCTGGATCCTCAGCTCCCCCGACGCCATCTCGCGGGCCAGCTCGACCGCGGCCATCGCCAGGTCCCGGCTGTGCGCGACGACGACGAGCCCGACCCGCGCGGATCTCACGGCATCCTCCGTCCCGGGAACGCGCGCCCATTGTGGTCCTCGCAGACCCCGTGGCCCCTGTGCAGACCACATTCGGCGCGCGGTGCCGGTGCACACCCGGCACCTACCGGTCTCCTGTTCATGCCAGCGTGGCCGCGGTGGCCGCCACCAGCAGCGCCGCCGAGGTCGCCCCGGGATCCTGGTGCCCGATGCTGCGCACACCCAGGAAGCTGGCCCGGCCCTTGCGCGCGAGCATCGGCGTGGTGGCGTCGCGCCCGGCGTCAGCCGCCGCAGCCGCGGCCCGCAGCGCCCCGCCGAGGGCGTCGCCGGCGCCCAGCGCGGCGTCGAGCGCGTCGACCGCGGGGGCGAGCGCGTCGTACATCGTCTTGTCCCCCGCCGTGGCCTTTCCCCGCGCGACGACCCCGTCGAGCCCGGCGCGCAGTGCCGCCGCGAACCCGGCTCCGTCGAGGGCGTCGGCGTCCCCGGCGCCCGCGGCCATCCGCAGGAAGAACGTGCCGTACAGCGGCCCGCTCGCGCCGCCGATCGTGCTGACCAGCGTCATCCCGACCTGTTTGAGCAGCGCCGCCGGATCGGCGGGTGGGCTCTCGTCGAGCCTCGCGAGCACGGCCTTCATCCCGCGGGCCATGTTGGACCCGTGGTCGGCGTCGCCGATGGCGGAGTCGAGCCGGGTGAGCAGCTCCTCGTTCTCCGCGATCGCGACGGCGAAGGTGCGGACCCACCGCTCGAGCGCTGCGGAGTCGATCACGGCGGGGGCGGCCATCACGCCCCCCAGCGCAGGCCCGAGGTACGGACGGGTGCGTCCCAGAGCCGGAGCAGCTCGTCGTTCAGCCTCAGCAGCGTTACCGAGCAACCGGCCATCTCCAGGCTGGTGACGTAGGAGCCCACCAGCGACCGGACGACCGTCACGCCGGACTTCTGCAGGATCGTCGCCACCTCGTGGTACATCAGGTACAGCTCCAGCAACGGTGTGCCGCCCATGCCGTTGACGAACGCGAGCACCCCACCCCTTGCGGTGAAGTCGAGATCGGCGAGGATCGGCTCGATGAGCTGCTCGGCGACCTCCCGGGCGGGCATCGCCGGCATTCGGTGGCGGCCGGGCTCGCCGTGGATGCCGATGCCGATCTCGATCTCGTCGTCGGGCAGCTCGAACGTCGGCCGCCCGGCTGCCGGCACCGTGCACGACGTGAGTGCCATGCCCATGCTGCGGCCCGCGGAGTTGACCCGGCGCGCGACGTCGGCGACACCGGCAAGATCACGGCCCTCGTCGGCGGCCGCTCCGGCGATCTTCTCCACCAGCATGGTGACGCCGACCCCGCGCCGGCCCGGTACGCCGGTGCCGCACTGGACCGCGACGTCGTCGTCGGTGACGACCGCGACCACCTCGACACCGGTCTCCATGACCGCGAGCTCGGCCGCCATCTCGAAGTTCAGCACGTCGCCGGTGTAGTTCTTGACGATGTGCAGCACGCCCGAGTCGCCGTCGACTCCGCGGGTGGCCGCGAGCATCTGGTCGGGCACGGGGGAGGTGAAGACCTCCCCGGCGCACGCCGCGTCGAGCATTCCGGGCCCGACGAACCCGCCGTGCAGCGGTTCGTGCCCGGAGCCGCCGCCGGAGATCAGGCCGACCTTGCCCCGTACCGGCGCGTCAGCGCGGTAGACGATCTTGTGCTCGTGGTCGACCCGCAGCTCCGGGTGGGCCGCGGCAACCCCGCGCAACGCCTCAGCAACGACGTCGGCCGGATCGTTGATCAGTTTCTTCACCGCAACCCCTCTTCGAATGCTCTTCGGCAATGTCGAACGGCGTGCGGGGATACGCTACACTGCTGTGACGGGCGGGCACAACATCGCCATCGCACCCTCGGCAGGAGGCGCCGTGATCCATTCCGTGGACCGCGCGATGCGCATCCTCGCCGTGCTGGCGGGCCGCCGGATGAGCCTGGGCGAGATCGCGAGCCGCCTCGACCTCGCGCCGTCCACCACGCACGGCATCGTCCGCACGCTGCTCGCGCACGGCATGGTGGTCCAGGAGCGCGACTCCGGGCACTATCGGCTGGGTCCGGGCACGCTGCGGCTGGGCACCGTCTACCTCGACACCCTCGAGCTGCGGGCGCGCGTCGCGGGCTGGGCGGGCGAGCTCGCGCGGCGCACCGGCTGCGCCGTCCGCACCGGGGTGCTGCTGCTGAGCGACGTCGTGGTCGTCGCGCACGAGCCGCGGCCCGACGGTGTCCGGCAGATGCCGGAGGTCGGGATCGTGATCCCGGCGCACGCGTGCGCGCTGGGCAAGGCGCTGCTCGCGCACGAGCCCGGCACGGCCCCCACGCTGCACGCCATGACCGGCGAGACGATCACCGACGCCGCGGCGCTGGAGGCCGAGCTGCACCACGTGCGCCGCACCGGGATCGCCACCGAGGTGGAGGAGGCCGTCATCGGCGAGTGCGGGCTCGCCGCCCCGGTGGCCGACGCGACCGACGTGGCCGGTGCGATCGGGCTCGTCGTCGCGAGCAGCGGGTGGCCGCTGCCCGGCACCGCACTCGACGCCCTGCGTGACACCGCCCGCGCCGTCTCCCGCGAGCTCGGCGCGACCGCATGGCCACCCGCCGCCGCGATCTCGGGCCCCGCGTCGGCGTGAGCGCCCCGGCCGGAGCGGTCTCGGACTCGCCGCCGTCGCCCGACCCGCCTACATCACCCCCAGGCGCGCGGCCGAGCTCGGCGGGCGCTGCGGCACGGATGAATTGCGAACCGCAGTTATTCAAGCAGTTCACGTAAAGCGTGTTCGTCGGGGACTTAACGCGGACGAGCCACGCACTTTAATGGAGCCTTGCCAGATCAACTAAACCTCGTCAACAGCGGGGACCCGTTCAGTTACCGGTTCCCCAGTTTTGTTCGTCGCGAGAAAGACCGCAGCAAGGGCAACAAGATCTACGGTCCCCAGGATAGTACCAGAAACACTAAAGCCAGACTTGATCAGAAAAGTCGCGCATCCGAGAAACGAGAGCGAAATCAGCAGTGCAGCAAGCTGCCCGATACGAACCGTTCTATAATGAAGCACTTGCTCGCGTTTCGCAAGATCAATCTTGGTCTGTTCCTTATATCGAACCAGCTCCGCCTGAGTATATAATTGTGGCAGCTTCAGGGACTTGGCCACCTAGTCCTCACCCTCCGAGTACCGATCGGCGCTTATCGAAAAGTCAGCCTATTGTCGCAATTCCCAATCCTTTCGCCGCGCGGCCGCAATCCTGCGCCAAGCTGGCTGTTGCGCAGAATCGATAATGCCCACGGCAACTGCCACGCCAGCCATGGCTGCGAGCCCTAGAACGGATATCGAAAGTACTGAAGGATTCACAACAAGGTAGATGAGTCCGCCAAAAATTGCTGCGACAGCTACTAAGCTCAAAATTACGGCGAAGATCCGTCCAACTTCACGCCTCCACCTCGCGTACTCAACAGCTGGCGACGCCCACTCACTAGAAGTGTCAGCTGTTAATTCAATAAGCTGAAATCCTGCCCGATCCATATAGTTATCTACAGCTACGAAGTATGTGTCAACCGCACGTCCGGATAGGCTACTTTGCGTTGTGCCAGCGAGGTTTAAGATACTGCCGGCTCCGTGCAATAAGGCCCATACTCGCGTCGCCGGGCGACCCGCCACCTCGTCACCGTCCCATGGCCAACCGAGTGTTCCCACGCATCCTCCCCGATGGGCACGAGATATACAACAACTAGTTAAGTCGATCTTGCCAGGTGGAGCACACTGTCTGTTCCGACAGCACTTCAGTGGGGAGACCATCCTCGGCGAGTGCGGGCTCGCCGCCCCACTGGCCGACGCCACGGACGTGGCCGGCGCGATCGGGCTCGTCGTCGCGAGCAGCGGGGCCGCCGCCCGATACCGCTCTCGCGGCCCTCCGCGACACCGCCCACGCCGTCTCCGCGAACTCGGCGCGACCACCTTGTCACCTGGTCATCCGCCGCCTTGGTCGCGGGCTCAGCGTCGTGAACCGTGCGCTGGCCGTCTGATCTGCATCGGACCCGCCCGATGTTGCCGATCTCGAACAGCCGTCCAAGGTGATCACCAGTGCCTACGTGGCGCACGCGCATCGAGCAACGCTGACACAGCGTCAGCGGGTTCTCGGGAGGATGCACGCTCAGAATCGGCGCTCTGGCACGCGTCCCCGGGACCCGGGACGCGACGACGCTTCTCCGATCATCGCTTCGTCGATCGTCGTCGCGTCGAGGAAACAGTAAGCCCAGCTCTCCCCCGGTTCACCGGACGTGACGAGCGGATGATCCGACTGCTCGTGGTGGCCACGGGCGTGCTGACCCGGCGATGAGTCACAGCAGCCGACGGCACCACAGGTGAGACAGATCCGCAGGTGCACCCACGATTCACCTGCGCGCAGGCATTCCGCGCACCCCTCCGATGAGGCCAGTACCGGCCGGCTCGCGGCGCCGTGCGGGCAGCCAGCATCCACCGGGGACCAGGAGTAGTGGAGCAGCCGGGTGGTGTCGATCGGGGTGTGGGCCGAGGACGGGGTGGGACGGTGCGTGCCGAGCTGACGGAGCACGGTGTCGATGAGCCGGACACGGGTGGCAGGCTCCGGGTCCACAACGAGGTTGACACCGGCCTCGGCGAAGTCGTCGAGGTCGGCGGTGTCGAGTGAGCGAGCCACGATCGGGGCTGCGGTGAGGGGCCGGACGACGTCGGCCACCCGCGCGATGTTCTCCGACTCATCCTCGGCGATCACCACGACCCGTGCCGACGGCACCCCGGCCTCGCGCAGGATGTGCAAATGCAGCGGATCCCCTCGGACCACGGCGAGGCCCACGGCCTCCGCCTCGGCGGCGCCGCCGGGGTTCAGGGTCGTCATGACGACGTCGACACCGCGGGCTTGCAGCTCTCGGCCCAGCTCGATGGTCGCGCTGCCCCACCCGATGAGGACGGCATGCGCGGCCCGGGGCACGTCCTGCGCCATCGGGTCGCGGGCAGCGAACGCGACCGGCCGCCGGTCGCGTTCACCCGCGACGAGGCGGCGGCCGGCCCACACCAGCAGTGGAGTGACCGTCATCAACAGCACGGTGGTGGCGACGAAGACCTGCGAGCCCTGCTCGCCGAGCCCGGCCGGGCTGAGCCCGACGGCGGCCCCGACAGTCACCAGCACGAAGGAGAACTCGCCGACCTGCCCGACGAGCAGCCCGGTCGCTACCGCCGGGCGCCACCCGACCCGCAACGGCACCAGGGCCACCGTCGTCGTCACCGTCTTGAGCACCAGGACCACCGCGGCGGCCAGGAGCACCAGCGGCACGTTCGCCAGCAGGAACCTGACGTCGAGCAGCATGCCGACGGACAGGAAGAACACCGCGGAAAAGATGATCTGCAGCGGCAGCACTTCGGCGAAGGCGTGCGTGCTGTGCCGGCTCTCGCTCACCAGGAGCCCGGCGAGGAAAGCTCCGAGCGACACGCTCACCCCCGCGAGCGCTGTGAGATAGGCCGTACCCAGGCAGATCGCCACGACCGCGAGCAGGAACACCTCCGGCGAGCACAGCGCCGCGACCCGTTCCAACACGCGCGGCATGACTCGGCGCGCGACGAGCAGCACCACCGCGATCACCGCGACGGCCACCCCGAGTGCCCGCACCACGGCGAACGGACCCTCGCCGCCGCCGGTGCCGAGCAGCGGTACCACCAGCACCATCGCGACAACGGCGAGGTCCTGGAAGATCAGAACCGAGAGCGCCAGACGCCCCCGGACGGTCTGCGTCTCCCCGGCATCGGTGGTGATCTTCAAGGCGATCGCCGTGGACGACAGCGCGATGAGGAAACCGGTGAAGACGCCGACCCGCCAGTCGCCGCCGAGGATCACGACGACGCCCGTCCCGGACGCGGTCGCCAGCACGACCTGAGCGCCGCCACCGAATACTATCCAGCGCCACACCCGCGCGAGGCGCTGGAGGGAGAACTCGATACCGATCGTGAACAGCAGGAGGATGACCCCGACCTCGGCCGCCGCCTCGACCACACCCTGGTTCATGACCAGTCCGGTCTGCGCCGGGCCGATGAGAACGCCGGCGAGGAGGAACCCGACGATCGGTACCACCTTGACCCGCACGCTGAGGTAGCCGATCACGGCAGCGGCGATCACCAACACGGCGCTGGCACTCAGGTAGGCGGGCACCCCCTCACCAGCCGCCAGCACCGCGAGAGCCGTTTCCGGTACCGCTCTGGTGAGCAACGACTCCACCTGGCTACCTCCTCGTTCACCACTCCGGGAAGGACCGGACCGTCACCGACCGGGCCGCCCGTCAGGGCACGCTCCGGGGACGATCACCATCGATCAACAGGTCCGGGTTGGTCCGCACGACGCAGTTCGCGTCCCGGGCAGCGCTGAGGTGAACCTGGGCAGCGTCGACACCGTCTCCTCACCAGGGACATCACGAATGGTAAGTGACGCGAGCCGGTCGTCACCCCAGATCGATCCGCAGGGGTCACCGTGACCCCCACCGCCCTGAGTGCTTCACGCGGGCGGCTGCACAGGGTGCTCAGGGTGTGCAGCCACCCGAGTGAGCGGTGATCGGGTTCAGGGCCCGTTGATCAGGTGTGCGAGGGGTTTGCGCCGCGGGACCCGGTCGGGGTCGATCCAGCACGGTGGGAGGAACTCCGGTAGCCCGTCACGGATCTGGACACACCATCCGGGGTGGTGCAGCAGCCGGTGGTGGGCGGTGCAGAGCATCACGCAGTTGGTCAGACAGGTCGGACCACCGTCCTGCCAGGGGCGGATGTGGTGCACCTCGCACCACGACACCGTCCGCCCACACCCGGGAAACGCACACCCCCGATCACGGGCGGCCACCGCCCGACGCAACCCGTCGGGGATGGTGCGCTTGCTCCGCCCGACATCCAACGGCTGCCCGGTCCCGTTCATCACGATCGGGATGACCGCGGCGTCGCAGGCCAGCATCCGCAGCGCCTCCGGGGTGAGGGTGCCGCCGAAGTCCAGCATCGCCGCCCGCGCCCGCTCCTGCAGGTCCTCCCACGACAGGAGCACGTTCAGGTGCGGGCGCGACCCGCCCGCGTCGGGGAGGTCGGCGTGGTCGAGGACATACCCGCAGACCTCGGCCAACGCCTCGGCCTGCCGCTGCGGCGTGCTCCGATCGTCATCCCCGGTCAGGGGTTTCGACCCGGCGTCCACCGCGGTGGCGATCGCGTCGTAGAGGGCGGCGTCGTCGAACCGCCCGCTGATCCGCCCACCCGACCCGTCCCGGTTCCGAGACAGGGTCAGCTCGTTGACCGGGGCTGGGGGGCGGTCGTCGGGGGCGGGCCCGTCCTGATCGAGGACCTCGACCAACCGCGTCCCGTACGCCGACAACTCACCGGGGGCGTTAACCGTGGCCTTGTCGGCCAGCTCCGCCTCCGCACCGGCCCACACCGACGGCGACAGCCGCCCCGCGGCGTCCGACGCCAGGACCTTCGCGATCGCCTCCACATGCCGCAACCCGACCTGCCCGGTCGTGAACACCTCCGCGGTGGCCGGCAGCCGCGCCGGCAGGGGTTGCCCGTCGAGCCCCACCCGGGCACACACCTGCTCCGCGGCCACCACCCGGCGTCGAGCCTCGAAACGGTCCCAGCCCAACAGGTCGGCCACCGCCGCGGTCGGGCTGCGGTAGCCCCGCTCGAGGAACGCCCCACGCCGGTCCAGATCCGCGATCACCCCGACCGCGAGACGGTCGACCCGGCGGGTGACGCCCTCACAGAACGTCAACGCCGACAACAACTCCGCATCCGAGGCACCCGGGCCCGCGGCCGCGGACAGCGCGTCCAGCCCCGCAGCCAGGGCGGTGTGCGCGGAGGTCAGCGGGCTGTCGGTCACACCAGGATCATCCCCGCCGCCACCGACAGTTCCGGCCCCTCCGACCACCGCCCTGGAGAATTTTTTCAAGATTTTTCCTGGGAGCCTGTCGGTGAACCACAGCGGACCCAGGTGGTCTGGGCGATCGGGGTAAGACGGTTGAGGGTCACCGTGGTCACACGCACCGACAACACCCCCGGGTCCGCGATGCCACCCGCCGATGACGGAACCGACATCTCGGCTGGGGGCGGCGCCCGTCCCCCACGCCCACCCCACCGAGACCGGACAGATCAGCCGCCTGAAGACGTCTACCAACAGGCTCTGAAAGCGGGCTGCACGTCCGTGACACCCTGGTGCCCGGCATGAACAGGATAGGAATCGGGCTGGCCGCCGTCGCCCGGCCCGCCTACATCACCTCGGGGCGGGCGGCCGACCTCGGCGGGCGCCGTGGCGTCGAGGACCTGCGGGCCCGCACCCACGCGGTGCTCGACGCCGCGTATGCCGCGGGGGTGCGCTATCTCGACGCCGCTCGTTCCTACGGGCGCGCCGAGGAGTTCCTCGCCGGCTGGCTGGCCGCGCACCCCGAGGTCGACGACGTCGAGATCGGCTCGAAGTGGGGCTACCGCTACGTCGGCGACTGGCGGCTCGATGCGGACGTGCACGAGGTGAAGGACCACTCGCTCGCCGCGTTCACCACCCAGCTCGCCGAGACCGAGGCGCTGCTCGGGCCCCGGCTCGGGGTCTACCACGTGCACTCGGCCACCCTCGACACCGGCGTGCTCGACGACGCCACGCTGCATCGCGCGCTGGCCGGGCTGGCCGAGCGCGGCGTGCGGGTGGGCGTGTCCACCTCGGGCCCCGCGCAGGCCGACACGATCCGCCGCGCCCTGGAGGTGCGGGTGGCCGGGACACCGCTGTTCACCTCGATCCAGGCGACGTGGAACGTGCTCGAACCCTCCGCGGGCCCCGCGCTCGCCGAGACGGCCGCGGCCGGCGTCCGGGTGATCGTCAAGGAGGCGGTGGCGAACGGGCGGCTCACCCCCGGCGGGGCCGACACCTCCGCTGCCCGGCGGGCGGGCGCGCTCGCCGCCGAGCTGGGCGTCCCGACCGACAAGCTCGCGATCGCGGCCGCGCTCGCCCAGCCGTGGGCGTGGTGCGTGCTATCCGGCGCCGTCGACGCCAGTCAGGTGGCGAGCAACGTAGCCGCGGCGCGGTGGTCACTGCCCGCCCACGAGGCCGACGCGCTCGGCGCGCTCGCCGAGGATCCCGCTGCCTACTGGTCGGCCCGCTCCGCCCGCGCCTGGAGCTGACGGGGCCGCATCGTTATTCATCTTTTGTTGAGATTCTCGTCAACCGGCGTTACCGTGGGTCATGAACACGACCCCGGCCGCCGTCATCGGCCTCGACCGCTCCGACGCCCGGCGGCTGCCCCTGGTGGGTGGCAAGGCGGCGAGTCTCAGCGAGCTCATCGCGGCGGGGTTTGCGGTGCCCGGCGGGTTCTGTGTCACCACCCCGGCCTACACGCAGGCCGCGACCGCCGCTGGGCTGGACCAGATCCTCCGCGGAAGCACCGCAGCGGATCCCACGACGCTCGGCGAACGCGCCCGCGCAGTACTACTCGCCGCGCCCGTGCCGGCCGAGGTCGCAGCCGCGGTGGCGTCGGCCTACGCGAACCTGGGAGCCGACCCGCCCGTCGCCGTCCGGTCCTCGGCGACGGCCGAGGACCTGCCCTGGGCCAGCTTCGCCGGACAGCAGGACACCTACCTCAACATCGTCGGCGTCGACGCGGTGCTCGACGCGGTCCGCCGCTGCTGGGCCTCGCTCTGGACCGACCGGGCCGTGAGCTACCGCTCGAGCGCGGGGATCGACCACCGCACCGTCGCGCTCGCGGTCGTGGTGCAGCGGATGGTCGACGCGCAGGTTGCCGGCGTGCTCTTCACCGCCGATCCGGTCACCGGCAGGCGCACCCGCACCGTCATCGACGCCAGCCCCGGCCTGGGCGAGGCCGTCGTGTCCGGTGCGGTGAACCCCGACCACGTGGTCGTCGAGGGCGATGGCACGATCACCGAGCACCGCCTGGGCGACAAGGCCGTGCAGGTGCGGGCGCTGCCGGGCGGCGGCACGGAGCAGGTCGCCGGAATCACCGGCGCCGGGCAGCCGTGCCTGTCCGAGCCGCAGATCCACGAGCTCGTCGCGCTCGGGCGGCGCGTCGAGGCCCACTGCGGCGCCCCGCAGGACATCGAGTGGGCGCTCGACGGCGCCGGCGCGTTGTGGCTGACCCAGTCCCGACCGATCACGACGCTGCACCCGCTGCCGCCACCGACCGGTGACGGGCTGCGCGTGTACCTCTGCGTCAGCCTCGCTCAGGGGCTGACGCGGCCGATGACCCCGATGGGGGTCTCGGCGTTCCGGGTGATCGCCTCGACCGGGGCCCGGAAGGGGTTCGGGGTGCCGGTCGCCGACCCGGTCGCCGGGCCACCCGCGCTGACCGTCGCCGGCGGGCGCCTCTTCGTCGACATCACCCCCGTGCTTCGCAGCAGTGTGGGTCGGACCGTGGTCCCCCGAGTGCTCGACGTCATGGAGGCCCGCTCGGCGGTCGTGCTCCGAGCGCTGTTCGACGAACCGGCACTCGCCGTGCACACGACGTCACGGCGGCCGGCCGCCCGGCGCGTGCTGCGGGTGCTGGTGCGCTACCGGGTGCCGCTACTGCTGGCCCAGGCGTTGCTGCGCCCCGCCGCCGCCCGACGCCGTGTCGACCGGGTCGGTGACCGGCTGCGCACCCTCACCGAGGTGCCGGCCGGCGCCGACGGCAGGCAGCGGTTGCAGCACGTCGAGCGGGTGCTGAGCGCGATCTTCCCGATCATGCCGACCGTCGCCCCGGTCGCCGGTGCCGGGCTCGCGATGCTCGCGCTGGTGCGGAAGCTGTCCGGTGCCGACCTCGACGAGGCGGCCTCGCACGAAGTGCTGCGCTCGCTCCCGCACAACACCACCACCGAGATGGACCTGGAGCTGTGGGCCCTGGCCACGCGGGTGCGCGCCGACTCCGATTCCGCCGCTGCCCTGGGCGAGGTCCCGCCCACGGAGCTCGCCGCCCGCTTCGGCCGCGCCGCGCTGCCGCCGGTCCTGCAGCACGGTCTCGGTGAGTTCTTGCGCCGCCACGGCCACCGCGCCGTCGCCGAGATCGACCTCGGCATGCCGCGCTGGTCCGACGACCCGACCCACGTGCTCGGCGTGCTGGCCAACTACCTGCGCCTGGACGACCCCGCCCTCGCCCCGGACGCCCAGTTCGCCCGCGGCGCGCGGGCCGCCGACGCGGCCGTCGTCGCGACCGTCGCCCGCGTCCGCCGACGCTCGCGGCTGCGGGCGCTGGCCGTGGGCGGCGCGCTGCGGCGGGTGCGGCAGCTGGCGGGCATGCGCGAGACACATAAGGACTTCCTGGTACGGCTGCTCGCGCACGCCCGCGCCGAGCTCGCGACGGTCGGGACGGAGCTCGCCGGGCGGAGGCTGCTCGCCGACGCCGACGACGTGTTCTTCCTCCACCTCACCGAGGCGCGCTCCGCACTCGCGGGCGCCGACCACCGAGTCACCGTCGCGGCCCGCCGCGAGAGCTACCGCCAGGAGCTGCGCCGCCGACACGTGCCGCGAATCCTGCTCTCCGACGGCACCGAGCCCGAAGCCCTAGCCACCCCGGACCGCGCGGCGGCCGCAGGTGCGTTGACCGGAACCCCGGCGTCGGCAGGCACGGTCACCGCCGCCGCACGAGTGGTGCTCGATCCAGTCGGGGCACACCTGGAACCGGGCGAGATCCTCGTCGCCCCGTCCACCGACCCCGGCTGGACCCCGCTGTTCCTCACCGCCGGCGGGCTGGTCATGGAGATGGGCGGCCCCAACTCCCACGGCGCCGTGGTCGCCCGCGAGTACGGCATCCCCGCCGTCGTCGGCGTCCCCGACGCAACAGTGCGCATCACCACCGGAACGCTGATCACCGTAGACGGCGCCGCCGGCCTGGTACGCCCCGCCAACCCACTCGCCACGCCCAGCGCCGACGGAGCTCGCATCACCACCGCGGCGGGCTGACCGGGCGAACCGGAGCGTCGCAGAGTTTCTGATAGTGGCACGAAACAATGATCAAGGTTACGATGATCCAGATTGATGAGTCATCCGACTGGCTGGTCAGGCCGTCACCTACCAGCGCCTGGACGACGCCACCGAACGCGAGGCGCTACGCTGGGTGGAGATCGAGAACCAGCTTACAGCGCAACAGTCTCTTAGTCCGTCCTCCCTAGCTCATCTGGCATGCTAGCAGGGGAGCTCAGCTTGGAGGTAACACATGAGCAAATCTAAGCGACCCGCTGATGACGTCGAAGTCGAGCTGCTGAGGTATGAGCCCAACCCGAAACACAAGCCGATCCCAACTCCTGGACGGCACGGTTCGATCTGCCCGAGACACGCAGACGGCTCATCATTGCTATCGAAAAGTACCCGCCATGCAGGAAAGCGCTACGCCACCGATGGCCAAGACGCGTACTGCGCACAACAACACGCACCCAACGCTTGGCACGGATATCCCGTTGACTGGCAGGAAGTGCCCCCAAGCGTTCGCGCCGCGTGGGTGGCGACTGGACAGATCGATCGAAGAACAATTCGCCGGGCCGCACGGAGGCGAAACACCAGATGACGGTAAAATGGGAGAGATTCGCGGGCGACACTGATGTCTTCGCCGTACGTTTGGCGTTTATGCCAGACCCCGACGATAGCAGCTTTGCCGATCCCGACGATGCAGCATCATGGGGATCTTTCCAGCTTTGGGTCAACGGGCAGAACCTCTGCTCGCACGTCGATCAGGGCGAGGTTCTCCAAAGTACACACTGGTACCTCCTCTCCTTGTTGGAGTGGCTTGCAAACAGCTGGAACGCATTACTCCATGAAGAGCGGCTACCTAATCTGCAAGCCCTGGACACCGGAGTAGCCGCCCTCGCCGCAACACATACCGCGCCCGCACTGGCAGGAGAGGCTGACACCATCACCTGGGACGAGGACCGCTTCGAATGGCGGTCAAGACACGCCATTCGTTCAGCTCGCGTCGGCGGTCTCTTCCCCAACGTCGTGATCCGTCGCCTTCGTGACTTAGTGGAGATAAGCTGGGATGATGAGCCCATCCCTGGCGAATCGCCCGGATTTCGTTACAACGCGTCAGCCGGTATGGCACTGATTAACCCGACCCAGGTCGCAGAACCACTCTTTGAGATTCTAAGCACCGCCGTTTCTTACCTGGCAAACACAGACACCACTAGTTATCGAATTTCAAATCTACTCTCTTCGGTGGCCAACCTCCGCGCAGACGCACAGCACGAAACTCGGTTGAGCTGGCTCGCCGGGCTCAGGGAGATCCCACCGATGCTAGGCCGGCTCCATGATTCGATCTCCGAGACTGAAATGCAGAACCGATGGTCTGAAATTGTCTCGTCCCTCCGAGAGATCGGCGGGGAAGATGCCGCAGCAGCAGCGCTCGAAGTCGACGAGTCGCCCTTGGTCATCGCGGGGTCCTGCCAAGCGGCTCTTCTGTTTAGTTCAGTTTCACCTACCGTGACCTACGCAGACGTTCGCACTCTCGCATCGGTACTCGTTGACCAGTATATTAATACTACCCAAACTTTTCCAATTAATGACCTTGCTGAAAATTTGCCGCTATTAGCTACAGCCCCGGCCTGGGAGCAAGGTTACGAGCTGGCGGAGGCCGTACACGCACGCTTAGGACTCGATTTCTCCCAAGGATGGGTAGACATCGCCAAGGTACTCGGCCAACTAGGCGTTGCGACCCTTTCCCGCAAGATTGAAGATCATCGGATTCGGGCATGCTGCCTTGTCGGTCCTCACCACACGCCGACGGTCATCCATAACGAGAAAACCTTCTTCCAGAGTGAAAGCGCGCAACGCTTCAGTGCAGCTCATGAATTGTGCCATCTATTGTTTGATCGCTCACATGGACGACGAGTCTCGATCGCTAGCGGGCCATGGGCACCTAGAGGCATCGAACGCCGAGCGAATGCCTTCGCGGCAATGTTTCTTATGCCAACGGAATTGCTTCAAGAAACCGTTGCTGATGCCGCCGATCCAATCGGTGATCTTTCTGCAGTGACCTCGGTGGCCAACGGGATGAGGGTGAGTCGTCGCGCCGTCATTGAACACCTATACAACACCACTCTGATGAGCGAGGCAGACCGTGACGATCTACTGCGACAGATTAAAGAATAAGAAGCGACTACGGGCGCAACCTGCTCATACACGGTGTGAACCTCAGTGTGGGGTACCCGTTCAACCCAGAGTGGTTCGCCTGCGGCGGTAGCCCGATCTGCATGGTGGTCGACCGGCTCGTCCGGTCCGGCGTCGTGGTCGTGGTCGCGGCCGGCAACACCGGATACGGCTGGAACCAGGACTACCTCCGCAACGGCCCGGTGGCCGCCGGCCTGGACATGACGATCAACGATCCGGGCAACTCGGCGCTGGCCATCACCGTCGGATCGACGCACCGGGACATGCCACACCGCTACGGTGTCTCCTACTTCTCCTCCAAGGGCCCGACCGGCGACGGCCGCGCCAAGCCCGATCTGGTCGCGCCCGGAGAGCGAATCCTGTCCAGCGGCGCCGGCCTTAAGCTCACCGAAGCGCAGCAGCAGGTCCCCGGGGTGCAGTACATCGAGGACAGCGGCACGAGCATGGCCGCGCCGCACGTCGCCGGCTGCATCGCCGGGTTCCAGTCCATCCGCCGCGAGTTCATCGGCAGGCCCGAGCAGGTCAAGGACGTGTTCCTGAAGTCGGCGACCGACCTCGGGCGGGTCCCGGATTTCCAGGGCCACGGCCTGGTCGACGTCCTACGCGCGATCCAGTCGGTCTGAGGAGGTCACGATGGAGCTGTCCGGATTCCCCTACGTCGAGCTCGGTTTCGACGCCGACGGCACGATGCGGAACCCCGCCGACGTCACCGACGCGCTCGTGCTCGTGCACGGCTGGAACACCGATGCGGCGTCGGCGCGAGCGCTCTACCGCAAGCTGGCCGAGCAGATCGCCGCGCTCGGACCGCTGCCCGGGACCGTGCTGGTCGGGGTGCTGTGGCCGTCGACGAGGTTCGCCGACGACACCCCAGCAGGCGGCGCTGCGTCGGCCGAACCGAGCAACACGACCCTCGCCGACCGGCTCGCCGAGTTCACCGCCGCGCTCGACCACCCGGACGCAGCCGCCGAGCTGACCGCCGCGGCGGAGGCGATCGACACGCTCGACTCCGCGGAGAGCGCGCAGCGCCGGTTCGTCGATGCGGTACGCGAGGCACTGCGCGTCGCCACGGCGGGCGCCGTGGTCGCCGACGAGGACACCCCGGCCGCCCTGTTCACCCTGGACGGGGCAGAGCTGCTGGAGCGGCTCGCCCGACCGGCGCAGCTGTCCAGACCGACGGCGGACGAGCGGGGCGGCGCCGCCTCGATCGGTGGCACGCCGGCCGGTGCCGCCGCCGGCCTGGGCATCTTCGGCGGGGGCATCCGCAACGCCGCCCGCAACCTGCTCGACGCGACCACCTACTACCTGATGAAGGAACGGGCCGGCACGGTCGGCGTCCGTGGGCTGGCTCCGGTGCTGACACAGCTGCGTGCCGCCCGGCCGGGGCTGCGGCTGCACCTGGTCGGTCACAGCTTCGGCGCCCGACTGGTGTCGGCAGCCGCCACCGGACCCGCCGGTGCCGCGCCGGTGCCCGTCGCGTCGATGACCCTGCTGCAGGGTGCCTTCTCCCACTTCAGCTTCGCGCAGAACTGGAAGCCCGGCGCCGACGGCGCGTTCCGCGGCTGCCTCACCGGACACCGCATCGACGGGCCGGTGCTGGTCACCCACACCGCCAACGACCGGGCTGTGGGCATCGCCTACGCGCTGGCCTCCCGGATCGCCGGGCAGGTCGCGAGCGCGGTCGGCGGGCCGGACGACCTCTACGGCGGCATCGGACGCAACGGCGCGCTGCGCACCCCGGAGGCCGGCACCGGGAGGCTGCTCGACATCGACGGGGTCTACACCCTGCGGCCAGGTAAGGTGCACAACCTGCTCGCCGACGCGTTCATCTCGGAACACTCCGACGTCACCGGCCCACAGGTGGCACACGCGCTGCGGTCAGCAGTCGCCGTCGGTGCGGGCGTGGGGTAACGGACACCTGCTCCGGTAGGCGCCGGCGATGGTCGGCCGCGCGTCGGTGGACAAGTCCGCCGATGGTGTCGGGGTGCGGTGCCACACTGTCGCCATGACCGCCCTGCCGATCCCACACCCGGCGCAGCGCCTGCTGACGACCGGCCGAGTACGCCGCACTTCCCGAGGAGGGCGACGCCCGGTACGAACTCGCGGAAGGCATGCTCGTGACGTCGCCGCGGCCGACTCCCCGCCATCAGCGCTGCATCCGTGAACTCGAGTCCCAGCTCCTTCCCCAGCTGCCCGACGGCCTGGAGTCCTTCGTCGACGTCGATCTCGAGCTGGTGGCGCCGGACGAGCCGGGGTTCGTCCGCGCACCCGACCTCGTGGTCGTCACCGGCGAGGCCTACGAGCGCGTCGACCGGAAGGGAGGGTTGCTCCGCGCCGCCGATGTCGTCCTCGGCGTGGAGGTCATCTCGCCTGGGTCGCAGCGCAGGGACCGTACCGTCAAGCGGGCGGAGTACGCCGACGCGGGCATCCCGCACTACTGGATCGTCGATATCCACAACCGAGTCACGCTCACCGCGTGTCACCTGGCAGGCGAGTTCGGCCATGCCGACGCGGGTCCGATCACAGGCACGTTCACCACCGACACCCCGTTCCCCGTCCGCCTGGAACTCGATCAACTGATTCAGCGATAAGTCACCCAGACGAAGACGGCGTGGTACTGATCGTGGTACGCTCGTCGGCGTGGACGATCGGATAGAGCGATTACTCGACCTGCTCGACCAGGACACGACCGAAACGGTGGGCACCTCGGTCCGGCTGCCCGTGCACCTGCGCGACGCGGCCGCGATTGCGGCCGAGTTGGGGCTCGCCTCCTCCACTACAGACCTGACCGCACACGGCCTGCGCGCCGCGCTGGAGGCCGTCGCCCAGCGAGCGGTGCTCGACGCGCACTACCTCGCCCATCCCGACGCACAACCGGACCTCGCCGAGATCGCCACGGCGACGGCGCAGATCGACGGTCATCCACTGGCCGATCGTCCCGAGCTCATCCGGCGGGCAGCTGCGGGGATCCGCGCAGTGCGGGCCAACCCGACACCCGACGATGTGCTTCTCTACGCTGCTGGCCTGGCCGAGGGCGCAGCGTGAGCAACACCCGGGCAGTAGTGCTGGACAACGAACCGGTGCAGGCCATCCTGGATACCAGGCATCGCAAGCACCGCCGCGCGTTGGCGATCATCGAGGCGGTTGCGGCCCGCAGCCAACGACGAGCGGGGCCAGCTCGGCTCCTGGTGCCCACGACCGTCCGAGTGGAGGCAGGTTGGAACCGGCGGACGCCTGCAGCTGCGGTGATCAACCGGCTACGCGCCGAGGACATCCCGCTGGACACCGACCTCGCCGACCGAGCTGCCGCACTCCGCTCCACGCTCGGCCTGTCCGTGGCCGATGCACACCTGGGCGCCGTCCTCGCCTCCACCGCTGGCCCGCACACCATCGTGACTAGCGACGTCGCCGACGTCCAGCGCATCGTGGACCACCTAGCGACCTCGACCGCACTGCTGCCGTTCTAAGTCCGAGAACACCGCCTCGGGGACGTTGGCCGCGTGCGGGCACGGCGCTGGGTTCAGCCCGACGCACCAACGCTACTCGGGCGCCGCGCCCAGGCTGAACCACCCCGAGTTCGGTGAGGTCAGGCGACCGAGGGGTGGGTACCCATCGCGTCGGACCTCGATCGCGTCATGACCGTGCCAGAAAAGTTTCTGATAGCAGCACGTCAGTTAACGGTAATGAGCGATGACGTACCCGTTGGGGCCGCAAAGCGGTTCGGTACGAACCGTGGGGTTGCCGAACATGTCGACGACGGTGAAGCCGCTGAGGGTGGCGTAGAGCTCCAACTCACGTGGCCAGAGGACACGGCGGCGGATGGTGTCCTGGTGTTCGGTGCTGTCGTCGAGCAGCCAGTGGCGGTACATCGTGTTGATCTGGGTGCGCAGGTCCCACTCGTAGTGGATGGTGACCTGGGCATGTAGGCCGAGGGTGTCGACTCGCGAGGTACGGGGTTCCGTCCGCTCGATGGGCGCGATCGGGGTGAGCAGGATCAGCACGGTGCCGGCGTGGGCATGGGCGGCGAGAGTGGCGAACGCGGCCTGGATGTCGTGGTTGTCGTGCAGGTAGGCCAGGGTGTTGCCGAGGCAGAGGATTGCGTCGACGGTACGCCCAAGCCGGAAGTCGCGCAGGTCCCCGACCCGGATATCAAGACCGGGCCGTACCTGCTTGGTATAGGCGACCATCCGAGGTGTCCGTTGCCCGATAGCGCCCTACCGGGTCGCGCTGCGAGCGGTGCTCGGGGTGGAGTCCGATGCCGAACTAGGATTCGTCCGGCCCACCCGGCAGGGACCGGGCAACGGCAGCCGGTGGACGCTTGCGGCGATCGTCCACGACGCGACGACGGCGATGGAGTGGGACTTGCTGAACCGACGCAACGCCCTACAGAGCGCGGCAACCATCGGTGGAGCCGGTCTGCTCGAACCGCTGGCGGGGTGGCTGGAACCGATCGCCGAGGCGCCGTTGTCGGCGCGGGCCGGTGCGTTCTCCGCGGCCGAGATGCAGGCGGTCGAACACCTGGTCGTGACGTTTCGCAGTTGGCGCTCGGCCGGGTACGGGTTGGGCCGTACGGCCGTCGTCGGACAACTTGCCGACGTGTCCGAACGGTTGCGCGATGCCCCGGCCGGGCCGCTCACCGACCGCGTGTTCCTCGTGGCCGGCCGAACTGGCGAAGATCGCCGGTTCGATGGCATTCGACGCCGGGATGTACTGGGTTTCCCAGCATCACTACGTGACCGCCGCCCGCATGGCGAAAGCGGGGAAGAACGCGTCGTTCGGGGCAGTCGCGCTCGCCGCGCTCGCCCGGCAGTCGTTCGACCTCGGGGCGCCGGAGGACGGATTGGCGATCGTGCAGCTTGCCCAGCGCGGCACCCGCGCCACGGCGACGCCCCGTCTGCGGACAATGCTCGCTACGCGCGAGGCATGGGCCTACGCTCAGATCGGGGACGTGGGCCGGTTCCGTACCGCGGTTGAGATCGCCGAGGACGCGTACGCGGACAGTGCGTCAGCGCATGAGCCGTGATGGCTCGCCGGCCTCGATGACGCCGAGCTGGCGGGCACGATCGGCGCTCGGTATCGGGACATCGCCCGCCACGATCGGCGCCACGTCCAGCAGGCGGTGAGTTACCTGGGTCGAGCGTTGGAACTGCGCGACCCGGCCCGGGTGCGCAACCTGGGATTCGATCTTGTTTCGCTGGCCCGGGTGTATCTGCTGGTCGGCGAGCCGGACCGATCCGCCGCAACGGTGCTGGACGCGCTGCCCTACCTCGACGCGCAGCGGCCGGGGCGGTTGGGCCGCAAGGTTGCCGAGTGGCATCGTGAGGCAGCACCGTTCGCCGCGGTCCCGGTGATCGCCGAGGCGCGCGAGCGGATGGTCACGAGGACGAACTGACGGCGAGGAACACATCCATGCGGATCGGGATCACCGGGCATTCCAACCTCGCACCGGACGCGGTGCCGGTGGTCGCCGACGCGTTGCGGCACGTACTCGCCGAGCACGACGAGCCGGTGGTCGGAGTGACCTGTCTGGCGCGCGGGGCCGATCAGGTGTTCGCCCGCGTCGTGCTCGACACCGGCGGGACCGTGGAGGTCGTGCTCCCGGCCACCGACTACCGCGAGCGCAAGGTGAAACCGGACAATCGTGAAGATTTCGAGATGCTGATCGCGCAAGCCGCACAGGTGCGAGTGTTGCCGTTCGAGACCTCGAATCGCGAGGCGTACGCCGCCGCGAACGCGGCCGTCCTGGCAGACGTGGATGCTCTCGTCGCCGTCTGGGACGGCGCTCCGCCAGATGGTCGCGGCGGCACCGGCGACACGGTCCAGGCGGCCCGCGAGCGTGGCTTGCCGGTCACGGTCGTCTGGCCTGCCGGCTCACATCGCACCTGACCACCCAGGTTGGCAGAACGTTGTGCTGCGGTAGCGGTGGCAGCACGATGTGCCGTATGGGTGAACACGATAAACCAGACCCGCAACCGAACCCGGAGGCCGACGGCCAGCTCCCACCGGGCCAACCACCGCCCCCAGCGCCGGACCCCGGCCAGCACGGCAAGAAGTGACCGACGCCGAGACCCTGCGACAGCGGATGGTCGACGGGCTCGCCGCGCGCGGCGAGCTGGACCCGTGGTGGCGCACGGCGTTCACCGAGGTGCCTCGCCACGCGTTCCTCCCGGACACGGTGTGGTGCCAGAACGGCACCAGCTCAGGCAACGACCTGATTCCAATGCGCCGAGCCGACGACCCGGAACGTTGGCTGGAGCTGGCCTATGCGAATGCTCCAGTGAACACCCAGGTCGACGACGGCAACCCGGTCGGCGAGGACGGCAGCGGCTTCGAGGTCACCTCCTCGGCGTCCATGCCAGCGGTAATGGCGCAGATGCTCACCGCGCTCGACCTGCGGCCGGGGATGCGGGCGCTGGAGATCGGAACCGGTACCGGCTACAACGCCGCGCTGCTCGCCCACCGGCTCGGCGCAGACAACGTGGTGAGTGTCGAGGTCGACCCGGCGGTGGCCGCGCAGGCCCGGCGCGCGCTCGCCGACTCCGGCTACGGCGCGGTCACCGTGGTCACCGGCAACGGCGCGGACGGTTACCGGGACGGCGCCCCATACGACCGAGTGCTCGCCACCGTGGCAGCCACCGACGTCCCGTACCCGTGGGTGGCGCAGACCCGACCGGGTGGGCGGGTGCTGCTGCCGTGGACGAGCGTGTACCACCCGAGCGGGCTGCTGACACTCACCGTCGCGGCGGACGGATCGGCGACCGGTCGGATCGGCGACCCGGCGTCGTTCATGCGGCTGCGTGCCCAGCGGGTGCCCCGCCGCCGCGCCGGCGGCCTGGTCGCCGATCGCGACACCACGCTGGCCACGGTCTCGACAACCGAGGTGCACCCCTACCACGTCGCCGCGAACCGGGACGCCGCCACCGCGATCGGCCTGCGCGTCCCGAACTGCCAGTACACCTACAGCCCGCAGAGCTCCGAGGCAGGCACTCTGTGGCTGGTCGACCAGTGGAGCGGTTCGTGGGCCACCGTCGACCTCACCGCAGACCCGCCCTACGAGGTGCGCCAGGGCGGCGACCGGAAACTGTGGGACGAGGTGGACGCCGCCTACCGGTGGTGGCTCGACGTGGGTAAACCGGCGGTCGGCGTGTGGCGGTTCACCATCACACCATCGGGGCAGCGAGTGGAGCTGACTGAACCACTGGTATGAATACTCGTTTAGACATGACGCCACACCTGGCAGCTCTGCTTCGATCGTTCACTGGCGTTTTCCCGGACGGCGCGATCGAAACCGTGCAGGCGGTAGTCGCACAAAATCCTGCACCGGACCTGCCGGTCCATCTGATTTGTTCTACCCACCCGTAGGGGTGCGCCGCTCGTTCGCACAGCCGTCACATCGAGGTGGCCCGACCACAACCCAGATTCGTTGTCCGCAGTACACGCAGACCAACCGACGCATCCGCACCCGACCCTTGGTGACCAGCTCCGACTGCAACGGCGCCAACAACTTCCGCAAAACCCTCACGACACCATCCGAACGAGATCACGAACACGGTCCAACCGAATCTGACCGCCCGCCCGGAACAACGGACCATCTACTGTCAATACGTCACGAGTCATCACGTCACCTCTTTTTGATACATGCCGTCAACCGTCAGATATAACAAGCGTGTTGTTCAGTCGACTCCTCCCGAACTTTTCGCGTGGCGCCACGGACGCGGGTTGCTGGGGTCCGGTGAGGCTGCGCGCACGAGATCTGAGGGTTGCTGCAGGAAGAAACTCAACGCCGCGTGCACCGTGCAGGTGGACCGCTTCGGCCAGGGACGCCACCAGCGACGCGGCTCCGCCCAGCATCATCCACACCGGCCGTGCGCGTCGAGGCGATGCCGACCGTGCAGATGGGCCAACGCACCCACCGAACGCACCAGACGTTCGGCGACGGCCCGATCCGAGACGACCTCACCGGCCAACACCGTATCCAGCAGCTCGGACAGCTCATCGCCGAAGACCCGGGACACAGCCACGTGAACAGACCGGCTCATCACCACACCCCCGGGCCGTCGACAACACCGACGTCCGCACCCGCGCCGCTCTCGGACCTGAGCTCACGGTTCATACCTACGTTCTCCTGGTCGTTTCACGTGATCGTCCAGACACCCGTGCGCGCTGCGGCTCGTGCATCCGTTTACTGCCCGGGCCGATAACCCACCTCGGTAGGAGGCGAACCCATGCTCGGTGCGGTGACGCTCGGTGGTGAATCGGGGATCGGCCACGGTGGTGCGAGATCGCGCTCTGGGTCGGTGGCGCGGTCATGGAGGGCGGCGAGGATCGCGCGGCGCAGCGCCTCGGTGTGCTCGGCCCGGACACGGCGGTGGGCGTCCGCGGCGAGGCCGATGGTCAGGGTGTCGTCGTCACGCCAGACGGCGATGCTGCCGGGCAGCTTCGGCAGCTCAGGTGAGTCGTCCCAGCGACGGGGTGCGCACGGGTCCGGGTGCAGGCCGCAGCCGACGAGGGCGTCGGCGAGAGCACAGCGCAACGCGGACGTCTGATCGCGGGGAATGCACCAGAAGATGTCGTAGGGATGTCCGACGCTGAGGTCACCGTGGCCGCCTTCAGTGAGCAGCACGCAGACCGGCATCGTCGGATCGGCGCAGGTCATGACGCGGACGAGTCGTCGGTGCCGGGTGTGGCGGTCGAGCCCGTACTCTCGGCCTGTCGAGCGGACCGCAGAGCCAACCTGTGCAGACGACCAAGGGTGGGGTACAGGTCCGCGACCGCATACAGGAGAGCGACGGCCTCGTCCTCGCACAGCGTCCCCCGATCCATGGTGTCGATGACAGCGAGCAACAGCGCGCCCGCGAGACGGGTAGCGTCCGCCCGACCGAAGTCGACTCGCTCCGCACACTCGACGACGATGCGTTGAAAGTCGACGTAATCGGCGAGGTCCGTCTCACCGGGCAGATCACTGCGGGCGGCCAGACACTCGCTGAACACGGGTGTCGTCGTCACCACGACCTGCCCGCGCGGCTTGTCATCGTCGAGGACGGACGCCGTGATGGTAGCCCGGTACGCAGGTCCGGCCGGTGAGGGCGGAGTTTCAGCTGGCATCGTGCATTTTCCTTTCGTCGACACAGAAAAGATCACTGGTTCATCTCAGGCTCGCCCACCAGCTCCAACACTCCGGACAGTCGCGACCGACAGGGCTGTCCGGAAGCGGTGAGGAGCGGCGAAAAGTTCCACACCACTCACTGACGGTGGTTCCGTTTGGCACCAGCCGGATGCGGGAGTACAGGCAGCCCTGTCAGCAAGGTCGAGTTCAGCGCTCAGGCGGCCCAGCTCGCCGAGGGTGACGACGACGGCCCTGCGTAGCTCAGCGGCTTCGGCGGGGCCCGCGGTGCGGTCGGCGCCGGGACCGGTGGTCTTTCTCATCGGAGGTCTCCTCGACGTGTCGCTATCGGGGGTGAGGGTCGTGGCACCGGTTGTGTACGAGGAGCCCGCGTAGACCGGCTCCCGGATGTGGAGGTACTCGAACTCAGTGGCCCAACCGGCGAGGGTCAGCTGGGTCGCGACGGTGGTGACCAGTGCATCCGTACCTCCTGATAGCTCGATGTCCGCGCTGGCCAGCGTGGCGAGGGCTGGCCGAGTTTGGCGTTCGCTCCTTCTCGCTGAGAGCATCCTGACGACCGCTAGCCGTTGTCGGGCAGGTCTGGCACTGTTTATTGACAATCGCTGACACGCCGAGCAGCGGGGAGGGAGGTGGCCGTGACCCTGGCGGTTAATCAGACGATCATCGGTGCGCGCCGGATGCTGGGGGCAACGCTTGCTCAGCGTCGTGAGGCACAGGGCCGCACGCAGGACGGGCTGGCGAGCAAGGTCAGGCTCTCACGTAGCAGCATCGCCAACATCGAGTCCGGCCGTCAGGCTGGGTCTCGAGACTTCTGGGCGACTTGTGACGCCCTGCTCGGAACAGGCGGCAGCTTGACCCGCGAGTACGACCGCATCGCCACGGCCATGCGTGACCTCAAGGCTCTGCGGCCCACCACGACCGTTGGAGCTTCCAGCACGGGTGGGCCGGGGATCGACCTGGCAGCGGGCGCTGCGCGTCGACAGGACGCAGCTGACACGATGGTCGACGTCGTGCACCGCGCGTTCATTGGTGTGTCCGGGGATAATGTCGGGGCCGACCAGTCTTCGAGTTCCCCCGACTTGGAGAACCGTGTGCTTGACGCCTGCCGTCTGATGGAGCAGCGCACCGCCGACCGTCCCGTGCTCACTCTGGTCGGTGGTTACGCCGGCAGCGGGAAGAGTGAGTTTGCCCGATTCGTCAGTGCAGTTACCGGATGGGCTTTCCTCGATAAGGACACTCTCACTCGACCCATTGTTGAATCCTTCTTGCAGGAGATGGGGCACGACCCCGATGGCCGCGACGACAGTCCTTTTTATCAGGAGACAGTAAGGTCTCTGGAGTATCGGTGCCTGGTCAACGCTGCTCTTGAGAACCTCGACTGCAACGTGTCGACAGTTGCTGCGGCGCCGTTTCTCAAGGAGCTCGGCGACGTCTCGTGGTTGACGCGGATAAAGAACGGTTGTCGGTCACACGGCGCCGACCTTGTTATCGTCTGGGTTCAGTGCGACGAGAGTTCCATGTTTGACTACCTGACTTACCGAAGTGCCTCTCGGGACAAGTTTAAGTTGCGGAACTGGGCGACTTGGTATTCCTCTGTTGATCCCGACTTTCGTCCGTCCGCTGAGCACTACGTGGTCGACAACAACCTCCAGGCGGCGGTCGGTATCGCGGACCAAGCGCGCGAGCTTGTGAAGCGCATGCGGCGTAGCTATGCCTAGCTCGCTGCTGGTGTTATTCGGAGCGCCCGCAGCGGGTAAGAATACTGTCACCGATTCTCTCGCCGGCATCGAACCACGGTTTGAACTATTCCGCAAACTAAAGGTCGGTGGCGGACGAACAAGTGGCTATCGTGTTGTCCGACTGCAAGAGGTCGCCGCACTTCGGTCTCGCGGTGCCATCCTTCAAGAGTCGGAACGGTACGGTAATCTCTACGTTGTCGACCGTGATGGTATTCGTGACGTCTTCGACCGAGGCGGCGTTCCAGTTGTACACATTACTGATCTTCCAGCTCTCCGGAGCCTTCAGGGCTACGGGCCCGCGGTTCTCCTCCGTTGCAGCCGGCGTACGGCAGAGGCTCGGCTGCAAGCCCGCGACCCGGGCGACGTGAAAGCCCGGCTGGAAGTGTGGGACTCCGCGATGATAGACGCCGACGAAGCCCTCCGGCTAGGTCTGTTCGACGCAGTCATCGACACCGACGTGACCAAGCCAGCCGCAGCTGCACGCCAGCTGGCGACCCTCGTCCTGCGATGACAACCGACCAGCTGAACATTATTGTTCCAGTTCTCTCACCGCGAGACAACTCAAATTCAATTGATGAGGTTCATCTTCGCGAATACGTCTCTCGGGCCGCAAGCTCTTGGATAGATCGATTTCTCATCTTCGGTTCGACTGATCAAGGTTGGACGCTCACATCGACTGCACGCACTGCACTCCTCGATGTTTGGCTGGATGCAGTTCCCCCGACCCGTCTTGTCGCATGCTGCTGGACCGACGCTGATGAGTTCACCGCGCTTGACCGTGGCGTCCAAGTTTTGGCAACCGAAGCTGGCCACCCATCCGCCCGTCTTATCGATCTGCCTCAGTCAGCTATGGCGTACAGCCACCCTACACACAGCCCGCTGTCGGTAACGCCTAGTGCGATCCGTGATGCTCGCGCGGTACGACCGCTCATTCGAGGTGCGAAGCTCTCAAAGGTTTCTACCGACGAACTCGCTGCCGTCCGCGAGACGGCCGGCCAAGACTTCATCTTGTGGGACGGAAGCTCGCGTCATCTCGCCGAGAGTTACCAGGCTGGCGCGGCGGGTGCCGTGTGTGCGCCGTTGGCTCCCCTTGTCCACCCGTTCTCGACGCGCCCCCCGCTCGATGAGCTTCAGGTGCACCTGGACCACGTCCAAGCCATCATTGCGGCTCGTGGACCGGACAGGAGCACTGCGTTGCGCGCCCTGGCCTTCCCAGGAGCCTGATGATCTACCGTGTTCGCGGAGCCTCCCTTCTCACTGTGTCTCTGGAATGCCTAGGTGGTTGGTAGTCATTGTGCGCGATCGACAGCTTCCACACAGCTTCGAAGGCCGACCGGCAGAGTCGAATATCAGCAGGGTCGGTCGACGTCACCTTGTCCATACCCAGACCGTTGCCCGCGTAGATCAAGAAGACGACCAGGCGGTCATCGAACAGATAGAAGTCGTTTCCAGGAACAGCGATCGACGAGACACAGCGCCGAGGAACCCACCGGATATCCTCACCCGCGTCGACCATCGGATGAGCAATGCTGCCGGACCAGCACTGGTAGTCACTGAGCGGTTCGGAGACAATCCGGGCACGACGCACCGACTTACCGGCCTTAACGTGGCCGCGTAGCGTGGCGCACCAGCCTTGAAGCCATTCCAGATCATCTGGTTCCCCGGCTGCCCATTTGGCCATGTGCGGCAGCTCTACCACCGTCCCGTACGCGTCACGGGTTTCCAGGTGGACAGCTTCCCGTTCGAAGCCAGACAGGATTCCGTCGAACTCCGCATCCGTTATCGAGGCCATGATTTCCTGTCTGAAAACTGGATCATCCGGTCTGGGTTCAGCACAGCACGAAGCAGGCACGCAAAGAGGGTTATTCAGCCGGCCTTGTGACTATTTACATCCGAAAGTGTATGTCTCTGCTCGGCGTGTCGCCACGGGCGGCGGCCCGTTTGCTGCAAGAATACGGCTTGCCATAACCAACCTCACGT
>Ga0136617_10000628_pt1 | contig 30083 bp, 32 predicted proteins | sample AntDrymUQ3222106_2_FD_129672 | JGI IMG/M metagenome (GOLD analysis project Ga0136617, IMG submission 129672) | Polar desert sand microbial communities from Dry Valleys, Antarctica - metaG UQ322 (21.06) | ecosystem: Environmental > Terrestrial > Soil > Desert | place: Antarctica: Dry Valley... | reverse complement strand
TCAGTACGACAAGGGCGTCACCGTCAGCGACGAGCAACTGGCCAGCGTCAACCTCACTCGCGACACGTTTCACGGCGAATGGAACTACGTCGTAACTCCGGCACTAATCAAGTCGTGAGCCCTACGGCGAGCTACGCGACATCGAGTTCGCCGTGCGCGAGCGCACCTCATGAGCGACCAGCCCCCGCAGCTCACCGACGAGCAGATCCTGGCACTGAAGTACGCCGCCCCACCGCCAGCTTGCCCACTGGGCCGACAAGCCCGAGCCGCAACCACGCCAGCTCGCCCGGCGAGCCGCGCTCATATGCGCCGTACGCATCCTCGAAGACAGGGCGTTCACCGACGGCTGCGAGCTGCGCGCGACCAGCGACGGGTAGCACTGGCCAGCGGCCGAGGACGCCCGTGCGCCACATGTGCCCGACATACATGCATACCCACCGGCGAGACGCGGTGGCCTGATCGATCCGGCAGTCGTGCCCGACATACATGCATAACCGACGGCTGGACGTGGCAGCCCGATCGATACGGAGGTTGTGCACGTCATGCGTGCATAACCGACGGCTGGATGCGGCAGCCCGATCGATACGGCAGTTATGCATGTCATGCGTGCATAACCGACGGCTGGATGTGGCAGCCCGATCGATCCGGCAGTTGTGCACGTCCGCCGGGTGAACGACTCCGGCCAGCCGCCCCGAAGACTCCGAAACCTTCCCCCCTCAATGCCGCCGTTCGCAGGCGCCTGCGCCACCACGGCGGCGGTCACCCGCCGCATCTACGCGAGGCCACGCAGGGACGCAACCACTAGCCCGAGACCCGGCGCGATAGCCCGATCTCACGAAGTTGAGAGGTGCTCAGCCAGGATGTAACTCGAACTCGACGCCGGCGATCTCGACGTCGTCTCCCGGCTCGAAGCCCTCGCGCTCCAGGGCGCTGATGACCCCTATCCGCCGCAGCCGGTTCTCGACGTGTGCGAGCGCCTCGTCGTTGTCGAGGTCGTGGCGCGCGAGCAGCCGCTGGACCGCGTCGCCCTCGACGCGGAAGGCCCGCTCGCCCGTCCGCCGGACACTGAAGCCGCGGCCCGCGGCGGGGCGGAAGACGCGGTGCTCGGCGACCGGCGCATCGAGCACGACGGCGTCTTCGCGTCCCGGCAGCAGCGGCACGCGGTGGCGCAGCTCGGCGGCGAGCGCGTCGAGCCCCTGTCCCGTCGCAGCCGAGGTCACGAGCACGGGGACGTCGTCGCCGAGGCGCTCGCGCCAGCCCGCGGCGGCCGCCTCGGCGTCGCTCGCGGGGACGGTGTCGGCCTTCGACAGCGCGAGCAGGCGTGGGAGCGCCGCCAGGCGCGTGTCGTGGGCGCGTAGCTCGGACTCGATCGTCGCGTGGTTGGCCACCGGATCGGAGCCGTCGACGGGCGCGAGATCGAGCACGTGGACGAGCAGGCGCGTGCGCTCGACGTGGGCGAGGAAGTCATGGCCCAGGCCGGCGCCCTCGCTGGCGCCCTCGATGAGCCCCGGGATGTCGGCGATGACGAGCTGGCGCTCGGCGCCGTCGAGCGTCCCGAGCACCGGCTCGAGCGTCGTGAACGGATAGGCGGCGACCTTCGGGGCGGCCCGCGTCAGCCGTGCCAGCAACGACGACTTGCCGGCGTTGGGCAGCCCGACCAGGCCGACGTCGGCGAGGAGCTTCAGCCGTAGGTCGACCCAGCCGTCCTCGCCCGGTAGGCCTCGCTCGGCCAGCCGCGGCGCCTGGCGCGTCGACGTCGCAAAGCGCTTGTTGCCGCGGCCGCCGGCGCCGCCGCGCGCGATGACGACGCGCTGGCCGGGTACGAGCAGGTCGTGCGTGCTGCCGTCCCAGGAGGCGACCTGCGTGCCTGGCGGCAGCGGGATCTCGAGCTCGGGCCCGGCGGCGCCGTGGCGCAGCGCGCCCTCGCCGTGCGCCGCGCGCCGGCCCTTGTAGTGCGCCCGCCGCTTGTAGGACTGCAGGTCGCGCAGCGAGTCGTCGCAGACGAGCACGATGTCGCCGCCGTGCCCCCCGTCCCCGCCGTCCGGCCCCCCGTGCGGCACGTGCGCCTCGCGGCGGAAGCTCAGGCAGCCATCACCGCCGCCGCCTGCCTGAACGTAGATGCGAGCCTTGTCGTAGAGCATTGCCACCCACGAGCCTAGGAGACCAGCATGGCCGACCCCGTCTTCCTCATCACCGGAGCGTCGAGCGGCATCGGCGCCGCGACGGCACGCCGCGCCGCAGGCGAGGGCTACCGGCTCGTGCTGGCAGCGCGCTCGACCAGCACGCTGGAGCAGCTCGCCTAGGAGCTCGGCGGCAGCGAGCGCGCGATCGCGGTGACGTGCGACGTGACGGACTTCGACCAGCAGGAGGCGATGGTGCGGGCCGCGCTGGAGGCCTTCGGCCGGATCGACGTCGCCTTCGCGAACGCCGGCTTCGGCGCCAAGCGCGGCTTCCTCGAGGAGACGCCCGAGCTGTGGCGCGACATGGTGCTCACGAACGTCCTCGGCTGCGCCTACACGATCCGCGCGACAGTGCCCGCGCTGACGGAGAGCACCGGCCACCTGCTGCTGACGAGCTCGGTCGCCGGGCGACGCGCGCTCAGCGGCTCGCTCTACAGCGCCACGAAGCACGCCGTCACGGCGATGGCCGAGGCCGCGCGGCAGGACCTCAACGAGACCGGCATCCGCGTCACGGCGATCGAGCCGGGCATGGTGGACACGCCGTTCTTCGACGACCGCCCGACGAACGCACTGGAGCCCGACGACATCGCCCGGATCGTCATGTTCGCCGTCTCGCAGCCGTCGCACGTCGACGTCAACGAGATCCTCATCCGACCGGTGAGCCAGCCGACCTGAGCTGCTCGGCGACCCACAGCTGCCCGGCGAGCCCGACGCCCGCGAGCAGCCCGACGAGGACGCCGGTGCGCGGGAGCGAGCGGCGCGCCATGAGCGTTGCGCCGAGGTCGACGGCGTCACAGAGCCCGGCTAGGCGCTGGCAGCGCGGGCCGTAGAGCGGGTCGTCGACCGTCTGCAGCGCGATGACGCCCACGACGGCGTCGCGGACACCGTGGGCGCGGGCGATGACGGCCGTACCGGGACGGTGGGCGTCGGCTCCGACCCAGGCGCTCGCACTGCGCCGCGGCGCGAGCAGGAGGCTCAGGCCGAGCGCGATGCGCGCCAGGTTGATAGCGCGGGCGTAGTCCCGCGGCGCCATCTCCTACCCTGCATCGTCGGGCGCGACCGACACGAAGCGCTTGCCGCGACGCGTCGAGAAGACGACCGTTCCCGCGGCACGGGCGTAGAGCGTGTCGTCCTTGCCGATGCCGACGCCGTCGCCGGGGCGAAAGCGGGTGCCACGCTGGCGGACGATGATCTCGCCGCCGGTCACGGCCTGGCCGGCGAACGTCTTGACGCCGAGGCGCTGTGCGTTGGAGTCGCGCCCGTTGCGGGAGGAGCCGAGCCCCTTCTTATGAGCCATCTTGCGTGGTCTCCTCGGCGGGGCGTGCGGCCCCGCGTTCTGATGACGACGGACTGCCTCCGGCCGTCAGCGACGTGATCTCCAGGCGCGTGAGCTCCTGCCGGTGACCGGCGGTGCGCTCGTAGCCGCGCTTGGGCTTGAACTTGAAGACGCGCAGCTTCTCGCCGCGCTCGTGCCCGACGACCTTCGCCCTGACGGAGACCTTCTTCAGGCCGTCGGCGTCGAAGATGGTGTCCGTCGAGCGAAACAGCAGCGGCTGGAGGGCGACGGTCGCGCCCTCGTCGTCGGGCAGCCGCTCGACGAGGAGGGTCTGCCCCTCCTCGACGCGGTACTGCTTGCCGCCGGTCTTGACGATTGCGTAGGCCATGGTGAAGTGCTCAGCTAGCTGTCGGAGGGCGTGGCGCCCGCGTCTACCGTGGCGCGCGAACGGCGCCGTCCGCCTCTGCGGCCACGGGGCCGAGGCGTCGATTCTACGTCATCGTCGCCGGCCGGGTCCGTGGGGGCCTCGTCGGGCTCGTCGGCATCCAGTAGCGTCGCCGTCGCCGACGTGCGCCCGGCGTGCTCGATGCGCACGAGCCGCTTGGCGCCGACGTAGCGCCCGCCACCACTGACGCTGATGATGTAGCCGTCGATCTTGGCGACCGCGTCGTCGACGTCGTACATGTGCGGCTCGACGATGTGGACGAGCACCTCGTCGCCCTCGCGGAACGGCACGGCGCGCTCCTGTACCTCGTCGCGCGAGCCCTCCATGAGGATGTCGAAGTGGTCGAGCGGCAGGCCCTCCGAGCCGGTGAAGTGATAGCGCCGGCCGGTCTCCTCCTCGAGTGCGTGCAGCACGCGCTTGGCGTTGCCGGTGAAGACCGCGCTGACTCGCGGGTTCATCTGCACGAGGAACGCCTCGTGCTTCTTCGGCGCCTTCTTGGCGAGCACGCGCAGGCGGCGCTCGAACTCGATGGCGATCGTCTCCTCGGACTTGATGACGCCGTCGCCGTCGCACGTCGGACAGGGCCGCGAGATGATCTCGCGGACGCCCTCGGTGACGTTCTGGCGCGTCATCTCGACGAGGCCGAGCTTGGAGATCTCGGCGGTGAAGGTCTTCGTGCGGTCCTCGTCGAGCGTCTGGCGCAGGGTCTTCAGGACGGCGTCGCGGTTGCGCGCGCGGGCCATGTCGATGAAGTCGATGACGATGATGCCGCCGATGTCGCGCAGGCGCAGCTGGTTGACCACCTCCTCGGCGGCCTCGAGATTCGTCGTCGTGATCGTGTCCTCCAGTCGCGCGCCCTTGCCGCGGCCGATGAACGAGCCCGAGTTGACGTCGATGACCGTCAGCGCCTCGGCGTAGTCGATGATGAGATAGCCGCCGCTGGGCAGGTCGACGCGCCGCGTCATGAGCCCGTCGATGACCTTCTCGACGCCGTAGGCCTCGAAGAGCGGCTGCTTGTCCTCGTAGAGCTCGACGCGGTCGACGAGCTCGGGGGCGGTGCGCTCGAAGAACGAGATGAGCCGGTGATGCTGCTTGGGATCGTCGACGATCGCGCGCTCGAAGTGCTCGGAGAAGATGTCGCGCACGACGCGGACGGAGAGATCTGCCTCTTGGAAGACGAGCCCCGGCGCGGTCGTCTCCGCGACGCGCTTGTCGAGCACCTCGTGGAGCTTGAAGAGGTACTGCAGCTCACGCTCGAAGTCCGCGCGGGTCGCGCCGCTGGCCGCGGTGCGGATGATGGCCCCGCCGCCGCGCAGGTCCAGGCCCTTGGTCTCCTTGCGCAGGCGGTCGCGCTCCTTGTCGTCGAGGCGCCGCGAGACGCCGACGCCTTCGCCGGTGGGCGAGTACACCATGTACCGGCCGGCGATCGTGAGCTCCATGCTCAGCCGCGCGCCCTTGCTCTTCAGGGGGTCCTTGACGACCTGCACGACGATCCCCTGGCCGGGCCTGATGAGCTCGGTGATCTTCGAGGCGCCCTCCCTGCCGCGGCCGCGGCGGCCGATGTCGACGCCCGGCACGACGATCTCGTCGACGTGCAGGAAGCCGTTCTTCTCCAGGCCGATGTCGACGAACGCCGCCTCGAGGCCGGCGAGGACGTTGTCGACCTTGCCCTTGTAGATGTTGCCGACGATCGACCGGGCGCCGCGGCGCTCGAAGTACAGCTCCGCGACGCGGTAGCCGGCGGCTGGGTCCTTCTTCGCCCGCGACGAGGCGGGCTTCTTCGCGGCGCCGGGCTTCCCCGTCGCCTCCAACAGCGCAACCCGGGTTTCCCCACGGTCGACGCTGACCAGCAGTTGCTTCTTCATGTGAAGTTGATTCCTTTAACTAGAACGAGCGGCCCCGGCCCTTCGCGGCAGCCGCGACGCGCCCTTGCGCGTAGATCGACTGCAGGAGGCCGATGGCCAAGAGCGTGGCGATGACCGAGCTGCCGCCATACGAGAGAAGCGGCAGCGGGATGCCGGTGATGGGCATGATCCCCACGTTCATGCCGACGTTGATGAAGACCTGGAACAGGAGCATGGCCACGATGCCACCGGCGATGAGCGCGCCGTAGAGGTTCTTGGAGACGGTGAGGATCCGTAGGCCGCGCCAGATGAGCAGCGCGTACAGCGAGAGGACGAGGCCCGCACCGGCAAAGCCCCATCGCTCGCCGACCACGGCGAAGATGAAGTCGGTGCGCTCCTCGGGCAGGAAGTCGAGGTTCGTCTGGCTCGCCTGTTCGCCGCGGCCGGTCTTCTGGCCCGAGCCGATGGCGATCCGAGACTGGTTCTGCTGGTAGCCGGCGTTGCCGGCGACGTCGGAGGGATACAGAAACGACGTCAGGCGCTCGGTCTGCTTGGACTTGAGGACCGTGACGCCGAGCGCCGGCGCGGCCGCCAGGACGATCGCGATCGACACGACGCCCAGCGCCATGAGCCCCGCGAAGTGCCGCCAGCTCACGCCGGCGACGAACAGCACCGCAAAGAGGATCGCGATGTAGACGAGGCCGGACCCGAGGTCCCCGGCCATGACGACCGTCGCGGGCACCATCGCGACGAGCACGATCCGCGCCGTCGTGTCGCGCTCGCCCAGTCGCCGCGCACGGTCGACGACGAACGCCGCCAGCGCCGCGGCGAGCAGCACCTTGCCCAGCTCGGAGGCCTGGATCTCGAAGAACGGCAGCTGGATCGCCCGCCGCGACCCGCGGGTGTCGCCACCGAGGACGGCGACGGCGAGCAGGCCGAGCATCATGAGCCCGTAGATGCCGTACTTCAGCTCGCGCAGCCGCGAGTAGTCGATGCGGCTGAGCACGATCGCAACGATGACGCCTAGCGCGAAGAACACGCCTTGGCGTGTGACGTAGTGGTTCGGATCGCCCGGGACGTCGTTGCGCGTCGATGCATGGAGGGTAACGAGCGACGCGGCCATGAGCCCGACGGCGGCCAGCGCCAGCAGCGGGTCGAACGGCATGCGCAGGCCGGCGCCGAGGCGGGTGGCGGGCGGCTCGCTCATCGCGTCTGCGAGCTCCCCTGGACGATCTTCTTCTCCTGGCGGTAGTGCTGCGACAGCAGCAGGCGCGCGATCGGCGCCGCGGTCTCGGCGCCGAAGCCGCCCTCCTCGACCGTCACCGCGACCACGATCGGCCGCTTCTGGTCGGGGACGTAGGCGACGTACCAGGACTGGTCCTGCTTGCCGCCCCGCTGCGCCGTCCCGGTCTTGCCGTAGATCGGGTAGCGGTCCTGCGGCCAGCCGGAGAAGACGTCGGCCGATGTCCCCCCCGCGCCGCTGGCGGCCAGATGCAGTCCGTTGGCGACGGCCTGACGATCGGCCTCGTCGATGTGGACCTTGCGCGCGGGATCGCGCTCGATGCGCTGGATGAGCTCGCCGCGTTCGCTCTCGATCTCGAGTCCGAGATGCGGCGTGACGACCTTGCCGCCGTTCTCGATCGCCCCGTAGGCGACGGCGAGCTGCAGCGGCGTGGCGAGCACGTCGCCCTGGCCGACGGCGAGGTTGACCGTGTCGCCGAGGTTGTAGGGGCGCAGGTCGGAGATCCCACAGCCCTGGGCGCCGGCGGCGTAGACGTTGGCCTGCGCGGAGATCTTCTTCTGCTTGCGACAGCGCAGCTCGCGGGCATTGATGTCCTTGCGCCACTGCCGGTCGGGGATGACGCCGCTGGACTCGTCGGGCAGGTCGATCCCCGTCGGGCGGTCGAATCCGAGCCGTCGCGCCCACTTCTGGATGAGGAAGCCGCCGCTGTAGTACGCCTTGACGCCGAGCGTGTAGAAGTAGACGTCCGAGGAGACCTGCAGCGCCCTCGCGAGGTCGACGCCGCCGTAGGCCTGCTGCTTGGCGTTGCAGCGCTTCTGCTCACCGATCTGGATGCAGCCGGCGTCGTTGATCGGTGTCCCGGGCGCGATGAGGTTCCCGTCGAGGCTCGCGAGCGCGGTGACGGCCTTGAACGTCGAAGCCGTCGGGTAGCCGCCCTGCATCGCGCGGTTGAACGCCGGCGCGCCGGCATCGTCGCCGAAGAGCGCGTCGTAGCGCTTCTGGGTGATCGGCCTCGTCAGGAGCGCGGGGTCGAAGGTCGGGTTGGAGCCCATCGCGAGGACCTCGCCGCTGCGCGGGTCCAGCGCGACGAACGCTCCGGGATTGTTGCCGGGATTCAGCGGACCGCGCAGGGCGCGACCGCCGGTGCGCGTGAGCGCGAGGTCCAGCGAGAGTCGCAGCCGCTGGCCGGGCACCGGCTTGTCGTCTCGCAGGCGGTCGTTGGGGATCGGGCGGCCGAACGCGTCGACCTGCACGCGCTGCACGCCGTCGACGCCGCGCAGGTAGCGGTCATAGGTGCGCTCGAGGCCTCCCTGGCCGACGACGGTGCCCGGCTTGACGCCGCGGTAGCGGTTCTGCTCGAGCTGCTTGGGGCTGACCTCGCCGACGGTGCCGAGCATCTGCGCCGCGAGCGAGCCCTGCGGGTAGTCGCGCAGGTAGGTCTGCTCGACCTTCACGCCCGGGAACTGCTCGGGACGCTCGGAGATGTACGCGAGCACCGAGTCGGGCACGTCGGTCTTGACCCGGATCGACGAGTACGGCACGAGCACGAGCGAGCGCACGACCTGGCGGTGGATCTCGCCGGCGGAGGTGTGCAGCAGCTTCGCCAGGCGCCTGTAGCGCGTCTTGAGCTTCGTCGTCGGGATGCCTGGGATCGGGATCGGCTCGCCGCGATGGCCCTTCGGCTTGGCCGCTCGATCGGTCATGTCATGGCCCCACTCGGCCGCCAGGTTGCGCTCCTGCGCCGGTAGCCGCGACGGGTCGAGCTGGACGACGACCGCCTGGCGGTTGCGCACGATGACCCTGCCGTTGCGGTCGACGATCTTGCCCCGCGGCGCCTGGATGCGCAGCTCCCGCACGCGGTTGACCGTCGCCTGGGCGAGGTACTTGTCGCCGGACAGCACCTGCAGGTACCAGAGGCGAAAGAAGACGACCGCGAAGAGTGCGAGCGCGATGCCGCCGAAGATCGCCACGCGCAGGGCGAGCTGCGGCGTGATCGGCGGGCGGCGCTCGCTGGCGGGCTCCATCATCACCGCAGGTCGACTCCTCGCGACAGCGGTGACAGGCCGCCGGTCGTGTACGCCCGGCGGCGCCGGCGGCGCGGGTCGTCGGGCAGGCTGGCGTGCAGCACGCGGCGCACGATCGCGTAGACCGGCACCGCGATGAGCGTGTTGACGACGAGCGTCGCGAGCGTCTGGCGCACGAGCGCCCAGCTGACCGGCGCGTCGGCCCCGAGGAGGAACTGCATGAGCGCGAAGCACAACGCGAACGTGAGCGTCGCCGCCGCACCGACGGCGAGCGGGACGAGCGTCCCCTCGGGATCGCGCGCCTCGCGGATGCGCCCGGCGCCATAGCCGACGCCGAGCAGCACGAGCGAGGAGACGCCGAGCGTCTGCAGCGAGACGACGTCGAAGAAGAGCCCCACGCCGAAGCCGAAGCAGCCGCCCGCCAGCGAGCCGCAGAGCAGGCCGACGGCCATGACGAGCAGCGGCGACAGGTCGGCGTTGGCGCCGGCGATCGGCAGTTGCGAGATGGCCGCCGTCTGCACGATGACGCCGCCGATGCCGAGGGCGGCGAGCCGTAGGAGCAGCTGCGGCTCGAACGTCATCATCACGAGCGCGGTCCCCGCGGCTGCGTGAGGATCTGGACGAAGTCGAGACTGCGCAGGTCGGCGAACGGCCGCAGGTGGATCTCCTGCGTGTCGGTGCCCTCGTTGTCGATCCGCGTGATCTCGCCGATCGGCAGTCCCGCCGGGTACAGCGACGCGTGGCTGTCCTCGGGCTCGGTCCCGCGGGTGAGTACGCGGTCGCCCGGGCTCAGCCGCGCGCCGGGCGGGGCGAACTTCATGACGAGGTCGGTGGGGTTGCCGACGCTCGCCGGCTCGACGATGCCGAAGATGCCGCGCCGACCCGCGCGCGCGGGCACCTTCACGGTCGTGTCCGTGATGAGCGTCACCTGCGCCGAGCCGCCGAACACCTCCGTCACCCGCCCGATGAGCGCCTCCTCGTTGATGACCGGCTGGCCGACGCGCACGCCGTCGTCGGAGCCCTTGTCGACGCGGATGGTGGCGTACCAGACGGTCGGCGACTGGAAGATGACCCGCCCCGTGCGCGGCGCGAGGTTCCCGAGCCCCAGGGCGCCGTCGAGCTCGAGGAGGTCGCTCAGCCGCTTGTTGTCGCGCACGAGGCTCTCGTTGCGCAGCGCCTCGGACCGCAGCCGGTCGCGCTCGGCCCGCAGCTCCTTGACCTGCCCCTTCGCCGCGAACGTGTCGCCGAACCAGCCGAAGAGATCGCGTACCGGCTTGAGCGCGCGCGACGCGCCCTCCTGCACCGGGTTGAGGATCTCGCTCGTGCCGCGCTGGACGCCGTGCAGCGCGCCGCCAGCGGATTCACCGTAATAGGCGGTCAGCAAGATCAAAGAGCAGGCGACGAGCAGCCCGAGAACCGCCCGCCGTCGCCGGACCGTCTTGTCGTACACGTGAAAGATGACTCCAACGGTTGTCAGTACCGCCGCCGGCGGTTCTTCGAGTTGCGGTTGGTGCGGTGGATGACCTCGAACTCCTCGAGCGAGCGGCCCGATCCGACGGCCACGCACGTCAACGGCGACTCCGCCAGATGGCAGGGCATCTGCGTCTCCTCGCGCAAGCGCTCGTCGAGCCCCTGCAGCAGCGAGCCTCCCCCCGCGAGCATGATGCCGCGGTCCATGATGTCCGACGACAGCTCCGGGGGCGTGCGGTCGAGCGTCTCCTTGACGGCGTCGATGATCTGCGACAGCGGCTCCTCGAGCGCCTGTCGGATCTCCTCGCTCGTGAGCACCACCGTCTTCGGCAGGCCCGACACCATGTCGCGCCCGCGGATCTCGGCCTGGACCTCCTCGGCCATCGGATGCGCCGAGCCGATCTCGAGCTTGACCTCCTCGGCCGTCTGCTGGCCGATGAGGAGCTTGTACTCCCGTTTTGCGTAGTTGATGATCGCCTCGTCGAGCTCGTCGCCGCCGATGCGAATCGACTGGCTGACGACGATCCCGCCGAGCGAGATCACGGCGACCTCGCTCGTGCCGCCCCCGATGTCGACGACCATCGAGCCGGTCGGCTCGCCGACCGGCAGTCCCGCGCCGATGGCGGCCGCCATCGGCTCCTCGATGAGGTACGCCTGGCGCGCTCCGGCCGACAGGCAGGCCTCCTCGACCGCCCGCTTCTCGACCCCCGTGACGCCCGAGGGAACGCAGACGACGACGCGCGGATGCGCCCAGCGGTTCTGGTGCACCTTCTGGATGAAGTGGCGCAGCATCTCCTCGGTGACGTCGAAGTCGGCGATGACGCCGTCCTTCAGCGGCCGGATCGCCGAGATCGTGCCGGGCGTCCGGCCGAGCATGCGCTTGGCCTCGATCCCGACGGCATGGACTTCGCCGCTGCGCGAGTCGATCGCGACGACCGAGGGCTCGGAGAGGACGATCCCGCGCCCTCGCACGTAGACGAGGGTGTTCGCCGTGCCCAGGTCGACCGCCATGTCGCGCCCGCCGAAGCCCGTGAGGTAGCTGAAGAAGCCCATGAAGAGGTGGCGGGACCCCCCTGACTCTTACCGCGTGGGCCCGACGCCGCTGCGGAGTCTAGCGGCGAGCAGGCCGCCGCCACGCAATCCCTCTACCGTTGCGTGAGGATAAGGCTCAAGTCGAGGTCGAGCAATGCGCCGAGGGGAAGTCCGACGACGTTGAGATAGTCGCCGGCGATCGCGCGAACGAGCGCAGCACCTTGCTCCTGGATGGCATAACCGCCTGCACGGCCGGACCATTCTCCAGTCTTCACATAAGCGCGGATGAGCTCCTCCGAGAGCGATCGGAAGGTCACCGTCGTCACCTCATGCACAACCTGAGGGTGTACCGGAGAAATCAGCGCGAGCCCGCTGACGACCTCGTGGGTGCGCCCGGACAGCCGTCGCAGCGTCGCCTCGGCCTCCTCCGGCGAGCCCGGCTTGCCGAAGATCTCGCCGTCGAGCGTGACGACCGTGTCGACGCCGAGGACGGTCTGGCCCGGCCGCAGCGCCGCGCCCGCCTGCGCCTTGCGCAGCGCGTTGACCCGCGCGACGTCGTGCACCGGCCCGTCCGAGAGCTCCTCGACGTCGACGTCGACGGCCTCGAAGGCGATCCCGACCCGCTCGAGGATCGCCCGCCGCTGCGGCGAGCGGCTGGCGAGGATCAGGCTCACGCCGCCGCGCGCGTCAGCCGCCGAAGAAGAGCGCGATCTCGCGCTCGGCGGACTCGGGCGAGTCCGAGCCGTGGACGAGGTTGCGTCGGACCTCGAGCGCGAAGTCGCCACGGATCGAGCCGGGGGCGGCCTCGATCCCGTTCGTCGCGCCGATGAGCTGGCGTGCGGCCTCGATCGCATTCGGCCCCTCGAGGATCATCGCGACGATCGGGCCCGAGGTGATGAACGAGACGAGGCCGTCGAAGAAGGGCTTGCCCTCGTGCTCGGCGTAGTGGCGCTTGGCCGACTGCTCGTCCAAGGTCATGAGCCTGAGCGCGGCGAGATGCAGGCCCTTGCGCTCGAAGCGGGCGATGATCTCGCCGGTCAGGCGGCGCGCGAACGCGTCCGGCTTGACCAGGATCAGGGTCCGGTCCATCTCTTCGATCTCCTCAAGGTGGCGTTCAAGCGGAGGCGATCACGCGTCGCCGGCCGTTGCTCGCCGGCGGATGCGACTTTGCCCCGTCACGTCGTCGAGCTCGGCCTCGCAGTACGGGCAGAGCTTCCAGGTGGGGTCCAGCGGCCGTCCACAGGACATGCACGGATCGCGCAGCTTGCGCGAGCAGTTGGGACAGCGCAGGAAGTCCTTCTCCACCTCGTAGTCGCAGTGCGGGCAGAGCATGTAGTTGAGCTCGTGCAACCGCGCCTCCGCCGCCTGCATCTCGAGCTCTCGCTCGCGGATGTCGTCGAGGTACTCCGGCGGACGAACGATCACGTAGAGGATCGTTCCGACGAACGGGAACAGCGACGCCACCGTCGCGCAGATGACGAGCATCGGGTCCTCGATGCGCCGGATGGCGTCCATGTACGTCCAGTACACGAGCGCCAGATAGATGACGACGAGGAACAGGATGAGCATGTTGACCGCGAGGTTCAGCCCATTGCTGTTGATGCCGAAGACGGCGAGCATGATCGAGGGAGCTTATCCGGTGGACCGGCCGGCAGCCGTCGTGGCGGCGCTGCGCGCCCGCATCCGCGTCAGAGGAAGAGCCGTCCCAGGCCGTAGCCGAGCGCGAAGAAGACGAGGATCACGAGCGCCACGATGAGCGCCACGACGCCGATGAGCGCCAGCGCGGAGGGGCCCTCGCGGTTCACAGCGTCGATGTGCGGCCGGCGCCGGCCGGGCGGGCGAGGTCGGCGACGAGATAGATGGAGCCGGTGGCCAGGACGACGCCGCCGGGGCCGGCGAGCTCGCGGGCGAGCGCCACGGCGCGGTGTGGATCGGCCTCGACACGGCTGATGGCCGGAGCGCCGACCTGCCCGGCGAGCGACGCGAGCGTCGCCGGCGAGAGCGCGCGCGGGTTCGCGTTCGCCGTGAAGACCGCGCCCGCGCACAGCGGCAGCAGCGCCGCCAGCATCGTGGCGGCGTCCTTGTCGTCGAGCACCGACACGACCGCCACGAGCGGCCGCCCGGCGAGGAACTCCGGCAGCGACTCCGCGAGCGCCGCGATGCCGCCGGCGTTGTGGGCACCGTCGAGGACGACCTCCCCGCCCTGACCGCCGGCGAGGACCTGAAAGCGGCCCGGGACGGCGGTCGACGCCGCGACCGCGCGCACCGCCTCGCGCTCCAGCCGGCCGAGGTGGGCCTCGGCCGCGGCGCAGGCCACCGCGAAGTTCCGCCGCTGGAAGGCGCCGCGGGCGAGCAACTGCACGCCGGGCGCGATCCAGGCCGGCTCCGCTGCAGCGCGCACGACCGTCGCCCCTTGGCGTTCGGCGACGAGCTGGGCCTCGGCGTCGGCGTCGGGGTGCAGGTCGGCGCCGAGCACGAGCGTTGCGCCGGGAGCGACGACGGCGAGCTTCTCGCGGGCGATGTCGGCGATCGTCGGCCCCAGCCAGCGCGTGTGCTCGAGGCCGACGTTCGTGAGCACGGCGACCTCGGCGTCGATGACGTTCGTCGCGTCCCAGCGCCCGCCGAGCCCCGCCTCGACGACGGCGACGTCGACGCCCGCCGCCGCGAGCTGCGCATACGCGGCGGCCGTGAGCGCCTCGAACTGGGTCACGCGGTCGTCCTGCTCGAGCGTGCGATCGACGAGCGCGGCGGCGTGACGCGCGCGGCCGACGGCGGCGGCGAGCTGCTCCTCGGAGACGTCCTCGTCGTCGATCCGGATGCGCTCGGCGAACGACACGAGGTGCGGCGAGAGATAGGCGCCGGTGCGCATGCCGTGGCGGGCGAGCAGGGCGGCGATCATCCGCACCGTCGAGGACTTGCCGTTCGTGCCGACGACGTGGATCGCGCGGAAGGCGCGGTGCGGCGCGTCGAGCGTCGTCATGAGGCGGCGCATGCGGTCCAGGCCGAAGCGCATCCCGAAGAGCTCGAGCGACAGCAGCCAGCGCTCGGCGGCGGCGGCGTTCCAGCGGACCGGCAGCGCGTCAGGGGTCCTCACGGCGCGGTCCGCGACGGCGCGGGCAGCGCCTCCAGATCCTCACGTAGGCGTTCGAGCTTGGCACGCTCGGCGGCGACGACCGGCGCCGGCGCCTTGGACACGAAGCCGTCGTTGGCAAGCCTGCCCTCGGCGCGCGCGATCTCGGCGGCGAGCGCCTTGCGCTGACCCACGAGCCGGCGGTCGGCGGCGCCGAGGTCGACGACCTCGGATGCCAGGACGCCCACGGCTCCGCCGGGGATCGCGATCGTCGCGACCGGCTCATCGTCGCCGGCGCCGTCGCGCAGGTCGAAGCGCGCGAGCGCCGCGACCCGCTCGCCGGTCGACTCGTAGCCGCCGGCCTGCAGGACGCCGGGCACGACCGTCCCGGCCTTCACGCCAACCGAGTCGCGCCACCCGCGCAGCGCCTTGATCGCCTCGATCGCGCGCCCCATCTCCTCCTCGGCCTCGCTGTCGCGCAGCGTGTCGTCGGGCTCGGGCAGGCGGCTGCAGGCGAGCAGCCCCTCGGCGGCCGTCCAGCCCAGCAGCTCCCACAGCTCCTCGGTGACGAACGGGATGATCGGGTGCGCCGTCGCGATCGTCTCGCGCAGGACGTGCAGGAGCGTGGCGGCTAGTGCCGCGCGGTCGTCCGGGTCGGCGTCATCGCCCAGGCGCGGCTTTACGAGCTCGAGATACCAGTCACAAAGCTCGCCGTAGATGTAGTCGTATAAGCCGAGCGCGGCCTTGGCGAAGTCGAAGCCGTCGATGCGCGCCCGCGTGTCGGCCTCGATCGCCTGCAGCCGCGAGAGGATCCAGCGGTCCTCGACGGTGCGCGGCTGCGGCGCGGGCTGCACGCCCTCACCGATCCGCAGCGCGACGAAGCGCGTCGCGTTGTAGAGCTTGTTCGCGAGCGCCTGGCCCTGCGCGATCTTCTCCTCGCTGAAGCGCACGTCCTGCGACGAGGACATCGCCAGCAGGCCGAAGCGCACCGCGTCGGCGCCGTAGGCGGGGAACTCGCCGCCCTGGGGGAAGACCGGCGGGCGCGGGCCGCCCTCGACAAGGTCCAGCGGATCGATCCCGGTGCCCAGCGACTTGCTCATCCGCCGCCCGTCGGGCGCCTGGATGATGGAGTGCACGTTGACGTCCGCGAAGGGGATGTCACCGGTGAAGCGCAGGCCCATCATGACCATCCGCGCGACCCACAGATAGAGGATGTCGCGGGCGGTCGAGAGCACGTCGGTCGGGTAGAAGGCGCGCAGCTCGGGCGTCTGCTCGGGCCAGCCGAGCGTCGCGAACGGCCACAGCGCCGAGGAGAACCACGTGTCGAGCACGTCGGGGTCCTGCTGCCAGCCCTCGCCCTGTGGCGGCTGCGCGCCGCAGTGGACCTCCTCGCCGCGGTACCACACGGGGATCTGGTGACCCCACCACAGCTGGCGCGAGATGCACCACGGCCGGATCTGAGCCAGCCAGTCGAGGTAGCGCTTGGCCTGCGACTCGGGGTTGATGCGCACGCGCCCGTCGCGCACGACCTCGATCGCCGGCGCCGCGAGCTCGTCCATGCGCATGAACCACTGCAGCGAGATGAGCGGCTCCACGCGCGCGCCCGAGCGGTGGCTGAACGGCACGGTATGGACGTAGTCCTCGCGGCCGCGGACGAGCCCCTGGGCCTCGAGGTCGGCGACGACGCGCTCGTGCGCCTCGGCGACCGTCAACCCCGCGTACGGCTCACCGGCATCCGCCGTCATGAGCCCGTCCTCGCCGATGACGCCGATCTCCGGCAGGCCGTGGCGGCGCCCGATCTCGAAGTCGTTGGGATCGTGGCCGGGCGTGATCTTCAGGGCGCCGGTGCCGAAGTCCGTCTTGACGTACTCGTCGGCGATGATCGGCAGGCGGCGGCCCACGAGCGGGAGGATCGCCTCCTGGCCGACGAGCTGCGCGTAGCGCTCGTCGTCGGGGTGCACGGCGACGGCGGTGTCGGCGAGCATCGTCTCGGGACGCACGGTCGCGACGACGAGCTCGCCGTCACCCGACGCGAGCGGATAGGCGATCGAGTACAGCGTGTCGACGACGCCCTCGCGTTCCTCGACTTCGAGCTCGGAGATCGCCGACCGCAGGCCCGGATCCCAGTTGACCATGTAGTGGTCGCGGTAGATGAGGCCCTGCTCGTAGAGGTCGACGAAGACCTTCATGACCGCCTCGACGTAGCGCTCGTCCATCGTGAAGCGCTCGTCGTCGTAGTCGAGCGTCGCGCCGAGGCGCTTGAACTGCTCGATGATCTGGCCGCCGTGCTCCTCGCGCCAGGCCCAGACGCGCTCGACGAAGGCCGCGCGGCCGAGCTCCTCGCGCGACGTGCCCTCCTCGACGAGCCGCTTCTCGACCTGGCGCTGGGTGGCGATGCCGGCATGGTCGGTGCCGAGGATCCACTTCGTGCGCCGGCCGCGCATGCGGTTGGCGCGGATGAGGGCATCCTGGATCGCGCCGTTGAGCGCGTGACCCATGTGCAGCACGCCGGTGACGTTCGGCGGCGGGACCGCGATCGAGTAGTTCTCGGCCGGCGTGCCCTCCGGCTCGGGGTGCACGAGCCCCGAATCGAGCCAGCGCTCAAGGATGCGCGGCTCGACCTCGACGGGATCGAATCGCGTGCGCTCGTGCAGGTCAGCCATAGAATCTCCAGTCTATGGAGGCTCCATGAGCACCGACCTCGCGGGCTTCAAGGAGAGCCAGCGCAAGCTCTGGGCGGCCGGTGACTACGCCGTGACCGCGCGGCGCTTCGAGGGGGTGGCCGCCGACCTCGTCGCGGCGTGCGGGCTGGGGCCCGGCCAGCGCGCGCTCGACGTCGCCGCCGGCACCGGCAACGTCGCGCTGGCGATCGCCGCCTCCGGCGCGAGTCCCGAGGCCTGCGACCTCACGCCCGAGCTCGTCGCGGCCGGCAAGGCCCGCTGCGATGCGCTCGGCGAGTGGGAGATCCCCTGGGACGTCGCCGACGCCGAGGAGCTACCGTTCGCCGACGGCCGCTACGACGCCGTGCTGTCGGTGTTCGGGCTCGTCTTCGCACCGCGACCGCAGGTCGCGATCGCCGAGGCCTTCCGGGTCACGCGCTCGGGCGGGACCGTCGCGTTCACGTCCTGGACGCCCGGCTCGGCGGCCGCGCGCTTCATCGAGGTCGGCGGCAAGTATTTTCCGGCACAGGACGACCCGCCCCCGCCCCCGCATCTGTGGGGCGACGAGGCGACCGCGCGCGAGCGCCTCGCGCCGCTCGCCGCGGACGTCCGCTTCGAGCGAGGCGCGGTGACCTGGTCGTGGCCGTCGCCGGATGCCGCCCGCAAGGAGGCCGAGGAGTCCAACAACTTCGTCGCGGCCGCGCGGGCGATGCTCCCGCAGGAGCGCTACATGGCCCTGCTCGAGGACCTCGACGAGCTCATGCGCTCGCTCAACACGGCCACCGACGGCTGCCTGACCTACGACGCCGAGTACGCGCGCATCGTCGCGCGCAAGCCGGGTTAGGCCCTTAGCGCCGGCGACCCTTCATGACGGCCTTGCGGCCGATCGGCACGACGCTGCGGGCGAACGCCCCCGGCTCGAGCTTGGCGACGAGCCGCCGGACGTCGGCGCGCTCCCTCGCGGACAGCCGCGTCGGCCTGCCCTGCGACTTCTTCAAGAGCTCGGCGAGCCGCGCGCGGTCGTGGGTGTCGAGGCGCTGCCAGTGCTTGCGCATCGTCATCGCGAGCTCGAAGACGATGATCCACGGTACGGCGCGGACGCGTGTGATCGGCAGCATGGACGGCAATGTTCCCAGTTCTTCGAGTCGCTACGCGGACTCGGCGCGCCGGGGGTGCTGCTCGTCACGCGCGGCCTCGGTGACGAGCGTGGGCGACAGGCCCTTCTCGATCGTCTCCTTCGTCACGACGCACTTCTTGACGTCGCGGCGGGAGGGCAGCTCGAACTGCACCTCCAGCAGCGTCTCCTCGATGATCGAGCGCAGGCCGCGCGCGCCGGTCTCGCGCGCGAGCGCCTTCTCGGCGACCGAGACGAGCGCCTCGTCGGAGAAGACGAGCTCGATCCCGTCGAAGCTGAAGAAGCGCTGGAACTGCTTGACGAGCGCGTTGCGCGGCTCCGTGAGGATCGTGATGAGGTCGTCACGCGTGAGCTGGTGGACGGCGCTCACGACCGGCAGGCGGCCGATGAACTCGGGGATCAGGCCGTAGTTGACGAGATCCTCGGGCAGGGTCTGCTCGAACAGCTCGCCACGGTCCTTGCGCGACTTGGACTGGATCGAGGCGCCGAAGCCGATGCCGTTGGAGCCGATGCGCCGCTCGATGACCTTGTCGAGGTTGGCGAACGCGCCGCCGCAGATGAACAGGACGTTCGTCGTGTCGATCGACAGGAACTCCTGGTGGGGGTGCTTGCGCCCGCCCTGCGGCGGAACCGAGGCGGTCGTCCCCTCGAGGATCTTCAGCAGCGCCTGCTGGACGCCCTCACCGGAGACGTCGCGCGTGATCGACGGGTTGTCGGCCTTGCGCGCGATCTTGTCGACCTCGTCGATGTAGATGATCCCCGTCTCCGCCTTCTTGACGTCGTAGTCGGCGGCCTGGATGAGCTTGAGGAGGATGTTCTCGACGTCCTCGCCGACGTAGCCGGCCTCCGTCAGCGCCGTGGCGTCGGCGATCGCGAAGGGGACGTTGAGGATGCGGGCGAGCGTCTGGGCGAGCAGCGTCTTGCCGCAGCCGGTCGGACCGAGCAGCAGGATGTTGGACTTCTGCAACTCGATGTCGGAGTCGTCGACCTGCATCATCTGCACGCGCTTGTAGTGGTTGTAGACCGCTACCGACAGCGTGCGCTTGGACTCGTCCTGGCCCACGACGTACTCGTCGAGGACGTCGTAGATCTCGCGCGGCTTGGGGAGGCTCTCGATGTCGAACGACGGCGGAGCGGTCAGCTCCTCGTCGATGATCTCGTTGCAGAGATCGATGCACTCGTCGCAGATGTAGACGCCGGGCCCGGCGATGAGCTTCTTGACTTGGCGTTGGGACTTGCCGCAGAAGGAGCAGAGGAGCTGTTCGTTGGAGTCGGTCGGTCGCGCCATGGGGCTCAGTGCTGGTGGATCACCCGGTCAATGATGCCGTAGTCCTTCGCCTCGTCGCTACTGAGAAAGTAATCGCGCTCGGTATCGGTGCGAACCTTCTCGTAAGGTTGCTTCGTGTGTTTTGCGATGATCTCATCCAGTCTTCGACGGATGTCAATGATCTCTTTAGCGTGGATCTCGATATCCGTCGCTTGTCCCTGAAATCCGCTCGAGACCTGATGGATGAGGATCTTCGCATTGGGCAGCGCCATGCGCTTGCCCTCCGCGCCGCCGGCGAGCAGGAGCGCGCCCATCGACATCGCGATGCCGACGCAGATCGTCTGCACGTCGGGCTTGATGAACTGCATCGTGTCGTAGATCGCGAGGCCGGCGTAGACCGAGCCGCCCGGTGAGTTGATGTAGAGCGAGATGTCCTTGTCGGGATCCTCGGACTCGAGGTGCAGAAGCTGCGCCACGACGAGGTTCGCGATCTGGTCGTCCACGGGCGTCCCCAAGAACACGATTCGCTCGTTGAGCAGCCGGCTGTAGATGTCGAAGTCGCGTTCGCCTCGCGACGTCTGCTCGACCACCATGGGGACAAGGGGGCTCATGGTCCTCGCTTCAGTTAGGCGTCGTCTCTCGAACTCCTGCCGGGCAGCGTACCAACCGACTGCCGGCGCACGGCAGGCCTGTTCCTCTGTCAGGACCCGGGGGTCCAGAGCTTGTCGGCCTCTCCTGCCGGCTTGTCCGCGCCAGGCGTCCACAGCTCGTCGGCCGGCGCGGCCTTCTTCGCCGCTGCCTTGTTCCTGGCGGGCGCCTTCTTCTTCGGCGCCGCCGCATCCTTCTTCTGGGCGGCGGCCCGCTTCTTCTCGGCCTCCTCGACGCTGATCGGCTTGGCCTCGGTGATGACGAGATCGATCGCCTGCTCGGCGGCGACCTCCTGCGCGAGAGAGTCGACGCGGCCGGCGTTGCGGAGGCGATCCAGGAGCTTCTGGCGGGACATCTGCTCGCGCTCGGCGGCCGGCTCCAGCGCGTCGAGCAGCTGCTGCTCGGTCGGCTCGATCGCCTCGGCCGTGATGATCGCGGCGAGCACCGCCTCGCGGCGCAGCGCCTGCTCGGCGTCGGGCATCGATTCCTCGATGAGCTCGGCCTCGCTCTTGCCGGAGATCTTCAGGTAGTGCTCCTTGGTGATGCCCTGGTGGCCGAGCGCGTGCAGCATCCGGTCCAGCAGCTCCTGCGCCCGCGCCTCGACGAGCGAGTCGGGGACGTCGACCTCCGCCTCGGCGACGACGGCATCCAGCGCGCCCGCGCGGAACTCGACCTCGACCTGCTTGGTGTCGTGCTCGAGCAGCTCCTCGCGGATGCTCTCGCGCAGCTCCTCCAGTGTGTCGTAGCCGGCGGCGTCGGAGGCGAAGTCGTCGTCGAGCGCGGGGAGATCCTTGTGCTTGACCTCCTTGACGGTGATGTGGAACTGCGCCGCCTTGCCGGCGACGTGCTTGGCGGCGTAGTCGTCGGGGAACGCCGCGTCGACGATGCGCTCCTCGCCGGCGCCCGCGCCGACGATCCCCTCCTCGAAGCCGGGGATGAGCTGGCCGGCGCCGAGATCGACAAGCTGGTCGCGGCCCTCGCCGCCGGAGAACGGCTCGGCGTCGATCGTGCCGACGAAGTCGATCGTCACGAAGTCGCCCTCCTCGGCCGGGCGCTTGACGACCTCCAGGCGCGCGAACCGCTCGCGCATCTCCTCGATCTGGGCGTCGACGGTCTCGGGGTCGGCGACGGGCTCGCGGCGGCCGACCTCGACGCCGCGGTACGTGCCGAGCTTGGCGGTCGGGCGAACGCCGACCTCGAAGGAGAACTTCAGCGCCTTGCCCTCCTCGGGCAGGTCGCCGAGGTCGACCTGCGGATCCCCGACGGGCGCGATGCCGGAATCGTGGACAGCCTTGAGGTACCAGTCCGTCAGCCGTGCCCGGACGGCCTCGTCGAGGATCGGATCGCGACCGATGCGCTGGATGACGACGGCGGGCGGGATCTTGCCGGTACGAAATCCGGGAACCTTCATCTCCTGACCGAGCTTGCGGGCCTGGTTCTCGAGCGTGCGCTGAACCTCGTCGGCAGCGACCTCGACGTCGACGTTGACGCGCGACTGCGGAAGCTCGGTGACGGTGGTGTTGACTGCGGTGGCCATGGGCGCACCTTATCGTCACGCGATGCGCCGCTCCCGCCCGCCGCTGGAGGTCGTCGCCGCATGGGTCGTCACTGGCCCGCTGGGCCACCTGTACGCGGGCATCGCCGACTGGCTCGGGGTGCTCGTCCGCTACGTGCGCGCACGCGGGCGCTGGGAGCGGATGTAGGGCAACTGGTGCCCGAACTGCATCACTGAAGGAGTGAGGAGCCGGAACGCCGCGAGCAAACCGCGGTCGTGTCGCCTATGGGGTGCATAGCGCACCTGATTCGACAGAGACCTTCGATTGAGAGCACGAACCTGGAGGTCGTGGCGCCTATGAAGCGTATTGGGCAGCAAATTCGCCACGACCAGTGCCTGGCGGGCAGCCACCGGCTGTTTCCGCGCGGTAGCTCGCTGAGCCGCGATCCGCCCCGTGCACCGGGTGCGCGACAGATGGCCGCGGGGCTCGGTCTCCTTCCCTCAAAGATGCAGTTCGTGGGCCACCGACGCGACACGCGGGTGCGCCACGCGCCAGGTGTCCCGCGACACCACCCAGGTGGCGCGCCACCACCGCCGCGGCTCGCGTTCCACGTCGTGACCCCGCCGCCAAGGAGCCACGATGCCCCGCCGCCTGCTGCTCACGACACTGCTCGTCCTCGCCCTCACTCCCAGCGCCGTCATGGCCGCCGACAGCCATGCGCCCAAGGGCGCGCGCGGCGACTGGCTGCCCCGGTCGGAGTGGATCATGTCGAGCTGGGTGCCGTTCGACGAGGCGCGGCTCTACGACGTCCTCGACACCGACCGTGCCCAGCTCGCGACGTGGCTGAACGACAAGCGCACGCTCGGCCAGCTCGCCGCCAAGCGCGGACACCGCTCGCAGCGCAAGCTCGCCGACACGCTGATCGCGCCGCGACTACGCACGGCCTCCCCGACCATGAAGCGACGCCTGCGCTCGCGCGCGCTCGACATGCTCACGCAGGCGCACCTGGCGCGCCACGTCATGTTCCACATCTTCCACACGCCGGCGATCCCGCGCCACGCGCGAAGGATCTTCGGGATGAGCCCGCAGGGCTACCGCGTCCTGCGCGACAGCGGCTACTCGCCTCAGCGGATCGCGGCCGAGGGCGGCAAGACGCTGAAGGAGTCGCGCGAGGCGCTGCGATCGATCCTCATGCGGCGCAACGACCAGGCCGTCCGCATCGGCGCGATGAGCCGGCGCCAGGCGGACGCGCTCTTCGCCCACCAGAAGGCCGATCTCGACGCCTACATGCACCGGCGCTACCGCACGCCCGCCCAGCAGGTCCAGTTCGTCTGCCGCCCCCGCGGGTAGCACGGCGCCGGCCCGCTCGGTCAGTCAGCGCCGGCCCGCTCGGTCCGTCAGCGCCGGCCCGCGCGGTCAGTCGGCGCCGGCCCGTGCGTCAGCGGTTCAGCGCGAAGATCGGCCAGCGGCCCGACACGCCCCTGAGGCGGTGCTCGCCGCGGTAGTCGAAGTCCAGGCCGGCGCCGGTGTCGCCGGCACTCGGCAGCGAGTCGACGCCGGGCAACTCGACGAGCCGCGCCCCCGGGATCCGCTTGGCGTACTCGCGCGAGTGGCGGACGTCCATGTACGCGTCGGCGGCACGGTGCAGGACGAGCGTCGGCACGCGGATTGTCGGCAACGCCGGGCGCACGTCGAGCTCGGCGGCTGCCGCCATGAGCCTCCGCATCCGGCCGGGACTGGCGGCGAGGCGCTCCAGACGCGCGAGCCACACCCGCATCTGCGGGTCGTCGGCGCAGCTCGGGGCGAGCCTGTTGAGGTTCCTCCCCTGGCCCCACTGCTCGAGGATCCTTTCGACCCACAGGTCGCGTTCGGCGGCGCTCCGCGCCCACGGCAGGTCGTCGTCGCGGACGGCTCGCAGCATGCAGCCGTAGAGTGCGAGGGCGCTGACGCGCTCGGGAGAGCGGGCGGCGTAGAGCGCGGCGAGCGGTCCGCCGGCGGCGTATGACAGCAGCGCCGCGCGCTCGCTGCCGGCGGCGTCGAGCACGGCGTCGATGTCGGCGAGCTCGTGCAGCACGTCGAGCGGGCCGTCGTCGGAGAGCCCGGGCCCGCGCCGGTCCATGCCGATGAGCCGTGCGAAATGCGTGAGACGCGCGAAGAACCGCGCGAGCCCCGGGTCCTCCATGACGTGCTCGACGTGCGAGACGAAGGCGTTGACGAACAGGAGGTCCATCGGGCCGTCGCCGTGGACCTGGTAGGCGAGGTTGACGTCGCCGTTGCGCGCGTAGCGGGTGACTCGGGCCATCGCCCGATCATCGTCGAGGATCGGCGGAGGGGCTCCGGAGGCTTACGGGTCAGAGTCCAAGCCTGGATCCGGCTAATGTTGCGCCGGATGCGAGCTCGCATGGCCCTCTGTGGCGCCGTCGCCGCCGTCGCGCTGACCGCGACGGCCGTCGCACAGGCGCCGGCGCCGGCGGGCAACTTCGGGGGCGGTGCGCTCGTCGCGCCGCCGCGCGCGCACTTCGGGCCCGGCAACGCCGTCATCGCCCTGCGCGCGCTGCCCGAGCGCAAGCTCCAGATCGAGGCCACGGTGCGCGGCTCGTGCGCCGGCGGGGAGATCGCCGCCGACGCGAAGATCGCCGCCGACGGCAGCTTCAGCGCCACGGGAACGGAGCGCACGGAGCCCGAGCGCAAGGTGAAGGTCACGACGAAGTACACGATCGCGGGCACGTTCTCGAGCGCCACCGCCGCCGACGGGAAGCTCTCGGCGACGATCGAGCGGAGGGCCGACGGCCGCACGCGCCGCTGCCGCTCGGGCAGCGTGACGTTCGGCGTCCGCCGTCCGGATGGCGCCATTGGCGAGCCGGGCCCCCCGCCCCGCGCGCGCTACTACGGCACGACCTCCCAGCGCGGCGTGGGGCCGCGCCGCGCGATCGTGCTGCGCATCTCCGGCGACGGCCTCGTCATCAGCCGCGCGCTCTTCGGCGAGTCCGTGCGCTGCAGCGACCATACGCGCGCGCTCGGCATCGAGGCGCCGCGGACGAATGCCGCGATCGACTCCAAGGGTCGCGTGAACGACCGCGAGCGCTTCACGGTTCGCAGCGGCGGGACGCTCGTCAAGGTCGACGACCGCTTCACCGCGCAGCTCGGCGCCACCGGCGCACGCGGCACGTTCTCCCTCAGCGACCGCACGATCGACAAGACCACTGGCAACGTCGTCAAGTCATGCAAGTCGGGCGAGATCAGATGGACCGCCGCGCCGTAGCGACGCCCTGGCGGCGCAGGATCAGCCAGTTGACGACCCACAGCGCCGCCCCGAGCGAGACGAGGATCGCCGCGCGCGCGTAGGTCGCGGCCTCGATCTGCGTCAGCAGCGCGATCAAGATCGCGACACCGACGACGGGCACGACCGATGGCACCCTGAAGTGCTCGTAGTCGACGCGCTCTCGGCGCAGGACGAGCACGCAGACGTTGACGATCCCGAAGACGACGACGAGCAGCGCAACCGTCGTGTCGGCGAGCGAGCCGAGGTCGCCGGTGGCGACGAGCACCGCAGCGAGCGACGACGTGAAGAGGATCGCGAACCACGGCGTGCGCCGGCCCGGCAGCACCTGGGCGAACGGCCGCGGCACGACGCCCTCCTGCGCCATGCCGTACAGCAGGCGCGACGCCATGATCATGTTGATGAGCGCACCGTTGGAGAGCGCGAGCAGGCCGATCGCGGCGAACAGCTTCTCCGGGATGTCGAGCGGGCCGTGCCGGACGACCTCGAGCAGTGGCCCACTCGAGCCGACGAGGTCGCCGGTCGGCACGACCATCGACGCGCCGATCGTGACGAACAGGTACAGCGTGCCGGCGATCGCGAGTCCGCGGAAGAGCGTCTTCGGGTACGTGCGGCTCGGCTCACGCGTCTCCTCGGCGACGTTGACGGAGTCCTCGAAGCCGATCAGCGCGTAGAACGCGAGCGTGGCGCCGGCGAGCGTGGCGGCGAACACCGAGCTGTCCTGCTTGAACTCGAAGGCCCGCGCCGGCTCCGCGTCGCCCTGGGCGAGCGCGACCGCAGCGATGACGACGATGAGCACGAGCCCGCCGATCTCCACGAGCGTGAAGCCGATGTTGAGCTTCACGGACTCCGCGATGCCGCGCAGATTGACGGCCGCGATGAGCGCGAGCAGGGCGAGCGCGGTGATGACGACCGGCACGTCGACGAACGCGCTGAGGTAGTTGCCACCGAAGCCGCGCGACAGCGCACTCGCCGACGTGATGCCCGACACGACGACGGCGAATGCGACCAGGAAGCTCAGAAACGATCGGTGGAATGCGCGATGCACGTACAGCCCCGCGCCGCCTGCACGCGGATACATGCTGACGAGCTCCGCGTACGAACCCGCCGTGAACGCGGCCATGAGGAGCGCGAGCGCGAACGCCGCCCAGATCGCGCCGCCGGTCTCGCGGCCGACCTCGCCGACGAGCGCATAGATGCCGCCGCCGAGGATGTCGCCGACGATGAAGAACAGCAGCAGCCCGGGCGTGATCGCCCGGCGCAGGGTGCCGTCCTCGGGACCCGGCGGGATGGGCGCGGCGGCGACGGGAACGTTGGCGCTGCGCGACCCGGGTAGCTTCATCCGGCGCTTCCTACCCGCTCGACGCTGTGGCGTCAATGTCTTGCAGCCCCGGTGCGATAGAACCGTCAGATGGTCAGCCTTCGCAAAGAGCGCATCGCCCGCAACGAAAGCGCCTTCCGGGCGCTGAACGAGAGCCTCGAGGCCAGCGTCCACCGCGGTCGCCCGGGAGTGGAGCTCGCCGGCTTCGTGTGCGAGTGCGGCGACCCACAATGCGAGGCGATCGTCCGGCTCGACCTGGCGACGTACCAGTCGGTCCGCCAGGACGCGCAGCTCTTCGTCCTCGTGCCGGGTCATCAGTTGCTCGAGGCCGAGGTCGTCGACGACGACGGCGGCGGCGGTTGCGGTTACGTCGTCGTCCGCAAGCACGAGGACGTCGCCGGCATCGTCGAGCAGACCAATCCGCGGCGCGAGACCGGTTAGTCCGGGCGCAGCTCCGGCTGTGGAGCGTCGCGGCCGGCTGCGAAGCGGTGCAGATCGTCAACCGTGATCGTCAACCTGGGCCGTACGTGGCGCCGCCGGAGCGACCGACTCACGGAACCATCGCGACGACCCGCGCGGGCGCCGCGCTCGCGCCCGCGATGCGCAGCGGAAAGCAGCTGACGACGAAGCCCGTCGGCGGCAGCTCCGCAAGGTTGCACAGCCGTTCGATCTGCGAGTACTCGAGGTCGAGCTGGTGGGCGGCCCAGAAGATCCCGGGGCGGTTCTCCCGCTTGGCGTCTTCGGCCTGCATCCACAGCGGACGGTCCCAACCCCAGGCGTCGATCCCCATGACGCGCACGCCGCGCTCGTACAGCCACCGGGTGGCGTCGGGAGTGACGCCCGGGCCGAGGCCCATGTACTGCAGCGTGCCGTAGTGCGCGTCGCGGCCGGTGCGCACGAGCACGATGTCCAGCGACGCCAGCTCATGGCCCACCCGCGCGAGCTCGCGCTCGACCTCCTCGGCGCTGACGGCGTCGCCGTCGGCCTTCGCGCTGAAGTCCAGCACGACTCCGGGCGCGTGGAACCACTCGAGCGGCAGCTCGTCGATCGTCTTCGCCGGCCGGCCGCCGATCGTCGAGTTGTAGTGGTAGGGCGCGTCGAGGTGCGTGGAGTTGTGGGTGCCGAAGCGCAGGAACGTGTCGACCGCCCAGCCCTCGCCGTCGCGCAGCAGCTCGGGCGGGATGCCGAACATCCGCTCGATGTCCTGCGCGCCGCGGCGGTGGTCGGCGTAGTCGATCTCGGTCCGCAGCAGTTCGGGCAGCTCGGGCGGATCGGGGGCGATCGGAGCCGACAGGTCGACGAACCTCACGAGATCGGGCGCTCCATCGCCACGCCCTCGATCTCGACGCCGTCGGGCATCGTCAGCATCGTCCGTTCGGTCTCGCGAAAGCCGAAGGCCCGGTACAGCGGCTCGCCGGGCAGCGTCGCCATGAGCGCCAGCGTCTGAAATCCCTCCGCACGCGCCGCACGCTCGCAGGACTCGAGGATCGCGCGGCCCAGCCCGCGCCGCGTCCAGTCGGCGCGGACGAACATCGCGCGCACACGGGCGGGCTCGGTGTGCGGGTCGAGCAGGCGCGCGTCGCCGTCCGCGTCACCCGAGCCCGTGTAGAGCTTGTCGCGGCGGCTCCACCCTCCGCACGCGACGATCTCCCCGCCGGCCTCGTGCACGAAGTACGTGCCGTCCTCGATCAGCGTCATGTCGAGGTGCGCGATGTGGACCGCGGCGCTCGCGGTCTGCTGCTCGTCGTAGAAGCGCGCAAAGAGGTCGAGCACGGAGGCTCGCACGAGCGCGGCGATGCGCGCCGCGTCGGAGGACAGCGCGAGCCGCTGCGGCGGAGCGCCGACAGGGCCCGTAGACCCACCGGTGTCGCTCCGATTCGTGCGCTGCTCGTAGGTGGGTGTCATGGGCGTCACGACGGTCCAGAGGTGCGTGGGCTGGCTGAGGCGTTGGTCGATCAACCCGGCCGCGTTGGCGGTGGTCGTGAAAGAACTTTGGCTCATCGACCAACCGATGACGTTGTGCAGCGTTCTAGCACTCGACAGGGACGGCGTGGAGGGGCCAGGGAGGGCCCCGCGGTATATCGACACCCCCGATAGGAGTGAGCATGTTTCGTCAGCACGCTGTCCATTCTCGAGAGCGAGAGGTGCTCTGTGCTGCTGAGCAGCTCATCATCCGCTCCGAGCGTGATGGCCATGCGCACGTGATCGAGCTGATCGGAGAGCTCGACATGCATACCGCCGAGGTGTTCGAGAACGAGCTCAAGCGCGTCGAGGGCACTGATGCCGGGGAGATCATCGTCGACCTCCGCGGCTTGAAGTCGATCGGCGCCGATGGCCTGAAGACCTTCATCCACGCCAGCGCTCGCTCGCGGCGCGATGGCAACCGGCTTCTGTTGGTGCACGGCCCCGACCAGGTCCAGAAGACCTTCGAGATGACCGGGCTGCTGTCGCGGCTGCCCTTCGCTGGCCATGGCGACGTGAGGTCCCCCTCCCACAGCCCTCGGTCGAGGGCCCGTGTGGTTGTCTCAAGGCCGATTCGCGACTGGGCGGGTAGCGCCGCCGGCTGAGATCGGCTCGCGAGGCGGGGGGTTCCCTGCTCACCCGGGGAGCCGGGACGCTCCGGTGCGACGCCTCGAAGAAGAAGAGCTTCCAGGCATCCCACCAGCGATCAGCCTGGACCCGGATGGTGCGTCCGTCGAGGCGCTCGACCCCTGGGTGAAAGCGAAGCCGGTCCGCGGGTTCGGTCCTCTTGAACTCGACCTTGATCTCGCACGGGCTACCCGGGTTGTACGGGCGTATGGCGGTCAGGTCGGAAAGCGCCCTTCGTGCGCCGTCCTCGATGAGCTCATGGGCCCTCGTGGGCGGGATCATCCGTGCCGACAGAGCTCCGAGGCCTTCCTTCACAGCGACCGTGGTGAGACCCTTCCCGAGAAGGGCGCTAGCCTCGTCGCACGAGGCTTGGTCCCCCGTGACGAGCAGGACAGGACAGCTCCACGTCCCGCACAACGCGGCGTTGATCCCGGTCTCGCCAGCGCTAGCCCAGACCGGGCCCCCTCGCTGCGACGTGTACGGCGCTCAGTACCACTTGCCTTTCGCGAAGCCGCCGAAGGCGATCAGGCCCACCAGCGTGACGATGAGCCCCAGCCAGAAGCTCCACACGATCATCACGACGATGCCGACGATGACGAGGATGCCACCGAGCCCAATCCCCCCTGTGTTGCCGCCTTTCCCACCTTCTGCCGCCATCAGTTGCCTCCTCGACGAGATGATTCGGTCCCCGGCATCGCCCGCCCGCGCGTGCGTGCCCAAGCACCCACTCACTTCCCTGCAGAGGCTCCTTTCCCTCCTCGCGACAGCGTGGCCCGTTCGTAGCGTCCGCCTGCGGCTTTAGGACATCACTCTCCGCCGCCTCGAGGACAGTGCCGGATTTCGCGCAAGGCAGGAGTCGCTAGGGCCATCGCACAGGTGGAATGCGGGAGCCAGGGGCTTCAATCGATCGCGCCGCCGAAGCCGATCTCGTTGCCGTCGGCGTCGAGATAGATCGCCTTGCGCGCCTTGCCGGGATATGTGGCGCTTGTGCTGTTTCCGGGGGTTGGTTGAGGGCTGAGCGCGGGTAGCGCGGCCGGCCGCCGTCCGTCAAGCAGCGCCTCGACTGTGGGCTGGGGTGCGCGGGTCGTTGTGGTGCTTTGCAG
>Ga0136617_10000627_pt1 | contig 30088 bp, 29 predicted proteins | sample AntDrymUQ3222106_2_FD_129672 | JGI IMG/M metagenome (GOLD analysis project Ga0136617, IMG submission 129672) | Polar desert sand microbial communities from Dry Valleys, Antarctica - metaG UQ322 (21.06) | ecosystem: Environmental > Terrestrial > Soil > Desert | place: Antarctica: Dry Valley... | reverse complement strand
GATCGAGAGCAATCCGCAGTTCATCCAGGACCTGATCGCGGCGACCCAGGACGCCTGGAACCGCTACAACGAGGATCCCGAGCAGGTCAACGAGGTCGCCTCGAAGGTCAGCGGCGTGCCGGCGGAGCAGCTCAAGGTCGTCGGCGAGGTGCTCAACCTCGACGGCATCCCGCCGGAGCAGCGCGCGATCACCGAGCAGGACGTCGAGACCTGGAAGCAGATCTTCCCGCTGCTGGAGAAGTCAGGCTTCATCGAGAAGGCGCCCGAGGACGTCGAGGCGCTGTTCGAGGTGACAAAGTAGGCGACGAGCGCATGTCCGAATCAACGGTCGCGAGCCCCTCGCCGAGCCCTCAGGCCGCCCGCCCGGCCGCCGGCGTCCCGGGCGGGCGCCGGCCCGGGCGGCGGCGGCTGCGCACGGCCCTCATCGCCGCCTCGGTCGTCGGCCTGTTCCTGCTCTGGCTCTGGGGCTCGACGTTCTTCGCCGACTACATCCTGCCGCCGCCCGCGATGGTGTGGGAGTCCTTCGTCTCGATGCTCGAGCGCGGGACCTGGGGCACCGAGATCCTGGCCACGCTGCAGCACATGTTCACGGCGTTCGCCCTGATCCTGGCCGTCGGGCTGCCGGCCGGCATCGTGGTCGGCCGGCTGTGGATGGCGGAAGACCTCAGCCGGGTCCCGCTCATCTTCCTGCAGACGGTGCCGACGGTGGTGCTGATCGCGCTCGCCCTGATCTTCATCGGCACGAACAGCACCGGCGTGGTGGCGGTCACTGTCGCCAGCGGCCTGCCCTATTTCATGCTCAACGTCATCCAGGGCACGAAGGCGATCGATTACGACCTCATGGAGATGGGCCGGGCGTACGGCGCGGGCGAGCGGCGGCTGATGCGCAGCATCGTGCTCCCCTCCGTCGTCCCCTACTTCCTGGCCGGCGGGCGCGTCACGCTCGGTGTGGCCTGGCAGGTCACGCTGTTCGGCGAGTACCTCATGGGAACGCCCGGCGTCGGCTTCCAGATCAGCTCGGCGATCAAGCTGCTGGACACCGCGTCCGTGTTCGCCTGGGGTCTGTCGATCGTCGCCCTGACCATCGCCTTCGAGTACGGGATCTTCCGGCCCGTCGAGGCGTACCTGACCAGGCACACGAGGAGGGGCTGACCGTGGCCGATCCGCTGATCTCGACCGAGGGAGTCAGCCTGCGCTTTCGCCGCTCGGAGGACGCCGTCCTCGACGACGTCTCGATGCACGTGCGCGAGGGAGAACTGGTGGCGCTCATCGGGCCGTCGGGGTGCGGTAAGTCGACGCTGCTCAACCTCGTCTCCGGCCTGCTCGCGCCGAGCGCCGGCAGGGTACAGGTGCGCGAGGGTGTCCGGATGGCCTACGTGTTCCAGAGTCCGCGCCTGCTGCCGTGGCGCACGCTCCAGGGCAACGTCGAGTTCGGCCTGGAGGGCCGCGGGCTCGGCCGCGGCGCGCTCGCCGAGCGCGCACAGCGGGCACTGGCACAGGTCAATCTGACCGGGCACGAGCGCAAGTACCCGCAGGAGCTCTCCGGCGGCATGCAGCAGCGGGCGGCGCTGGCCCGTGGCTTGGCCATCGATCCCGCCGTGTGTCTGCTCGACGAGCCGTTCGGGGCCCTGGACGCGCTGACACGCTCCTACCTGCAGGACGAGCTGATGGAGATCGTGCGCGGGACGGGGATGACGACGATGCTCGTCACCCACGACATCGACGAGGCGCTCCTGCTCGCCGACCGCGTCATCGTGATGACGGCGCGGCCAGGGCGGCTCAGTGCCGAGGTGGACGTGCCCTTCGGCGCCGAGCGCTCGTCGGACGCCCTGCTCGGGCGCGCGGACTATGCCGAGCTGCGGCGCCAGCTGCGCGAGATGCTGCGGCCGCAGGCGGCGATCGCGGCGTGAGCGTGCTCGGCGCCGCTCGCGGCGGCGAGCACGCGGTCGTCAATCGCCTGGACGACGCCTTTGCCCGGGAGCGCCCTGCGCTCATCTGCTACCTCCCGCTCGGTGACCCGGCGGTGCCCGCGGACCTCGCCGACGTGTACGTCGAGTGTGGGGTCGACGTCCTCGAGATCGGGGTCCCGGCGCCCAACCCGTACCTCGACGGGCCGGCCATCCGCGACTCGATGGACCGGGCGCGGGCGGCGGGAGTGGACCCCCGGAGCGCCGCGGAGCTCACCGCGCGGCTCCGCGAGCGCCATCCCGACCAGGCAGCGGTCTGGATGAGCTACGGGTCGCTGGTCGAGGCCGATGAGCTCGTCGCGCTGGCTCGACGCGCCGAGGTCGACGCGATGTTGTTCCCCGAGCCTGCCCGCCACTTCGAGCCCCTGGGGCAGGCGCTCTCCGGAGCCGGGGTGCACCTGCTGCACTTCCTCTCCTACGAGCTGCCGCCGGTCGACGTCGTCGCGGCCCAGAGCAGCGGCGGATACCTCATGCTGCAGGCGATCCCGGGCGTGACCGGAAGCTGGTCCAAGCGGACGCCGCTGCCCGACAGCCGCGAGCGCATCGATCGCCTGCGGGCGGCCGGGGTCGACACGCCGATCGCGCTGGGCGTCGGCATCAGCACGCCACGTCAGGCCGCTCAGGCGGTCGCCATGGGGGCCGACGGAGTGATCGTCGGCTCCACGATGGTGGAGCGCGGGCTGCGCGGCCGCGCCGCGCTGCGCCGGCAGCTGCGGGAGCTGCGGCAGGCAGTCTCGTGAGCTCTGGCGCCCTGCTCGGCCTCGACATCGGGACGACGAAGGTCAAGGGCGCGATCTTCGCTCCGGGTGGCGGCGTCGTGGCGAGCGCCGACCATCCACATGCGACGGCGCGGGCGCGGTCGGGCTGGAGCGAGCAGGACGCGGGCGCGTGGCAGCGGGCCGTCGCCGCCGTGCTGGCAGAGCTCGACCGCCAGGCCGACCTGGCGGCCGTGGGCAGCGTGGGCATCTGCAGCCAGGTCAACACCCACCTCTTCGTGGACGCGCATGGAGATCCGTTGGCGCCGGCCATCACCTGGCAGGACGGCCGCTGCGGTGACGTCGCCGCCGAGCTGGACGAGCGGCTCGACGACGCCGCGCGGCGGCGCATCTGGGGGGAGCCCTACCACGTCGACGCCTCCTACCTGGTGGCGCGCGCGATCTGGATGGAGCGTGAGCGCCCGGACGTGTGGGAGCGCACGTGCTGGGTGCTCTCCCCCAAGGACTACATCAACCTCTGGCTCACCGGCGAGCCCGCCTCGGACCCGATCAGCTCGATCGGTCTGACCGACGGGCACGAGTACCTGTCGCGGCTGGATGAGCTCATGCCGGGTGTCGCGGAGCGGCTGCCGGCGCTGCGGGATCCCGCAGACGCGGTCGGCAGCGTCCGGGAAGGGCGGCTCGGCCTTCCGGCCGTCCCGGTCGCGGCGGGCACGATGGACGCGTGGGCCAACCTGGTCGGCTCCGGAGTGGCCGGACCGGGGGAAGGCATACACGTGGCCGGCACGTCCGAGATCCTGGGGGTGCTGTCGGACCGTGGAGCGGGCGCCCCCGGCGTCGTGACCTTCCCCGAGCGTGACGGCCTGCGCCTGCACGCGGGACCGACGCAGGCGGGCGGCGACGCGCTGCGCTGGGCCGCCGAGGCCTGGGATCGGCCGATCGACGAGGTGCTGGGCAGCGCCTCGCTGGCGCCCGCCGGGAGCGCCGGCGCGCTCTTCCTGCCGCACCTGGCCGGCGAGCGGGCGCCGGTCTGGGACTCACGGCTCCGTGGAGCGTTCGCCGGGTTGGGGTTCGAGCACGGCCGGGAGCACCTGTGCCGTGCCGTGCTCGAGGGCGTGGCGTTCTCGGCGAGGCAGCTGCTGGAGGCGATCGTGCACGCGGCGGGCATCGCGCCGCCGGAGCTCGTGCTCAGCGGCGGTGGCGCGGCCAGCGACCTCTGGTGTCAGATCAAGGCGGACGTCTTCGGCACGCCGCTGCGCCGCTGCGCGATCCTCGACACGGGCGTGCTCGGCGCCGCCGTGCTCGGCGGCGTCGCGGCGGGACGGCTCGATCGCGTGGACCGTGGCGCCGAGGACTTCGCCGGTCACGATCGGGTGTTCGAGCCCGAGCTGGGCCACCGTGAGCGCTATGACGACGGATACGCCCGCTACCGGGCGGTGCAGACGGCGCTGCGCGGCGCGCTGGCGCCCGGCGCTAGCGACCCAGGTACGCCCTCTTGAGCCCCACGTCGGCGGCCAGGCTGGACGCCTTGCCGGAGAGGACGATCTCGCCGGTCTGCAGGACGTAGCCGCGGTCGGCGATCGACAGCGCCATGTTCGCGTTCTGCTCGACCACGAGCACGGCGACGCGGTGCGGTGGACGTCGCGGATGATCTCGAAGTTCTGCTCGACGAGCGCCGGCGACAGCCCCATCGACGGCTCGTCCATCAGCAGCAGCCGCGGGCGCGACATCAGCGCCCGGCCCATCGCCACCATCTGCTGCTCACCGCCCGACAGCGTGCCGGCGAGCTGGTCGCGCCGCTCGTGCAGCCGCGGGAACAGCGTGTGGACGCGCTCGAAGTCCTCGCGCAGGTCGCCCTGGCGCAGGTAGGCGCCCAACTCGAGGTTCTCGCGCACCGTCAGCGGGCCGAACAACCGCCGGTTCTCGGGCACGATCGCCATCCCGCGGGCGATCCGCTCGCTCACCGAGCGGGCGGTGACGTCCTCGCCGCGCAGCAGCACGCGGCCCGACCGCGGCCGGACGACGCCCAGCGTCGTCTTGAGCGTCGTCGACTTGCCCGAGGCGTTGCCCCCGAGCAGGCAGACGAGCTCACCCTCGCCGACCTCCAGCGTCACGTGCTCGAGGATCCGGATCTGGCCGTAGTACGTCGTGACGTCGTCGAGCCGCAGCAGCACCGCGCTCACCGCTTCGTCGAGGCGGCGCCGCGGCCGAGGTAGGCCTCGACGACCGCCGGATGGGTGGCCACCTGATCGAAGGAGCCGCGGGCGATCGCCTTGCCGTGGTCGAGTGCGACGACGCGGTCCGAGATCCCCTCGACCACGTGCATGTCGTGCTCGATGACGAGGATCGTGTAGCCGCGCTCGTCGCGCAGGCGCCCGATCACCTCGGCGATCTCGGCGGTCTCGTGCGGGTTCATGCCGGCCGCGGGCTCGTCGAGCAGCAGCATGCGCGGCTCCGTGGCCATCGCCCGGGCGATCTCCAGGCGGCGGCGGTTGGCGTAGGAGAGCGAGTAGGCCGGCTGGTCCCAGCGGTAGCCCGCCAGGCGCTGCCCGAAGAAGCCCAGCGCCGACTCGGCGACGGCGTTCGCATCGCGCTCCTCGCGCCGCGCCTTCGGCGTGCGCAGGATCGACTGCCACGGCTGGGCCGACGTGTTGCCGTACGTCGCCGCGAGCACGTTCTCCTTGACCGACATGTTCAGGAACAGGCGGATCGCCTGGAAGGTCCGCGCCAGCCCTCGGCCGGCGATGCGGTGCGGCGGCAGGCCGGCGATGCTGCGGCCCGCGAAGCGGATGTCGCCGGCCTGGGGCCCGTAGACCCCGGTGATGAGGTTGAACACGGTCGTCTTGCCGGCGCCGTTGGGGCCGATCAGCGAGACGATCTCGCCCTCCTCGACGGCGAGGTCGAGGTCGTGCACCGCCCGCACGCCGCCGAACGAGAGGCCGACCCCTGACAGCTCGAGCATCACAGGACCTCCACGCGCCGCGAGCCCAGCAGCCCGTGGGCACGCCAGGTCATCATCACCACGAGCAGCGCGCCGAGCAGCAGCTGGCGCGTGATGGCGGGCTGGCCGACCAGGCGCGCCTCCCAGGCGAACGCGGCCACGTAGACCAGGGGCACGATCGCCAGCGGCCGCAGGCGGGGCGCCAGGAGCGTGGTGGCCAGCACCCCGCAGACGAGCGCGACGAACGCCCAGTTGCCCGCGGTGGCGGCGTTCTCGGGCAAGACGAGCCAGGCGTCGAGCGCTCCGCCCGTCCAGCCCCCGAGCGCCGGCTCGCCGGCCGTCAGGTCGGGCGAGATGGCGCCGGCGGCCCCATGCGTGACGAGGCCGAGCGCGACGGTCGCTCCCAGCACGGCGGCCAGCAGCTTCCACGGCCGCAGCCGCGCCACAAGCGTCAGCAGCACCACGCCGTAGAAGAGGACGCTGGCCTGGTCGGGATCGCGCAGCAGCTCGAGCGTGACGCTCACCACCACCGCGCCGAGGACGGCGCCGGCGATGCTTCCCGCACCGCCGAGGATGAGCGCCGCATAGATTAGGATCAGGAACGGCGTCTCGAAGCTCTGCGGGAAGACACCCGCCTGCACCGCGGCGAAGACGCTCCCGGCGAGGGCGGCGATCGCCGCGCCGAACGCGAACGCCATCAGCTTGACGCCGTTGACGGGGATCGTCATGAAGCTCGCGGCGAGCGCGTCCTCGCGCACCGCCCGCCATGCGCGGCCGGTGCGCGAGCGGTCCAGCAGGTGGAGGCCGGCCATGAGCAGCACGGTGAGGACGAGCAGGAGGTAGAAGTAGCCGCGCGGCGTGATGATCTCGGTCCCGAGCACGGAGATCGGGTCCACGCCGGGGATGCCGTTCGGGCCGCCGGTGAGGCTGATCGGCTCGTCGGCGCCCGGCAGCCGCACCCGGTCGAGGTTGACCACCAGCTCGACGAACACCTGGCCGAAGAACAGCGTGACGATCGCCAGGTAGTCGCCGACGAGCCGCCGCGAGGGCAGCCCGAGCAGCAGGCCGAGGACCGCGGCGGCGACCATGATCGCCGGGATCGAGATCCATGCGGGCAGGTGCACGCCGTCCTCGCCGAGCTGATCGGAGGACACCAGCGCGAACGCGTAGGCGCCGAACCCGTAGAAGGCGATGTAGCCGAGGTCGAGCAGCCCGGCCCAGCCGACCACGACGTTCAGCCCGAGCGCGAGCATCGCCAGCAGCAGCGCGTTCACGCCGACGCGCAGCGCGAAGGCCGAGTCGGTCAAGAGCGGGAACAGCGCGGCCGCGCCGGCGGCGATCGCCAGCCAGGCCCAGGGCGGTATGCGCTCGAGGCGCCGCAGCACCGGCGCCAGCGGCCCGGCATGGCCTTCGGTCCGCTCGCCCGAGCGTGCGACCCACTCGTCGACCCCGATCGGCGGCACCCGTCAGACCTTGTTCAGCTCCGGCGTGCCGAGCAGGCCGACGGGACGCACGAGCATGACGGTGATCAGGATCCCGAAGACGATCAGGTTCTGGAACGTCGAGGAGATGTACGCGGCGGTGAACGACTCGGCCATGCCGATCAGCAGCCCGCCGAGCATCGCGCCCGGCACGCTGCCGATGCCGCCGATCACCGCGGCGGTGAAGCCCTTCAGGCCGGCGATGAAGCCCATCAGGTGCGACACCTGGAGGAAGACGAGCCCGACCAGCACGCCGGCCACGCCCGCGAGCGCCGACCCGATGAAGAACGTCGCGACGATCGTGCGGTCGATGTCCACGCCCATCATCTGCGCCGCCTCACGGTCGAAGGCGACGGCCCGCATCGCGCGGCCGAGCTTCGTGCGGCCCACGAGCCGCGCGAGCGCGACCATCAGCGCCGCGGCGGCGACGATGACCAGGATGCGCACCAGCGAGATGCTCAGCGGCCCGACGTCGACGGCGGTCGTGACGGGGATGAAGGCGCTCGTGTCGTAGGTGCGCACGTCGGCGCCGAGCAGCAGCAGCACGGCGTTCTGCAGGAAGAACGAGACGCCCAGGGCGGTGATCAGGGGTGCGATGCGGGTCGCGTCGCGCAGCGGGCGGTAGGCGAAGCGCTCGATCACGACGCCGAGCACGCCCGACCCCAGCGCGGCGGCGACGAACATCGCCAGCAGCACCAGCGGCACCGGCGCCGCCAGCGACGCCGGGCCGCCGAACGCGGTCAGCACGCCGAAGCCGATGAACGCGCCGACCATGTAGACGTCGCCGTGCGCGAAGTTCAGCAGCTTGAGCACGCCGTAGACCAGCGAGTAGCCCAGCGCGATCAGCGCGTAGACGCCGCCCAGGGTCAGTCCGTTGACGACCTGCTGTACGAAGAAGTCCATGAAGCGGCGCGGCGCGTCACTGCTCGACGAGCTCGAACTTCCCGTCCGTGACCTGGAAGACGAAGAACGTCGCGCCCTCGAGGTCGCCGCTCTCGGTGAACGTGATCGGCTGCCCGAGGATCGAAGGCTCGATGCTCGTGCTGGGAATCTGCTCGACGACGGCCTCGCGCGAGGCCTCGCCGCCCTCGCACGCCGCGTTGATCGCGGTGGCCAGGACCGTCGCGGCGGCGTGCGCCGGCGGCCCGAACGTGCCGAACTCCCCGTACTCGTTCCGGAACGCCTCGACGACCTCGGCGGCGTCGGGCACCTGGGTGATGTCCGGCGCGAACGAGGACACGTAGGAGCCGTCGATGCTGAAGTCGTCCGGCGAGAACAGGCCGTCGGAGCCGAAGATCGTGGCTTCCTTGCCCTGCTCGGCCATCTGGCGGCCGAAGAGCTGGGCGTTGGCGGCGAGCTGCCACGGAAGGAACACGACGTCGATGTCGGCGCCGATGCGCGAGACCAGTGCCGAGAAGTCCGTCGCGTCCTGGTTGACGGAGTCGCGGCTCGTCTCGACGCCCTGCTCCTCGAGCGACTCGATCAGGCTCTCGGCGATGCCGGTGGAGTACGACGTCTGGTCGTCGATGACGAACACCTTCTGCGCGTCGAGCTGCTGCGCGATGTAGTCCGCGTCGGTCGGTCCCTGGACGCTGTCGGGCGGCACCACGCGAGAGAACGTCGGGTAGTCGCCGTTGGTCAGCTCCGCGCCCGTCGCCGAGGCGGAGACGGCCGCCAGGGTCGCGCGCTCGATCAGCGCGCCGATGGCCTCGACCTCCGAGCTGCCCGCCGGACCCACGATGCCCAGGATGCCCTCGTTGGAGATGAACTGCTGGGCCACCGTGGAGGCCTGCCCGGGATCGAGCTGCGTGTCGCCCTGCTCGACCTTCAGCTGCGTCCCGTTCTCCTGGTTGAACCGGTCGACCGCCAGCTCGGCGAAGTGCAGCTGCTCGAGGCCCTGCTCGGCGGCGTCGCCGGTGAGCGGTGCCATCACGCCGATGGTGCCCGCGCAGGCGGCCGCGCCGTCCGACGCACCTCCGCCTCCGCCTCCTTCTTCGTCGTCACCGCCGCATCCGGCGGCCAGCAGCGCAAAGGCCGCCGTGGTCAGCAGCGCGGCGATGAGATGTCGGTTCACGATGTCCCTCCTGGGGTGGACATGGCTGGCGTCCCGTCCACGTAGTACGCCTCGGACGGGCTGCCCGCGGGGCGGAAGACGCCGAGCACCTCGAGCGGCTCGGCGCCGCTGTTCTCGACCGCGTGGACCACGCGGGCGGGCAGGTGGATGCAGTCGCCGGGGCGGGCGGCCGTCGAGCCCTCGGCGAGGTGGACGACCGCCGCTCCGCGCAGCACGTAGATGACCTCGTCGTAGCGGTGGAAGTGGTCGGGCGCCCGGCCCGGCGGGATGACGCCGACGAACGCGGTGGCCCCGCGGCAGCCGGCCACGATCCGGAAGGCGCGGTCCGCGGTGGCCGCCTCGGCGTGCTGATCGGCGAGCCGCGTGACGATCCGCCGCTTGCCGCCGGCGCCGGCGCCGGCGGGAGCCTGCTGCAGGCGCACCGCGACCAGCTCGAGGTCGCCGGGGCCGGGGTTGTCGACCTCCCAGCGCTCGCCGGGCGCGACGTGCACGCCGGTGTCTGGCTCGACGGCGTGCGCCTCGCCCTCGACGACCACGCGTCCCGTGCCGCGCACGACGTACAGGACCTCCTCGCCGTCGCCGGTCCCGCGCGGGCGCGAGCGGCCGGCCGCGCAGCGCAGGATCCGCTGCTCCAGGCGCCGGTCTCCCCCGCCGACGGCGAACACGGCCCGCTCGGCGGCGGTGTCCCCGGGCGCGCGCCGCTCCGCGACGTCGTCGCCGGCGCGGACGGCGCCCGGCTGCGTCATCGCGCATCCGGATGGCTGATCCCCGATCACCCGAGACTGCGCAGTCTTGGAATCAGTCATCGAGCGTCGCGGTCAGCTCGATCTCCGTACCGGCCAGCGCCCGCGAGACGGGGCAGGTGTCCTTCGCCTGGCGCGCCAGGCGCGCGAACGTCTCCGCGTCGACCGCGGCGCTGCCGGTCAGCGCCAGCTCGATACGGGTGATCGAGAAGCCGCCGTCCTGCTGCTCGAGGTGCACGGTCGCCTCCGTGCTCAGGCGCTCGGCCGGCGTGCCGTGCTCGCCGAGCAGGTTGGCCACCGACATCGTGAAGCAGCCGGCGTGAGCGGCGCCGATCAGCTCCTCCGGGTTCGTGGCGGCGGCGTCCTCGACGCGCGCCTTCAGGGAGAACGGGCCCTCGAACGCGCCGCTGCCGACCCCGATCCGGCCGCCTCCGTCGGCGACGGTGCCCGCCCATGACGCGGTTGCGCGGCGCTTGATCCTCACGAGGACCCCTTCCAGTCGAGTCGTAAGGGCGAACCTAGCATTGATAGGTGATCAAATTCAAATGGGATACTCTCGGGCTCCATGACGACAACCGGGATCCTCGACGTCGACGCCGTGCGTCGGCGTTTCTCCTCGCTGCGCGGCGACTTCGCGTTCTTCGACGCGCCGGGTGGGACCCAGGTTCCAGACGAGGTCGGCGATGCCATGGCGCGAGCGCTGCGCGAGGCCAGCGGGAACCTCGGCGCACCCTACGAGACCAGCCGCCGCGTCGGCGCGATCGTCGAGGACGCCGAGCGCCGGGCCGCGGCGTTCCTCGGCTGCCGGCCGCACGAGGTTCTGTTCGGGCTCAACATGACCTCGCTGGACTTCACGCTGTCGCGCACCGCGGGCCGCGAGCTGCGGGAGGGCGACGAGATCCTCGTCTCCAACCTCGACCACGACGGCGGCGTCGCGCCGTGGCTGGAGCTGGCCCGCGACCGCGGCGCGACCGTCCGCCAGGTCGAGCTGCACCCGGACACCACGATCGACCTCGACGATCTGCGCGGCAAGCTCTCGGAGCGCACGCGCGTGGTCGCCTTCGCGTGGGCGTCGAACGCGGTCGGGACGATCGCGCCGGCGCGCGAGATCTGCCGGCTGGCGCATGAGGCCGGAGCGCTGGCCTGGATCGACGCGGTGCACTACGCCGCCCACGAGCCCGTGGACGTCGAGGAGATCGGAGCCGACGTCCTGCTCTGCTCCGCGTACAAGTGGTGCGGACCGCACCTCGGGATCGCCTACGTCCGCGAGGCGTCCGCCGCCGGCTGGCGCCCCTACAAGGCGCGCCCGGCGCCCACCGACCCCTTCGCCCGCCGCTTCGCCACCGGCACCTACCCGTACGAGCTGCTCGCGGGCCTGATCGCCACGTTCGAGTACCTGGACTCCCTCGGCGGCGTCGCCGCGATCCGCACGTACGAGCGCGCCCTCGGCGAGCGGTTCGCCACGGCCCTGCCCGCGGGCGTGCGCATCTACGGCCTGCCGGGAATGGACGGCCGCGTGCCGACCTTCCTGGCCACCGTCGACGGCGTCCCCTCGGCCGACGTCGCGACCCGCCTCGCCGAGCGCGGCATCGGCGTCTGGGCGCACGACTCGTGGTACTCGCTCGGGCTGCGGCCGACGCTGCCCTACGAAAGCGACGCCGTACGCATCGGCATGGCGCACTACAACACCGAGGCGGAGGTCGACCGCCTGCTCGGCGAGCTGGCGGCGCTGCGCTAGGTCTGATCGTCGCGCGGCTGCAGGAATTCGGGCAGGCCGGGCGGGAGCGTCCGCCCGCTGGCGGCGCGCCACGTGTCTTCCATGATCGCGAGATGCTCGTCCATCGCGACGTCGATCGCACGCGGATCCCGCATCAGGATGGCCGCCAGCGTGCGCTCATGGACCGCGATCGTCCGCTGCGCCTCGCCGGGCTCCACCGGGACCTCGCGCGTCAGCTCGAGCCGGTGCAGCATCCCCTGCATGAGGGCGACGACGGTGGAGTTGTGCGTCGCGCGGGCGATCGCGAGGTGGAACGACGGATCGAGCAGGCGAACCTGATGGGTGTCGTCGATGGCCTGCCGCTGCAGCTCGAGGATCCGCTCCAGCTCGCGGTGGTCGTCGGCTGTCGCGCGCAGGCCGGCGAGCTGCGCGACGCGCGGTTCGACGAGGCGCCGCGCCTCGAGGACGCCCCAGATCTCGGCCAGCGGAATCGAGTGAGGCCCCGGAAGGAGCCCGCGCGGCACGAGCTCTGACCGCACGAGCGTGCCGCTGCGCCGGCCCACTCCCGAGCGGATCTCGAGCACGCCCGCCTCGGCGAGCACGTGACACGCCTTGCGCACGGTGACCCGGCTGACGGAGAGCTGCTCGGCGAGCGTCCGCTCCGGAGGCAGGCGGTCGCCGAAGCGCAGCTCACCCGACTGGACGACCTGCGCGATCTGCTCTACCACCGCCCTGACGCTGCCGCGCTCTTCGATGAGCCGCAGGCTCAGTGGCCCGGAGGGACCGTTGAGCGAGCCGCTCACCATGAGCCGAACCGTAACATCTACGCTTCCCACCGGATTTGATCATTGATTTATATCGAGTATGGATTGGGCTAGCGTACCGTCCCATTCGAGCGAAGAGCGCGTCCGACGACGTGTCCCACCGAGCGAGGGAGGCATGGGAAATGCCCAATCGAGCGAGGCGAGCGCTTGCGGCCGTCGCCGCCACGGCGGCACTGGGGGCTGTCGCCGCCGGGTGCGGGGGCGAGGGCGGCGGATCGGCGGAGGGCGACGGCACCGAGTCGCTCGAGCTGACCGTGGGCGTGCTCCTCCCATGACCGGGACGAGCTCGGCGTTCGGGCCGCCGCTGGAGAAGGCCGCGCGGATGGCGGTGACGCAGGTCAACGACGCCGCCAAGAAGGCGGGAGTCGAGCTCGAGGTCCGGATCGTCACGGCCGACAACGAGTCCGAGCCGGTCGCCTCCGTGGCCGCGGCGCGCAAGCTCACGACCGAGGGCGCCTCGTGCATGGTCGGCTCGAGCTCGTCGGCGACCACGATCGCCGTCGCTCAGTCAGTGGCCATCCCGCAGGGAATCCCGATGATCACCCCGATGTCGACGGCGGCCTCGATCACCGACCTGCACGCGAACGGCGGCGTCACCTTCCGCACGATCCCAGCCGATCCCCTGCAGGCCAAGGTGCTGGCCGACGTCATCGCCGAGCGCGTGGAGGGCGCCGAGGGCAAGACGATCTCGATCGCCGGGCGCGACGACGCCTTCGGGCAGGGCCTGACGGCGGAGATCAAGCGCAACTGGGAGGCGCTGGGCGGCCAGGCCAACGGACCGCTCCTCTACAACCCCAACGCCTCCAGCTACAACGACGTGGCGGGCGAGATCGTGGCGGGCGATCCGGCCGCGTACGTGGTCATCGACCTGCCCCAGACCTACGCAAAGGTCGGCGCGGCGCTCCTGCGCACCGGGGAGTTCAGCGCCGACGATCTGTTCATCGCGGGCGGCCAGCCGGCGACGATCCCTGAGGACACGCCGCCCGAGGCGCTCGGCGCCGTCGGGCGAGCCCCGGGTTCCCCACCGACGGTCCGCTCGTCGATGCGTTCAACGCGCTCTGGGATCGCTCTCCCGGCGCGGAGGAGCAGCAGCCGTACATGCAGAACGGCTTCGACGCCACGATGCTGTGCGCACTCGGCGCGGTCGCAGCCCAATCGACCGACGGCCGCGAGATCGCTGAGAAGATCATCGCCCTCAGCGGCCCGGGCGGGCCCGAGCACGACTACCAGCAGCTGGACCGGGCGATCGCCGACGCCGGTGCCGGTAAGGACGTCGACTTCCAGGGCGTCAGCGGCCCGCTGAACCTGGACGACGACGGCGACGTGCAGGCCGGCTACGTCAACGTCTACCGCTACATCGACGGAACGCTGACCGTCGAGCGTCAGGTGGAGGCCCAGGGCTGACGAGTCGATGGCGATCCAGCAGCAACGAGACCGTGAGCGTCCCCGGCGCGGTCCCGTCCCCTCATCGCGCGGAGCGCTCTTGCGCTACCGCGCCGTGGCGATGGGACTCGCCGCCGCCGTCGCGCTGGTGCTGGTCGGAGGCGTCGGCGGCGTCGCGCAGGCCACCGTCAACGGCCTGACGTCGGGCGCGATCTTCGCGCTCGGGGCGGTGGGGCTCTCGCTGGTCTACGGCAGCCTGCGGCTGATCAACTTCGCCCACGGTGACTTCCTCACGTTCGGGGCGTATGCGGCATTCCTGGCGAACGTGACGCTCGGCCTGCCGCTCGTCACGGCGGCGCTGGTGGCGCTGGCCGCCACGGGGCTCGTCAGCGTCGGCATGGAACTGGGGATGTGGCGCCCGATGCGAGCGCGCGGTGCGGGCGCGCTGCAGCTGATCCTGATGGCGATCGGCCTGGCGTTCGTCGTCCGCTATTCGATCGCGTTCGTCGCCGGTCCTCAACCGCGACGGCTGGAGGTCGACGTGACGTCGTCCTACGGCTTCCTGGGCGGGTTGCGCATCGGCCAGACGGAGCTCTGGGTGACCCTGATCGCCTTCGCCGTGCTGGCCGGCGTCGTCGTGCTGCTGCGCTCCAGCCGCCTGGGAAAGCAGATGCGCGCGCTGTCGGACGACCTCGACCTGGCGGAGACCACCGGCGTCGACACCGGCCGCGTCATCCTCGTCATCTGGGCCTTCGCAGGCGTCCTCGCCGGCCTGGCCGGCGTGCTCTACGCGTCCGCGCTGGGCTCCTTCGACCCCAACGTCGGCTTCATCATCCTGCTCAGCCTGTTCGCAGCCGTCATCCTCGGCGGCATGGGAAGCGCCTACGGGGCGCTGCTCGGCGGCCTGACGATCGGCCTCGTCCAGGAGTGGTCGACGCTGCTCATCGATGGACGCTGGAAGCTGGTCATCGGCTTTGCGGTCCTGGTCGTCGTGCTCACGCTCCGGCCGGAGGGCTTCTTCGGAAGCCGGCGGCGCGTATGACCACACTCGCCGTCAGCCTGTCGGCGTTCGGGCGCCCGGAGTTCTGGATCGGCGTCGGGATCCTCGTCGCGATCTACGCCATCCTCACGCTCGGGCTGCAGCTCAACATCGGATACACGGGGATCTACAACTTCGGCCAGGTCGGCTTCATGGCCATCGGCGCCTACGCGATGGCGATCCTCGTCGTCGAGGCGGGATGGTCGTTCTGGCTGGCGCTGCCCGGCGCCACGCTCGTCGCCGTCGCGTTCGCGGTGCTGCTGGGGCTCCCGACACTGCGCCTGAGAACGCACTACTTCGCGATCGCCACGATCGCGTTCGCCGAGATCGTGCGCTACGTCGCCCAGAACGCCGACGGCCTGACCGGCGGCTCGCAGGGCATGCTCGGCTTCGAGATCACGTGGCAGACGATCGCCGCGTCGCTGCAGGACCAGCTCGGGCTGGCACCCCAGCTCTCGCTGGTCCCACTGCTGATCGTCGCCTGGGTCACGCTCGCCGTGCTGTTCGCCGTGCTCCTTGCCCTGGGCCGGTCGCCGTGGGGACGGATGCTGCGCGCCGTCCGCGAGGACGAGGATGCGGTGCGGGCGCTCGGCAAGAACGCCTACGCGTACAAGCTCCAGTCCTTCGCGGTGGCCGGGGCGGTCGGCGCGGTGTCCGGCTACCTGCTGGCCCTCTACCTCTCCTTCCTCAGCCCGGAGGCGTTCCTCGCCAGCGTCACGTTCATCAGCTTCGCGATGCTCATCGTCGGCGGGCTCGGCAGCTTCCCGGGCGTCGTGCTCGGCGCCGTGATCGTGCAGGTGGTGCTGGAGGGCACGCGCTACCTCCAGCTGCCGCTCACGGACTTCCAGGTCGCCTCGCTGCGCTACATCCTGATCGGGCTGATCCTGATCCTCGTGATGGCGCTGCGGCCGCAGGGCATCCTGGGCCGGCGGGAGGAGATGGTGCTGGGTGGCTGAGGGGCCAATCCTGACCGTCGAGGACGTCTACGTCCGCTTCGGGGGCGTGCACGCGGTCGATGGGGCCGGCTTCCAGGTGCAGCGCGGCTCGGTCACGGCGCTGATCGGGCCCAACGGCGCGGGCAAGACCACGCTGTTCAAGGTGCTGACCGGCTTCCAGCGCTCCGAGCGCGGGCACGTCATCTACGACGGTGCGCGCGTGACTCGACGGGGTCCCCACGCCATCGCCGCGCGCGGCATGGTCCGCACCTTCCAGCTCACGAAGACGCTGGCGGCGTTGACCGTCCTCGAGAACATGCTGATCGCTGCGCAGCGTCATCCCGGCGAACGGCTCACGACGGTGTTCGCCCGCCCTCGCGCCTGGCGCCGGCGCGAGAGCGAGGCGTGCGCCCAGGCGCTCGAGCTGCTGGACACGTTCGGCCTCGCCGACAAGGCAGGCGACCACGCCGGCACGCCCTCCGGGGGCCAGCGCAAGCTGCTCGAGCTCGCGCGTGCGCTGATGGTCGAGCCGCGGCTGCTCCTGCTCGACGAGCCGATGGCGGGCGTCAACCCCTCCCTCGGCCGGCGCCTGCTCGAGCACATGGAGCGTCTGCGCGTGGAGCAGGGCGTCACCTTCCTGTTCATCGAGCACGACATGGAGGTGGTGATGAACCACTCCGACCGCGTGATCGTGATGGCGGATGGCCGCGTCATCGCCGACGGCGAGCCGCAGGCCGTGCGCGCCGACCGGCGGGTCATCGACGCCTACCTGGGCACGCGACGTGAGGAGCCTGCCGCATGAGCCCGGCGGCCGAGCCGGTGCTGGTGGCCGAGGGGCTGGTCGCCGGCTACGTTCCGGAGGTCGACATCCTCCGCGGCGTCGACGTCACAGTCGGGGCCGGCGAGATCGTCACGATCGTCGGTCCCAACGGCGCCGGCAAGTCGACGCTGATCAAGGCCGTCTGCGGGCTGCTGCGCCCACGGCAGGGCCAGATCCTGCTGCGCGGCCGCGACATGACCGGTGCGAAGCCCCACCGCGTCGCCCGCGCCGGCATCGGCTACGTGCCGCAGCTGGCGAACGTCTTCGTGAGCATGACGGTGGAGGAGAACCTCGAGATGGGAGCCATCCCGTTCCCGAAGGTCGACGGGGAGGCGCGCAAGGCGGCGATGTTCGAGCTGTTCCCGCGCCTGGCCGAGCGCGCCGGGCAGAAGGCGGGAGCGCTGTCGGGCGGTGAGCGGCAGATGGTCGCGATCGCTCGGACGCTGATGCCGGAGCCGAGCCTGCTGCTGCTCGACGAGCCCTCGGCGGGCGTCGCTCCGATCCTCGTAGACCTGCTGTTCGAGAAGATCGCCGAGGTCAACCGCGCCGGCGTCACCGTCCTCATGGTCGAGCAGAACGCGCGCCGGGCGCTCGCCATGTCGCACCGCGGCTACGTCCTCGACGTGGGGACCAACCGCTTCGAGGGGCCCGGGCCGCAACTGCTCGAGGACCCGCGCGTCGCGGAGCTGTACCTCGGCGGAAGCGCGCGCATCGACGACGCCCCCGCCACGAGCGGCCGCTAGACACAGACAAGGAGCACGATGTCGATCGACTACGTCCCCCCCACCATGCCCGAGCCGCCGTACCGCGCGCTGCTGCTCGGATCGGCGATGCCCGGCTGGTACGAGTCCACCGACGAGGAGCGCAGCGAGCGGCTGATCCCTCGGATGACCGCGCTGATGGACGAGTGGGAGACCCTGGGCGCGCGGCTCATCGCCAGCTTCGACGACGACCTGTTCGTCGCCGGCCTTCCCGCCGGACTGCAGCACTCGATCTACCTGCTCTTCGAGGTCGACCGCCTCGACGCGCTGGTGGCGATGATCCAGTCGCTGCGCCAGACGGTCGACGGCGTACGGCTCGACAACTACCTGCGGTTCGAAGCCCGCGTCGGACGGGCGCTCTTCTTCGCGTCCGACGGGCCGATCCGAGCGGCGGCCGCCGGTGCCTGACCGTCTGCTGTCCTGGCGCTGGCCTCCCGATAGCGAACCTGCAGCGGTGCCGGTGCCGGCGCCGGCGCCGCGGCGCACCTACGGAACGAGGCCGCGCAGGCGGGTGGCCGCGCGGCGGCGCAACGGCAGCCGGAGCAGCCTCTGCGCCACGATGCGGCCGGAGGCGGCGTTCAGGCCCGGACCCGGATAGGTGCTGGCGCCGATCTGGAACAGCCCCGTCACCGGCGTCGCGTGCGAGCCGTAGGAGGGCAGCGGGCGCCACAGGTAGGACTGGCTGAGCTCCGTCGCCCCGGCGTAGATGTCGCCGTGCACGAGGTTCGGGTTGCGCCGCTCGAGCTCCGCGGGGTGCAGGATCGCGCGGGCGGCGATCGCCTCGGGCAGGTTCTCCACGTGCCGCGCGAGCTGGGCGACGACGCGGTCGGCGAAGGCGCCCGCCAGCTCGTCGGTCCACGTGCCGTCGCCGACGTCGATCTCGCCGGCGGCGTCGCCGCGCGGGCGGTGGGGGACCTGCTGCAGCTGGATCCACAGCATGCCCGCCCCGTCGGGGACGCGGCTGGGATCGACTACGGCCGGCTGGCCGCAGACGACGGTGGGGGCGCTCGGCAGCAGGCCGCTCGCCGCCTCCGCGCACGCCAGCGCGACGGAGTCCACCCCGTCCGCGAGATGGACGATCGCCGCCTTGTCGAGGCGCTCGTCGCGCCAGCGCAGCGGCTCGCTGAGTGCGAGGTGGATCTGCGTGCCGGCGCGGGCGTTGAAGCGGAACCGGCGCGCCTGCGCCGACGCGGCGGCGGGCGCGCCGTCCCCGTCGGCGAGCAGGCGACCGTAGAGCTGGGTGGGGGTGACGTTCGCGATAACCGCCCGGCGTGCTTCGACCGTCTCCCCCCCGGCGATCCGGACGGCGGCGGCGCGGCCGTCGCGCACGGTGACGCGTTCGACCTCGGCGTTCGTGCGCACCCGCCCGCCGCTGTCCTCGATGAGCCGGACGAAGGCATCCACGAGGCCGACCGATCCGCCCTCGACGACCGGCATGCCGACCTGGTGCACCGCTCCCGCGATCGCGAGCAGCTGGAAGCCGCCGCCGGCCCCGTCGGGGGACAGGCCCGTGTGCAGCACCCAGGGCGCGAGCAGCATCGCCGGCTCGCGACCCTCGAAGCGGCCGTCCAGCCAGGTGCGGGCGCTGGCCAGCACGTCGCCGGCGAAGGCGGCCAGCCCGCGCGGGCCGAGCGCGCGCGCCAGCCCGCCCGCGAGCACCGCGGCGCGCGGCGAGAGCGGCTCGGTGGCCAGCAGCTCGCCAACTGTCTCGGCGTGCTCGCCGAAGCGCTCGAGCTCGGCCAGGTACGCCTCCCCGTCGCGGCTGCCGAAGCCCGCCGCGGTCCGTGCGGGGTCGCGCTCGCCGAGCACGACCCGGCCGTCGGAGGCGACGCTCGCCGTGGGCAGCTCGGCGTCGCGGTAGCGCAGCCCGCGTGCCGCGAGCTCGTCGCCGAGCTCCGCATAGGCGCCGGACAGGTGGAACAGCGGATGCCAGCAGGAGAACGTGTCGTGGCGGTAGCCGGGGAGCGTCAGCTCCTCCGTGGCGACAGCACCGCCCGGCACGTCGTTGCGCTCGAGCACCACGACGTCCCATCCCGCGCGCGCGAGGTAGGCGGCGGCGACGAGGCTGTTGTGCCCGCTGCCCACGATCACGGCGTCAGCGGTCATGCCGCCACCGGTGTCGGCGCGCGCTCGAACGCCGCCGCCGCCTGGAACAGCGTCGACTCCCCGTACCAGCGGCCGACCAGCATCATCCCGATCGGCAGGCCGTCGCCGGAGCCGCAGGGCACCGACAGCGCCGGATGCCCCGTGCAGTTGAAGGGGCCGGTGTTCACGGTCAGCTCGAGGCCCGGGGCCAGGCGCTCCTCGACCGAGGCCTCGGGGCCGGGCAGTGGCCATGCCTTGTAGGGACCGGTGGGCATGAGCAGCAGGTCGTACCGGCCGAGCGCGTCGTCGTAGACGCGGCGCAGCCGCGTCGCCAGGTTCTGCGCCTTCGCGTAGTAGCGCCGGCGGTACACGCGCTCCACGTGCTGCCCGGCGAGCAGCTCGAGCTTCAGCCCCTCCGACAGCTCGTTGGCCCGCTGGCGCCAGGCGGCGAAGGCGGCGCCGAGGCCGGTCAGGTAGAGCCCCCGGCAGTTGCTCGCCAGCGTGTCGGCCTTCATCAGGTCGAGGTTGCCCTGCATGAAGATGCCCATCAGCGCGGACAGGCCGAGCCGGTGCTCGGGGATCGAGACCTGCTCCACGGTCGCGCCGAGCCCCGCGAGCCGCGACGCCGCGTCGCGCACCGCCTCGTCGACGTCGGGCTCGCTGGTCTCGAGGCCGAAGCCCTCGGCCAGGACCCCGATGCGCAGACCCCGCGCGCCCGCGTCGAGCCGCTCCGTGTAGCGCGCGACCTCAGGGCGATACTGGCGCGGGTCTCGCTCCTCGTCGAGGCCGGCGATGGCCTCCAGCAGGAGCGCGCTCTCGGCGACGGTGGCGGTCATCGGGCCGGCATGGTCGAGGCTGTACTCGAGCGGCGCGATGCCGGTGTAAGGCACGAGGCCCCAGGTCGGCTTCAGCCCGACGATTCCGCAGAAGTGGCACGGCAGCCGGATCGAACCCGCCTGATCGGCGCCGATCGCCATCGTCACCTCGCCGGACGCGACGATCGCCGCGCAGCCGGAGGAGGAGCCACCGGTCGTGTAGCCGAGACGGTGCGGGTTCTGGATCGGCTCACCCGGCCCCGTCCAGCTCGCGCCCGAGCGGCTGAAGCTCTCGCAGCGCGCCTTTCCGGCGATCTCGCCCCCGGCGTCGAGGATGCGCGTGACGATCGTGGCGTCGACCTCCGGCACGTAGCCGTCGAAGATCGAGGAGCCCATCGACATCGGGACGCCCGCCAGGCAGACGTTGTCCTTGAGCACGACCCGATGTCCGGAGAGGATCCCGTCCCCGTCGCCCTTGATCGAGGTCTTCACGCACCACGCGTTGTACGGATCCTCCTCCGGCCGCGGGCGGCGCCCCGGCGTGCGCGGGACCCGCACCTCCGGCAGCTCTTCGGGGAGCGAGTCGAGTGGGTCGAGCCAGGTCAGCGCGCGGCCGATCAGGCGCCCGTAGTCGTCGAGCTCGCGCTCGGTCAGGTCGAGGCGAAGCTCGGCCGCCGCTTCCCGGAGCTGACTGGGGGTTGGTGGGCGCACGGTCACCGCAGATCGTCTCTCCGATTTGACATTCGATCAGATCTAAGCCTACGCTGATCGCGCCCCCCATGGAACGAGCCACGTCCCAGACCGCGCAGGCCGACGACACGCACGGCACCGGCCGGCCGGTGCTCGTGGCCGAGGGGTTGCACAAGCGCTACGCCGGCGTGCACGCGCTGCGCGGCGCGGACCTGACGCTGTACCCGGGCGAGATCCACGGGCTGTGCGGCGAGAACGGCTCGGGCAAGTCGACGCTGCTGAAGATCGTCTCGGGGCTGATCGCCGCCGACGCGGGCCGGCTGCTCCTGGACGGCGCGCCCGTGCGCTTCGCCGACCCCACGGAGGCGCTGGCGGCGGGGATCGCAACCGTCACGCAGGAGACCACGCTCGTGCCGGACCTCTCGGTCGCCGAGAACATCCTCGTCGGGCACCGGCAGGTGCGGCGCCGGCGTGGCATCGACTGGCGCGCCACGCGGCGGCGCGCGGCGGAGGTGCTGGCCCGCCTCGATCTCCGGCTCGATCTCTCGACGCCCGCCGGCCGGCTGCGGCCCAACGAGCAGCAGATGGTCGAGATCGCGCGCGCGATCTCCGTCGACGCCCGGGTGATGATCCTCGACGAGCCGACGAGCTCGCTGACCGACGAGGAGGTCGAAGCGGCCTTCCGGGTCATGCGCGTGCTCCGGGAGCGCGGCGTCGCGACCGTCTTCGTCTCACACCGCCTGAACGAGATCTTCCAGATCGCCGACCGGGTGACGGTCTTGCGCGACGGCAGCGCGGTCGGAGGCGGCCCGCTCGGCGACTACGACCGCGACGGCCTGGTCCGCCTCATGATCGGGCGCGAGCTCGAGCAGCTCGAGCTCGACGCGAGCCGTCACCACGCCGAGGATCCCGTCCTGCGCGTGCGCGACCTCTCGATCGCGGGCCATGTCGAGCGCGCGAGCCTCGACGTCGGGCGCGGCGAGGTCGTCGGCCTGGCCGGGCTGGTGGGCGCGGGGCGCAGCGACCTGCTCGACGCCCTGTTCGGCCTCCGGGCGGAGGTGCGCGGGGAGGTCGAGGTCGACGGCCGGCCTGTCCACGTGCGCGATCCCGCTCACGCGATGCGCTCGGGGCTGGCCTACGTGACCGCCGACCGCAAGCGCCTCGGGCTGGTGCTCGACATGACGGTGCGCGAGAACCTGTTGATGGCCCGGACGGCGGGGCTGGCGCGCCTGCGGCGTCCGCGCGCTGCGTTCGAGCGCGCCGCGGTGGACGGCGCCGTCGAGCGCTTCCGGATCGTGACCGAGTCGGGCGCCAGCCCGGTCGCGCGGCTCAGCGGCGGCAACCAGCAGAAGGTCGTGCTGGCCAAGTGGCTGGCCACCGACCCGCGCGTCCTGCTGCTCGACGAGCCCACCCGCGGCGTCGACGTCGGCGCCAAGGCGGAGATCTATCGGCTGCTGACCGCGGCCAAGGAGTCCGGCGTGGGCATGCTCGTGAGCTCCTCCGAGACGCCAGAACTGCTGCTGCTGTGCGACCGCATCCTGGTCATGTACCGGGGGCGGATCGTCGCCGCGCTGGCGCGGGAGGAGGCCGACGAGGCCCGCATCGCGCGCTACGCGATGGGTCACGCCTGATGCTCACCCGCCTCGGCCGCGCCGCGGCGTCGCAGCGGTTCTTCGGAGTGCTCGTGCTGCTGATCGCGCTGTTCGTCTTCTTCTCGATCAGCCAGGAGCGGTTCTTCACCTCGGCCAACATCGAGACGCTGCTCTCGAGCGCGGCGATCCTGTGGGTGGTCTCGATCGGGCTGACCTTCGTGCTGGTGACCGGCGGCTTCGACCTCTCGCTCGGCTCGATGCTCGCGCTCGCCGGCATCGCCTACGCGGCCCTCTTCAACGACCTGGGCGTGCCGGCGGTGCCGGCGATCGTGCTCACGCTCGCCTTCGGCGCACTGCTGGGCGGCGGCATCAACGGCTTCCTGATCGGGCGGGCGGGGCTCTCCTTCCTCGTCGTCACGTTGGGCACGCTGACCCTGTTCCGGGGCGTCGTCAACCTGTGGTCGGACACGCGGACCGAGCAGGTCATCACGCCCGTGCTCGACTCGCTGGCCTTCGACGCGCTCGTCGGCATCCCGCTGCCGGTGTGGATCATGGCCGCCACATTCCTCGCCGCGCTGTACGTACAGCGCAGCACGTACTTCGGCCGGGACATCTACGCCGTGGGCGGCAGCCCCGATGCCGCCAGGCTGTCCGGCATCCGCGTCTCGCGGACGATCATCGCCGTCTACGCGCTGGCCGGCCTGCTGGCGGCGTTCGGCGGCGTGCTGCAGGTCGCGCGGATCGGCGCCGCCAGTCCCCTGGTCGGCGACGCGATCATCTTCGACGCGGCCGCCGCCGTGCTCCTCGGCGGCACGAGCCTGGCCGGAGGCGTCGGCGGCGTCGGAGGGACGGCGATCGGCGTCCTGTTCCTCGCGACGTTGCAGAACGGGCTGTCGGTGTCCGGCGTGGCCAGCTTCTGGCAGCAGATCATCACAGGGGCGATCCTGATCGCCGCCGTGGGCCTCGACCGCCTCCAGCGCGAGGGATCGCTGAACGTCCGGCTGCCGCGCGGACGCCGGACGGCGGCCGCGAGCGCCTCGGGCGGTGACGGCTAGGCGGACTCGAGCGCGCCGGCGACGGCGAGCACGACGTCCTCGCGGAACGGCGGCCCGGCGACCTGGACGCCGACCGGGAGGCCGTCCTCGACTCCCACGGGCACGCTCGCGGCGGGCACGCCGCCGATCGCGTACAGGTGCACGAAGTCGAAGGCGCGGAACGCGGCGTACTGCTCCCGGGGAATCCCGGCGGGCGGCATGCCGTGCAGCGGAGCGGGCCCCGCGACCACCGGCGAGAGCAGGGCGTCGACCTCGGTCAGCAGCCTGCGTACCCGGGCGCGCAGGCCGTAGATCTCGCGCTGGACGGCGAACCACTCGGCAGCGCTGAGGGCGTGCTCGGCGGCGGCCGCGACCAGGTCGGCGAAGCCCGCGTGGTGGCGGCCGGCGGCGGCGGCCGCCTCGCGCATCTGGAGGCCGCCGTCGGCGCTCGTCGCGGCGAAGAACAGCGCGGTCGGGTTGGGCTCCCAGGGCGGCTCCACCTTCACGAGCTCGGCGCCCGCGCCCGCCAGCGCCCGAGCCGCGCCGGCGACCGCCGACACGGTCCCCTCGGTGACCGGCACGCCGGGCGAGTGCGTGAACCAGCCGACGCGCAAGCGGCCGACCTCGACGCCGGCGGGATCATGCAACGGCGCCGGCACAGCGTGCGGGTCGACGCCGTCCGGACCGGCGAGGACCGGAAGGACCAGGGCAGTGTCGTCGACGGAGCGCGCGATCGGTCCGACGCAGTAGAAGTCCATGTAACCGCTCGCGCGCGTGGCCGGCCAGCTGCCCGTGTCCGGCACCCGTCCCACGGTCGGTCGCAACCCCACGACCCCGCAGTAGTGGGCGGGCACCCGGATCGAGCCGCCGCCGTCGGTCCCAAGCCCGAGCGGCGTGGCGTCGGCGCCCGCCAACGCGGCCTCGCCCCCGCTCGAGCCGCCCGGCGTGCGCTCGGGATCGAGCGGATGGTTCGTGCGGCCGTGGAGTGCGTTGTCGGTCTCGTAGGACGCGCTGTACTCGGGGCAGTTGGTCTTGGCCAGGATCACGGCGCCCGCTGCCCGCAGCCGCGCCACCGCCGTCGCGTCGTGGTGGGGCCGGAAGCCGGCGCGGGCCGCCGAGCCGCCGGTCGAGACCATCCCTGCGACCTCCAGCGAGTCCTTGATCGTCACCGGCAGCCCCAGCAGCGGGCGCTCCTCTCCCCGCCCGCGGGCGCGGTCGGCCGCAGCGGCCTGCGCCATGGCGACCTCCGGCTCCAATGCGACGACGGCGTTCAGCCGCGGGTCGGCTTGCTCGATGCGGTCCATGTAATGACGCGTGAGCTCACGCGCCGACAGCTCGCCGCCCTGGAGCCGGCGCAGCCACTCGCGGGCGGACGGCTCGGCCATCAGCGCCGACGATACTCTGGCGGCGTGAGCGAGCCCGACCGACGAGCGCGGGGCATCGCGGCGTACGCGAGCCAGTTCGGTGTGCCCGGGAACGAGGCGGAGGAGACACTGGCGGGGATGGTCGGGCCGCGTATGGCCGAGGAGGCCATCCAGGCCGCCGGCGCCGCCTGGTCGGCCGACTCGCCCCTGTCGCTGCGCGAGCGCAGCCTTGTCGTGGTCGCCGCCCTGGCCTCACAGGGCGGCGCGGATGCGCGGCTGCGCAGCCACCTGCGCTGGGCGATCGAGCACGGCGTGAGCGCCGAGGAGCTCGAGGCGGCGCTCACCCTGCTCGCCGTCTACACGGGCTTCCCGCGCGCATCCGTCGCCATGGAGCTGCTCCGCGAGGAGCTCAGCTCGCCCGCGCGCGATCGAAGCTCTCGATCGCACTCCTGATCCACATCTGATTGTCCCAGCCGGCGTAGCGTTCGGCGAGCTCGGACTCCTCCTCGCCGCCGCGCACGGCGTGGAGGTACTCGCGCAGCGCCCCGATCAGGGCCGTGTCGCCCACGGCACCGTGGCCCGGGACGATCACGGCCGGCTCGAGCGCCTCGAGCTCGTCGAGGACGCCGAGCCACAGCGGGCCGTCGGCGTCCTCGTCGGGAAAGATCGGCAGGAAGCGCTCCTCTACCAGGTCGCCGGCGAACAGGATGCGGCCCTCCCGGACGAAGGCGACCTGGTCGCCGCGGGTGTGCGCGGTGCCGAAGTGGCGCAGCTCGACGACGATGCCGCCGAGGTCGACGCTCGCCTCGTCGCCGTAGACGACCTGCGGCGCGACCAGCTCCACGTCGCGCAGGAGCTCCTCCAGCGCGGGGCCGAAGCCCGAGAACATCTCGACGTACTCGCGGCCCTTGGCCGCGAGCTCCTCGGCCTGCGCGCGGTTGCAGATGTAGGTCGCCGAGCCGACGAAGGCCTGTGCGCCGAAGGCGTGCTCCGGGTGGAAGTGCGTCGTCGTCAGGAGCAGCGGCCGCTCCCCGGCCAGCCGACGCGCCTCGCGCAGGACCCGCTCGCCGTTGGCGGCGCCCATCGCGGTCTCGATCACCAGCGCGGCGCGCTCTCCGACGACGATGCCGGCGTTGGGCACGAACTCGATCCGCTGGTCGGGGATCACGTGGACCCTGGGAGCGATCTGGATCGTCGCCCCCTCGGGGACCATCGGCGCGCTCATCCGCCGTACTCCTCGTCGAGCATCTGCTCCCAGGTCTTGACCTGGTCGACGTTCTCCTCGGTGACGATCTCGGGCTGGCCGGCCTTCACGGTCTTCGGCACCTCGTTGCCGTCGCGCAGGTTGTAGAGGCCCCACGAGAACGCCTTCCCCATGCTGATCGGGTCGAGCCGGGCGCTGTAGGTCTGGCGCCCCGCCTCGATCGCCTCCAGGGCGTCGCTGCCGCCGTTCTGGCCGCCGAAGACCAGGTCCTGCTTGCCCTGCGTGCGTGCGGCCGCCGCGGCGCCGATGGCGGACGGGTCGTTGTAGGCGATCACGCCGTCCATGTCGGGGAACTTGCCCAGCAGCTCGGTCATCGCCTCCTGGCCCCCGGCGATGTCATCGGTCGGGTTGGCGGCGTTCCCGAGGATCTCCAAGCCGAGCTTCCCGGCCCAGAACTTCGCGCGGTCGATGCTGTAGACGATCGACGGCACCTTGATCGCGAAGTCGATCGTCGCGACCTGTCCGCCCGCGCCGGCGCGACGCGCCATCTCCTGCGCGCCGAGGTAGGCCGCCTCGTCGCGCCGCTGCCACACCTGGCTGCCGAACTGGCCGATGTCGTCGGTGCTCTCGAACGTGAGGTCGATGGTCACCAGCTCGATGCCGGCCTCCGCCGCGCGCTCGACGGCGGGCGCGACCGAGCCGGGGTCCAGCGCGAAGACGGCGATGCCGTCGACCTCCTGGGCGATGAGCTGGTTGAACTGGCTCACCTGCGTGTCCACGTCGCCCTTCGCGTCCAGCTCGATCATGGAGCCACCCAGGCGCTCGGTCTCCCGGCGCATCGCCTCGCCGATCGTGCTCAGGAACTCGTTCGCCTGCACCGGGTTCAGATACGCGAGCCGGTAGTCGCCGGGCCCAGGCTCGTCGTAGCCCTCGGGGACGTCGCTCTCGACGCTGGTGAACTCGACCTCGGGGACCGAGGCCTGCTCCTGCGCGTCGCCGGATCCGCCGGCGGGCTCGGCCTCGTCGTCGCCTCCGCAGGCGGCGCCGCCCAGGGCAAGCATGGCCAGCAGGCAGGACGCGGCGAAGAGCATCAGGACACGTCTCATGGGGCACGGCCTCCTACGGGAGATACGCATATTTGATCAAGAAGCTCACCCTAATTGCGTGCGCCTCCGTGCGCAAGGGCAGCGCACCGGGCGGTGCTCAGCGCTCGGCGAGCCCGTAGCGCTCCCGCGCCGCCTCCGGCGAGACGTGGCCTTCGGCGACGTCGGCGCGTACCAGCTCGGGCGCGCGCTCGCGCGGGTCGCCGAAGCCCGCGCTGCCCGAGCAGCGGAAACTCACCAGGTCGCCACGGCGCAGTTCGTAGGCGCCCTTGGACTCCAGGCGCCGCTCGTCCGGCGTCCCCGGGTTGAGCAGCGTCTCGCCGAGCCGGCCGTCGTCGCCACCCTGCAGGCCGTAGGGCGGGATGCGCTGGCGGTCGGTGAGATTGGAGAGCTGCACGCCGTCGGCGAGGATGCGCATGTCCTTGCGCAGCGACAGGCCGCCGCGCGTGCGCCCGGCACCGCCCGAGTCGGTCATCAGCTCGAAGCGCTCGACCAGCACCGGGTACTGCGCCTCCTGGATCTCGATCGGCACGTTCTCGACCGAGAAGATCGGCGACATCGCGTCGACGCCGTCCCTGGCGCAGCGGCCGCCGATGCCGCCGAGGACGTAGTCGTAGAGGACGAAGCGCTCGCCGGTGTCCGGATCGGTCCCGCCGAAGATCGGGTTGACCCACTGGCCGCTCGCGGCGTGCACGCGCTCGGGGATCGCCTGCGCGAGCGCCCCGAAGATCAGCTCGACGATGCGCTGGTTCAGGCACGCCCGGCCACCCACCGGGGCCGGGGGCCGGGGGTTGAAGAACGATCCCTCCGGGGCCACGACGCGCACCGGCCGGAGCTGGCCGTCGTTCTGGGGGATCGAGTCCTGGGTCGTGATCGCCTTCGTGACCCAGTAGCAGTAGGAGCGCGTGTAGCTCAGCGTGCTGTTGATCGGCGACGGCGTCTGCGGGTCGGTGCCGGTGAAGTCGAAGACCAGCTCGTCGCCCTCGACGGCGGCGGTGACCTCCATCCGCACCGGCCCGGTGCCCGGGCCGACGTCGTCGAGGCGGTCGACGAACCGGTAGCGGCCATCGGGGATCGCGCCGATCGCCTCGCGCACCGCGCGCTCGGAGCGGTCGAGGAACGCGTCGGCGCAGGCGTCGACGGTGCCGCTCCCGTAGCGGGCGACCAGCTCCGCGAGCTTCGTGACGCCCACGTGCAGGGCGCTGCGCTGGGCGCGCAGGTCGCCGGCGACGAGCTCCGGCACGCGGACGTTCGCCTCGATGATGCGGAAGATCTCCTGGACCGGGCGGCCCTCGCGGAAGAGCCGGACCGGCAGCAACCGCAGCCCCTCCTGGACCATGTCGGTGACACCGACGACGCCCTGGCTGCCCGGCAGCGAGCCGCCGACGTCGGTCACGTGGACGGTGACGCAGGCGAAGCCGACCAGCTCGCCGTCGAGGCGCGCAGGGCTGAGCGCGAACACGTCCGGCAGGTGGCCGGCGCCCATGTGCGGGTCGTTCATGACGACGACGTCGCCGTCGCGCAGCTCGTCCGCCGCGTAGTAGCGCAGCATGTGGCGCACGGCGTGGGGCATCGAGCCCAGATGGGCTGGGCTGCGGTTGGCCTGGGCCACCAGCCGCCCGCGCGCGTCGAACACCGCGGTCGACATGTCGCCGCCCTCACGGACCTGGTCCGAGTAGGCGGTGCGCGAGAGCGCGGTCGCCATCTCCTCGGCGATCGCTACGAGCCTCCCCCACACCACGGCGACCGTCAGCGAGTCAGGCACCGGCGGCCTCCACGTCGACGACCAGGGCGCCGTACTCGTCGACGGCGAGCACGTCGCCGGGCAGGACCACCGTCGTGGTATGGGCCTCCTCCACCAGGCACGGTCCCTCGGCGCGGTCGCCGGCAGCGAGCGCCGAGCGGGCGAGCACCGGTACGTCGACCATCCCGCGCTCGGGGAAGTAGGCGGGGCGCGTCCCGGCGCGAGCCGTGGGCGCGGCCGCCCGCGCCGGCGCCTCGCCGTTGCGCCGGGCGGCCGGAGCGCGGCGGCGCAGAAGCGTGAGGAACCATGTGACCGCCTCGACCGGCAGGTCCTCCCGGTAGCCGTAGGTGCGCTCGTACTGGGCGTGGAACGCCTCGGCCAGGCGGTCGAGGTCCCTGGTCGCGCCGTCGACGCCGACCTCCAGCTCGAACCCCTGGCCGGCGAAGCGCAGCCCGACCGTGCGCAGCGTCGCAAGCTCCCCCTCCCCCCAGGCATCGCCCACGGTCGCGCGCGCCTCGCTCTCCAGCCCCGCGAAGATCTCGCCGGCACGCTCGGAGGCGGTGGGCTCGTCGAGCCGGACGATCGCGGTCCGGGCCAGCTCGAAGGATTCGTCGGCCTCGAGCAGGCCGAGCGCCGCGCCGACGCCGGCGGCCGGCGGCACGACCACCCGCCGCACGCCGAGCGCGCGCGCCAGGCGGCACCCGTGGGCAGGCGCGGCGCCGCCGAAGCAGACCATCGCGAAGTCGCGCGGATCGAGGCCGCGGTCGATCGAGACCAGGCGCGCGGCGCGCTCCATCTCGAGCGTGGCGACCTCGTGGATGCCCCACGCGCAGCGCAGCGGATCCAGTTCGAGCCGCCGGCCGAGGTCGCCCACCGCGCGCTCGGCCGCCTCGCGGTCGAGCCGCAGCGCTCCGCCCGCGAAGGAGTCGGGATCGAGGTAGCCGAGCAGCAGGTTGGCGTCGGTCACCGTCGGCCGCTCGCCGCCGCGGCCGTAGCAGGCGGGCCCGGGGTCGGCGCCCGCGCTGCGGGGTCCCACGGCGAGGACTCCGAGCCGCG
>Ga0136617_10000626_pt1 | contig 30092 bp, 25 predicted proteins | sample AntDrymUQ3222106_2_FD_129672 | JGI IMG/M metagenome (GOLD analysis project Ga0136617, IMG submission 129672) | Polar desert sand microbial communities from Dry Valleys, Antarctica - metaG UQ322 (21.06) | ecosystem: Environmental > Terrestrial > Soil > Desert | place: Antarctica: Dry Valley... | reverse complement strand
CTTCTGGGTGCCCAAGGAGGCTCGCTGGTCGCATCTCAAGGGCAGCGCTCCGCAGTCGACCATCGGGACCATCGTGGATGACGCCATGGCTGCCATCGAGCGGGACAACCCCGCGCTGAAGGCCGTCCTGCCCAAGGACTACGCCCGGCCCGGACTGGACAAGCAGCGCCTCGGGCAGCTCATCAACCTGGTCAGCGACATCGGCCTGGGCAGCCCCGACGACCGGGCGCGGGACACGCTCGGCCGCGTCTACGAGTACTTCCTCTCGCAGTTCGCCAGCGCGGAGGGCAAGCAGAGCGGTCAGTTCTACACGCCCCGCCACGTGGTCCGCGTGCTGGTCGAGATGCTGGCGCCCTACAAGGGCCGCGTCTACGACCCGTGCTGCGGCTCTGGCGGGATGTTCGTGAGCAGCGAGCGGTTCGTCGAGGCGCACCGCGGCAAGATCGGAGACATCTCCATCTACGGGCAGGAGTCCAACTACACCACCTGGCGCCTGGCCAAGATGAACCTGGCCATCCGCGGCATCGACGCCCAGCTCGCCCACGGCGACACCTTCCACGCCGACGCGCACCCGGACCTGAAGGCCGACTACGTCCTGGCCAATCCGCCCTTCAACGACTCCGACTGGCTGGGCGACCTGCTGCGCGACGACAAGCGCTGGGCCTACGGCATCCCGCCCGCGAGCAATGCCAACTTCGCCTGGGTACAGCACTTCATCTCGCACCTGGCCCCGAGCGGCATCGCCGGCTTCGTCCTGGCCAACGGCTCCATGTCGTCGAACCAGTCGGGCGAGGGCGAGATCCGCAAGAACATCATCGAGTCGGACTTGGTCGACTGCATGGTCGCCCTGCCCGGCCAGCTCTTCTACTCCACCCAGATCCCGGTCTGCCTCTGGTTCCTGTCTCGTGACAAGCGGAACGGCGGATTCCGCGATCGCCGCGGCGAGACGCTGTTCATCGACGCACGGAAGCTGGGCACGCTGGTCGACCGGACACACCGGGAGTTGACCGAGGTTGACGTTGCTCGCGTGGCTGGCGCGTATCACGCCTGGCGGGGCGACCCAGGAGCGGCCGAGTACGCTGATGTGCCTGGCTTCTGCAAGTCCACGACGCTCGACGAGATTCAAGGCCACGGTCACGTGCTCACACCCGGCAGGTACGTTGGTGCTGGGGCCGTAGAGGACGAGGACGAGCCGTTCGCAGTCCGGATGACGCGCCTCGTGGCAACCTTGCGTGAGCAGCAAGCGGAAGCGCAGAGGTTGGACTCTGCCATCGAGGCCAACCTTGCACGGCTCGGTTATGGCGAGTGACTGGCTTGAGGTAACGCTCGGCGATGTGCTGGACCTGAAGCGCGGTTACGACCTCCCGCAACGCGAACGCGGGCTTGGTAGCGTTCCGCTTGTCTCGTCTTCCGGGATCAGCGACCATATCACCGGCGCCATGGTGAAGGGGCCTGGAGTCGTCACCGGGCGCTACGGCACGCTCGGGCAGGTCTTCTACATCGAGGAGGACTTCTGGCCCCTGAACACGACGCTCTATGTCCAGGACTTCAAGGGCAACGACGAGCGGTTCATCAGCTACTTCCTTCGCTCCCTCGACTTCTTGGCCTACTCCGACAAAGCCGCCGTACCCGGACTGAACCGGAACCACTTGCATCAAGCCAGGGTCCGCATTCCAGCCGAAGTAGCAGAGCAGCGCGCTATAGCCAGTGTCCTAGGCGCGCTCGACGACAAGATCGACCTGAACCGGCGGATGAGCGAAACGCTTGAGGCTCTCGCTAGGGCGCTCTTCAAGTCGTGGTTCGTGGACTTCGATCTGGCCCGCGCCAAGGCGGAGGGCAAGGGCACTGGTCTGCCTGAGAAGGTAGCTGAGCACTTCCCAAGGGCATTCGTCGACTCGGAGGCCGGCGAGCTGCTTGAGGGCTGGGACGTCCGACCCGTTGGGGACCTCGCCTCAGTGGTCGGCGGAACTACACCAAGAACCAGCGAGCCGGCGTACTGGGACGGCGGCACGCATCACTGGGCAACGCCCAAGGACCTGGCGAGCCTGCACACCCCAGTCCTGTTGGACACTGCCCGTCGCATAACCGACGCAGGCCTCTCGCAGATCGGCTCTGGCCTATTGCCGCCTGGAACGGTCCTACTGTCGTCCAGGGCTCCTATCGGATACCTCGCTGTGACGGAAGTTCCGGTCGCGATCAACCAGGGCTTCATCGCGATGGTCCCAAGACCCGGCGTGTCGAACCTGTTCTTGCTGCACTGGGCGCGCCACGCCCACGACATCATCGTCAGCCGAGCCAACGGATCCACCTTCCTGGAGATCAGCAAGGCCAACTTCCGACCGATTCCCGTGGTAGTGCCGCCGCAGCCGCTGCTGCGGGCCTTCGACGACCTGACCCAGCCTCTCCACGCACGTATGGTGACCTGCGAGCGGGAGTCGAGCACCCTCGCCCTGCTCCGCGACACGCTGCTTCCGAAGCTCATCTCGGGAGAGCTGCGCGTGCCCGACGCCGAGCGCATCGGAGTGAGGGCAGGCGCGTAAGGCCGAGGTTCGAGGTCCAGCGGTTGGCTATTCTGCCCAGTGGACCCGACCATGGGGTCCTTACTAGAAGCACAGGAGCTAGCGATGACACGTCAGAAACCAGGTGAGGTCCCGGCTCGGTCGGGCGAGTACAAAGAGCGCGGTCCTCGTGGCGGCGACGTCGCGCCCGCGCACCGTCACGATCGAGCCGGGTGACCGTCCGCTGCCACCCACGCAGCAGCCCGGACGAAGCTGGGAACGAATCGGCCCGCCCCGTCCTTGAGGCAAGGGAGTGGCTCCTATGCGGCGTGACGTTCGCGCGCATCTCGCCGAAGTCGTCGAGGCGAGCGAGCTGATCGGCCGATTCACGGCGGGAGCTGACTTCGATGGGTATCGGGGCGACGCCATGATGCGCTCCGCCGTCGAGCGTCAGTTGGGGGTCATCGGCGGGTCGCTCGACCGGCTCGCTCGCTCGGATCCAGCCCTTGCTGTCCGGATACCTGACATCGGGACCATCATCGGTCTCCGCGACGATCTCACTCACAGGTATGACGTCATCCGCGACGAGGCCGTCTGGGCAGCGATCACGGTCGACCTGCCCGGCCTGGCCGCGGAGGCGTCCACCCTGCTCGCGGAGCTCGACGGGTGAGAGCACCCGTGTAGGCCACCGGTTTCAGGGCATCACGAGCCGGATGCCCGACTCGTCAGCCTCGGTCGATGAGATGAGTGCGTTCGTGCGGCCCAAGTCGGCCTCGGCGGTGGTGCGATCGGAGAAGTCGATCCGGGCCGTGTATCGGCGTGCGAAATCGAGGGTCGCCGTCAGACCCGCGAATTTCCCGTTGTGGCTCGCGCCGTTGAGGGCCGCCAGGTAGTTGTTCCGATAGACGGTCGGGATGATGATCCGGACCTCACCCTGGGCCACCAGCTCGCTGTTCATCATCAGCCGCGCAACGCGCCCGTTGCCGTCAGCGAATGGGTGCACCTCGTTCACCAGGAACATCATGTATACGGCACGCTGGACGGACTTACCAGGCCCGCGCCGCGCTCGAACCCGACGCGGAGCGTTTCCTGGACGAGCTCCGGGGCCACGAAGTAGGTCGCACCGCCCTGCTGGGGTCGACCTTGAACCACCCGGGCCTATGCTCCGGCCGCCCGCCCATCACCATCCGATGGCGGTCGACCAGGATGTCCAGCAGCTCGTCGGGGCCCTTGACATCTTTACTCGAAGGGCTATCTTCACAGACGTTGTGAAGAACACTCCTGCAGTGAAGATAACGGGCCCCTTCGCGCCTTGGGTACGTGACGCTCTCGGCAGTGCAGCTCCGGGCATCTGGGTGCAGCATGGAGCACGGCCATCGCTGGAGGTCGACGGCCGCACGCGCACAGTCACTCTCGTCGTCAAGCGATCCATTGATGCCGCGGCCGCCCGCTCCATCGTCGAGAGGCCGGGGCGAAAGAGGGGGAATCCGTCGATCGTGGTGGCGGAGACGGTCACGGAAGGAGCCCGCCGCACGCTCGAAGCCGGTGGCTTGGGCTATGTGGACGGTCACGGCAATGCGCATATCCGATTGCCCGGCGTGTTCGTCCATACCGTAGGCAACCCGATCTCCCGCGCCGAGGCTAAGCCGTCGCCCACGCGCCTCTCCGGCAAGGCTGGCCTTGTTGCCCAGGCGCTGCTTCTCGATCCTGATCGCGAGTGGCAGATCACGGAACTCGTCGCTCGGTGTGAGGTGTCCGCAGGCCTCGTGCACCGAGTGCTTGCACGCCTCGAGACCGCCGGGGTCGTATCCGTCCGCGGAACTGGCCCGACGAAGCGCCGCCGCCTGGGCCGCCCGGCAGCACTGCTCGACCTTTGGGCAGAAGAGGAGAAGGAGCCGCGGATGCGCGGGACCCCAGTGTTCGTCCTACCAGACCGCAACCGTGCCTTAGTCAGCCAGTGCTCGGACCGCCTCGCATCGCGCTCGATCTTTCACGCTGTCACCGGGATCGCAGCCGCTGCCACCCTTGCTCCAGCGCTGACCTCTGTGCCAGTGAGCCAGATCCGGCTCGGGGCACAAGTGGACGTGGACGAAGCCCTCGCCGCACTTTCGGCGCGCCAGGTGACGGAGGGCGCGAATGTAGTGCTGCTCCAGCCGCCGACCGACGTGCAGCTTCAGTTTCGCCAGTGCCCACACGACGCCTGGCTGACCGCGAATACCCGGATCTATCTCGATGCGCTACGTGACCCGCGACGCGGAGCGGAACAGGCCGCCACTTTCCGCGAAGCCGTGTTGGGTTTCTGACCTTCGTGCAGGACTACGCGGCGTACGACCCGCGCGTGACCGAGCTGTGTGAGCGAGCCTTGGTGACGGTCATCGGCAATGCCGGCTTCTGGGGTCATCACCTCTACCTCGTTGGCGGGCTGGCGGCGGGCTATCTGACCCGAGACATGCGGTCCGATGCGCTCGCGCACGTCGGATCACGGGACGTCGATCTGGCCATCGTGCTGGCCGTCGACGATGCAACGAGCGGGAACTACGAGACGCTGATGAGCAACCTGAGGGACGGCGGCTTCGCTCAGGCGCCTCTGGACGACGACCCGGACTTCCGCTGGAGGCGTGATGTCGAAGGTCACTCAATCGTCGTTGAGTTCCTGGGCGAGAACCCGGATGTGGCGCCAGGTCGCTCCTTCAGGCCCAAGGGAGGTGCGGGGAGCGCCTTTCAGGCGTTCAACGTGCCCGGCGTGCGGCTTGTCGCATCGGACTTCGAGGAGATGTCAATCACTGCCGAACGGCTGGACGCAGGCGGTCTGTCCACCGCATCTGTGCGCGTGACGCGACTACTTCCATTCGTCGTCCTCAAGATCCTCGCCTACCGTGACCGACACCATCGCAAGGACGCATATGACCTTGTCCACGTGCTACAGAACCAGGCGGACGGGCCCGAGGGGGCGGGACGCCTGATGGCGGGCAGCCCGGTGGCGCCAGACACGCTCGTCGCGGAAGCACTCCTTCTCCTTGGCGAGCGGTTCGCCGACCCAAGTAACGACGCCCCGACGGATTACGGTGTGTTCATGCTCGTCGGGGACGATCCTGAGGTGGCTGCTCGCTATCGGAATGAGGCGGTAGCGGTCGTCGGCGCGGTCCTCCAGAGCTTCCACGTCGCGCGGCACGACAGAGCGTGACCGCCTTCGCGGAGTCAACGGTCGAGGAGGCGGCGCTCGCCTGGCTTGCGGGTCTGGGTTGGGAGGTGCTGCACGGTCCGGAGATCGCTTACGGCGCGCCCGGAGCGGAGCGGGCGAGTGCGGGTTACCGCGACGTGTTCCTGGAGCGGCGGCTCCGTGATGCTCTGAGCCGGCTCAACCCGCAATTGCCGCCTGACGCCGTCGACGAGGCCCACCGCAAGCTGACCCGCTCCGACGCGCCCACGCTGATCGAGCGCAACCGCGCCCTCCATCGGATGCTCGTGGACGGCATCACGGTCGAGTACCGGCGGCCGGACGGCTCCATCGCCGGCGCCCAGGCCCGACTCCTCGACTTCGACGACCCCTCCGCCAACGCCTGGATGGCCATCAACCAGTTCACCGTCGTGGAGGGCCAGCACGACCGGCGCCCGGACATCGTGCTGTTCGTCAACGGCCTCCCGCTGGCCGTCCTGGAGCTCAAGAACCCGGCGGAGGAGGACGCCACGGTGTGGCACGCCTTCGGCCAGCTCCAGACCTACCAGGCACAGATCCCGGCGCTGTTCGCCAGCAACGTGGCGATGGTCGCGTCGGATGGGACGCAGAGCCGCATCGGCGCCATCGGCGCGGACCGGGAGTGGTTCAAGCCGTGGCGCACGACCTCCGGCGAGGCCCTAGCGCCCGAATGGATGTCCGACCTCCAGGTCCTTCTCGAAGGCGTCTTCGAGCACCGCCGCTTCCTCGACCTTATCCGGCACTTCGTCGTCTTCGAGGATACCGGCGCCGGCGCGCTGACCAAGAAGATCGCCGGCTACCACCAGTTCCACGCCGTCAACGTCGCTCTGCGTGAGACCTTGCGCGCGGCCGCTGCACACGCCACCAGCGACCTCGCCGGGCGCTACGAATCCGGCCAGCAGCCTGGTGGAGATCCGGGCGACCAGCGCGTCGGCGTGGTGTGGCACACGCAGGGCTCCGGCAAGAGCCTGACCATGGCCTTCTTCGCGGGACGCGCGATCCTGGAGCCGGCCATGGCCAACCCGACCATCGTGGTGCTGACCGACCGCAACGACCTGGACGACCAGCTCTTCGGTACCTTCGCCCGTTGCTCTGACCTGCTCCGCCAGCCACCGGTCCAGGCGGCCGACCGCGCCGATCTTCGCGAGAAGCTGCGCGTTGCCTCGGGCGGCGTCGTCTTCACCACCATCCAGAAGTTCATGCCGGAAGAACGCGGCGACCGCCATCCGATGCTGTCGGAGCGGCGCAACATCGTGGTCATCGCGGACGAGGCGCATCGCAGCCAGTACGACTTCATCGACGGCTTCGCCGCCCACATGCGTGACGCGCTGCCCAATGCGTCGTTCATCGGCTTCACCGGCACCCCCATCGAGGCGGCGGACGCCAACACGCGCGCCGTGTTCGGCGACTACATCAGCATCTACGACATCGCGCGGGCCGTCGAGGATGGCGCCACGGTGCCCATCTACTACGAGAGCCGCCTGGCCAAGCTCGCCCTGCGCGAGGACCGGCGTCCGTACATCGACCCCGACTTCGAGGAGGCCACGGAGGGCGAGGAGGTCGAGCGCAAGGAGAAGCTCAAGACAAGATGGGCCCAGCTGGAGGCCGTCGTGGGCAGCGAGGAGCGGGTCGCGCTGGTGGCGCAGGATCTGGTGGCCCACTTCGAGGAGCGACTCGCGGCGATGGACGGCAAGGCCATGGTCGTGTGCATGAGCCGCCGGATCTGCGTCGCGCTCTACGAAGCGATCGTGGCGCTGCGGCCGGAGTGGGCCAGCGACGATGACGGCAGCGGCGCCTTGAAGGTGGTCATGACCGGCTCCGCCTCGGACCCCGTTGAGTGGCAAGGGCACATCCGCAGCAAGTCCCGGCGCGAGGCGCTGGCCAAGCGGTTCCGCGACCCGGCCGACCCGTTCCGCATCGTGATCGTCCGCGACATGTGGCTGACCGGCTTCGACGCTCCGTCCCTGCACACGATGTACGCCGACAAGCCGATGCGCGGCCACGGACTGATGCAGGCCATCGCCCGCGTCAACCGCGTCTTCAGGGACAAGCCCGGCGGCCTCGTCGTGGACTACCTTGGGCTGGCCGACGAGCTGCGTGAGGCGCTGGCGACCTATACGGAGAGCGGCGGCACCGGCCAGACCGCCATCGATCAGGCGCAAGCGGTCGCGCTGATGATGGAGAAGGTCGAGATCTGCCGGGGCCTCTTCCACGGCTTCTCGTGGGATCTTTGGCTGAGCGGCACAGCGCCGGAACGTCTGTCGCTGCTGCCCGCGGCGCAGGAGCACATCCTGCGGCTGGAGGACGGCAAGGATCGTCTGCTCCGAGCCGTGACCGACCTCTCCAAGGCGTTCGCGCTAGCCGTGCCGGCCGACGAGGCCCTCGCCGTGCGCGATGAGATCGGCTTCTACCAGGCCGTCCGAGCCGTGCTGGCCAAGTCGGCGCCCGGTGAGCGCAAGACCGACGTCGAGCTGGACCACGCCATCCGTCAGATCATCTCCGGCGCCGTGGCCTCGGAGGAGGTCGTGGACATTTTCGCCGCCGCTGGCTTGAAGAAGCCCGACATCGCGATCCTCTCTGACGAGTTCCTGGCGGAGGTTCGCGGCATGCCCCACAGGAACCTCGCCGTGGAGCTCCTTCAGAAGCTGCTGACCGGTGAGATCCGTTCGCGCGCCAAGCGGAACGTCGTGCAGGCTCGTTCCTTCGCGGGGCTATTGGAGCAGGCGCTGCGCAAGTACCAGAACCGTGCCATCGAGACGGCGCAGGTAATCGAGGAGCTGATCGCCCTGGCCCGGGAGATGCGCGAGGCCAACGCTCGCGGCGAAGAGCTGGGCCTCTCCGAGGACGAGCTGGCCTTCTACGACGCCCTCGAGACCAACGACAGTGCCGTCAAGGTGCTGGGTGAGCCGACGCTCACCATGATCGCCCGGGAGCTCGTGGCCACGGTCAGGAAGAACGTGACCATCGACTGGACCATACGCGAAAACGTCCGCGCGCAGCTGCGCGTCCTGGTCAAGCGGATCCTGCGCAAGTACGGTTACCCGCCCGACAAGGCCGAGCGGGCCACCCAGACCGTCCTGGAGCAAGCCGAGCTGCTATCGTCAGGCTGGGCGGCAGCTTTCAGTTTGAGCCCATGACCCTGACGAGCAGAGCGAAGCCGTCAGGGCTACCGGACCATCGCGCCCGGAGATCCTCGATGCCCAAACGGCGACGGGTGTAGCGGAGCGCCACGATCGCCACGACCACGTCGTCTAGCGGGCCGAGCACGGGGATGAACTCCGGGATGAGGTCGATGGGGCTCACGATCCAAACCATCAGACCGGCCAATACGATACGCACGTCGAGGGGCGTCGAGCGGTCGGTGATGAGCGAACCCAAGAGACGAAGTAGGTCCGGGATCACGCGGACGATCTCGCGGGCCGAAACACCCCTCGGTCGGTAGACCCAGAATAGGACCAGCAGGACGGCCCAGAGCGCTGCAACTCCGGCCACGATACCGATGATCAGACCTAGCTCCACCGTTCGACGTTGACACACCCAATCGTGCAGCGCCGTGATCTCCACGCACGTCGGACATGGTCGCTACCGACAGCCGCCATCGCGCCCGGGTCGCTGTCACCTGAATGCTCGACGGGCATCGATATAGCAGGAACCTTGACAATGGCGTTGTCAGGGTTTACCCTGCCACACGATGAAGCTCGACCGATACACCGAGAAGGCTCAGGAGGCGATCGTCGGCGCCCAGCGGCTGGCCACGGACGCCCAGAGTCCCGTGCTCGACGTGGAGCACATCCTGGCCGCGCTGCTCCAGGACCCTGAGGGCATCCCCGCCGCGACCCTGACCCGCCTCGGCGCTGACCCGGCGCAGCTGAACGTGGAGCTGAGTGCCGTCCTCTCGCGCCGTGCCAAGATCCAGGGCGGCCAGCTCTCCCTCGACCCTCGCGCCAGCCAGCTCATCCAACGTGCCGAGGACGAGGCCAAGCGGTTGGGCGACGAGTACGTCTCCACGGAGCACCTGCTACTTGCCGCAGCCGAGTCCGGCGGCGATGCTCAGCGCGTCCTGGAGAAGGCCGGCGCCGGCCGCGAGCCCATCCTCCAGGCACTCCAGAAGGTCCGCGGCGGCCAACGCGTCACCTCCCAGAACCCGGAGACCACCTACCAGGCGCTGGAGCGCTACGGCCGGGACCTGACCCGCGACGCGCGCGAGGGCAAGCTCGATCCGGTCATCGGGCGTGATGAGGAGATCCGTCGCGTCATCCAGGTCCTCTCTCGTCGCACCAAGAACAACCCGGTGCTCATCGGCGAGCCCGGCGTAGGCAAGACGGCCATCGCCGAGGGGCTGGCCCAGCGCATCGTCCGCGGCGACGTGCCGGAAGGGCTCAAGGAGAAGCGCGTCATCTCGCTGGACCTGGGCGCGCTCATCGCCGGGGCCAAGTTCCGCGGCGAGTTCGAGGAGCGCCTCAAGGCCGTCCTCAAGGAGGTCAAGGACTCGGAGGGGCAGGTCGTCCTCTTCATCGATGAGCTGCACACGGTCGTCGGAGCTGGCGCCGCCGAAGGTGCCATGGACGCCTCCAACCTGCTCAAGCCGATGCTCGCGCGGGGCGAGCTGCACACCATCGGCGCGACCACCCTGGACGAGTATCGCAAGCACGTGGAGAAGGACGCCGCGCTGGAGCGGCGCTTCCAGCCGGTCTTCGTGGACCAGCCCACGGTCGAGGAGACCATCTCCATCCTGCGCGGCCTGCGCGAGCGCTACGAGGTCCACCACGGCGTGCGCATCACGGACTCGGCGCTGGTCGCGGCGGCGGTGCTCTCCAACCGCTACATCAGCGACCGCTTCCTGCCCGACAAAGCCATCGACCTGGTCGATGAGGCCGGCAGCCGCCTGCGCATGGAGATGGACTCCATGCCGGTCGAGCTGGATGAGCTGGAGCGACGACGCATCCAACTGGAGATCGAGCGCGAGGCCCTGCAGAAGGAGAAGGACGACGCTTCACGCGCCCGGCTCGAGGCGCTGGAGCGGGAGCTGGCCGAGATCGGCGAGCGCGCTGGTGCACTCAAGGCTCAGTGGGAGACGGAGAAGGGCGCCATCGGGGAGCTGCGTGCCACCAAGACGGAGCTGGAGCGGCTCCAGCACCAGATCGAGGAGGCCGAGCGGGCCGCCGACTACGGACGCGCCGCGGAGCTGAAATACGGCACCCAGGTCGAGCTCCAGCAGCGCCTGCGTCAGCAGGACGAGGCGCTCGCACAGAAGGATGGTGCGGCGCGGCGGCTGCTCAAGGAGGAGGTCGACGCGGACGACATCGCGCGCATCGTGGCCGCCTGGACCGGCATCCCGGTGACGCGCCTGATGGAGGGCGAGCAGGCCAAGCTCATCCACATGGAGGAGCGGCTGCACGAGCGCGTGGTCGGTCAGGACGAGGCCATCGAGGCTGTCTCTGACGCCGTGCGGCGAGCGCGTGCCGGGCTCAAGGATCCGCGCCGGCCCATCGGCTCGTTCATCTTCCTGGGCCCCACCGGCGTGGGCAAGACGGAGCTGGCTCGCGCGCTGGCCGAGTTCCTCTTCGATGACGAGCAGGCCATGACCCGCCTGGACATGAGTGAGTACATGGAGAAGTACTCCGTCTCGCGGCTGATCGGGGCGCCGCCCGGCTACGTGGGTTACGACGAGGGCGGGCAACTGACCGAGGCGGTCCGCCGGCGTCCCTACCAGGTGCTGCTGCTCGATGAGATCGAGAAGGCCCATCCCGACGTCTTCAACGTCCTGCTCCAGGTGCTGGACGACGGGCGCCTCACGGACGGCCAGGGCCGCACGGTCAACTTCAAGGACGTGGTCATCATCATGACCAGCAACGTCGGCTCAGCGTCCATCGTGAGCTGGACCGGCGGACGCGACGCAGGCTCGTACGAGGCCATGAAGGCGCAGGTGACCGACGCCCTGAGCGCCGCCTTCCGTCCCGAGTTCCTCAACCGCATCGATGAGATCATCGTCTTCCACGCACTGGACCGCGAGGATCTCGCGCGCATCGTGGAGCTGCTGGTGGCCGACCTCCAGCGCCGCCTAGCCGACCACGACCTGACCCTGGAGCTGGCACCGACGGCGCGCCAGCTCATCGCCACGGAGGGCTACGACCCGGTCTACGGCGCGCGGCCGCTCAAGCGCGCCGTGCAGCGGCTGGTGGAGAACCCGCTGGCGCGTGCCCTGCTGGAGGGTCGCTTCCCGCCGGGCAGCACGATCACGGTGGAGGCCGATCCGGTGAGCGGCATGCTCGTCTTCCGCGGGCCGGATGGTGTGGTGGTCGGGGACTCGTCCGGACGGCGCGATGCACGGGCTGGCGCGGCGCAGGCCGAGCCGGTCGGCGCGGGCCTGCGCCGCGGCCTGACGGATCTGCCGCGGACGGCCCCCGACGGGACGGACGGCGGCGAGCGGCTCAACTGAGCAGCGAACCGGCGCTGTCGATCGAGGAGCGCTGGGCGGAGAGCGAGCCCCGGCTCGTGGAGCTGATCCGCGACGAGATCCTGGCGGCTCCCGGGCAGCGGATCACTTTCGCTCGATTCATGGATCTGGCGCTCACGGCGCCGGGCCTGGGCTACTACGCCACGAGCGATCGTCGTCCCACGCGCCAGGGGGACTTCCTCACGGCCCCCGAGCTGCACCCGTTCTTTGGACGATGCATCGGCCGGCAGCTCGACGAGGTCTGGCAGCGGCTGGGACGGCCCGACCCCTTCACCGTCCGGGAGTACGGTACCGGGCGGGGCACGCTACGGGAGACGGTCGCGGCTGGTCTGCGCGCCGACGGATCGGAGCTGGCGGACTCGCTCGACTGGGTCGCCCTCGACCTTCCGGACCGATCTGACCCCGTCTCCGAGCGTCCTTTCGACGGCGTCGTCCTTGCCAACGAGTACCTGGATGCGCTCCCGGTCCACCGGCTCCAGCAGGTCGGCAGCGCGATCGGGGAGCGGTGGGTCGTCTGGCGGGACAGCTGGTTCGCGGAGTCGTTCGCCGACCTGTCGTCGCCGGAGCTCCTCCGCCCGCTGGAGGAAGCGGGCGTCACGCTCGCCGAGGGGCAGATCGCTGACGTCTCGCCGGGATGGACCGCCTTCGTCGATGAGGCGAGCCGGCATCTCGCTCGAGGCCTTGTCCTCATCATCGACTACGGGCACCCGGCGGGGGAGCTATACGGTCCGCGACGGATGGCCGGCAGCCTGCTCACTTACCGCGACCATCGGGTCGGTGGCGACCCGCTGCGAGCCGTCGGGCGGCAGGACATCACGGCGCACGTGGATCTCTCGGCCGTGGAACGCGCTGCTGTGGCGGCCGATCTGGAGCCGCTGTGGTCGACCAGCCAGGCCGAGTTCCTGGTCGATCTGGGGCTGGGCGAGATGCTGCGCGAGCTGGGCGAGCAGCCGAGGACCGATCCTGCCACCTACGTCGAGGCGCGGGCAGCCGTGCTGCGCTTCCTGGACCCTCGCCACCTGGGCGGCTTTCGGGTGTTGGGGTTCGGGCGCGGTCTGGATGCGGAGCCGCCGCTACGCGGCTTCGCCACCCCTCTCCTTCGCTAGGTCCGGATGGGCTTCATGTACCACTGGGCCAATGTTCCACGTCTATGCCTGCCATCGGGAAGTCCTTCGGATTGCCGGTGGCGAGCCTGCCACCGATGGAGAGAGCGGCCGCGGCCACCAGACAGTCAGCTTGGGAGAGCGTCCGGCCCCTGGCCGCATAGCTCCGTCGAGACTCGCCCGACAGCCAACCTTCCGCGTCGCCAAGCGGGACGAGGCGCAGCCCCCCGAGCAAGGCGCGCGCAGCATCCTCCTCTGAGGGCTGGAGACCTCTGACCGTCTCCTCCACGTTGATCGCACAGACGTACGGAGTATCTCCGGAGGCCCGCAGAGCCTCGATGCGCGCGCGAGCGCTGGGACGGCCACGTAGGAGATCTATAAGGACCGTGGTGTCAAGAAGCAGCGCGGCCATCAGCCGACGCGTCGTGCGTCGCCACGGCGCTGGTCGCGCACCCATGCCGCAGGATCCTTGTCCCAAGCGTGCCCCTCGTCCGTGATCGAGCCCAAGGCCGACTCGATGAGCTCCCATCGATGCTGATCGTCCAAAGCGTTCTCGACCGCACGCGCGATGAAAGAGCTGCGTCTGCGCACGCCGACTCGCCGGTCCAGCGCTCGGACGAGATCATCGTCGAGGGTGATGTGCACTCGCATGGCCACATCATGGCACACGGCGCAGGGCTGCTCCCGTACTCGTGGTCCGTGCAACGATGAGCGTCATGCACTGTTCGGGCGGGATGCGCATCGATGAGGTGCGGCGCTGGCTCAGGCAGCTACCCGACCCTCTGCCAGCCGGACCGGCCGCCATCGAGCCCGTCGTCCTGGGACAGCCCGGAGCGTTGCCCGACTGGATGCGGCGAAAGGTGGGCGTGGCTCCACGCGACGCGGCGGGACTCGTGCTCCTGGTCCCCGGCCCCCACGGCGAGGCGCACGTGGTCCTCACCGAGCGGCCCGCCGGCGGCATGCGACACCCCGGCCAGATCAGCCTGCCCGGCGGACGGGCGGAGGCCACGGACGATTTCCCGGTGGGGACGGCGCTGAGAGAAGCGCAGGAGGAGATCGGGCTGGACCCCACGGCGGCCGGAGTGGAGATCGTGGGTAGGCTCGATGTCGTCGACGTGCGCGCCTCAGGCTTCCTCTTGGTGCCGGTCGTCGCGATCGCGTCGCGCACGCCTGAGCTGCGACGCCACGAGCGGGAGGTGACGACCATCCTGTCCGTGCCGCTCAGCACCTTCCTGCCCGGCGCGCCGATCCGGATGGTGGAATCGGAGCGGGATGGGTACCGGCTGCGTTACGGCGCGTTCACGTTCGGCGACCACGAGATCTGGGGTGCCACCGCCCGGGTGCTGGGACAGCTGGGCGCCGTCGTCGGCCGCTGAACCCGCCGGAAACGGTCCGACCGGGCCACATCGCACATGAAGTCAACACGTCCTGCCTGGACAGGACGCGTGCGAGCACCTTCCAGTGGGAGAGCTGCCGCGAGCACCGGCCAAGCGTCCGAGATCGACGGTGATCCGACGGTGCGACGGTGAACCTTCGCCAATGTCGGCTTGCGAGCGAGCGGCCAGCACGCGTGGTGTTGACATGGCGTGCGATCTCGCTGGTTCGGCGCGCCGCGACCGCGCCGCAAGCCCCACAGCAGGATCTACCAGGGCTCCCCTTCGGTGCTGTCGTAGTCGTCGCGCTTGACGGCGCGATCCGCGAGGCCACCCTGGGCGGGCGAAACGGCCGCTTCCCCGGCGCTGACCTGGCGGGCAGACCCTTCCAGCAGGATCCCCCTGCCCTCGGCCCGGTCGGGCAGCTCCACCACGATGACTCGCATCTCCGAACCCTCCGTGTAGGCCCCGTGCAGCACGTCGGGCGGCCAGACCACGGCCTCGCCGTGGTTGACACGCAGCCGCTCCTCGCCGACCTGCACGAAGCCGCCGCCGCTGATGACTATGAAGAGGCTGAGATTCGGGTTGGAGTGCGGCGTGATCACCCCGCGGCGCGAGAAGGCCAGCTCGGAGATGACGCCACGCTCGTCCGAATGGATGAGCTGTCCGGTCATGCCCGTGGTGCCCGGTGGTCCCTCGACCCGTCGGTGCCCGGGACCGAATCGGCGGATCTCCATCGTGCGTGGGCGCCCGAGTCGCTAGCGACGGCGCCGGCGGCGCGAACGCTCCGAGCGCTTCGGTCGGACTGTCTGCTCGGGATGCTTGTACTTCTGTTGGGAGTAGAAGCGGGCCCGCCGTAGCTGCTGGTTGTAGGCCTCGATGAGGGGCGGGAAACGCACGAAGCGGATCCAGAGGTAGGTCGCGATGCCTACCAGCAGTGCCGTCAACGGGAAGATGAAGTAGAAGCGGAAGACCCAGGAGATGAGCACCAGGGAGAACGTGGCCAGTCCCGTCCAGAGCATCCACTCCTGCAGGTTCACCAGCGGGAAGTGGCGGTGCAGGCGGCGCGTCTGGACGTTGTAGAGGAGCACCTGGAGCACCAGGAACACGAATGATGCGACGACCAACGGCAGCGAGAGGTCCGGAAAACCGTCGGTCTCGTTGATGAACGGGGGACCCAGCAGATATTCCCAGGGCGGAAGCTTCAAAGGGACTTCTCCATCGGACGATGGCCGTGTCGGCCGCTCGGCGGCGCGTGTCCAGCCGCGCGGTCAGGCTGCTTCGGAGGATAGCAGTCCGGTCCCGGCGGAGTCACGGGCCTTGCTATACTCGCGGCTCCCGGTCGACGTCCTGGACAGGACGAGCCGCTGCGGACCGAGGGATGGAGGACACGGCTTGCGAGCCCTGCTCTCGGTCGCGAATCGTGATGGCATAGCCTCTCTGGCGCGCGACCTGCTCGACTTGGGAGTCGACATATTCGCCACCGACGGAACGCGCGAGGCGCTGGCCGCGGAAGGGGTCGAGGTCGCTTCCATCAGCTCCCTGACCTCCGCGCCGTCACTCATCGGCGGGCAGGTGAAGACCTTTCATCCCAGCGTCTATGCAGGGATCCTGGCGCGACGGCATGTCCCGGCCGATCTCGAGGAGCTGGCCACCCAGGGCATCGGCCTGCTGGACCTGGTGGTGGTCAACGTCAAGCCCTTCGCGCCGCAGGTCGGCTCGGGCGTGGTGCCCATCGACGAGGCCATCGAGATGATCGACGTGGGCGGCGTGGCGCTGCTCTCGGCCGCGGCCCGCAACTACGCCGGAGTGGCCGCCGTGTGCGATCCGGCCGACTATGGCTCCGTGGTCAGCGAGATCCGTGAGTTGAGCCAGGTCTCCGCGGAGACGCGCCAGCGCCTGGCAGCCGAAGCATTCGCCAACATCGCCGCCTATCACGCTCAGGTGGCGGGTTACCTGCACCACATCAGCAGCGTCCGCTTCCCGGCGCGCCTCACGGTCGTGCTGGAGAAGATGCGCGACCTGCCCTACGGCGAGAACCCTCATCAGCGTGCGGCCTTCTATCGCGAGACGACCCACCGAACGCGCTCGCTGGCCGATGCCACGCAGCTACAGGGCGACGACCCGTCCTTCAACGACCTGGTCGACCTGGACGCCGCCTTCCGCATCGCGGCCGACTTCACGGTGCCCACGGTGTGCATCGTCAAGCGCGGCAATCCCGTCGGGCTGGCCTCCAGCGACTCGCTCGTGGAGGCCTACCGGCGGGCGCTCCAGACCGACCCGGTCAGCGCTTATGGTGCGGTGGTGGCGGTCAACCGGCGCCTCGACGAGGACACTGCCGCCGAGATCAGCCGCAACGCCTACGAGGCCGTCGCCGCGCCCGGCTACACGGACGATGCCCGCGCCACCTTCCGCCGCAAGGATGACCTGGCGGTCATCTCCGTGCCCGACACTCCTTCCGGCGGCCTCGCCGACTACGGCATCGCCAACCTCGACTTCCACCGTGTCGAAGGCGGGCTTCTGGTGGAGACCATCGACCGGCTGGAGATCGACCGGACCCAGCTGCACGTGGTGACCAAGCGCCGGCCGACGCTGGAAGAGCTCAACGATCTGCTCTTCGCCTGGCGCGCCGTGCGTCACGTGACCTCCAACGCCGTCGTGCTGGCACGGAATGGCGCGCTGGTAGGCGTGGGCGCTGGCCAGGCCAGCCGCCTGGTGGCCGTGGAGATCGCGCTGCATCGCGCGGCGGAACGCGCCACCCTGAGCTGCCTCGCCTCCGACGCCTACTTTCCCTTCGCCGATGCCATCCAACTGGCCGCCGAGCGCGGCGTCACGGCCATCATCCAGCCCGGCGGCTCGGTGCGCGACGGGATGGCCATCGAGATCGCCGACCGACACCACATGGCGATGGTCTTCACCGGGAGACGCCACTTCCGCCATTGATCCGACCAGCTCCCGGACGCGGCCGCCGCGCCCGACCCGACGGAGGCGCCATGGAAACGCTGCTCGCGCTCGAGATGGTTCGCGTCACGGAAGCCGCGGCCATCTCTTCGGCGCGGCTGATGGGCCGCGGCGATCGCCACGGCGCCGATCAGGCCGCCACGGAGGCGATGCGGCGCACGATGGACGAGGTCGAGATGCGCGGCACCATCGTCATCGGAGAAGGTGAGCGGGACGAGGCACCGATGCTCTGGATCGGCGAGCCGGTCGGTGTGGGCCACGACGACCACCCCGCCATCGACATCGCGGTCGACCCCCTGGAGGGCACGAACCTCGTGGCGCTGGGGCAGACCAACGCCATCACCGTCCTTGCCGCCAGCGAGAAGGGCGGGCTTCTCAACGCCCCCGACACCTACATGCAGAAGCTCTGCGTTGGTCCCATCGCCGCCGGGCACGTCGACATCCGCCTCAGCCCGGCCGAGAACGTCGACCGCATCGCCGCGGCCCTCGGGCGGCGCAACGCGGATATCACCGTGGTGATCTTGGACCGGCCCCGTCACGAGTCACTCATCGGGGAGGTGCGAGCGTCGGGCGCGCGCATCAAGCTCATCTCCGACGGGGATCTCTCGGCGGCCATCAGCTGCGCCGTATCGGGCACCGGCGTGCACGCCGTGATGGGCATCGGCGGGGCACCAGAAGGCGTCATCACGGCCGCTGCGCTGCGCTGCCTGGGCGGCGAGATCCAGGCGCGCTTCCGGTTCCGCTCCGACGAGGAGCGGGGGCGCGCCGAGACGATGGGCACCAGCCCGGACGAAGGGCGCGTCTACTCCACCACGGACCTGGCGCCCGGCGAGTCGCTCGTTTTCGCGGCCACCGGCGTGACCGAGGGCGACCTCCTGCAGGGCGTCCGCTTCTTCGGCGGCGGCGCCCGGACCCACTCGCTGGTGATGGGCTATCAGTCCAAGCAGGTCCGCTTCGTGGACACGGTCCACATGTTCGACCGTGACCGGCCCCCCGCCGTGCGGCTCTAGGAGCGATCGAACGTGGGGGAGCGGACGATCGCGGTAGTCGGAGGCGGGGTCACCGGACCTGCCCGTGACCGGCTTGACGGCTACCTGCTGGGGCTGACCGGCAAGCCGCGACCGCGCGTCTGCTCGATCCCCACCGCCTCGGGTGATGCGTCGCCCAACGTGGTGGTTTTCTACGAGCGCTACGCGCGACGTGCGGATGCCGTCCACCTGAACCTTTTCAACCGCAGCGTGGCCGATATCGCCGAGCTGCTTCTGGCCCAGGACATGATCTGGGTGGGCGGCGGCAACACGGCCAACATGCTGGCCATCTGGCGTGTGCATGCCCTGGATGCGATCCTGCGCGAGGCGTGGCAGCGCGGCATCGTGCTGGCCGGTGGCAGCGCCGGCGGCCTGTGCTGGTTCGAGTGCGGCGTGACCGACTCCTTCGGGCCGCTGGCAGCGCTGCATGACGGCCTGGGTCTCCTGCCCGGCAGCCACTGCCCTCACTACGACTCGGAACCGGAGCGCCGGCCGACCTATGAGCGCCTCATCAGCAGCGGCTTTCCGGCGGGGTACGCAGCGGACGACGGCGCCGTGCTGCGCTTCCGCGACACGGAGCTGATGGAGGTCGTCACGGCGCGGCCAGAAGCGCACGGATACCGGCTGGAATGCAAGGGCGGCCGCGCCATCGAGACGGTCCTTCCCTCACGACTCCTGGTCTAGCCCCGCCAGCCAGCCGGCATCGGCTGCCGACCAGTGACCGACCGGGCGCACCGCACCGCTGCCCTCCACCTTCGCCCGGCGCCGGCACGCGGCGGCAACGCTCTCAGTCCATCCCGGCGGAACCAGGTCGGGCGCAAGGTCCGCCAGCGGCGCCAGCACGAACAGGCGCTCCTCGGCCGACGGGTGTGGCACCTCCAGCCACTGGACATCGGCCCCGCGAGCCGGGTCCTGGCTGCGAACGGCACTCTGGCGCTCGACGTGCAGCCGATGGTCGCCGAAGAGAAGAAGGTCCAGGTCGAGCTCGCGCGGTCCCCAGCGCTCCCGAGCCTGCCGGCCGAATGCCCCCTCGATGCGCTTGAGCGCCAGCAGCAGCGCCAGCGCGCCTGTCTCGGGGTTCGGACCAGCCGGCACGTCCAGCGCCACGACCGCGTTGCGGAACTCGGCCTGGTCCACGAGGCCCACCGGCGCCGTGGCGTAGAGCCGCGAGACGCCGGCGAGATGCGCCTCGGGAAGCGCCCCCACGGCGTGGACCGCGGCGGTCAGGGTCCGCTCAGGGTCACCGACGTTGCCACCCAAGCCGATGTAGGTACGCACATGTGGCATCGCGTCGCTCGGTGCCTCCCCTAGACTCGCTCGGCCATGGCCGGTGTCGACGTCGCCATCTTCCACCACCCGGCGCGCGACGACGACCCGCCGCTCGTCCGCCTGCTGGCCGAGGCCCGCTCGCGCCTCATGGAGCATCAGCTCGGCCTGTGGGGCGAGGCGGGAGCACGGCGCGTGATGGTGGTGCCCGGTCGCGAGGTCGCCGGGGAAGCCTTCGGTGGCAGGCTGGCCCGGCTCATCGATGAGCATCGCATCCGACGCCTTGTGGTCATGGGCAGCGGCGCGGTGCCGCTGCTCCGGCCGCGCGACGCGGAGCGCCTCGTCGGCGCCGCGACCGGTTCCGGCCGACGAGCGGCCACCAACAATCGCTACTCCTCGGATGTCTGTGCCATCTCCGACGCGCGTGTCCTGCGATCCATCCCGGCGCTGCCCTCGGACAACGCGCTGCCTCGCTGGCTGGAGGAGCAGGCGGGGTTCAGCGTCACGGAACTGCCCGGGCGCGACCGCCTGGCGATCGATCTGGACACGCCCCTGGACCTCGCACTCCTCGCGCTCGACCGGGGGGCACCGGCCGGGCTACCGGCGCTGGCCGCCGCGCACGAGCTTGCGATCCCGCACCTCGAGGCGCTTCGTGCGCTGGCCACCGATCCGCGTCGCGAGCTCCTGGTCTTCGGGAGGAGCGGGTCACGGACGCTGAGCTGGCTGGAACGCAACGTGCGCTGCCGGGTCCGCTTCCTGGCTGAGGAACGGGGCCTGCGGGCGTCCTCGCCGCTGGCCATCGCTACCGATGCAGCGCTGCACACCACAGGACCACGCCGTCCGCCCCGGGCGACCCTCGGCCGGCTGCTCGCCGAGCGCGGTCCGGACGCGCTGGCCGCCATCGCCGGCGAACTGGCCGACGGCGCCATCATCGACTCGCGCGTCCTGCTGGCCGACCACTTGGGGGCGGACGAGGCGCACTGGCCATCCTCCGCCGACCGGTTCGCCAGCGACCTCCTTCGTTTGGACCAGGTCACCGACCCCTGGCTGGCCGACCTCACCCGCTCCGCGGCGACGGCTCCGATCCCCGTCCTGCTCGGGGCGCATACGCTGGTCGGGCCGGGTATCCGCCTTCTCCTTGGCGGACTGGGATAGACCATGGCAAGGGCGGTCCACGAGCCGCCCTGCGCTAGAATGGAGGGGCGCGCCGACCCCTCCATCCCCCTTGCTCCGTGCTGTGCGGCGCGCGCTCGGACCGTGGAGATGACCATCAGGTGACCGGACTGTGGTACGTGCTCGGTTTCGCGTTCGCGGGTGTGAGCTTCGTGTTCCTCACCATCGGACTGTCATGGCTCATCAGCCATCGCACCAAGGGTGATCGGCACAAGGGCCTGCCCTACGAATCGGGCATCGATACCTTTGGTGATACCTGGGGCCGCTTCGGCCTCTCCTTCTATATCTACGCGCTGCTGTTCGTAGCCTTCGACATCGAGGTCATCTTCATCCTGCTCTGGGCGCTGGTCTTCGGGGACCTGCTCCTAGGAGGGTTCATCGCGATGTTGCTGTTCGTGGGCATCCTGGAGCTGGGCCTCGGCTATGCCTGGAGAAAGGGCGTCCTGACATGGAAGTGAACGACGACCGGCCGGTCATCCAGCCCTCGGTGACCAGCGGCGGACAGCCGCTCGAGCCTCGTGATGAACCGGCGGCCATGGCCTCGGACCAGCCCAGCAACGCGCAGGACGGCCTCACCACCACCTCCGACGACTCGCTGATCGAACCGATCATGGTGGCCAACTCCACCTGGACCCCAGCCGACCCGACCGCCTACAACGGTGGCCAACCACCGCAGATCACCCACCTGCGCGAGCTGGAGCTGGGGGACAAGGGAGACAACGGACGATGGGGTGCCCTGGACATCATCCCCACCAAGGCGGACTACGTCCTCGATCTCATCCGCATCAACAGCCTCTGGCCGCTCCTGTCCGGTCTGGCCTGCTGCGCCATGGAGATGATGTCCGCGGCCACCAGCCGCAACGACATGGACCGCTTCGGCATGTTCCCCTTCCGGGCCAGCCCACGCCAGGCCGATGTGCTCATCGTGGCCGGCACGCTGACGACCAAGATGGCGGGGCCTCTGGTCCGTCTCTGGGAGCAGATGCCCGAACCGAAGTGGTGCGTGGCCATGGGCGACTGCACCTGCTCCGGCGGTCGTTACAAGCGCTCCTACGCCACCGTGGAGGGCATCGACCGCGTGATGCCCGTGGACGTCTACGTGCCGGGCTGCCCGCCCCGACCGGAGGGCCTCATCTACGGGATGATGAAGCTGCAGCAGCTCATCAAGGAGCGGCGCGGCCACTGGCCCGAGCGCCACATCGGCCCGACCGTTCCCATCGGCGTCTGAACCGCAGCCCAGCCAGAGGAGTCCAGCCACGGACACCGCACTCAAGCGCCGTCTTCAGGAGCGCCTGGGCCCGCAGTTGCTGGGACCCGTGACCGCGCGCCAGGATACGACCGAGATCCGCATCAGCCCGACGAACGTGGCCGCGGTCATGACCCTGCTCCACGACGACCCCGGGTTCCGCTTCCTCATCCTCTCCGACCTCTGCGGTGTGGACACGGGCAGCGCGATGCAGGTCGTCTATCACCTCTGGTCCGACTCCACACCGGACTGGCTGCGGGTCATCGTGGACGGGCTGCCACGCGACGATCCGCGGGCGCCGTCGGTCACGTTCCTGTGGAACGGCGCCGAGTGGGCCGAGCGCGAGGCCTACGACATGTTCGGCATCATCTTCGAGGGCAACCGGGACCTGCGGCGCATCTACATGCCGCCCGACTACCAGAGCTTCCCGCTGCGCAAGGACTTCCTGCTGGCCGATGATGCGGCCCGCTCGCCCGGTCAGGGGGTGCGCCACATGGAGCAGACCTTCCAACCCGCCGAGTACCGCCGGACGCCGGTCCTGCGGCAGGGGCTGGGCAGCGACGCGGGACAGATGGCGCCGGGTATCCAGACAGCGATTCTGTCCTCCGGAGAGGACCCCGCGCGATGACCACGGAGCAGACCATCCGGTCGCTGGACGATCCCGATCTATTCGTGGAGACGCCGGGCACCATCTACGATGCCATCCCGCCGCTGCCGCCGCGCACGGAGCGAGAGGCGGAGTTCTACGCCATGCGCGATGGCGAGATGCTCATCAACCTGGGGCCCCAGCATCCCTCGACCCATGGCGTGCTGCGCGTCGTGCTCAAGATCGACGGCGAGCGCGTTGTGGACCTGGATCCGGTGCTGGGCTACCTGCACCGCGGCGTGGAGAAGATCTGCGAGAACGGCGACTGGCATCACGCCATCAGCAACTGCGACCCGCTCGAGTACATCGCGGCCATGTTCAGCGAGGCCATGCCGGTCATGGTCGCGGAGAAGCTCCTCGACCTGGAGGTGCCGCGCCGCGCCGAGTACATCCGCGTGCTGGCCTGGGAGCTCAACCGGATCTCCAGTCACGCGCTCTTCGTGGGCTGGCTGGCGCTGGACCTGGGCGGGCTGACGCCCGTCCTCTACGGCTTCATAGAGCGCGACGAGATCGTGGAGATGCTGGCCGCGCTGACGGGGCAGCGCCTGCTCTTCAACTACCTGCGCATCGGCGGCGTCAACGGCGACCTGAACCATGACTTCCTGAGCCGCCTGGGCGACTGGATGGGCAACGCCCTGAAGCGCATCGAGGACCAGCAGAAACTGCTCAACAGCAATGAGATCTTCGTGGCCCGGACACGCGGCCTGGGCGTCGTCGATCGGGACATGGCACGCCGCACGCTGCTGAGCGGGCCGGTCCTGCGCGCCACGGGCATCCCCTACGACGTGCGACGGGCGCACCCCTACAGCGTCTATCCCGAGCTCGAGTTCACCATCCCCACGCGGGAAGAGGGCGATTCCTACGCGCGCTACCTGCTGCACCTCGATGAGATCAAGCAGAGCATCCACATCATCGACCAGGTGCTGCACCGCATGCCGGATGGGCCGGTCATGGCCAAGGTGCCGCGGCTGATGCGCATCCCGCCCGGCCGTGCCTATGTCTCGATCGAGAGCCCGCGCGGGCAGTACTCGGCGTACGGCATGAGCGATGGCTCCGACCAGCCCTTCCGGCTGCGCATCCACGACCCCTCATTCTTCAATCTCCAGGCCGTGGGACTGCTGATGCCGGGCAACCTGGTGGCCGACACGATGGCCATCATGGCCAGCGTGGACCCCATCATGGGCGGCATCGACAAGTGATCCGCCGCCGCCGCCCGCGTGAGCCCCAGCGGTGAGCATCATCACGCGGCCGTGGGGCCGTCTCACGCTGGCCGGCAAGGTGGTCGTGCCGCTGGTGGCGCTGCTGGTGCTGCTCACCGTCCTGCTGCTGGTCGGCTTCGCGTCGGGTGCGCTGCCTCTCCTGCTGGGCCTGGCCGGGCAGGCGGTCGGGGACAACATCGACGTCGTGCGCTTCGCCGGCGCGGCGACCGTGCTGCTGCTCTTCACGGTGCCCACCGCCTTCGTGATCATCCTCATGGAGATGAAGCTCATCGCCTTCGTCAACCTGCGCCTGGGCCCCAACCGTCAGGGACCGTGGGGCATCCTGAGCTCCACGCTGCACGGCTTCAAGGTGCTGGCCAAGGAGGACTTCACGCCCACCGGCGTCGATGTGCCGGTCTTCACGCTGGCTCCGGTGGTGACCTACCTCGGCGCCGTGATGACCATCATGGTCATCCCCTTCGCGCCGGGCCTCTTCGGGCTCGACATGAACATCGCCCTGCTCTATTTCTTCGCCGTGGCCGGGCTGGGCGTGATCGGGCTGATGATGGCCGGCTGGTCCAGCTTCAACAAGTACTCCCTGCTGGGTGGCCTGCGCGCCGCGGCGGGCATCATCTCCTACGAGATCCCGCTCATCCTGGCCGTGGTGGGGGTGGTGATGCTGGCCGGGACCATGAGCCTGAACCAGATCGTGGCCAGCCAGGCCGGCTCGTTCCTGGACTGGTACGCCTTCCAGCAGCCGCTGGGGCTGATCATCTTCTTCATCGCCGCCGCCGCGGAGACGGGCCGGACGCCCTTCGATCTCAACGAGGCGGACAGCGAGATCGTGGCCGGCTTCGCCACCGAGTACAGCGGCATGCGCTTCGGCTTCTTCTTCTTCGCCGAGTACGTGAACCTCTTCATCATGTCGGCGCTCACCACGACGCTCTTCCTGGGCGGTTGGAACGCACCACTCGACGCGCAGCCCCTGCTGGACCTCTTCAACGTGACCGTGAGCACGGCGCTCGATCCAGGTGCGCTGGGGATGGGGCTGCTCTTCCTGGTGGCGCTCGGTCCGCCCCTCCTCATCCTGCTCTTCACCCTGCCCATCTGGATGCTCAAGTCCGACTGGTCGTTCCTGAAGTCCCTGGTGGTCGGGTTCCTGCTCTTCAACCTGCTGGTGATGATGCTCGTGGGCACATGGGCGTACATGACCTTCCCCTTCGTGGCCGGCCTCTTCTGGTTCCTGGCCAAGACCTTCACCCTGGTGGCCCTCTTCGTGATCATGCGTGGCACACTGCCTCGAGTGCGCATGGACCAGTTGATGGGCTTCGCCTGGAAGTGGCTCATCTCCGCCGCGCTGCTCAACCTGCTGGTGACGGCAGCCGCCATCGTGGTCCTGCGCGACCCATCGATGCCGTGGAACTAGCCGCGTGGGACTGATCTGATGTCATTCATGGATCGCATGCCCGGCTGGGGCCTGTTCAAGGGTGTGGCCTTCGGCGTGGCACAGATGCTGCGACCCAAGGTCACCGTCCAGTACCCTGAGCAGGTCGCGGATATCTCCCCACACCACCGCGGCCGGTTGCTGTTGCTCTACGACGAGTTCGGCACGCTCAAGTGCGAGACCTGCTTCCAGTGCGCCGCGGCCTGCCCCATCGAGTGCATCGATATGGGCGGCGTGGACACCAAGAACCGCTTCCACGTGCACTGGGGCCCCGCCGAGCAGTACGCCGAGCGGCGCGAGGAGTCGGCGCTGCGCCGGTCTGGCCGAACCGTGCCCGACCGCTCCTTCAGCGCCTGGCAGGGCATCGATCTGGCGCCCCTGGACGCCATCCTGGCCGAGGAGGACTACAGCCCACGAAGGATGCTGCGCATCCTGGAGCGGACGCAGGACACCTACGGACATCTGCCGGTGGCGGCCATCCAGCACATCAGCCACAAGACGGGTGCCTGGTACAGCGAGATCTACGGCATCGCCACCTCCTACCGACAGTTGCGGTTCGAGCCGGTGGCGGCCCACCAGCTGGCCGTCTGCCGCTGCATGACCTGCACGCTCCAGGGCGGTGGCCGTCTGCTGGCCGCGTTCGAGGCCGCTCTGGGGACGGGCGTCGAGGGCATCAGCCCGGACGGTCGGGTCCGTCTCATGACGGTCGACTGTGGTGGCGAGTCGTCGGGCTCCGGGCCCCGTGTCCTGGTCGACGGCGTCCCCCAGACCGCCCTGACGCCCGAGCGCGCCACGGAGATCGCCGCTCACCTGCGCACCGGCCACCTGGCCGGCGACCGGACCAACTGAGGATGCGCATCCTGGAGAGCGCGGACTGGCCCTCCCTGCTCCTGGCGCACGCCGGGGAGGCCGAGGCAGAGCCGACACTGGCGCGCGCCCAGTCCGCTGGCGCCTGGGCAGCGTTCCGGCGCGCGGTCACGGCACTGAGCCCGGAAGAGGTCACCCGCATCGTGGCCGAGTCGGGGCTGCGCGGCCGCGGCGGCGCGGGCTTTCCGACCGGACGCAAGTGGCGCGCCTGCGCGGATCAGCCGCCCGGTGCCCGCTTCGTGGTGGCCAACGGGTTCGAGGCGGATCCGGGGGCGCAGCTCGACCGCACGCTGATGGAGCGCGATCCACACGCCGTACTGGAGGGGCTGGCGCTGGCCGCCTACGCGGTCGGTGCCACGCAGGCCTACGTGGCCGTCAAGAGCGGCGCCACGCTGGCTGCTCGACGCCTGCGCGAGGCTGTCCACCAGGCGGAGGAGCAGGGCCTCCTGGGCACCCGCGCCATCGACGGCCGCCTCGATCTCCACGTAGAGATCCGGGAGGTGCAGGGCGGCTTCGTGGTGGGCGAGGAGACCGTGCTGCTGCGTGCCCTGGAGAACAAGCGTGCCCAGCCCGACCAGCGTCCGCCCTACCCCACGGAACGCGGGCTCTTCGGCCGGCCTACCGTGGTCAACAACGTGGAGACGCTGGCTGCAGTGCCCTGGATCGTGGCCCACGGCGCCGCGGCCTATTCCGGGCTGGGCGTCGGAGGGCAGGCCGGCACGACCCTTCTCCAGGTGAGCGGCGCGGTGGAGAGGCCGGGCATCGTGGAGGTGCCCCTGGGCACGCCCCTCCGGGAGGTCCTGGCCCTGGCCGGAACCGTGGCCGCGCCCAAGGCCGTGCTGGTCGGTGGACCCTCGGGCGCCTTCTTGCCACCCGCTGGGCTCGACTTGGCGCTCGATCCTGATCGGCTCGGCGAGGCGGGCGCCATCTGGGGCTCGGGCACGCTGCTGGTGGCCGACGAGCGGGCCTGCATCGTGGACATGGCCTCGCTGATGACGCGCTATCTCAACGACGAGGCCTGCGGCAAGACCATCCCCTGCCGCATCGGCCTGCGACGGCTGGCGGAGATCGGCGACCGTTATACGTCCGGCCGGCCGCGCCCGACCGACCCGCAGCTGCTCGACGACCTCTGTGCGGATACCCGCGACGCCGCCCTCTGCGCGCTGGAATCGACCGCCACCAACCCGCTGCTGAGCGGGATGCGATACTTCGCTTCGGAATTCGAGGCCCACATCGTCAGAGGCGATTGCCCAGCCGGCGTCTGCCAGCCCCTCCGTGTGGCCGCCGGAGCCGCCCGATGACGCTCACCCCCGGCTGCGCCGCGAGGATCCGCCGCTCCCGATGACCGACACACTGCCGCAGATCCAGGACTCCGCTCCCGACGTCGGCGTCGAGCGCCTGCTCGAGACGCAGTCGCCGCAGCGACCCATGTCCACGCCGAGCTTCAGCGTGGAGATCGACGGACGCCAGGTGACCGGCCGCATCGGGCAGACGATCCTGGAGGTCTGCCGCGACAACGGCATCGAGGTCCCCACCCTGTGCTACGAGCCCAAGCTGCCCGGCTTCGGCGCCTGCCGCATGTGCGTGGTGGAGGTCGAGGGTGAGGGTCAGCCGCCCATCAGCTGCTCTCGGACCTGTGAGCCGGACATGGTCGTCCGCACCCAGACGCCGCGGCTGCGCCAGGTGCGCAAGACCAACCTGGAGCTGATCTTCAGCGACCACAACGCCTACTGCCTGCCGCCCTGCCAGAACAAGTGCCCCAGCCATATCGATATCCCGGGCTTCCTCAAAGCCAACACGGAGGGCAACCCGCGCGAGTCGGCGCGCATCTTCAAGCGCACCATCCCCTTCCCCAGCGTGCTGGGACGCGTCTGCCCGGCGCCCTGCGAGGAGCACTGCCGGCGCGATGAGGTGGACGAGGCCATCGCCATCCGCGACAGCCATCGCTGGGCCGGCGACCAGGTGCTCAAGGCGCAGGCCCGTGGCGAGAAGGCGCCCGTCCCGTTCGAGATCCAGCCGCCCTCCGGCAAACGCGCCGCGGTCATCGGCTCCGGCCCGGCGGGCATGTCGGCAGCGTACTACCTGGCCATCGCCGGACACGAGGTGACGGTCTTCGAGCGGGACCCGGCGCCCGGCGGGATGCTGCGCTACGGCATCCCCCAGTACCGCCTGCCCAAGGTGGAGGTGCTGGAGGCGGAGTACCAGGGCGTCTACGACCTGGGCGTGAAGATGGTCACCAACGCCGGCCTCGGTCGCGACTTCACCCTGGACGATCTCCAGAACCAGGGCTTCGACGCGGTCTGCGTGGCCATCGGCTGCTACGACACGAACACGCTGGGCATCCCCGGCGAGGAAGCCGAGGGCGTGCTCGACGGGCTGGAGTACCTGCGCATCGCCACGCTGGGGCTGCCCTATCCGGGCCATGCCGGCACGCGCGTGGTGGTCATCGGCGGCGGCTTCACCTCCATGGACTGCTCGCGCACGTCCGTCCGGCAGGGCGCCGCGGAGGTGACCCTCGTCTATCGCCGCGACATGAAGGACATGCCTGCCGCCAACGAGGTGCACGAGATGCTGGAGGAGGGCGCCCGAGCCATCTTCCAGGCAGCGCCCACGCGCGTCCTGGCGGACGAGCGCAACGTGGTGACCGGCGTCGAGTTCCAGCGCATGCGGCTGGGCGAAGCCGACGCTTCCGGGCGACGGCGGCCGGAGCCCGTGGCCGGCACGGAGTTCATCATCGAATGCGACCGTGTCCTGCTGGCCATCGGCCAGGGTCCCGATCTGTCCTGGCTGGAACGCGGCGCGGACGGCGTGGCGGGCACCAAGAATGGCCGCCTGGCGGCGGACGCGGTGACCTTCGCCACGGATCGACCCGGTGTCTTCGGCACCGGCGACGTGCGCATCGGCGCCGCCACGGTGGTGCAGGCCAACGCCGAGGGCCGTCGCGCGGCATATGCCATGGATGCCTACCTCAAGGGCTTGGACCTGGACGCCATCCGCACGCGGCAGACGCTGGCCGAGCCGCAGCCCGAGTTCCTGTCCATCGTGCCCTTCACCAATGAGGTCAAAGAGCCACGCTACCGGCTGAAGGCGATGGAGGCCGAGGCGCGCAACCACTCCTACGTGGAGTACGAGATCCCCTACACGCAGCAGGAGGCCATGGCCGAGTCGCAGCGCTGCCTCCAGTGCACCTGCGAGGCCATCGGCTACTGCGACCTGCGCCGCCAGGGCATCGAGTACGGCACCACCCTGAAGACTCTGGAGCCGCAGGCGCGTGGCGCCTTCTCCTACCGCAGCGTCAGCGAGAACCGCTTCACCGGCACCAACCACGATTACCTGCGCGAGGACTCGCACGCCTTCATCCTGCGTGAGCCCTCCCGCTGCATCGACTGCGGCCGCTGCGCCAACGTGTGCAAGGAGATCGTGGGCGCGGCCTGCTACGACTTCATGCGCACGGGCTTCGACACGCTGGTCACCACGCCGCTGGACATGAGCCTGAACACGACGCCCTGCGTCTCCTGTGGACGCTGCGCGGAGACCTGTCCTACGGGCGCCCTGATGCCCAAGCCGCGCGTGCTGGAGAAGTACGACGTGGACGAGAGCCGCTGCATCCTGTGCGGCATCTGCGTCGACGCCTG